>Ga0129313_1000438_pt1 | contig 36099 bp, 38 predicted proteins | sample O1105metagenome_FD_94436 | JGI IMG/M metagenome (GOLD analysis project Ga0129313, IMG submission 94436) | Orangutan group fecal microbial communities from fecal samples from Wisconsin, USA - O1105 metagenome | ecosystem: Host-associated > Mammals > Digestive system > Large intestine > Fecal...
ATTTTTCTACCGGTTAAATAAAAAACGTTATAACGAGATTGTGGAGGAACTGAAAAATGGAAGAAAAAGTTGATATCGTGGCATTGGGAGAATTGCTGATTGATTTTACGGAAGCAGGACACAGTCAGGATGGGAGAAAATTGTTCGAACAGAATCCCGGCGGTGCTCCGGCAAATCTTCTAACCGTTGCAAGCCACTTTGGGTATCACACATCTTTTATTGGAAAAGTTGGAAACGATATGCATGGTAAATTTTTAAAGAAGACATTGCAAAAGGAAGGAATCAATACAGATGCTATTGTTGAAGACCCAGGTTATTTTACAACGCTGGCATTTGTGGAAATCGGTGAAAATGGAGAAAGAAATTTTTCTTTTGCAAGAAAACCAGGTGCAGATACACAGTTAAAAAAAGAAGAACTGGATCAGACGTTAATTTCTGGATGTAGAATTTTTCATTTTGGATCATTATCGCTGACAGACGAACCGGCAGAAAGCGCAACGATCGAAGCGGTAAAAATGGCAAAAGCAGCGGGTGTACTTATTTCCTACGACCCAAATTACCGTCCATCCCTGTGGAAAAGTAAAGAGCGTGCAGTGAAAAAAATGAAATCTGTTGTAGAACTGGTAGATGTCATGAAGGTATCGGATGAAGAGAGTATTCTCCTGACAGGGGCAAAAAGTTATGAGCAGGCTGCAGAAGAAATTCTTGCTATGGGACCGAAGCTGGTTGCCGTTACATTGGGAGAACAGGGTGTTCTTATGGCGGCAAAAAACAGAAAAGAAATCATAAAAGCGTTTCAGACCAATGCAGTCGATACGACCGGAGCAGGTGATTCCTTCTGGGGAGGCGTATTATGCAGTATTCTTTCTATAAATAAGCCTGTAGAAAAGATGGAATGGGAAGAAATCAGAAAGTGTGCTGTTTTGGGAAATGCAGTTGCCGGATTGTGTGTGCAAAAGAGAGGTGGAATCCCTGCGATTCCGACGAAAGAGGCAGTGTTTGAATTTATGCAGAAATAATGAATGTATATGAACAAACTCGGGGGCTGTAAAAACTCTCCTATTTTTAACAAGGATATAAGCGGGACAACTTTCAATATTGCTTCTGCCTGTATTTTTATGTAAATTACGAATAAGCTTTATTCCCTAGGTTCTTCTCTCCACGTACATAATGCCGTAAGCATAGGTATCAGAGATTTCCACTTTTCAGTAAGACTATGGTCATTTTTGTCATCATCCTTGTAATCAAGAAGATCTCCATCGTACTGGTATAAACAACAATGCTGTTGCGTTTGGAAGTGTATTCTGCAAATATCGTTCCCATCGTATAGACGCTCCTTATCATTCAATTGACCATTAGTTAAAAAATCAGTAGCATGGAGCGTTAATGATTATTAGGATGAAAATACTTTCTACCAAAAGTGATAGCAAAGCAACGGCGGGCAATTTGTCCGCCGTAAAATTATGGGCTTTAGCCTGTTGAGTGAGATGGAGTTTTTCGTTGTTCCGAAAAATGGAATTTCACTCAACATTTAACCACCCGCTATGCGGGTGCGCGTCGATTGTTATACAAAAAATTACCTTTCCGTTTACAATAAAGTTGTTTAGGCTATATTGCAGAAAGGAAAGGTAATTATGGCGAAGAAAGAAAATTCACTCGCACATACGAAATGGATGTGCAAATATCATATCGTCTTCACACCAAAGTATAGACGAAAAGTAATTTACAATCAATACAAAGAGGATATAAGAGATATTATAAAACAACTGTGCAGTTATAAAGGTGTTGAAATTATTGAAGGGCATCTAATGCCAGATCATATCCATATGTTAGTAAGTATTCCGCCAAAGATAAGCGTATCATCATTCATGGGATACTTAAAAGGAAAAAGTGCGCTTATGATATTCGATAAACACGCAAATTTAAAATATAAATTTGGAAATCGCCATTTCTGGGCAGAAGGATATTATGTTAGTACAGTCGGATTAAATGAGGCAACAATAAAAAAATATATCCAAGACCAAGAAAAGCATGATATTGCAATGGATAAGTTAAGTGTAAAAGAATATGAAGACCCTTTTAAGGGTTAATGCCAAGTAGTAACAATACCCCTTAAGGGGAAGCGACGAGTCAAGAGCAATATGGCTTGAACGGAGCTGTGGGAAGGCTGTGTAAACAGAATTCCCATAGTCTAAAGAGAAAGCCAGCGCCTTGAGACGTTGGCCTAGTAACAAGGGCTTATAGCCCTAGAGCAAACCACCCGTTGGACGGGTGGTCCTGATTATAGCTGTTTTGTTAAAAAGGTTGATATCTGCTGTCCAAGAAAGAAACCAACTTGTGGATATAATTCTTGAATTTTCTGATATTTTGCCTCAATCATTTCCGGATCATCAGCCCAGATTTTTTCATAAATTTTGAAAGCTCTTTTAAAATGTATTTTAGCCTGTGGAAGATCAGCGGTCATCAGGTAGATGGTTCCGAGGGTTTCCTGTACTGTAGCGTAATCAAGACAGCAGTCAGAGTTATATTCCTTTATGCCTTTTGATACTTTTTGCAGGACGGATATTCCTTTTTCTGGTGCTTGCTGTTCTGCCAGAAACATGGCATAGTTGGTGATCTGAGGAACACTGTCATTGGTATAAAGTAAATTGTATTGTTCAAGCAGAAAAAGACCTTTTTCCATATGTTCCATTGCAAGATCGGGATAACCATTCATGCGGTAAAGACCTCCGAGGTTTGATTGGAGATTGGAAGCAAGATGAGCATTAGTTTCTGTGATTTCTTTAATCAGGGCAAGGGCATCCTTTTCCAACTTAATTGCTTTTTCAGGTTTTGTTTCAAGCGTAGCTTGAAAATCCAATAATAATGCCCGGTCGGAATTAGTGCCAATATCTTTATTCTTCAAAAGACTTTTCAATTCCTGAATGATTTCTTTCATGCCTTTCTGGTAATTATAGTTATCCATGTATGGAAATACATTTTCCAGAAAAAGCAGGTATTTTGGCATATCATCTTTTTCAATCAATTCTATGATGTTTCCTATTGTCTGAAACAGCTTCTTGTAATAATCGACTTCAATCCCATGCATTAAACATATTTTCTGTAAAGAATCGAGTAATAGGTGACAGCTACTTACAGATGGTTTGGTCTCTGAAAGGGCAATTTCCTGAATCATAGGATGCAGGGAAATCGTGTGACGTGTAGTTGTCTGGACAAAACCGGTTTCAATCAAGTCGTTAATTTCATTGAGGGTAGGCAGTTCCAGCCATTTGGCAAATATGCGAGCAGAAATACCGGTGGAAGGAAGAAAACACAGATTGCACATGATATCCTGCTGTTTTTGGGATAAAGCATATAGTGAAAACAGAGTATGGATATGACTGTAATAAGTGGCTTTACTACTTTGCCCATCCTTGATTATCCTAATTTTATCTTCGTTATTGAGAGATGCTCTTTCTTCCTGAAGTTTTGCTAATAACTGATTTGGAGTTGAAATTCCATTTTCCAAAAGTTTTGCAGCCAATTCTACAGCAAAAGTATGATAGTGTACGGTTTCTATGATTTTTTTGACAGTTGGACGATGCTTGTCTGCGTCCGAATAAAATGTAGATGTCAGCTGGAAAAGAGTATTTATATCGTTTATTTCTTTTAGCTGAAAAGTACAGTATTCATTCAGGTTACTTCTGGTCGTAAATAAAATCTGACAGCGATATTTTAATACTACTGACAGAAGACTGTCTTGTGTGGCAGTGACATTAAAATTATCTATGATAAGCAGAGTATCAGATTTCAGAGAACGCAGAAAACGGTTATGTCTTTGAAATCGTTCCTGTTCACTGATTTCTGGTGGATCATCAATAAAATCCATGTCAGTAATATTCTGATGAAGATCGCCTGTATACTCCATATATGGAATATTAGTGTAATGCTTTTTATACTGTTTGGCGTAAGCTTTTGCAAGTTCACTTTTGCCAATACCGGCAATTCCGTAAAGAAATACATGCAGGTTTTCTTCAAGCATTGCATGTAATTCCTCCAGTTCTTTGTTTCTTCCGAGAAAATGACGGCATGGCTTAGGAACTTCACTGTCCATAATATAATCCAGAACAATGGGCGACAGGGCACCTCCGGCAATCAACTTTTGATTTCTGGTATCACGTTTGACAAATTGTCGTTCCATGCCAAAAGAAATCAGCTTTGCAAGAAAAAGTAGCCGTGAACTGGCTGGTTTGTACAGAGAAGCCAGATTTTTCTTTTTGGTATCGGAAATGGTGTCGTCTTGCATAAATAATGTGTATATATCCTGCATAGCCATATTGCAGTCAGGCATCAATGGAAACAGATTATGGTAAATGGTTTCTGCCAGTTTTTTCTGATTGCCTGGTTTAGAATAATAAGCAGATATTTTGGGACTGATCTTTGCCTGACCAGTCAGCCATCGGCAAACCAGACCATTATCCATAGAAAAATCTTCATTTGCAGGATCATTCATAAAATCTTCAAACAATTCGTATAGAAAATCAGGCTGACTCATCTGATTACTTTCACTGATATGATTTTTTAAGTATGTACTGATAGATGAAAAATCGCATCGATCCAAAGGCAATTCCCCTTTCATATTTCGTAAATTTTTGATGGTTGTACTAAATTTTCTTAATTATAGCACGAACATAAGTTCTGAACAATAGAATATTGGTACAGAATATGAACAAAAGCAACTAATAAATACTCAATCTGCTATCAATTTCAAGTCAATGTGGTTTATACAATAAGAATTTAGAATATAGTCAGGCTTTCGAAAGCTGAATTCAATTCATACAGAACTTTTGTACAATCCTGCCGGCATAGGATGTAAAGAAGTCTGTATGCTGAAGGAGGCATATAGCATGAATACACGGTTTAATTTTGGGAATATAGAAAATCTGGAAGCAGAAAAAGAAATCCAGAAAGAAGCTGTAAGCTACGAACATGCAGGATATCAGATTCGAGTATACTTTAATGGCGATAAAACATTATCACAATGTATTCAGAATCTGGCAGAACGAAAAATTGCAGGTTGATTTTCTATAATTCTTATTGTAAGATAAAGACAATGAAAGACAATGACCATACAAGACCAATGAAAAGAGGGAAAGAATAGAATGTATCAGGCAGGAATTTATTGCCGTGTTTCTATCGAGGAGCAAAACAAAGAGGGTGAATACAGCAATAGTATTCACTCTCAGATCCAGATGGCAAGGGATTATATTGCAGAACAGAATGACATTACAGAAGTAAGAGTTTATGCAGATGATGGATTTTCCGGAAGCAATTTTGACAGAACAGAATTCAGAAGAATGCTGGCAGATATTGAACTGGGGACAATCAATATGGTGATTTTCAAGGATGTGTCACGGCTTGGAAGAGAGCATATTGATACCAATTATTATCTGGGTAAATATTTTCCTGAGAAACGGATTCGAGTAGTTTCTCTTTTGGATAATTACGATTCGATAGTCAGCACTTATGATGAGTTGTTGGAAATCAAAACTTTACTTAATGACATGTATTTGAGAGATACATCCAGAAAAATCAAAACTACAATCCAGACGAAAAGAAGTATAGGTGAATATACACCGAAACAACCACCGTTTGGTTATGTGAAGAGTGATACGGTTCATAATCATCTGGAAGTTGATCCTTATGCCGCAGAGGTAGTTGGAAGAATATACAGGATGTATCGAAATGGATTTGGCTGTAGTGTGATCTGTCGGGTTTTAAATGAGGATCAGATTCCCTGCCCTGCAAAATATAAAAAAGAAGTTTTAAAGAATGGTTATGCCTGGAACGTGGGTAAAGGATTATGGACACCGGCTACTGTTCGTGGAATTCTGAAGAATCCGATTTATACCGGTGCAGTTGTAATCAGAAAATATAACAGACCATCCTATAAACTAAAATATAAAAAGGCAATCCCATTGGAAGAAATGGAACTGGTACCGGATGCACATGAAGCAATTATCTCCAAAGAAGAATTTGATCAGGTTCAGCAGATCAGACAGGAACGACGTATTCCGTATTTTGACAGAAATACGGAACCACATAAGTATGTAGGACTACTGTTTTGTGGAAAATGCAAAACCGCCATGCGCAAGAGATACCTGGCATCACATAATGGTTATGACGGATATATGTGTGGTTTCCATCAAAAGATGGGGCAGAATTACTGTGAACTGAATCATATTACGTTTGAAAAGCTGGATGAATTAGTGGTATTTGCTATTAATCAACAGCTGAAACAAATGCGGGCAGATATGAAAAATCTGGAAAATCAGATTGGACAAAGAAAGCCAGATGTGGACAGTAAAATTACCCGCTTGCAGGCAAAAATTGAGCGAAATACGGAATACCGAAAACGTGCATATGAACAGTTCATGGATGAATTTCTTTCAAAGGAAGAATATCTGGAATTAAAACAGATGTATGAAAATGAAAATCGGCAATATCAGAAAGAACTGGAAAAGTTGAAGCAGGAAGAACAAGAACAGCAGGCGGCTGTGAATACGACAAAGGCATGGCTGGATAATTTTAGTCGGAGAAAACTGACAGTAAAACAGCTTACCAGAGAAGTACTTGTAGAACTGATTGATAAAATTTATGTTTATCCGGATCAGAAAATAGATATTTATTTTAAGTTTGCTTCGGAGAAAAATTCGGCAAATGTAATAATACAGAAAGATGGGGTGATGTGATGTATCAGATGGCTGCGTATTGTCGTCTGTCAAAGGATGACGGGGAGAATAAAATCAGTGAGAGCATTGAGAATCAGATGAAGCTGATTCGAGAATATGTAGGTAAGTCAAATGATCTGGAAATCGCTGATATTTATATTGATGATGGTTATTCCGGACTTTATTTTGCAAACAGACCGGAATTTCAGCGGATGATGGAAGATATTTATAAAGGGAAAATACAGGGGGTGATTACAAAAGATATTTCCCGTCTTGGACGTGAGCATATTGAGACAAGTAATTGAATTATTGAAATTAGTCGGATTAGATTACTATCATTCCATTCGTTACCCGCATGAGTTTTCCGGGGGACAGCGCCAACGTATCAATATTGCCCGAGCACTGTCAATGGATATAAAACTTCTTGTCTGTGACGAACCGGTTTCTGCGCTGGATGTTTCTGTTCAGGCACAAGTACTTAACCTGTTGAAAAAACTGAAAGATGAACTTGGGCTGACATACATTTTTATTTCTCATGATTTAAGTGTAGTAAAATATATCAGTGATCGAATCATCATTATGTATTTGGGAAGAATCATGGAGATTGGTGACGCAAAAGAAATATATGCAAATCCGGCACATCCTTATACGAAGGCATTGTTCTCAGCAATTCCTCCGGTAAGTCCATATGAAAAAAAGGAAACGATCGAACTAAAAGGGGAAATTCCAAGTCCACTAAATATGCCGCCGGGATGCCCATTTGGAAACCGATGTCCATTCTGTACAGAAATATGTAAGCAGAGTGTTCCGGAATTGAAAGCAATTGGAGATAACCACGAAGTTGCATGTGTGAGATATCAAAGGGGAGAAATATCATAAATACAATCAGGTAATACATAGAATTCTTTGCAAGCACAATTGGTTTAAGAGATGGGCAGAGCTTTATATTATTCATAATCCACAAAGTACATTTTTTTGAGTAGATAATATTGTGTAAATATGCTATTATGAAGAAAGGGTTTTGTGGAAGGATGAATAAAATTGGCAATTACAGTGAAGGATATTGTAGAAATAGCCCAAAAAAAAGGTTGTGAGCTTGCAACAGGGGAAGGCAAACTGTATAAAGAAGTGTACTATGTTGATACAATGGAGATTCCGGATATGGAAGCATGGATGAAACCAAATGTTTTATACATTACAACAGGATATGCTTACAGTGGGACAAAAGAGAAGGTTTTGTCACTGATAAAAAGTTTACATGATGTAAATGCAGCAGCACTTGCAATTAAATCCCGTTTTATCGGCGCTTACATGGAAGAATTTTTAAAACTTGCCAGAGAATATGAATTTCCGATTATCATAATGCCTGAGGAGCTTCCTTTTGTGGAACTGAATTATGCGGTTATGGAAGCACTTGTTACATCACAACATCATGAAGAGTTAAAATTAAAATCAGAAGAGCTAAATAAAAGAAAAGCAGATAGAAAATTATTTTCTGATCTTTTAGCGGGAAATGTTGTGATCAATGAGGAACAGAATCAATATTTTCATGAGCAAAACTGGCCAAAACCACCATATTATATTATGCTGATAGAATTTGAAAGACTCACGGGCAGTTATACTGATAAGGAATTTAGAAATCTGGAACAATGTATTCGTAAGGTCTTTGCAGAAGAACAGTTTGATTCAATTGTATTATCGAACAGGAAGATATTTCCTTGTATTATTAAGAAAGACGAAAAAAAATATAATCAGCAATATTTTGAAAGAATTAAAAAAGTGATTGCAGAGCGGTCAGGACATAATATTTTAATGGGTATTTCTAATGAAAACGAAACATATAAAACGTTTCAGGTGACTTATAAAAACGCGATGAATGCACTGGAGATTGCTCGTATTCGAAAAAAAGAATGCCCGGTAGTTTGGAGCGAAAAGATTGGATATTGGAAACTACTCAAGGAAATGAGCCAACAACAGCAGTGTAAAGAATTTGTTTCAAAAAAAATAGATGCTTTAATTCAGTATGACAAAGAAAATGAAAGTGATCTCATTGAAACCTTAGAAGCTCTTGTAAATCATTTAGGAGCCAGAAATACAACGGCAACAAGTTTGTATCTACATAGAAATACCTTAATGTATCGAATAAAAAAAATTGAGAATCTGACAGGATATGATTTATCGGATCCGGAAAGTATTTTAGAATTATCACTTGCTTTAAGATTGAATAAATTTATGAATCATTGAATAAGTATTTTAAAGTGTTGCAGATGATATGATTAATACTTTAAAAGGCAGATCATCAAAATGGAATCAATGGATTTAATAAAAAATCCGCTATACTGGAGAGAAGTTGCTAGTGCAGAATTGGCAGTAGCGACAGACGATTCATATAGCGGATTTTTTATATGAGATGATTGAGAAAATAGAAAGTTGGAATTGAGTCAATGGATGAAGCGGGCAGTGTTGGCTGGATAGTGGAAAAGTTCCAAATGAGTCAACAAAATCGATGGAGTTGATCACAGAGATTCGAAAAGCAAAAAAAATCAACAAGTAAGGAGACAATATATGTCAGAACAGGAAAAGAACATTGAACAAGGCGTTCACAAGCGCCGCACAAGGTACAAGGGGAAATATCCACGAAAATTTGAAGAAAAATACAAAGAATTACAGCCGGAGAAATATCAGGACATGATTGCCCATGTCATTCAGAAAGGAAATACACCTGCCGGAATGCACATTTCGATCATGGTGCAGGAAATTCTTGACTTCCTGAAGATCCAGCCGGGAGAGGTGGGATTTGATGCAACACTTGGCTATGGCGGACATACAAAAGCGATGCTGAAATGTCTGGAAGGAAAAGGGCACATTTATGCGACTGATGTAGATCCGGAAGAATCTGCAAAGACAAAAAAACGTCTGGAAGAACAGGGATTTGGTGAGGATATTTTAACAATCCGTCTTCAGAACTTCTGTACTATCGATGAGATCGCAAAAGAAGTTGGGGGATTTGATTTTATTCTGGCTGATCTGGGTGTGTCTTCCATGCAGATTGACAACCCGAAGAGAGGATTTTCTTTCAAAGTGGACGGACCTCTGGATCTGCGACTGAATCAGGAAAAAGGGATCAGTGCAGCCGAGAGACTGGATACAATTTCAAGAGAAGAACTTGCCGGGATGTTATATGAAAATTCGGATGAGCCGTACTGTGAAGAACTGGCAAAAGCAATCACCGAAGAAATCCGTAAAGGACACCGGATTGATACTACGACAAAGCTGCGCCAGGTGATCGAACAGACCTTGTCTTTCCTTCCGGAAAATAAGGAGAAAAAAGATATTATCAGGAAGACCTGTCAGCGGACTTTCCAGGCACTCAGAATTGACGTGAATCATGAATTTGAAGTACTCTATGAATTTATGGAAAAACTGCCGGGCGCTTTGAAACCGGGTGGAAGAGTAGCGATCCTGACGTTCCATTCAGGAGAAGACAAACTGGTGAAGAAAGCTTTAAAAGCAGGATATCGCGAGGGAGTTTATTCCGAATATGCCAAAGATGTAGTCCGGCCTTCGGCAGAAGAGTGTGCACAGAATGGGCGTGCAAGATCTACGAAGATGCGCTGGGCTGTGAAGGCAGAGCATTCTGATTGTGGCGCTGGCAGCGGCATTTGTGATTATTAATCTGGTAGTGAGAAGAATATTCGGTATTCTGGAAAAGCAGAGCTGAACTTGAAGATCAGAAACGACAGAAAGAACTGAAAGGGGCAAAAAAAGGGGCAAAAAAGAATTTGTACTTTAGTCTACAAATTCAGATGCCGGCATGATATACTGTATGGAAAAGTTATGAAATATCTGGTATCAAAAGGAAGCAGGAGGAAAGAAAGAGTATGAACAATTTTTTGCCACAGAAGAGGGGAATGCAGGTTGTCTGGATCATAGTGGGCTGTCTGATCTACGCAGTCGGTCTGAACGTATTTATTATCCCTATGAATTTATACAGCGGGGGAGCAGTCGGTCTTGCACAGCTGTTAAGTTATGGAGCAGGACAGATCGGGATTAAGGAAATTGCAGGTCTGAACCTGTATGGTATCATTTATTTACTGCTCAACATTCCGATTTTATTTATTGCATGGTTTAAAATCGGAAAGACATTTTTTATAAATACAATCCTTGGAACGGTAGGAATCAGTTTATTTACTTCAATCGTACCATCTCCGGCAACAGCAGTGATCGATGATCCGGTCATTGGAATCATCATCGGTGGTGTTGTAACCGGAGCCGGAATCGGAATCATGCTGACGGCAAAAGGAAGCGGCGGTGGAATCGAGGTTATCGGTATCTGGATGGCGAAAAAATATGCGGGAATGTCCGTTGGAAAGCTGGGAACCATCTTCAATCTGGTACTGTATGCCATTTATCTTTTAGTTTTTGATATCTCAACGGTGATTTATTCGGTCGTCTACCTGTTCTTCTATACAGTAACTCTGGACAGGATGCATTTCCAGAATATCAATGTGAGAATGCTGATTTTCACGAAGAAGCAGGGAATCGCAGAGGCGATCATGAAAGAAACCGGACGTGGTGTTACGCAATGGAATGGTGAAGGTGCATTTACGAGTGAAGACAATTATGTTCTGGTAACGATCGTGAATAAATTTGAAGTAGAAGATATCCTGAACATGGTGTATTTACTGGATCCGGAAGCATTTACTACGGTAGATGAAGGAGTTAAGGTGTACGGAAACTTCCAGAAGAGAGTTTAAGAGGCAGGAATAAATGTATAAAATACTGATCGTTGAAGACGATAACACGATTGCAGAGCTACTGGCATCGCATTTGAAAAAGTGGAATTATAAGACAGTATGTGTACGCGATTTCAAAAATGTAATGGAAGAATTCAAAAAGGCAGATCCACAGCTTGTAATCCTGGATATCGGGCTTCCGTTTTACAACGGATTCTACTGGTGTCAGGAGATCCGGAAGCTGTCCAATGTGCCGATCATCTTTCTGTCATCGATGAATGACAACATGAATATCGTGATGGCAATGAACATGGGCGGAGATGAGTTTATCGAGAAGCCGTTTGATCTGAATGTAGTGACAGCAAAGGTGCAGGCGGTGCTTAGAAGAGCATATGCACTGCAGGGAACGGCAAATATCATTGAGCATGGAGAAATGCTGCTGAATCTGGGAGATGCATCACTTACAATAGCCGGGCGGAAGATTGAACTTACCAAGAATGAGTTCAAGATCTGTCAGATGCTTTTTGAGAGCGCAGGAAAATTTGTGACCAGAGATGCGATTATGACCAGACTTTGGGAAAGTGACGAATTCATCGATGATAATACGCTTACGGTAAATGTGGCGAGACTTCGGAAAAAGCTGGAGGAAGCCGGAATGCATGATGTGATCCGCACCAAGAAAGGAATCGGGTATATGCTGGTATGACAGAGCGTTTAAAAGCATTTTGGAAAGAAAAAAGACCGGAGAGGATTGCAGTCCTGGTTTCGGGGATTCTCTTTGCAGTCATCTTCTGGATCTATGAAATTCCGGTGGAGATTGCAGGATATGCGTTCCTTCTGGTGATTTTGTGGAATGTGATCTGGTTTACACTCATTTTCATACGATATGAGAAAAAACAGAGACTACTGGAAGAAAATCAGGAAAAAATCCGGACAGAGGCAGAAGGATTTCCGGAGGCAGAAAGCCGGGAAAGCGAAATGTATCAGGAACTGATCCGGCAGCTTTATGAAGAGAAAAAAGAGCTGGAATCCTCTGTTCAGATTGAAAAACAGGAGCTGTCTGATTATTACAGCATGTGGGTTCATCAGATCAAGACTCCAATTGCAGCACTCGGCGTCCTGATCCAGAGCGGAGAGGAACTGGAAGAAGTACAGGAAATCCCGAAAGCACAGGAACTTACCCGAAGCATGAAAATGGAGGTATTCCGGATTGAACAATACGTGGATATGGTACTCACCTATCTCAGAATAGGTTCTGCAACCTCCGATTACGCCTTCCGGATCTGCAGCTTGGAAGAAATCGTCCGCCAGGCAGTCCGCAAATATTCCCAGATGTTCATCATGACCAGAACAAGACTTCACCTTGAAATCCAGGATCAGAAGATTCTGACCGACGAAAAATGGCTGACCTTCGTCATTGAACAAATTCTATCCAATGCAGTTAAATACGCAAGAGGCGGAGAAATATCAATCTACACAGAAGAAAAAACTCTGGTGATCTTCGATAACGGAATCGGCATCGCAGAAGAAGATCTCCCAAGAATCTTTGAAAAAGGTTTCACCGGCTACAACGGAAGGGCAAATAAAAAGTCCACTGGAATCGGATTATATCTCTGTAAAACGATCATAGATCGCCTACATCATACTATCTGGATTGAATCAAAACCAGAAAAAGGAACAAAAGTATACTTAAATTTTGACCGTGAACATCGGCGGATAGAGTAAAAAATTCAATCGGTGAAAGATTTAGAAAACCTTCAACAACGGAATCAAACTATAATTTACTTTTTGGCAGGGATCGACCAATCGAAAATGCTCATCCATTTGAACCACACAGCCACCAGAAACAAATAAATATGGAAAATTCCATGTTTGTGCAATGGAGATGAAACACAGGAATCATGGAGGCCATTGCCGAACATGATTCCCGCCCCAAGTGGTTCATCGGAATGGTTTGCACAAAGGAATTTGGAATATTTATTTGTTTCTGGTGGCGTCCCTTTCACCAAAATGAGTCTTTTCAACCCCAATCCTTACAAAAATGTAAGAAACCCCACCAAAATTGTCATTTACTTCGATGGAAGGAAACGCCCGGCTTTTTTATAATGGATTTATCAAATAAAAAAGAAGGGCAGGTCAAAAAAACATGGCATTACTTGACGTAAAGAACGTAAAAAAGATATACACAACCCGTTTCGGAGGAAACCAGGTAGAGGCGCTGCATAACGTCAGCTTTTCCGTAGAAGCAGGCGAATATGTAGCAATTATGGGAGAAAGCGGAAGTGGCAAAACTACACTTCTGAATATCCTGGCAGCCCTTGATAAGCCGACCGGTGGAAAGGTCTACTTAAAAGGGAATGATCTCGGCAAGATCCGGGAAAAAGAGATGGCAGCTTTCCGGCGGCAGAATCTTGGATTCGTCTTTCAAGATTTCAACCTTTTGGATACACTGACCCTGAAGGATAATATTTTTCTTCCGCTGGTCCTGTCTGGAAAGAAATACACGGAAATGGAGAGCCGGATCGCACCGATCGCAGAGCAGCTGGGGATCAGTAAGCTTCTGAACAAATATCCATATGAAGTATCCGGCGGACAGAAGCAGAGAGCAGCCATTGCACGTGCTCTGATCTCACAACCGCAGCTGATCCTTGCCGATGAACCGAGCGGTGCGCTGGATTCCAGATCGACGGATGAGCTTCTGGGGCTCTTTAATGCGATCAACGATAACGGGCAGACGATTGTCATGGTAACGCATAGTGTCAAAGCAGCGAGCACGGCAAAGAGAGTCCTCTTCATCAAGGATGGGGAAGTTTTTCATCAGCTTTACCGAGGCAATCTGACCAGTGACGAGATGTACCAGAAGATTACCGATACCTTGACGGTTCTCACTACAGGAGGTGAGCACCGTGAATAGATCGATTTACACAAAGCTTGCCATTTCCAATCTGAAAAATAACCGGAAGACATACATTCCATATGTGCTGACAGCTGTCCTGACGGTGATGATGTATTATATGATGGCGAATCTGGCGGCAAATTCGCCAATGAACCAGGAAGCATTGCAGATCATTCTGAGTCTGAGTGTTCATGTAATTGAAATATTTGCACTGATCTTTCTGTTTTACACCAACAGTTTTCTGATCAAAAGAAGGAAAAGAGAAATCGGAGTGTATCACATTCTCGGAATGGGAAAACCGCAGCTTGCGAAAATGCTGGTGATCGAGACGGTTGTAATCGGTGCGGTCAGTATTCTGGGTGGAATCTTTTTCGGAACTGCGCTTGCAAAGCTGATGTATGCACTTCTGAAAAGAATGATTCATTATGACGATAAACTGGCATTTCGGATGTCATGGGAGATTGCCGGAAATACCGTTCTCTTTTTCACGCTGATCTTTGCATTGACTCTGATCTATAATCTTTTGCAGATCCGGCTTGCCAATCCGATCGAGCTTCTGCATGCGGGGAGTCAGGGCGAGCGGGAGCCGAAAACCAAATGGCTTCTGACTGTGGTTGGCATCATTTTCCTTGGGATCGGTTATTACATTGCGATTACGACAAAAGAACCACTTAAGGCGCTTCAACTTTTCTTTGTCGCAGTAATCTGTGTCATTATCGGAACCTATGCGCTTTTTACAGCAGGAAGTATTGCTTTTTTAAAGCTGCTTCGGAAAAACAAAAATTTCTATTATAAAACAAAGCATTTTACATCCGTATCCGGCATGCTTTACCGAATGAAGCAGAATGCAGTCGGGCTGTCAAATATCTGTGTACTCAGTACTATGGTTCTGGTGATCATTTCGTCTACCGTATCTTTGTACATTGGAAAGGAGGATGTCTTAAGAACAAGGTATCCGCAGGAAGTGTATATCACAAATTCAGTATCTGATGATGCGGAAAATCAGAAGCTGCACGACATGGCGGAAAAGATCTGCCGGGATAATCAGGTAGAGATTACAGATGAGAAGAGCTGGCATATGGCAGAGCTTGTTAAGATAAAAAATGGAGAAGTATATAATTCTGCAATGACAGGGGATTATTCTTCAGAGGATCTGACATTTTTTGATGTGATTCCGCTTGCAGATTACAATCAGCTGACTGGTGAAAAGATGGAGCTTGGGGATAAGGAAGCCATTCTTTTTACGAATGGGGAAAATTACGGCAAGGATACCATTCAGATTGACGATGAGACCTGGACGATTAAAAAAGAACTGGAAAGAGCACTATTTGAAAAGAAGAGCGATTCTAATATAGATAAAGTATATTATATGATTGTCAAAGATGAAAATGAGTTTATGGAAAACTATCTGAAAAAATATCAGCTCGAGGCAGAGGACAAACCGGTAAAATGGAGGGAGTCATTCAATTTAAGAGGCAGCGAAGAACAGAAGCTGAAAGCTGTCAAAGAGCTGAAAACACAGGCAGAAAGTGAATTTGAACATACTGGTGTACAGGGAAGATATCTTGAAAAAGAGACTTTCTTTGGTCTGTATGGCGGTGTATTTTTTATTGGAATGTATCTGGGAAGCCTGTTCCTGATGGCAACGGTGCTGATCATTTATTATAAACAGATTTCCGAAGGCTTTGATGACAGAGAACGCTATCAGATCATGCAGAAGGTAGGGATGAGCAAACGCGAGGTCAAAAGCTCGATACGCAGCCAGATCCTGATGGTATTCTTCCTGCCGCTTGCGATGGCAATCATCCATATTGCAGTTGCATTTCCGGTGATCACAAAGCTTTTAGTCATATTTTATCTGAAAAATACAAAGCTGTTCTTCGGATGTACTGCCGGTACAGTGGGAATCTTTGCCGTCTTTTATGTGATCGTATTTGTGATAACAGCAAAAGAATATTATAAAATCGTTGAATAGAAGAAAAAGACAAAAAAGGTGACGAAAGTCATCTTTTTGTCGTATACAGAGGTATTTCTTGCTAAGAACGACCGTTCTGTAGTAGAATACAGATAGACTAATTGAAAAGATAAAATTACAGAAAGCAAGGGACGTATAAATGATAGAAAAAGGGCTGGTATATGGAAGATTTCAGATTCTGCATCTCAAACATGTGGAATATATTCTGGCGGCAAAGATGCGCTGCAAAAGGCTTTATATAGGAATCACCATGTCGGATGATCTGCACGTATCAGGGGGCGAGGAAGACAATTACCGGGTAAGACGGAGCGCTAATCCTCTGACTTATATTGAGCGTTATGAGATGCTTCGTGATACGTTGCTCAGTTTCGGAGTGCCGAGAGAAGAGTTTGAGATCATCCCGTTTCCGATTGACAGAGTGGAATATCTGGGGCAGTATCTGCCGGAGGGTGCGGTCTGCTTTATGAGTATCTGTGATGAATGGACTGCGAACAATGAGAAGCGTTTTGAGAAGCTTGGAATTCCGGTGGAAGTCCTCTGGAGAAGAACCAAAGAGGAAAAAGGGGTATCAGGTTCCCAGATCCGGCAGAGGATCCTGGCAGATGAAAAGTGGGATGATCTGGTGCCAAAGACCGTTTATGATTATGTTCTTTCGCACGGAATTGACAACAGGATCAAGTTTTCAAAATAAAGGAGAAGCTGAAAATGCAGGATTGGGAAAGATTTGGAGAAGAGATCAGACGAACCGTGCAGGATGCTGTAGATTCGCAGGATTACCGGAGGCTGAACCAGACGATCACGGATACGATTAACAGGGCAGTGAATGGTGCGGTAAATGGCGCGGAACAGGGCAAGCGTTCTTTTGGAAATGCGTTTGATCAGGCAACGAGAAATATGGGAAGAGGTCCGGGAGGACCGCGTGGAAGATATGGACAGATGGGCGGGTCTGACAGATGGGGAAGACCGCCTGGAGGAGGTGTGCCGCCGTTTGGAACTTACAGGTGGAGCGGACCGGATAGAAATGGAAGAGCGTGGAATCCGGATATGCAGGACTATAAGGCAGAATCACAGGGCAGCAGCCGGTATGGATACAGCAATGCACAGCAGTCACCTGTCTTGTATGGATCGACGACGGGAACAAAGGCAGGCGGAATTGTCATGATCGCAGCAGGCGGAAGTATGGCACTGATATTCCTGATTCTGTTCCTTGCATCTTGTATTGCTTCTTTGCCGGAAAGTCCGGGGGCTTTATGGATCATGCGTGCGGTATTTGGGCTACTTACGGCAGCAAGTGGCATGATCACGGGATGGGGCATTAAGCTTCTGAAACAGGTTGGAAGATTCAAGAACTACAGCCGCAGGATTGCAGGCAGAGAGTACTGCAATATTTCAGAGATCGGAAGCAATTCCGGAAAATCCATAAAATTTGTGACAAAGGATCTGGAAAGAATGATTTCCAAAGGCTGGTTCCGTCAGGGGCACATGGATGGTGAGAAGAAATGCCTGATCCTGTCAAACCGTGCTTATGAAGAATATTTACAGATCGAAACCCGCAGACAGCAGTCGAAAGCGGAAGAGCCGGTAAAGAAAGAAGAGAAGACACAGGAAAATGCAAAAGAGAAAGATGCAAAGAATGAAAAGCTGACACCGGAGATACAGAAGATCATTGACCAGGGGGATGCTTTTATCAGAAAGATCCACGAGTGTAATGAAGCCATTCCGGGAGAAGAGATTTCTGCAAAGATCAGCCGGATGGAGATGCTGGTAGACCGGATCTTTGACCGGGTGGAAGAAAATCCACAGTCAGTTTCGGATATCCGTAAGCTGATGGAATATTATCTTCCGACGACGATCAAGCTTCTGGAAGCATATGAACAGCTTGACAGACAGCCGGTTGATGGAGAAAATATCCAGACTGCAAAGCGTGAGATTGAGGCAACGCTCGATACTTTAAATACGGCGTTTGAGAAACTTCTGGATGACCTGTTTCAAGATACCATGTGGGATGTTTCTTCAGATATTTCCGTATTGAATACCATGCTTGCACAGGAAGGTCTGAAAGAGGACGGAATGAAAAAATAAAGTCGCAGGAGGAAGAAGAGTATGAACGATTTTGAAGAATTTAATGTGACACCGGAGCTGACGCTGGATCCGTTTCAGGAAGAAAAAAAAGAGACTCCGCAGATTTACCAGGAGGCAGAGCCGGAGACACCAGAAGTGATTCTGACACCGGAAGAGAAAAATATGGTCAGCGCATTTGCAGAAAAAATCGATCTGACCAATTCAAACATGATTCTTCAGTACGGAGCCGGAACCCAGAAGAAGATCGCAGATTTTTCAGAGAAAGCTCTGGAAAATGTAAAAACAAAAGATCTCGGTGAGGTTGGCACACTGTTAAGTGATGTGGTGACAGAACTAAAAGGATTTGATGAGGAAGAGGAAAAAGGATTCCTTGGAATCTTCAAAAAAGGCGGAAACAAGATCCAGGCAATGAAAGCCAAATATGCAAAAGCAGAAACCAATGTAAACAATATTGTCAAAGCACTGGAATCTCACGAAGTGCAGCTTATGAAAGATATTGCGCTTCTGGACAAGATGTATGAAGTGAACCTGACATATTATAAAGAATTGTCCATGTATGTGCTTGCCGGAAAGCAGAAGCTTGCCGAGACAAGAAACGGCGAGCTTCAGGAACTGAAGAATAAAGCGATGGCAAGCGGACTTGCCGAGGATGCACAGGCAGCAAAAGATCTGGATTCCAGATGTGAACGTTTCGAGAAAAAACTGCATGATCTGGAACTGACCAAGACAATCGCCATGCAGACCGCACCACAGATCCGTCTGGTACAGGGAAACGACACAATGATGGCAGAAAAAATCCAGTCTACACTCGTCAATACGATCCCGCTCTGGAAAAGCCAGATGGTACTCGCACTTGGTGTGGAACATTCCGCACAGGCAGCCGCAGCCCAGAGAGAAGTCAACGATATGACAAATGAACTCCTGCGCAAGAACGCAGAAAAGCTGAAGATTGCTACAGTAGAGACTGCCAAAGAATCCGAGCGTGGAATCGTAGATATTGAAACCTTAAAAGCAACCAATGAATCGCTGATCGCAACCTTCGATGAAGTCATGCAGATCCAGCAGGAAGGCCGCCAGAAACGTCAGCAGGCAGAGGTGGAAATGCAGCGCATCGAAGCTGAACTGAAAGCGAAGCTGTTACAGGTTCAGGGGTAAGCGTTTGGTGGATGACATCCAGGCCGGAACAAGTAGATTCTGTTTTTTTATGAGGAGAAAGCGGCGAAGAGTCCGTAGGTAAAAAGGCAACCGCTAATTTTGGATACCGGACTGATTCGCTGAATAATCTTGATGATTATTCGGCTCAGCAGTCCTCTGGATTTCGTGTATGAAACACGAAACCAGATCCAAATTACCGGCTGCCTTTTTACAACGGACTCTAATCGCCGCTTTCTAACATAAAAAAACAGAATCTACTTGTCCCGGCCTTGCTGTATTCCACGGGGGGACGCTTGGAGGCTGCCCCTGTTATGGGGTGGGTGCGAGTGAATGGAATAGTAGGTGGTAGGAATAAAGTGCTTGTGTGAATGTTTCTGAAATTAAAAGTTATCAAGACATAGACATAAAGGACTCCGTTTTCTGTGATTAGAAACGGTGCTAGAGTCCGTTAGGTGTATTCAATTAGGGATTTTTAATCTCTGAAATAAACGGCATAACTTACGACAATGTAGGTTATGTCGTTTTTTCTTTGTCTGCCGGGATATCAACTGCACCAATGAAATTCCAATGGATGCAGATGGCCTGCTTTTTAGTTCTAGTTTCCGGCATCTTTTCAGGTTTGTAAACATCAATTCTCTCTACAAAACTTTGGGTATAGTTTTGTTTGGACAATGACAGAAGAATTAAAAATGAATTTAGCAAGACTCAAAGATACGGAGAAAAATCTACGTATTAACTTTGATGTCCGTTATTAAGGAGGTGCCATATGGAATTAATCCTCCAGCAACAATTACCACATCAACAGAAAGCTATTGAGGCTATTGTTAATGTATTTAAAGATGCGTATATTACTGCTCCTACTCAGTTTTATACTAACCCGACCTTCTCTTTGAAAGACACTCATATTGCAAATAATATAAAAGCTTTGCAAAGTGTTCTTCCAACAGAATATCGTTCAAGTATCCCAGTGTCAGAAAGTGTCTATCTTAATCTTGATATCAAGATGGAAACAGGTACAGGAAAAACTTATGTATATACAAAGACGATTTTTGAATTGCATAAGAGATATGGATTTAACAAGTTCATTATTGCAGTACCTTCATTAGCTATTAAAGCTGGTACTGAACAGTTTTTAAATGAGCCTTATGCAAGACGTCATTTTTCTGATGGATGCGGCTATGGGGTGGAAATTGAAACCTTAGTTTTGGAAGCACCAAAGAACAAGAAAAAAGGTCGCTCATATTTTCCTAGCGTTGTAAGTGACTTTGTTAAAGGCTCTTGTCAGAACACAAAGAAAATCTATGTTCTTCTTGTAAATATGCAGTTGTTAACAAGCAACTCAAAGAGAAATGGAAGAGATACCGGTTTATTATGGCGTAACGATTATGATTACGATGTTGAAAGTTTCTATAGACCTTTTGATGCAATAGCTTCTACAAAACCTATCGTTATGATTGATGAACCACATCGTTTTTCTCGTGATCAAAAAGCTTTCAAAGTTATACTTGAAGAGATAAAGCCGCAGGCAATTATTCGTTTTGGTGCTACTTTCCCGGAAACAACAACCGGACGTGGTAAAAACAAAACAACTGTAAAGGATTATCAGAATCTGTTATATGATTTGAATGCTTGTGCCTCCTTCAATCAGGGACTAATTAAGGGTGTAGCCAAGGAACATTTTGAACCTGTTTCAAAAAAAGAAGAGAAAGTGAAAATCACTTCTATTGATAGCAAAGAAGGAACAGATTGAAAAAACAATTGCTTCTTTGGATGAGCATGATGTGGAATATAAAGAATATCTTGAAGCAAGTCTTGCAGATATTAGTGCTTGTCATGCTGGATACTTTTCACAAGATAATAGTGATTCTGACGAAGATATTGCAAATGAAGTTGATGTGATTCTTCATGGAAAGAAACAGTTATTGTCATTTATAAATGAAGATGATAGTCCAAATACACTTCGTTTCTTGTTCTCAAAATGGACTTTAAAGGAAGGATGGGACAATCCAAATGTTTTTACTATCGCTAAGCTTCGTTCAAGTGGCAGCGAAAACAGTAAACTTCAAGAAGTAGGTCGCGGATTACGACTTCCTGTAGATGAGAATGGCAATAGAATATCAAACGAAGAATTTACCCTCAATTATATTGTTGATTTTACTGAAGCAGACTTTGCACAAAAACTTGTAGACCAGATAAACGGAGAACTTCCACAAGCGACTACCATTTCAGAAGAAAAACTTGAAGCAGTAGCTAAAAAACTGGGAAAAACAAGCGATGACTTGTTTGACGAGTTGTATGATAAGGCTCCACTAGGTGCTACTGCACTCACGTATGCAGACGGAACAGTACGAAGCGAAATTTCTCAGGGTAGAATTGGAACAAAACTTGTGCCAGGTACTCCTAGTAACAAATATCTGTATGATGCTTATGCATATGATTCTCCTTTGGAAAAAGATAATATTACAGCAGATATTGAAGAAGTAATTGTGTACGGAAAAATTCCACGTTCTAGTATTGCTATACCTACAATCACAGGCGGTATGTATAGTCCGGACTTCATGTATGTGGTTAAACATACAAATGGAGACAAGGAACTCAATATTATTGTTGAGACAAAAGATGTTGAAAATAAGACTGACCTTAGAGGAACAGAAAAAGCAAAAATAGATTGTGCCAGAGTGTTCTTTGATATGTTAACTGCTGATGGTTACACTGTTCAATTTAGAGACCAGCTTGGTAATAAGCAAATGGCTCAGATTATCAATGAAGTCATGAGGGGGATTCATGAATAAAAGTGAAATACTAGATTAAGCAAGAAGGTTCATATTGGGATTTCAAAAGAGAATGGTACTCTCAAGATAAAAAGGCAGATTTACTTCATGATATTATTGGCGGATGGAGATGAACTGAACCTGGTAGCACATCTTCTTCGGTCTGTGGCACATATGAAAATGCTTTATTAGACTATTTAAAGCAAAACTCAATGTGGGGTATTCTAAATCTTACAGCGCCTGGTAGCGGAGAAAATGTATCCACAGAGAATAGTTTAGAATGTTTAAGAAAAGTAGTTAATTATATTGTAGGATAAGAAAAAACGATTATACAGATGAATTTGCTGAAAAATTTGCTGAGATAGTAATCACAATGTTTATTGAAACATTTAAATAACTCACCTACCATTTTGGTACTTGAGCATAAGAAAACGACCACACAGGAGCATTTTTACTCTTGTATGGTCGTTATTTTTTTGTCACCGCTTGAAGATGTCACTCAAAAACTGTTTTTTCTTACAATCCCTAAGTGAAGGCAACTTTATGTCGTCCCTTTTGTACATTTATTCAATAACAGTTCCGGTTTTACCCTTCAGAGCATCTTTCAGAGTATCAAAAGAAGTAATCAGAGCACTTCTTCCCTCTTTCTTTTCTACGAATCCTACGGATGCCTGGAATTTTGGAAGCATATTGTAGATTCCGAAGTGTCCTTCATTCATGTACTGCTTAGCCTGTTCTACGGAGATAGTATCGAGTTCTTCTTCATCTTCTTTTCCGTGGTTTAAGCATACCTTTTCCACACTGGTGAGGATGATGAGCTCATCTGCATTGATCTGCTCGGCGAGCTTGCCGGCAGTAAGATCTTTTTCGATGACTCCGCTGGCACCTTTAAGATGATTGTTCTGCTGGAGTACCGGGATTCCGCCACCACCGCAGGCGATTACAATATGTCCTGCATCGGTAAGGGTGCGGATGGAATCAACTTCTACGATATCAACCGGGTTTGGAGAAGCAACGACACGGCGGAAGCCCTGACCAGGAACTTCTACTACATAATTGCCCTTTTTACGTTCAACGGCAGCGTCTTCTGCGCTCATGATACGTCCGACAACCTTGGTTGGTGTGTAGAATGCTTCGTCATATGGATCAACAGTTACCTGTGTGATAACAGTACATACGCTGCGGTAGATGCCGCGTCCGATCAGTTCTTCGCGAATTGCATTCTGCAGGTCGTATCCGATGTAACCCTGTGACATAGCAGAGCAGACTGACATCGGAGAAGCGGTATAATCCGGATGATTGGTGCTGAATTCGTTCATAGCAGTATGGATCATACCAACCTGAGGTCCATTACTGTGTGTGATTACTACCTGGTATCCTTCTTCAACAAGATCTGCAATGGAAACTGCAGTTTTTTTAACGGCAACCTTCTGCTCCGGAAGTGTGGTTCCGAGTGCGCGGTGTCCTAATGCAACAACAACTTTTTTCTTCATATTACATCCCTCTGTTTCTCAGAATTTGAATTGTCTGCGTATGAAAAACATATAACGCAGACAACAGCGATAAAAAATATATAAAAATTATAGTATTTTTTTATGGAAATTGCAATCATTAGTTGGCAAAAATGCACAGTATAAAAAGGAATTACTGGTGGGCAGAAGCTAAATGGCACAAGGACGGGGATTTTCACAAAACATGCTGACAACAAGGGAAGATGTTCATATAATATAATAAGAAGTCCGGTGGATGGTGCAGTATGAAAGAGGAACGGATTCGATTTTGCGGATTAAAAGAGCGGGAGGTCATTAATATGTGTGACTGCAAACGGCTTGGTTTTGTTGCCGATCTGCTAGTCAATATCTGTTCAGGGTGTGTGGAAGCATTGATCGTACCGGGACCGGGAAGAATCTGTGGATTTCTTGGGTATGATGCGGAGTATATTATTCCGTTTGAGTGTATCCGCAGGATTGGAGAGGATATTATTCTTGTGGAAATTAAAGAGGACAAATGTCTGAAGCCGTGTAAATAAGAAGATGTTGGGGTCAAAAGGTATTTTGCCCCCTTTGATACCAGATTGCTACGTGCTTTTGACCCTGGTATCATAAGAATAGTAAAAGAGGAAGAAGAGTACAGACTGCTCAGTGAAATAAATGAGAACAAGTAAAAAGACAAAGGAGAGAAGAAAAATGACAGCATTTTTTAAAGAAATCGAGCCATTCCGGGGAAACGGAAACGAAAATGAAAAGGGACAGACACTGGAAGAATTTCTGGAGGAGTATGATCCTTATAAATATAAGAATCCTTGTGTGACAACGGATGCAGTTATATTTTCCTGCAAAAGAAAGAAAGTGGACGGAGAATGGAAAGTCCTGATGGTTAAAAGACGGAATCATCCGAGCATTGGCTGGTGGGCGCTTCCGGGTGGGTTTATTGAACTTCATGAGAATCTGGAAGATACGGCAAGAAGAGAACTGACCGAGGAGACCGGTGTGGCGGATCTTCCGATGGAGCAATTTGCAGTCTATGGAAATGTGGACCGTGATCCAAGAGCACGGATCATCACGTCAGCGTATCTTTCGGTTGTAAATGAAGGGCAGGTAAAGGTGCGGGCCGGCGATGATGCGGCGGATGCAAGATGGATGCAGCTTCATTGCCGGACAGAATCGGTGAAGGAGGACGGAGAATGGAAAGAAACCATTTATCGTCTGACATTGGAAAATAAGGACACAGATCTTACAATTTCAGCAGCTGTTGAGAAGAGAGAAAGAAGCGGTCTGGTAAGAGAAACCTATTATAAGGTAAAAGAATCGGACCGGATCGCCTGTGACCATGCGGCACTGATCGTACAGGCATGGAAGCTGGTGGAGAGCCGGCTTATATAGCCTTTTGATAAAGTGTGAATTTGTTGACAACCTTGTATACAGGATTTATACTATAGACATTAAAAATGTGCGTGATTCGGCAGTAGAATCAATCAAGAACCAGGCAGGAGGAAAAAAGATGAAGTGCCCATATTGTGGTAACATTGATACAAGAGTCATCGACTCAAGACCGGCAGATGACGGAACGACGATCAGAAGGAGAAGATCCTGTGATGCGTGCAACAAGCGTTTTACAACCTATGAGAAGGTGGAGACCATACCGTTGATCGTGATCAAGAAGGATAACAACCGGGAGCAGTATGACCGTACTAAACTGGAAGGCGGAGTACTCCGGGCATGTTATAAACGTCCGGTATCAGCAGCAGATATTCAGGCAACGATCGACTCGATCGAGACAGCGATTTTCAGCCGGGAAGAGAAAGAAATTCCGAGCAGCCAGATCGGTGAGATTGTTATGGAAAGCCTGAAAAAGCTGGATCCGGTTGCTTATGTACGTTTTGCATCGGTATACAGGGAATTTAAAGACGTGAATACATTCATGGATGAACTGAAGAAAATATTAGAATAAAAGGGGAAAGACAAATGGAACGGAAAAAGACAGTATTGCTCTGCGTGACCGGCGGCATTGCGGCGTACAAGATTGCAACACTGGCAAGTATGCTGGTAAAGACAGGATACGATGTGAAAGTTGTGATGACACAGAATGCAACGAATTTTATCAATCCGCTGGTATTTGAGACGCTGACACAGCATAAGTGCCTGATCGATACATTTGACCGCAATTTTGAGTACAGTGTGGAACATGTGACACTGGCAAAATGGGCAGACATTGTGATGATCGCACCGGCTACAGCGAATGTGATCGGTAAGCTGGCACACGGGATTGCAGATGATATGCTGACTACGACTGTGATGGCATGTGCCGAATGTAAGAAGATCCTTGCACCGGCGATGAACACAAGAATGTATGAGAATCCGGTCGTACAGGATAATTTAAAACTTCTGGAGCATTATGGATATGAAGTGATCCAGCCGGCAAGCGGACATCTGGCATGCGGAGATAACGGAGCCGGGAAGATGCCGGAAGCGGAGACTTTGTATGAATATATTTACCGGGATACTGCTTATGAGAAAGATCTGACCGGAAAGAAAATTCTTGTCACAGCAGGACCGACAAGAGAAGCAATCGACCCGGTGCGCTACATTACGAATCACTCATCCGGTAAGATGGGATATGCCCTTGCACGCGTTGCTGCGGCAAGAGGAGCGGATGTTACGCTTGTCACCGGACCGACAGAGATCAAAAAGCCGATGTTTGTGAAGATCGTTCCGGTTACGACTGCAAAGGAAATGTTCGAGGCGGTAAAGGAAGAAGCGGCAGATGCAGACATTGTGTGTAAGGCAGCAGCGGTTGCAGATTACCGGCCAAAGCATATTGCGGATGAAAAGGTGAAAAAGTCAGACAGCGAGATGAGTCTGGAGCTGGAAAAGACGGACGATATTCTGAAATATCTCGGAGAACACAGAAAAGACGGACAGTTCCTGTGCGGATTTTCAATGGAAACCGAGAATATGGTTGAAAATTCCAGAAAGAAGCTTGAAAAGAAGAATCTGGATATGATCGCGGCAAATAATCTTAAAGTTGCCGGGGCAGGATTTCAGGGCGATACAAATCAGATGACACTGATCACGAAGGAAGATGAGACTGCACTTCCACTGATCAGCAAGGAAGAGACAGCAGCTTGTATTCTGGACAAGATTCTGGAGTGCATGAATAAATAAAAAACCAAAATGTATTGTATCTCGTAAAGAGAATGGTAACAGGAGGAAAAAGAAAAATGAATCAAGGAAATGAACGTACTACATCGATGTCCAGAACCAAGGGACTTGTACAGATGGCAATCTTTGCAGCACTCATTGTTGTGCTGGCATTCACCCCGTTTATCGGATATATCCCATTGGGATTTACAAGGGCGACGATCATCCATATCCCGGTGATCATGGGATCTCTGATGCTTGGACCAAAGAAGGGTGCAGCACTTGGCGGTGTATTCGGACTTACAAGCTTCATCAATAACACGATGAATCCGACACTGACATCCTTTGTATTTACCCCGTTTTACAGCCTGGGTGAATACAGCGGAGGGATTGGAAGTCTGATCATCTGCTTTGTACCACGTATTCTGATCGGTGTAGTACCGTTTTATGTTTACCGTCTGGTTAAGAAGCTTTCAAAGAACAACGGAGTATCTTCCGTTGGACTGGTTGCGGCAGGACTTTCCGGAGCACTGACCAATACGCTTCTTGTTATGAACCTTATTTTTGTATTTTTCAGAAATGACTATGCGGCAGCCAATGGTGTTACCGTAAAGGCGGTATATGGATTTATCCTGAGCATTATAGGAATTAACGGAATTCCGGAGGCAATCGTAGCAGCGGTGATCACGCTGGTACTTGGAAAGACACTGATGAAAAAGGGTGTACAGGAAAGATTAGGAGTGTAGAGAAATGATACTTGCGATTGATATAGGAAATACAAATATTGTACTTGGGTGCGTGGATGACGAAAAAACCTATTTTATCGAGAGACTTTCCACGATCAAGACAAAGATGGAACTGGAATATGCCATTGATATCAAGATGGTACTGGATATCCATGGAATCAAACCGGAGAAGTTGGAAGGAGCGATCATCAGCTCGGTAGTTCCGCAGATTACATATGTCGTAAAAGAAGCGGCAGAAAAGATTCTGAAAAAAGAGACACTGGTCATTGGACCGGGCGTGAAAAACGGACTTAATATTCTGATGGATAATCCGGCGCAGCTCGGAAGCGACCTGGTAGCAAATGCAGTTGCAGGAATTGCGGAATATAAAGCACCGATGATGATCTTTGACCTGGGAACAGCCACAACCGTCAGTGTGATCGATGCGAAAAAGAATTATATCGGAGGCATGATCTATCCGGGTGTGAATATTTCACTGAATGCTCTGACTGAAAATGCATCCCAGCTTCAGGGAATTGGACTGGAAGCACCGAAACGAATTGTTGGAAAGAATACGATCGAATGTATGAAGAGTGGTGTTCTTTATTCGAGTGCTGCAGGGATTGATGGAATTATTGACCGGATTGAGGAAGCGGTTGGACAGCCTGTGACAGCAATTGCAACGGGCGGACTTTCCAAAAAGATTGTTCCGTATTGTAAGCGAGAGATCATACTGGATGATGATCTGCTTCTGAAAGGACTTCTGATCATTTATCGGAAAAACAGATAACAGAAAGGTGACAGGGACGAGGACTTGCAGAGTTTTCGCCCCTTTTATAAAAGGATGAATACTTACCGAATCACAGTTTCCTACGATGGAACAGCCTATCGCGGATGGCAGAGACAGGAGAATACGGAGCAGACGGTACAGGGAATCCTGGAAGGGCGGATTTCTGAGATTGTCGGGAAAAAGACGGTGATCAGCGGTTCCGGAAGAACGGACAGTGGCGTGCATGCATTGGGACAGGAGTGCAGTCTGTATCTGGAACAGGAAATTGATATGGACAGTTTTAAGAAGCAGTTAAATGCACTTCTCCCGGAAGATATCAGAGTGCTGGATATCAGCAGAGAAAAACGGGATTTTCATGCAAGAAAGAGTGCGGTCGGGAAATGCTATGAGTATCGGATCGATCTGCGTGACAAGATGGAAGTATTTCATCGGAAATACCGGTTCCATTTTCCGTATCCGGTCGATATCGGTGCGATGGAAAAAGCAGCAGAGTATCTGATGGGAACCCATGATTTTTCCACCTTTACGGATTTGAAAGAGGACAAAGATACGGTACGGACGATTTATGCGGTCGGGATCGTGTATGAAAAGGATACACTTACGTTATCGTGGATCGGAGATGGATTTTTATATCATATGGTCCGGATACTTACCGGAACGCTTCTGGATGTGGGAACCGGGAAGATAAAAGCGGAAGAGATACCAGAGATTCTGAAAGCGAAAGACCGGAAGCAATCTGGTTTTCCGGCACCGGCGAAGGGACTGTTTTTAGGCCGTGTTTTTTATACAGAAGCGGAGCTTAAAAAAGCGGTACAGAAGATCAGCGAAAAATAAAAACCAAAGAAATGGAGGAAATAGAAGAGATGAAGTTTATTTCATGGAATGTAAATGGAATCCGTGCATGTGTGCAGAAAGGATTTGTGGATTTTTTTAAAGAGGCAGATGCGGATATTTTTTGTCTGCAGGAGACAAAGATGCAGGAAGGGCAGCTTGTACTTGATCTGCCGGGATATCACCAGTACTGGAACTCGGCTGTGAAAAAAGGATACTCAGGGACTGCAGTTTTTACAAAGAAAGAGCCGTTATCGGTTACTTACGGACTTGGGATAGAAGAACATGATCAGGAAGGACGCGTGATCACACTGGAATTTGAGGATTTTTATTTTATTACCGTGTATACACCGAACTCCCAGAGCGAACTGGCAAGACTTGACTACCGTATGACCTGGGAAGATGCGTTTCTTGCCTATCTTAAGAAGCTGGAAGAGACAAAACCGGTGATCTTCTGTGGAGATTTGAATGTGGCACACAAAGAAATTGATTTGAAGAATCCAAAGACCAACCGGAAGAATGCCGGATTTACAGATGAAGAGCGCGCAAAATTCTCAGCACTTCTGGATGCGGGATTCATTGATACTTACCGCTATTTCTATCCGGATAAAGAAGGGATTTACTCCTGGTGGTCCTATCGGTTTAAGGCAAGAGAAAAGAATGCAGGTTGGCGTATCGATTACTTCTGTACATCAAAAGCACTGGAAAGCAGGCTGGAAGATGCGAAGATTCTGACGGATGTATTTGGGTCTGACCACTGTCCGGTGGAACTGGATTTGAAGTAGGGGTGAGATCGACAGGCTGCGACATCAAATTGTAAAAAAATAAACTGATCAGATTCATGTTTGTGCAATGGAATCTGATCAGTTTATTTTTTTACAATTTTTCGTTCGGGGCTATTGGATGATCCTGTTTGAGGGAATATATAAAATTCCGGCTGCATATAAATATACATGGGTATTTATTGCTTTTTGGATGAGGAGGGACATGTATGGGACGGATTAGAAGTATCTGGATGATGATAGGTCGGTATCTGCTGCCGGTGATGTTTGGCGGAGTGATCGTCTGGGCGTGCAATAGTGCGGGGATATCGGTTTACGCAGATGATGGGGAGACACCGGATGGAACAGAGCTGATCCGGTTTGATTTTCACAAGTCGGTAAATCAGGAGGTTGGGATCCCGGCAGGAATACCAGGATTTTTCACTTATTTTTATGAGGGAAAAGAATACCATTACGGATTCCGGTTTGACAGAAACGGGACAGGACCAGAGACAGAAAAGTTTGGTACGGCATATGTCTGGGCACCTTATACGGTTATTTATTATGACGCGGCAGGTGGTGAGATCGAGAATTACGGTACGGCAACAGGAGGAGGAAGAAGACTGTTTGCGACAAGGGGAAATGGTGAAGAACTTGAAGCCGGGCAGAATAAAGGAAAGAACAAAAGAAAATTTGCGGCAGATTATACTGTGTATGGGCAGAGTCTCCGGTTAAGTGAAGGATGTATGCCAACGGCAGTGAAAGACGGATATCGATTTGAAGGCTGGTATGCATGGACTGATGACGGAGTTGTGCAGGAAAAAGAACTGGCAGAGCTTGCAAAACAGGAGCAGTATGGGACACTTGAAGATGAGCTGAATGAGAAATATACGGAGCAGACAAAGCTTCTGGAAAACCGGGAATCCGAAAGATACCCGGCATCCAGTATTACACTTTACGCGAAGTGGGACAAGATCTGGGAGTAGGAGTTAGATATATCCTCCGTCCATGCCCAGGATCTGCCCGGTAAGATAGGCAGGGGCATTTGCAAGCTGCCATGCGAGCAGTGCAACTTCTTCTGGTGTCCCGAAACGTCCGGCAGGGATTTCTTCTGCGAGTGCAGCTTTTTCTTCCGCATCCAGAAGATCGTTCATTACGGTATCGATGACACCACAGGCGATCGCATTGACCTGGATATTGCTTGGCGCAAGTTCCTTTGCAAGTGCGCGGGTAAGACCGTTCAGACCGGATTTGGCGGCAGAATAAGCGACTTCACAGGAAGCACCGACGGTTCCCCACATCGAAGAAATATTGATGATACGTCCGGCTTTCTGATGGATCATATAAGGAAGTGCTGCGCGGCAGCAGTAAAATGCGGAAGAAAGATTAGTGGAAATCATTCGGTTCCATTCTTCAACGCTCATATCCGTCAGAAGTCCCATCCATGCGATTCCGGCATTGTTGATGAGTACGTCAAGACCGGAGCCGGACATTTCAATCCGGTCAAAGATACGTCTGACTTCGGATGGAACACCTACATCTCCAGGAAGGATTTCGCAGGAACCGGAGGTTTCCTTTGTGATAAAATCAGCAGTATCCTGCAATTCACTGATGGATTTGCGGCAGTTTAAAAATACATGCCATCCTTCTTTGGCAAAGTGGATAGCGCAGGCTTTTCCGATTCCACGGGAAGCGCCGGTGACAAGAATCTGTTTTCTGTTCATTTATAAAAACTCCTTTTTGCTATTTATAAGTATTACTTTACAGTTGTTTTTTTCTACATAATCAGACAATATTATACACTGATTTTCTTGTGATTTAAAGACGCTGGTGTTATGATAAGTATTGAAAAAATGTCATACAGATGCGAGGAGGAAAAACATGGTACAGGAAGCCATTGATTTTGCCACCAAAGTACATGAAGGTCAGTATCGGAAGGGGACCGACAGACCGTATATTGTACATCCGATGGAAGTAGGAAAGATAGTATCCACGATGACACAGGATGAGGAGATCATCAGTGCAGCGATCCTGCATGATACGATCGAGGACTGTGAGGGTGTGGATGCAAATGTGTTGAAAGAGATGTTTTCAGCAAGAGTTGCAGGAATCGTATCACAGGAAAGCGAAGATAAATCCAAGACCTGGATGGAAAGAAAAAGTGCAACCATAGAAAGGCTTAAGACAGCACCAATTGAGGTTCAGATGATCGGACTTGCGGACAAGCTGTCGAATATGCGGGATATTGATCGGGATTATCCTGTATGTGGAGAGGAATTGTGGAACAGATTCCGGATGAAAGACAAAGCAACGATCGGATGGTATTATAAAGGCGTCAGAGAAGCATTACGGGAAGCATTTGCAGAGACGGAAGCATTTGCAGAATACTGTAGTCTGATTGACAAAAATTTTGGATAATAATGAGGTAGAAGAGAGGACAATCAGAGATGAAGAAGATTTTGATGTTAGGTACAGGTGGGACGATCGCATCCCGTCAGACAAAGGATGGACTGGCACCGGGACTGACACCGGAGGATATTTTATCTTATATTCCGGCTGTAAAAAATGTATGTGAGGTTCAGACAAAGCAGGTGTGTAATCTTGACAGTACGAATGTAACACCGGAACACTGGAAAATGATGGTAAAAGCAGTGGAAGACAATTATGCATATTATGATGGGTTTGTAATCTGCCACGGTACGGATACGCTTGCATATACAGCGGCGGCACTTTCTTATATGATACAGAATTCAGCCAAGCCGATTGTTATTACAGGAGCGCAGAAGCCGATCAATATGGATGTGACAGATGCGAAGACAAATCTGCTGGACAGCTTTATTTATGCGGCGGATGATGATTCCCAGGGTGTCAACCTTGTATTTGACGGAAAGGTAATTGTCGGAACACGTGCAAAGAAAGAGCATGCAAAGAGTTATAATGCATTTTCGAGTATCAATTTTCCGTATCTTGCAGTTATTCAGGATGGTATCCTGGTCCGGTATATTCCGGAGATCCCGTGCCGCCATGCAGTTAAGTTTTATTATGATATGAAGGACAGTGTATATGTACTAAAGCTGATTCCGGGAATGAAGCCGGATATTCTGTCCTATCTGTTTGAACACTATGACTGCCTGGTAATTGAAAGCTTTGGCGTAGGTGGTATTCCGCAGACGCTTGTTCAGGAATTCTATCAGGAGATGGAAAAATGGTCAGGTAAGGGCAAATTTGTCGTGATGACAACACAGGTTGCCAATGAGGGAAGTAATATGACGGTCTATGAAGTCGGGAAAAAAGTTAAGCAGGATTTCAATATGATCGAAGCCTATGATATGACGCTGGAAGCAGTGATCACAAAGCTGATGTGGCTGATGGGAAGAGAAGAACAGGATATGCAGAAAGCATTCTACACGCAGATCAATCACGATATCCTTTTTACAAAGAGAGGATAAAGCAGGTGCAAATAAAAGAGGAAGGGTTCCGGATGAATGGAACACCTTCCTCTTTTTGAATATTTAATTTTATCCGGTTAGATTTTTTCAAAGTCGCCGATCATGTCTTTGATCTCTTCCATGTGGCAGTCCGTCTCGCTTACAGTTTGTGCACATTTCAAAAGTTCGGCTTCGATAGCCTCGATATCTTTGTCAGCACCGATTGTTTTTTTGTAACGAAGTTGATGATCTACACTTGCCCAAAAATCCATTCCGATCGTGCGGATCTGGATTTCGGCGCGCATTGGAGCTTTCCCTTCTGTAAAGAAAACCGGGATCTCAACGATCATATGATAGCTTCGATAACCGTTTGACTTTGGTGTTTTTATGTAGTCTTTGATTTTAAGAACGGTAATGTCATCCTGTGAAGTAATCAGGTTGGCAATTGCATAAATGTCACTGATAAACGGGCAGATCACCCGGATTCCGGCGACATCGTCCAAATTCCTGACAATACTTTCCTCTGTAAATGGCAAGTCACGTCTGCGCAGCTTTTCATAGATGCTGGCAGGACTTTTTACACGGGATTTGATAGATGAGATTGGATTGCGTTTGTTTACTGCTGAAAATTCATCATCAAGGACTTCAAGCTTTGTCTGGATCTCGCGGATCGCACAGCGATACTTCATCATCAGAACATCAAAGTTCTTATTGTTATTGATAAAATCAGCCGGACTAATCGCATTTAACCATTGTGATTCCAGCGCAGTCGGATGCTCAGAAGCCGGAATCAGGTTAAGTTGTGTCTCCATATGATTACTCCTTTTTATTCTGGTTGCTTATATTATTATAGCATATCTGAGGGAAGGTGCATAGCATACAGAGTATGGAAATTGTCTTAAAAATAACAATCTTTTAAATGCTATGGAATCCTTTTCCGATGATCTCGCTGGTGTTGGAAATCAGAATAAAGGAAGAAGGATCATTTGCCTTGATAAAGTTACGGAGTTTGATTGCCTGCTGACGGTTCAGCGCTGTGAAAATAATGTATTTCTGTTCACCGGTAAAGGCTCCGTGTGCTTCACAGATTGTGGCGCCTCGACCGAGTGAGTGGACGATATAATCACAGATCGGTTCCGGGTTACTGCAGACAACGTTGAAATATTTGGAAAGGTTCAGACTTTCGATAAAGCTGTCTACAAGGAAGGAACGGATGATCAGTCCGAAACAGGAATAAAGTCCTGTTTTTACGTCGAAGATAAAGAAACCTGCAACGGTGATCGCAACGTCGGAGCAAACCAGTGCACGTCCGATGTCAACACTTGTAAATTTCTTCAGGATCATGGCAATAATATCTGTACCGCCACTGGAAGATCCGATATTGAAGAGGATTGCAGAACCGAGTGCCGGGAGTGCAATCGCAAACATTACCTCAAGCATAGGCTGATTGGTAAATGGCTGGTTCATTGGAAAGATTCGTTCAAATAAAGAAAGTGCAACAGAAAGCAGGACGCTGCAGTAGGCTGTCTTTGCAACGAATTTTTTGCCGAGGATCAATGCGCCAAGAATCAGAAGTGACATGTTGGCAACGAATGAAAAGTCGGCAGCAGAAATAAGTCCGGTTTTGGCAATCAGTACGGCAAGACCGGTGATTCCGCCAAATGTGAAGTTGTTCGGAAACTTAAAAAAATAAGTCCCTACCGCGATCAGCAGAGTTGCTCCGCTCATTGCAATAAAATTTTTGATTTTTTCTCTCATTTTATATTCCCCGATTGATTCATAAAGTTTTAGAAAACGGATGAAATACTGAAAAAATATCACCCGATTTCCGTTGGTATTGTAACGCCGAAAATGTATGAAGTCAACCGTTTTAGAGCATTTTCGCAATGTATACGATGATACGAAAATACGGGGATTTTCGTGCATGATTCAGCGCCCGAAAGGACATACTAAAAGGCAAAAAAGGAGGATGGATTATGGAACAATATATACCGGTTACAGATATTATTGCGCGGGAAATTCTGGACTCGCGCGGAAACCCGACTGTAGAAGTAGAGGTGCTTGCAGGGAGTCATTTTTCAGGAAGGGCGATGGTTCCTTCCGGGGCATCGACAGGAAAATATGAAGCGATCGAGTTAAGAGACGGGCAGCACCGTTATCAGGGACTTGGAGTCAGACATGCGGTAGAGCATGTAAATGACCGGATCATCCGGGAAATCCTGGGTATGAATGTACTGGAGCAGGCAAAGATCGATCAGATGCTTCTGGAACTTGACGGGACGGATAATAAGATCAACCTTGGTGCCAACGCAATCCTGGGTGTGTCACTTGCTGTGGCGAGGGCAGCGGCAAATGCACTTGAAATTCCGCTGTATCAGTATCTTGGAGGGGTAAATGCAAAACAGATGCCGGTGCCGATGATGAATATTTTAAATGGGGGTGCTTGTGTTATTATAATGACACAAGGCAGAACCCCTTCCAGTGTATGTAATCCGTGCGGTATACGTTATTTTACGATATATCATCGGAAAACAATTGAATATTTGATAAGAGGCAGGCTTGCGAAAATAAAATCGTAAGCTTGCCTCTTTTTTTGTAC
>Ga0129313_1000439_pt1 | contig 36096 bp, 32 predicted proteins | sample O1105metagenome_FD_94436 | JGI IMG/M metagenome (GOLD analysis project Ga0129313, IMG submission 94436) | Orangutan group fecal microbial communities from fecal samples from Wisconsin, USA - O1105 metagenome | ecosystem: Host-associated > Mammals > Digestive system > Large intestine > Fecal...
ATGCGGGAACATATCTACTGGCTGTACGTCTATTGGCTTATAACCCTTTTCTACTAAGTATGTTAAGTCTCTTGCCTGTGTGGCTACATTACATGAAATATAGACAATACGTTCAGGAGAAAGTGTAGTTAATCTTTCTAGGAATTCAGTAGAACATCCTTTTCTAGGTGGATCCACCATGACACAATCTACCTTTTCATGTCTTTCTACAAATTCCGTCATGAAATGACCTGCATCATCACATACAAACTCTGCATTAGTAATATTGTTTCTTTCGGCATTCTCTTTTGCATCCACAATCGCCTGTTGAACGACTTCTACACCATAGACCTTCTTTACATGTCTCGCAAGAGTTAAAGAAATCGTACCAATACCACAATAAGCATCAATCACAACATCAGTTGGTTTAAATTTGGCGTATTCAATCGCTTTTGAATAAAGGACTTCTACCTGTCTTGGGTTGATCTGATAGAAAGACTTCATAGAAATCTTATAAGTATTACCTAGAAGTGTATCTTCAATATACCCTTCACCATATAATACCTTTTCTTCTTCACCTAATATCACATTATCATGACGTGGATTAATATTCTGAATAATAGTACGAATTTCAGGATATTCAGTTGTAAGAGTATTAATGATTTCATGAATATGTGGAATCTTCTTTTTATAAGAGATAAATACAACCATCGCTTCATTCTTATGATAGCTTGTCTTCGTTAAGATATGCTTGATATTCCCTGACTTAGTGAGTTTATCATAAGGCTGGATATGATATTCTTCAAATAATTCTTTAATACGTTTAATGACCTTATTAGAGAATTCATTCTGGATAAGACAGTAATCGTTGTTAATAATATCGTTTGTACGTGCTTTATAGAATCCAGAAACAATATGACCATCCTGCATGCCAAAAGGAACCTGTACCTTATTACGATAATGATAAGGATCTACGTCCATCAAACAGTCATTGACTCTCAAGTCCTGATGGGCAATCTTTAAGAATGTTTCTTTTACTCTACTAGTCTTAAATGACTGCTGTTCATGATATGACATATGCATTAAAGAACAGCCACCACACTGCTTAAAACACTCACATTTTGGCTCTATTCGTTCACTAGAAGGTGTCTTTAATTCCACTACTCTTCCTACACAATAACTCTTAAGCACCTTGATGATTTCTATTTCAGCTACTTCATGAAGTAATAGATTCTTCACAAAAATAGTTGTATTATCATGCTTTACAACACCTAAACCATCATGTGTATAATCGATACATTCACCTACAAATTGATCTCTCTTATTCATACATATCCTCCTCACTTAAAAAAAGCGATTAGAAATCGCTTTTCATTTTATTGCTCAGTTGCTTTCGCTTTATTTGTTGTTTCCTGATCCTTTACTGATGAAAGAGTAAATCCGATATCATCTTTACCAGCCTGTTTAGTACCATAGATTGGATAATCTGTATCATTACCACCAGTTAAGTAAAAATTCACTTCATACTGCTTTACACCATTATGCTTATTCAATAATTCTGAATAATTAGATCCTTCATAAGCAGATTGACCACCTTTTGAATCAAGGATTTTTACAACTTCTTTTGAAACCTCTTGGGCAGTCTTAGCAGATGTACCGTTATTAAAGACAATATCTACCTTGAACTGTTTACATGCAGTTTCAATATCAATAGATGCAATAGAACTGTATTTAGACTTCGCTTCATTCATTGTATCATCTAAGACACTCTTTTGAACTGTTACAAGTCCTTCACAACGATCACCGTATACAGGTCCTTCATCCTTTAAAGCACTATATAAATAGATTCCGAATGCAAGTACAAGTACTGCAACGATTCCAAGCACAATATATTTAGTTTGAATTTTCTTTTTTGGTTCTTTAGAAGGTTCAATACCCATTTCATTAGGAGTTGGCTTCTTTTCAGCTTTCTTCTTAGGTGTCTGGATAACTACTTCTTCTTCATCATCAAAATGAAATCTTTCTTTGGACACATTAATCACCTACTTTACCCTTCTATTTTACCAAAGAAATAAAGTAAAGTATAGTTATTTAATTCTTTCTTTAAGAAGTTCAACAAGTAACTTGTTAACCATACCTGGGTTAGCCTGTCCTCTAGACTTCTTCATAACCTGTCCTACTAAGAATCCTACAGCACGATCTTTACCATTTGCATAGTCTTCAATAGACTGTGGGTTCGCATCTAATACTTCATTCGCCATAGTTTTCAATGCGTTAGGGTCAGAAATCTGTTTCATACCCTTTTCTTCAATAATCTTTTCAGGATCTTTGTTTTCTGTCATCATTGGTTCAAAGACTTTCTTAGCCTGTTTAGAAGAGATTGTACCATCTTCGATGAAATTGATTAACTTAGCAAGATATTCTGGATTTAATTCAATATCATCATAAGACTGGTTGTTCTTATTTAAGAAAGCTAATACATCACCTAATAACCAGTTAGATGCATTCTTATAATTCTTAGTATACTTAATAACTTCATTGAAGTAATCAGACATAGACTTAGTAGAAACAAGAATCTTAGCATCTACCTTAGGAATACCATATTCTTCTTCGTAATGCTTTTCTCTTTCTCCAGCCATCATAGGTAATTCATTCTTGATTTGTTCTACCCATGCATGATCCAATCTAATAGGAAGGATATTTGGTTCAGTGTAGTACTTATAGTCTACTGCATCGCCTTTAGAACGCATAACTGTAGTGACTTTTTCTACTTCATCATATCTTCTTGTTTCCTGAAGAACTTCTCCTCCAGATTCAATGACTTCCTGCTGACGTCCTGCTTCATAATCGATAGCCTTCTGAACGTTGCTGATAGAGTTTAAGTTCTTGATTTCTGTACGTGTACCAAATGCTTCCTGACCAAATGGACGAATAGAAACATTGACGTCACAACGCATAGAACCTTCTTCTAGTTTTGCATCAGATACTTCTGTATATAAGAATACCTGTCTTAATGCTTCAAGATAAGCACTTGCTTCTTTACCAGAACGGATACAAGGCTTAGTAACGATTTCGATTAGTGGAATACCTGCACGGTTGTAATCGATTAATGAATAATCAGTTAAATGAAGCTGTTTTGCAGTATCTTCTTCCATATGTAATCTTTCGATATCGATACGCTTTTCTTCTCCATCTACCTCAATCATTAAATAACCATTACGTCCGATAGGTCTTTTATCCTGAGTGATCTGGAAACCTTTAGGAAGGTCAGAATAGTAATAATTCTTACGGTCAAAGCATAGTAATTCATCAATTTCCATATGTAATGCATGACATACACGAATAGCGAATTCTACACCTCTTTTATTTAAGCATGGTAATGTACCTGTCATACCCATGTCTACTTCGTTGATCATTGTATTTGGATCTTCACCAAATGTAACTGGTGAAGCAGAGAACATCTTTGAATTAGTCTTTAATTCGCAATGTACTTCTAGCCCGATGACTCTTTCGTAATCCATCTTTAGTCCTCCCTCTTATACTGGTTCTTGAATCCTAATGCTTCTTCTAATGCATAAGCAACATTCAAGACAGTCTGTTCTTCAAAAATACGTCCTGAGATATTAACAGCCACTGGCATATTATCTACAAATCCAGAAGGAATAGAGATAGATGGTGTACCTGCAAAGTTGGCAAGACATAACCAGTTTTCAAGAATAATATATTCATCGCTTAAGTAATCTTCAGCTGCTTCATCAATTAAAGGTGCAACACCTCCACCATTAGGTGCAATGATGATATCGTAATTTTCATAGATCTTATTTAATTCATCTACAACAAGTCTTCTTACTCTCTGTGCTTTTCTGAACATCTTTTCCTGATTTTCAGTTGCAAGAGCTAAGTTACCAAGAATAAATCTTCTCTTAATATGATCACCAAAACCATCTGTACGTGAATTGATCATCACATCATCAGGAGTATCTCCCTGTTGTCTATCACCATACTTGATACCATCTAAGCATGAATGGTTACTTGTTGCTTCTGAGTTCGCAATAATTGTATATGTTGGAAGTAAAGTCTTCATGAGCTTCTTATCCATTTCAACATCTTCAACTGTTGCCCCAAGAGACTTTAATGTTTCAACAACATGTTCAAAAGTCTTCTTTACTTCTTCATTTCTTACTTCATTAGATACAGTAGTTAATACACCAATCTTTAAATTAGAAATATCAGTTGTTAAATTTTCTAAATAGTGTGGTACTTCTTTGTTTGAAGATGTCATATCACGGTTATCTCTACCCGCTAGTGCTTCAGTCACAATAGCCATATCACGTACATTTCTAGTAAATGCACCTACATGATCTAATGAAGAAGCATAAGGAATAACACCATAACGAGAGATTCTACCCCAAGTTGGCTTAAAACCAACAATACCACAGAATCCAGCTGGCTTTCTAATTGAGTCACCTGTATCACTACCTAATGCGAATGGAATAAGTCCACTGGCAACTAATGCTGCAGATCCTCCTGATGAACCACCAGAAATACGTCTTGTATCCCATGGGTTATGTACTGGACCAGTAAGTGCTGATTTGTTTGTACCACCCATTGCCAGTTCATCCATAGAAGCCTTACCTACTAAGCCAACACCATGCTTGTTTAATAAATCAACAACATGTGCATTATATACTGGTACATAATCAGCAAGCATCTTACTTGATGCAGTTGTCTTAATACCCTTAGTGTTATAGTTGTCTTTTAATACATATGGAATATGTGATAAAAGATCATCAGTCATAGGAGCTTCAATAGCTTTGTATGCTTCTTCTTCAGTAATAGTTACAAAGGCATTGAGTCTTTCCTGCTGTTTCTTTGCTTCTTCAAATAATTCTTTATAATACTCTTTTACATCTAACTCTCCACTTTTGAAAAGTTCATGTAATTCTTCAATAGTATGTGTCACCATTATCCTACCACCTTTGGAACTCTGATCTGATTACGCTGTACAGTCTTGCAGTTCTTTAATGCATCTTCTGTACTAATCACATGATTAGGTTCGTCCTCTCTTAAGAATGTTGTTTCAACCACATAAGGGAATGCTAGAGGTTCTACACCTTCAGTATCAATTTCATCAAGTGCCTGTACATGGCTCATGAATACTTCATACTGTTCTCTTAATGCTGGCATTTCTTCGTCAGTGATGTTGAACATGGTTTTTCTTCCTAGTTTTTTCAACATTAAATCTGTATCGTCCATAATTGACCTCCTACTGTTCTAATATAGATGTCTTCGCATCTTCGCCTTTTTGTTTAATAATCACAGCCATCAATTCATCCTGTGAATACACAAGAACCTTGATATTAAAATCCTGTGTAAATTTACTATTAATGTTATCAGCAATCACTGAAGTCAGATATAGTAATTCTGTATATGTCTTGATATTCAAGTGTGCTGTGATTTTCATTGTCTGAATCGTATCATTGATATAGTTGGCTTCACCAACTAAACCAGCGGCTTCTGTAGAAGCCTTCTTCAAGTTAGACTTGATTGTCGCAAAATCTGAAGCAGTGGCTGGATCTAACTTAGATGCACGAGAACTTGTAAAGAAGACATTTTCATGATTGACCTTCTTTAATGTTCCGGTACTACCACCTTCACAGAATGATTCATAAATATAATTACCATTTGTTTCAGATATTTCATTGTTGTTGGCACGATATATACCAATTAATACTGGAACATCTGCCAATTTCTTTTTCTTTGTACGGATATACTTATATGTTTTCTTAACACACTGCTGTGCATAGCTTCTTAGTTTTTCATCACTTAGTGTTACTGCAGGAGAAGAAAGCTTTCCATCAATCTGTTCCTTAGGATCAAGAATAATTGCGACAGAAATACCTTTTAATGCATAACTAGAACCACTCTTCTTGTAGTAATCCTGTTCAGTAATATTTGATATAAGTACAGGGCTTTGTAATCCTTCATAAGTCTTACCACTTTCTACCTGTAATGTATTAGGATATTTCTTATCTTCTTCCTTAGTCCCTGCTGGATCTCTTTTTAGAAGATTATTGTAATCAGTTGGTGATAATTCTAATCCTTCTGATAAATAATAGTCATTTGTAGAAAAGTGGCTTGTTGAAAGAATCTGTAATCCGGAACCAATAGTGACAAGGTCCTTTGTACCACCGAAGTTCAAATAGAATTTTTCGCTATTTTTTGAACGTCCATTATTAATCATATTGTAGTAGTTACCATCAAATGTCTTAGCAGATGATTCTTTTGTACTACTTGATGTTTTTACTGTTTTGCTGGAGCATCCTGTCGCAAAAATAAGCATGATGCTAACAAGAGCTTTTAATAATTTATTCATAGTCCGCTAGCCTCCTTAAATGCTGATTCGTTCATGATTGAAATACCAAGATCTACGGCTTTTGTATATTTAGATCCTGGATTTTCCCCAACAATCACTAAATCTGTTTTCTTTGATACACTTCCTGTAACATTCGCACCTTGACTTGTTAAATAGTCTTTCATCTGTTTTCTTGTCATAAGTGTTAATGTACCTGTAATAACAACTGTTTTATCTCTAAATGGATTATCACCTTCCTGACGGACTTTTAAATAATCCATATTGAGTCCTAATTCCTTCAGATGTGCAATCAGTTCTAAATTACGTTCATTGCGTTTAAATGCCGCAAGAGAAGACGCAATTGTATCGCCGACATCCTTAATACTTGTTAATTGTACATAATTCGCATTAAGAAGTGCATCCATTGAACCAAAATGATAAGCAAGTGTATCTGCCATCTTGGCTCCAATTCCTTTAATACCTAAACCAAATAAAAGCTTTTCTAGAGAATTTGCTTTACTATTCTCAATCGCTTCTAAGAGTTTATCCATGGATTTCTTCCCAAATCCTTCGATATCCATAATCTCTTTTTCATGTACATCTAGATGATAAATATCTTCAATACATGTCACAAACCCTAGATTATAGAACTGTTCAATGATCTTATCACCAAATCCATCAATATTCATTGCTTCACGACTCGCAAAATGGATCAGTTTTTCTATCTTTTTAGAGTCACATTCTTCATTCATACAATAATAAGCTGCTTCATTAGGTTTTCTTACAAGTGGAGTCCCACATTTAGGACATACTGTAATCATCTTAAAAGGTATTTCCTGGCCTGTACGTCTTTCCTTAATGGCTGAAACAACTTCAGGAATAACATCCCCTGCTTTTCTTACAATAACATCATCACCAATACGAATATCTTTACGTATACAATTGTCTTCATTATGAAGAGTTGCACGCTGAACAAGTGAACCAGCAACTCGTACTGGCTCTAGGACTGCATTAGGTGTAATCTGTCCTGTACGTCCAATTGTGAAGATAATATCTTTAAGTTTAGTGATGACTTCTTCAGCCGGGAACTTATAAGCAATAGCCCATTTAGGTACTTTTGCTGTATAGCCAAGTCTTCTCTGTGAATCAAGGTCATTAACCTTGATAACCACACCATCAATATCATATGGAAGTGTTGGTCTTAGTTTAGCTACTTCTTCAATATAGTTCCATACTTCCTGAATGTTCTTGCATTTGCGTGTATAAGGATTTGTCTTAAATCCAAGATCCTTTATTTTCTCTAAACATTCATAATGTGTAGAAGCGCTCAGTTGAGAAGCTTCTGGCACATGATATAAGAATGCATCCAATCCTCTTTTTGCTGCCACACGGCTATCTAACTGTCTAATACTGCCTGCTGCTGCATTACGACAATTCGCAAAGAGAGGAAGACCTGCCTCTTGACGTTCTTCATTGAGTCTTTCTAATGCCTTTTTAGGCATGATGATTTCACCACGTACTTCTAGTGGTCCTTTAAAATCAATATGAAGAGGGATAGAACGGATTGTTTTAACGTTATGAGTAATATCCTCACCCACGGTTCCGTTTCCTCTTGTTGCTCCATACTGTAAAACACCATCCTGATATACAAGTGATACAGATAAACCATCAAGTTTCAGTTCACATATATATTCTGGATTAGGAATCACATCTGTTACACGATCATTGAAGGTATATACTTCATCTTCATTGAAAACATCTCCAAGAGACATCATCATACGCTGATGTGTCACCTTCTTAAAACCATCTAATACTTCTCCACCCACTCTCTGGCTAGGAGAATCTGTTGTGATCCAGGCAGGATTAGCCTGTTCAATACGGATTAATTCTTCCATTAAACGGTCATATTCCTGGTCACTTACAGTAGGATTGTCCTGTACATAATATTCATAGTTGTATTTATTTAATAAGGCTTTTAATTCATTAAGTCTTTCAAATGACATCTTACTCATTCCTTTTCTTTTACGTATTATAACAAAATTCTCTCTATAATAAAACCGAAAATCAGTTAGATAAGCGCTTTAAAGCATGATGATTTCCCATTAAAGTCTTGATTCCATGAGGGACTTCAAAAGCTACATCAATCAGCTGACCATTGACCTTTACTACAACACCCTTGCCAAAAATGTCATGATTGACAAAATCTCCTACCTTCCAGTCATCTACACCATTATCACCAATCAAATCAGGATAAGATTCATGAACATAATTACGTGTCTTAAACTTTGAAGGACGACCTACATGATCTACAGAATCACGACCGATTTCATCCACAAAGCGTGATGTGACCTTAGGAGATTGAGAAACAAAACTAAAACCCTGACTATCAGTGAGATAAAGACGCTTTTTAGCACGTGTAAAGGCAACATAGGCAAGTCTTCTTTCTTCTTCTAGTCCTTCATCTCCCCCTTCACTAAGTGTTCTTTCAGATGGGAAAATACCTTCAGATAGGCCTGATACAAAGACATAGTCAAATTCTAGACCCTTCGCCATATGAATACTCATAAGTGAGACATAATCACCTGTTTTTTCTTCATCCTGTGATGTATAGAGGGCAATGTCCTGTAAATAAGATTCAAAATCAGGTGTTTCTGGATGAGTCTTTACATAAGTATCAATGGAATTCTTTAATTCCATAAGGTTCTCAACACGATTGTCTTCCTCATTCTGTTTCATCAAAGCAAGATAACCTGTATCCTTTAATAATTCTTCATAAATATCTGCTAGACTTTGATCAGAGACTCTTGCCTTTTCAATCACTTCTACAAGTTCCTTTAAGCCTTTTTTAGCTTTACCACCTACACCAATTTCATCTAAGAAGAAGCAGACTGCTTCATAATTGGTAATTCCGTGTCTGGAAGCTGTTAAAGTGATTTTTTCTAGTGTCTTAGTGCCAATACCTCGCGATGGTGTATTGACAACACGTTCAAATGAAAGGTCATCACCCATGACTACAAGTCTGATATAACTTAAAGCATCCTTCACTTCTTTACGGTTAAAGAACTTGAGACCACCAAAAATCTTATATGGAATCTGACGACGAATCATTTCCTGTTCAATTGTACGAGATAAATAGTTAGCACGATATAAAACTGCGATATGAGATTCAGATACACCTGTTCGAGTGATCTTCTCGATTGTATCACAGATATACTTCGCTTCAGCATCTTCACTCACTGCTGCATAATGGATAACCTTATCTCCTTCCTCTAGTTCAGAGAAAAGGCTCTTTTCTAATCGATTCTTATTTTTACGGATGAGGTTATTAGAAATATCAAGAATAGTCTTGGTTGAACGATAATTCTGATCAAGAATGACTGTTTTCACATTCTTATAGTCTTTATCAAAGTTCATGATGTAATTGACATCACTTCCTCTAAATGAATAGATAGTCTGGTCAGGATCTCCTACAACACAGACAATAGAGTCCTGGGCAAAGTAATGAATGAGGTTATATTCAATAGAACCTACATCCTGGAATTCATCTACATGGACAAACTGATAACGTCTAGACCATCTAGATACAATATCAGGATTATCCTGGAAGATCTTTAATGTATTTAAAAGAAGATCATCAAAATCCATCATATTGTGGTCTTCTTTATATTTTTCATACATCGCATAGACTTCAGCCTTGATTTTTTCTCCTGGCATATTTCCAGCAAGCTGAACTGCCTTAGCTGGAGTAACGAAGTTTACCTTATAAGAAGAAATATAATTGATCATAGATTTCACACTGATTGATTTCTGATCGATTTCTTTTTCTTTATAAAGCTTTTTAATAAGTGACTTCTGGTCTTCTTCATCCATAATGATGAAGTTATGAGGATAACCAATGGCAGTAGAATGTTGTCTTAGTACGCGTACACATAAAGAGTGGATGGTACAGATTGTAGTACCTAAAGATGCACCAAGAATAGATTCTACTCTTGTCTTCATTTCATTGGCTGCTTTATTTGTAAATGTGATAGCAAGAATATTATGAGGATTGACTCCTACTTCTTCAATTAAATATGCAATACGATATGTGACAACACGTGTCTTACCTGAACCAGCGCCAGCAATGATTCTTAAATGTCCATCTAGATAAGTGGCTGCTTCTAATTGTTTAGGGTTTAATAATTGACTGAGTTCCATATTTTTAATCCTCCTTATTCGCACCACTTAATATAACATAAAAAAGAGTGCTAAGCACTCTTTATTTGTATTGATGAGATTTTCCAATAATATCAGTGATATTTTCGATACCCATTGCATCAAGTTCATCATTCATTTCCTGAATAATACGAGGACATGCATATGGATCTACTAAGTTGGCACAACCAACCTGTACAGCACTTGCACCAGCAATCATCATTTCAATTGCATCTCTACCAGTAGAAATACCACCCATACCAATAACTGGAATGTTTACTGCCTGTGATACCTGATAAACCATTCTTAAAGCGACTGGGAAGATAGCTGGTCCTGAGTAACCACCTGTCTTATTCGCAATAATAGGCTTACCTGAATGGATATCAAAACGCATACCAACTAAAGTATTGATCATTGAGATACCATCAGCACCTGCTTCTTCTACTGCTTTCGCAATTGCGACAACATCAGTCACGTTTGGAGATAATTTTACATAAAGTGGTTTAGTGATAACAGCCTTAACTGCACGAGTCACTTCTGCAGCCATGGCAGGATCAGTACCCATTGCCATTCCTCCTGCATGAACATTAGGACAGCTGATATTTAATTCTAATGCTCCAATACAATCTTCTTTTGTTAGTTTTGCAGCAGTCTGTACATAATCATCTACACAGCTTCCACCAATATTCGCAATTGCCTTACCTGAATAAACTTCTCTTAGTTTAACTAATTCAGTCTTGATGACTTCATCAACACCTGGATTCTGTAAACCAATCGCATTTAATAAACCAGAAGGTCCTTCCGCAATACGTGGAAGAGGGTTACCATAACGTGGTTCAAGTGTTGTACCCTTTAAGCTCATAGAGCCCAATACATTAATATCATAGAACTTACTAAATTCATAACCGAATCCAAAAGTACCACTTGCTGGAATAACAGGATTCTTCATATCAAGTCCTGGTAGTTTTACAGATAAATTAGCCATTGATAATCACCTCATCTGAAGAAAGAACAGGTCCTTCTACACAAATTCTCTTATATGGTTTAGTTTTTACTTTACATGAACATCCCATGCAGGCACCAAATCCGCATCCCATTCTTGCTTCAAAAGAAAGAGAACCATTATCTGGGAAGTTCTTTACCAATGCATCTAACATTGGTTCTGGACCACATGCATAGTAATGATCAAAACTTAAATTATTTTCTTTAATGGCATCAATGACAGTACCCTTAGTACCATAAGTGCCATCCATTGTAGAAATATAAGTAGGGCAAAGCTTCTTGAATTCTTCTTCATAGAATACATCATAAGAACCATTGAAGCCTAATACTGCAGATACCTTAACACCTTTTGCGATAAGTCTTTTCGCAAGACCATACATAGGAGGTGTACCACTACCGCCACCTACGACAATGACTTCATTATAATCAGTATCAGTAAAACCATTACCTAAACCAATTAATACATCAAGTTTTTCCCCTGGTTTCTTTTCTGAAAGAATCTTTGTTCCTTCACCTCTGATACGATAGATAAGTTTAATATGTGTATCATCATAATCTAAGATACTCATTGGTCTTCTTAAATATGGCTGAAGCGAGTCATTGATCTTAATATTGATGAACTGACCAGGTGCTGTAATAAAAGAAGCCCCTTCTCCTTCAAGTTCCATTTCAAATAGACCAGGAATTAATTCTTTATTGTAGTTGATTGTAAGAAAATCCTGATAATTCTTCATTTTATTCCTCCACTAATAATTGTCCATCGACAATATTCATTATTAATTCACCTTTTACTTTCCATCCTAAGAAAGGTGTATTGCATGCTTTAGATTTTAAATCTTCTTCTTTGATTGTATATTCCTTATTTAAATCAAAAGCACATAGATCAGCCTTCATACCTTCTTCAATAGAAGCATCAAGATTAAGTGTCTTGGCAGGACCAGAAGTCAAGCAGTCAAGAACTGTTTCTAGTTTAATAAGACCTTCTTCTACAATATATGTATAGATTAATGGGAAGGCATGCTGTAAGCCAATAATACCAAATGGTGCTTTATCAATTGGCTTATTCTTTTCATCCCTTGAATGAGGAGCATGATCTGTCGCAATAACAGTAATGACACCATCATTCACTGCTTTGATGATTGCTTCACGGTCTTCTTTTGTACGAAGAGGTGGATTCATCTTATAGTTAGGATGACAATCCTGGATGTTGTCTTCAGTTAGAATTAAATGATGAGGTGATGTTTCACCACTGACTCTTTCACCACGTGCACGGCTTGCACCAAGAAGTGCTACTGTTTCTTTTGTAGAAATATGGCAGATATGATATCTATTGTGAATCTTATCTACAAGCTGTAAATCACGATCTACCTGCTTATATTCACTCGCACTATTGATACCAATTAAGCCATGTTCCTTGGCATAATGACCTTCATGAATACATCCACCATGTAATTCTGATTCATCTTCACAATGAGCAACGATGATAGAATCAAGTGCCTTTGCACGTGTCATGGCTTCTTCCATCTTTTCATCTTTCTGAACACCTTTACCATCATCTGAGAAACCAAGAACGATAGGCTGTTTAATGTTTTCTTCCATATCAACAACCTTCTGACCCTTTAATTCTTCTGTGATAGCACTATAAGTATACGTTTTTACTTGTGCATCCTTTTCACAGCGTTTTGTAAAATCTTCAATTGTTTCCTTATCATCCATACAAGGTAATGTATTGGCCATTGCGACAATAGTTCCATATCCACCATAAAGTGCTGATGCACTTCCAGTAGAGATAGTTTCTTTATGTTCAAAGCCAGGTTCACGAAGATGTGTATGGATATCAATAAAGTTATGAGATAAAAGTGCTCCATGAAGATCAATCACTTTATCTGCTTCTTCATTACATGCACCAATCTTTTTGATGATGCCATCTTCAATCAATACATCTGTATCGCTGAATGATTCATGACGATACAAATGTGCATTCTTTAATAATAAACGCATAATCTACCCCCTGTATTTTTCAATTAGTTTTTCTTCAACACATGCTGGTACAAGACCTTCAACACTATGATTATGAGATACAATCTCCTTCACAAATGATGAAGAAACAAATGTATAAGCAAGTCGAGTCATTAAGAAGACTGTTTCAATGCCTTCATCTAAATACTGGTTTGTAAAGCACATCAAAGACTCATAGTTATAGTCTTCTGTGGCACGTAAACCACGTACAAGTACCTGTGCTCCCACTTCCCTTGCATACTCTACAGCAAGAGCACTGCTTTCGTCAATGACAACATTAGGAAACTGTTTTGTTGCTTCTCTTAGCATTTCCATACGTTCTTCTACAGAAAATAAGCATGTCTTATGTGGATTAATAAAAATAGTCACATAAAGTACATCATACATCTTAGAAGCACGTTCAATAATATCAAGATGACCATTTGTGACAGGATCAAATGTTCCTGTATATACTGCTTTTATCAAGATGAAGCCCCCTCATATTTCACGATTTGAAGACATGTGATTCCATAATTGTTTTCTTTAATAAGTCTAAAAGGTGCTTCATATTCAAGCTTCTCTTCAGTTAAATCTTCTATCACAAGAATACAGCCTTCCTTCAAGTTTCCATTATCCTTAAGTGTATGAATAATATCCTTGTTAATCTTCATACCATAAGGTGGATCTAATAAAACAAGGCTGAACTGAATACCTTCTTCCTTAAAAGTGCCTAAAGCCTTACGATAATCAGCTTTCATCACATGTGCATTCGTAATCTTTAGATTATTAATATTCTCTCTAATAACTTGAAATGCCTTATATTGTTTATCTACTGCATAAAGTTCATCCATTCCTCGGCTTAATGCTTCAATGCCAAGTCCTCCACTTCCCGCAAATAAATCAAGACAGATTCCTCCATCAAAATAAGGACCAATCATGTTATACAGATTCTCTTTATTTTTATCTGTTGTCGGACGTGTCAGCTTTGAAGGCACTGCTTTCAGCTGTCGGCTTTTATATTTACCTGCTATAACGCGCATAACTTCTTCCAATCCTTCCCTTTGCGAGTTCATCACTGATATCATCAAAGACAATTGTTGTGATGTCATCTAACATTCCATTGAGTTCACTATAAGCACTCAAATAAGCATTCATCTCTGGTATATTGTAGAGTTCTCTTCTTATATTCGTGATACGTTCCTGGAGTTCTTTTGTATCACAATAAGGACCAAAACGTGATAAATCTTCTTTTTCTTCATTCAAGCGATTCATTTCACACATGAGAGATTTGACCTCTGGTAATTCAAATACCTGAAGTGAATCCTGATATGCTTTAAAGCATTCTTCTTCTTTAATGGCTTCTATCAGTTCTTTTATTAAGTCATAGATCATAATGATTTCTCAATGGCCTCCTGCTTCTTCTCACGATTATATTTCGCAATTAGAGCCTGGGCTACACCAATACAAGTCAAAGCCATTAAAGTCGATGTACCACCAGCACTAATGAGTAATAGAGGGACACCAGTCATAGGAATAAGTCCTGATACACCGCCTACATTGACCATTAAATGTACAAAGAAGTAACTAGCGATACCAATAAGAGTGAGTTTATCTCTTGATTCCTTCATACAGAAAGCATATCTAAATAATCTATAGATAATAATAGAATAAGGAATAAAGAATGCTGCAAAACCAACTAAGCCCAATTCTTCTACAATAATAGCGGAAATAAAGTCATTCTGTGCTTCAGGAATATAACCGAATTTCATAATAGAATTCCCAAAGCCACGACCAATCAGGCCACCATTTGTATAACCTACAAAACCGTTAATGATCTGATAGTTGGATCCATAGATATCTTCTAATGGATTCAGCCATGAAGCAATACGGGCCATCTGATGACTTTTTAAGAAACGATCATGGAATAAGATGAAGGCAAGCACTATAAGAAGTACTCCAAACAATCCAAGAATCTTATAAGGACGATAATATTGAGATGGTGTCGCAAAGAATATGCAGGCAGCCATGATCATTAATATCAAACCACTTCCCATATCCTTCTGAACTTTCCAGCAGATAATAAATGCGAATACAATAAGAAATACAGGAAATAATACACAAAGCACAAACTTACGATAAGCAAGTTTCTTTCTTTTTTCTTGAGATAAGTGATTAGAGATACGTATTTGATCAGGTAATACACCAAATATATAGCTCAGAAAAATAATCAATACAAGTTTCATAAACTCAACAGGCTGAATAGTAATAGGACCTACTTTAATCCAAGCATGTGAGTTATTAATTGTCCACATGAGACAGGCAAGCATCATGAGTATACATGCAAAATAAGAGACAAGCATAATTGTTTCACTTATACGACGTGTTTTATATGCACGTGCGAAAAAGAACATAGAGAAAAAACCGCCACCGACAAAGACACATTGTTTCAACAAGTTGATTGTCGCAAAATTATACCCTTTACTTGCCGACATACCTACAGAAGCATCGCCAATCATAACAATCCCGAAACAGGCAAGAAAAATCGCACAGGCATAGATGGTTTTATCTGTACCAGTACGTTTAAACATCATCTGTAGCTTCTTGACAAGGTTCATAGCTTAACCCACTCTTCTTCCTGAGCACGTTTGAAAACTTTATAAATAGAATAGCCAGATGCTTCTTCAAAAGCTTTGTCTAGCTGCTTCTGTAATGCTTTAGAATCTGCAATAGATGTAAAAGCACGGTAATGTTCCATGAACTCTTTAGAACTTATGCCTTCTTCATAAGCCTTTTCTACTGCATTATATAGTGCCACAACATCGATAATTTCTTCAGTTGACCAATCTGGATCTAATGGATAATCGTACATATTAAAATACCTCCTAATTTAAGAAATATTATACATGAAATAGGCTTAAAAGAAAATAGGCTATACATAATTGGAAAAAGCGAAGGACTCTGTTATAAATTAGTGGCGAAAAATCATAGGATTGCCTGTGGGATGAAAGCCACATCATTTTTACTTAACAGTTTTGTATAAAGTAAAGTATATAATGTATGTATAAAAACAGAAAGAACTTTTTAATCAATGGGAAGACCAAAATCGAACGAAAATCAAATAATGTTCAAGTAAACATATCTATTCCTATGGAGTGGCAAATAGAACTTGAAAACCTTGTACGTATATATTCTGTTGAGGAAGGCGAAACTATTACATTTCTTGGCCATATGCGTAAGTTTAATAAGAAAAAACTTTTTGGTAAGTCTATAAAGAATATATGCTCTTCTGGGTTCAAGCTGCTGTAGAAGAAAAATTCAAGATTACAGGTGGTATATATATAGAAGTGCCCAATGATTATAGAGCATCACAATATGACCATATAGCGGATGATTACATAAAGAAGACATAATCTGACAGAATGTATCATTTAGCAGATGGAACTCTAGTACAACAAGATTGGTATTCATCATTTCTGCTGTACTGCTATGACTACCGGACTAGGAATATAAGTAAAGACAGATGTATTTCAGAATTTGAAAAGTGTTACAGTAAAGAAGAAGCCTTAATTAAAAGAATTTAGATTAATAGAATCAAAGTATTGAATAGTGGAATCAAAATAGTATAAAATAAGCATCAGGGAGATTGATTATACTTCCTTATCGAAAGATAGAAATTTACCGTTAATGTGGTCGTTGGACTGCTTGGTAATAAAAGTTCTTGTTCAAATAGATTTATACTTGTATTCCAAAGTCTGAAAATGATGTACGATTATAAGTTAAACTTGACAGTAAGAACCCCACGAGCTTGCCCGTGGGAGTAGTCAGAATGACACAGAGGTGAAACGAAGTATGTTAAGCATGAAAAATGTAATTGATGATAAAAATCCTTTAATTCGTGAAAAATCTAAAGAAGTAACTTTACCATTAAGTGATGAAGATCGTCACACTTTAATGGAAATGTATCAATATCTTGTAGATTCTCAGGATGAAGAAAAGGCTGAAAAGTATGATTTAAGACCTGGTGTAGGTATTGCCGCTATTCAGATTGGTATTCCAAAGAGAATGTGTGCAATTTATATTCCTGCAGTAGATGAAGAAGGCAATATTATAAAGTGTGATCAGTGGGCACTTGTTAATCCACGTATTGTTGCTAGTACAGTAAAGGTCGCTTATTTAAAGAATGGTGAAGGATGTTTATCTGTTCCTGAAGACCAGCCTGGTATTGTACCAAGAAGTGCTAAAGTAACTGTAAAAGGATATGATGCCTTAACAGGTCAGGAAGTGACTATTGTTGCAAGAGGCTTTACTGCTATCTGCTTACAGCATGAATTAGATCATTTTGAAGGTGTGCTTTATTATGATCATTTCAACAAAGAAGATCCAAAAGCACCAATTCCAAATGCAATGGTGATTGAATAATACTCCTCACGGAGTATTTTTTTGTATATTAAAAGACAGCATTCGCTGTCTAGTAATAATCTCTACATATATTGATCATATCATCCACATAGACGATACCACCATTGATTGCATTATCTGATAATTGACATTTAAGTTCTATTGGCAGCTTACAACAATATTGTTCACGCATAAGAGGCAGATCCTGCTTCATGCATAAATCAGATATCTCATCAAGTGCCTTTGAAGAGAACATGAATGTAGAAAATAAAGCAATATTCTTCACGTGCTGACGGTTGAGTTTCATGATGAACTGTTCGACTTCTTTTGGCTTGCTAAAGTAAGGGCAATCAAAGCCTAGGACAAGAAGATCAACATGAACTTCAAAATCGTAGTCCTGAAATGAAATTGCCTGTGTTCTTGCAGCTTTTGCCATCTGGGTTGCAAGTTCTTTTGCATATTTACTTTTATGACTGTAGACAATCGCAATATTCATAGACTCACCTCGTGAATTTAGTATATCAAGCCATTATGAACTATGTAAGAACTTCTCACGTTTTCTTTTATTAATATAAAGAATAATATAAGTAGATACAAAACCACCAATAAGGCCGCTCACATGACCAGATAAAGATATTGTTGGAACAACAAAAGATATAAACAACATTAATAATACATTCATTCCTAAACTTCTCGCAATATCACGAAGCTGAGAAGGAAAGAATAAATAAAGTGCACCAATAGCCCCAATGATTCCAAAAATGACACCACTGACACCTCCACTTACTGTATGTGCTCCTGTACCAAATAATAAATAAGCAAGATAAGGAAGACCAGTGGTAGAAAGCATGGATGCAAGTATTACTAATACATATTTTTTAGACCCCATCAAATATTCCACAAAACAGCTGAGATCAAATAATGAGTAGCAGTTAACTACTATATGCATCAAACCAAAATGAATAAAGTTTGCAGTAATCAAACGATAGTATTGATGTGTGACATGAACATAGTAAGGATTAAATCCTCCTGCTGCTAAGCCCTGCATGGCATTCATATCAATGCTAAATAATAAAGTTGTACCTATATAAGTGATAATACATAAAGCAAGTAATGTATATGTCACTGGATATTTTTTTATATTATTCATGCTTATCCTCAATAAATTCAAATATTGTCATCTGATCAATACTTGGATCATCCTTTTTAATAACTGTTTCATGATTATCCAATATTTCAGCAAGAGTGACATCAGATTTTAGATCTTCATCAGTAAAATGTGCTTCTCCCATTTCAATCAATCTGATATTACCGCTATAATCCAATGTTTCATAGACAAGCTGTCTTGTCCAATGAGAATGAATATTCTGAATAGATGTAAACCAAACCGGACCACTGCCAATATGTGTTCCTGTCACAACCTGAGCAAAAACCATACCGCAGATATAAAGGTTCTTATCTAAAGCATGTGTCACATCAAATAAAGCATAAGGGTCGTTGGCACTCATAATGAGAAGTTTATTCTGTTTTAAATATTTAGAATAGAGTCTAATCTTATCAAACATATGGTCTGCCACAAATAAAACAGCATTCCCGTTATTAGTCAACTGTGTTCTTAAGGCAAGTTCCTCTACGCCCTTAGCCCCGCCTACAACAAGTGTATAGCCTTCTTTTGAAATCTTCTTCATGACTTCTTTAGTGACATGACGCATTGTCTTATTCATCACCTGTGGACCAGCTACTGAAATATTGACACCATAACTTAAAGATAGATCACCAATATAACTGATCACTAAAGGCATCTTACTTCCAAGTACGCGTAAACATGCTGGATAATCTTCTTCATAGATTGTAGTGACACCAATATTCTGGCTTTCTAGATTCTGAAGCGCATAAAAGAGATCCGGTAATAATTTCTGTCTTTTTTCTATTTTACGAGCTGTAAAAGAATCAAGTCCAATGATCTGAGTTAAAGTATCATAACTCATACCAGTAATCATGCTCGGTTCTTTATTCGTTGATTTTAATTTTTTCTCAATTTCCTGCCATTCTTCAGTATTCAAGGGCTGCAGAGAACTTGGAATCAAATCACCACAGCACAATATCAAGGCAAGACCATTTAATGTTAGTTGTAATTTCATATTCTTATATTCCTTCTTAACTGACATTATACCATAGAAAAATTAGATAAAAAAGTGGCCGTTCTTACGAACGGCCTAGTGAAAGGATAAGTAGTTATTACAAAATACCCATTTTTTCTTTAACAGCAGCCTGAGCAGCAGCAAGTCTTGCGATTGGTACACGGTAAGGTGAGCAAGATACATAAGTTAAACCGATCTTATGGCAGAATTCTACTGTCTTTGGATCGCCACCATGTTCACCACAGATACCAAGTCTGATATCAGGACGAGTTGATCTTCCCTTTTCAGATGCAATCTTCATTAATTCTCCAACGCCTTCCTGGTCAACAGTAGCGAATGGATCATGTTCATAGATATTCTTAGAATAGTAATCGCCTAAGAACTTAGCAGCATCATCTCTTGAGAAACCGAATGTCATCTGAGTTAAGTCGTTTGTACCAAATGAGAAGAATTCAGCTTCAGTTGCAATCTTATCAGCTGTGATTGCAGCTCTTGGAATTTCAATCATAGTACCAACTTCATATTTCATGTCTAATCCGCTTTCAGCAATTAACTTATCAGCAGTCTTAACAACTACATTCTTAACATACTTTAATTCTTTTACATCACCAACTAATGGAATCATGATTTCTGGAGTAACTGGATGTCCTGTTTCCTTAGTTACGTTGATAGCAGCTTCAATAACAGCTCTTGTCTGCATTTCAGCAATTTCAGGATAAGTAACAGCAAGACGGCATCCTCTGTGACCCATCATTGGGTTAAATTCTTTTAATGATTCTACTCTTTCCTTTAATGCTTCGAAAGTCATACCTAAGCTTTCAGCTAATGGTTTGATTTCTTCATCAGTATGAGGTAAGAATTCATGTAGAGGTGGATCTAAGAAACGGATATTAACACTATATCCATCCATAGCTTTGAATAATTCTTCAAAGTCTCCTCTCTGATATGGAAGAATCTTTTCTAATGCTTCCTTACGAGTTTCTACATCTTCAGCAGTAATCATTCTTCTGAAGTTGAAGATTCTTTCTTCTTCGAAGAACATATGTTCAGTACGGCATAATCCGATACCTTCAGCACCAAATTGTGCAGCCTGTTTAGCATCTCTTGGAGTATCCGCATTAGTTCTTACATATAATTTTCTTTCTTTATCAGCCCAAGCCATGAATGTTTCGAAATCACCACTGATAGCAGCAGGAACAGTCTTGATCTTCTGAGCAAATACTTCACCTGTAGAACCATTTAATGATACATAATCACCTTCAGTTAATACTGTACCATCTGGTAAAGTTAATGTCTTCTTTTCTTCAGAAACTCTTAATACACCACAACCAGCAACACAGCAAGTACCCATACCACGAGCAACTACTGCAGCGTGAGATGTCATACCACCACGTACTGTTAAGATACCTTTAGCTAAGTTCATACCTTCGATATCTTCTGGAGAAGTTTCATTACGTACAAGGATCATATCCTGTACACCATTTGCATGAGCTTCCTGTACATCTTCAGCTGTGAAGTAGATATGTCCAGTAGCAGCACCTGGAGAAGCAGCTAAACCTGTAGCAACAGCCTTTGCAGCCTTGTAGTCTTCCTTATCGAAGTTTGGATGTAATAACTGATCTAACTGTTTTGGTTCAACCTTTAATAATGCTTCTTCTTCATTAATCATGCCTTCTTCAACCATGTCAACAGCAATCTTTAATGCAGCCTGAGCTGTTCTCTTACCGTTACGAGTCTGTAACATGAATAATTTACCATCTTCAATTGTGAATTCCATATCCTGCATATCTTTATAATGATCTTCAAGAATATGACAGATCTTCTGGAACTGTTCATAACATTCTGGCATTACTTCATTTAATGTAGCAATTGGCTGAGGTGTTCTGATACCAGCAACAACGTCCTCACCCTGAGCGTTCATTAAATATTCACCGAATAATTTATTTTCACCAGTTGCTGGGTTACGAGTGAAGGCAACACCAGTACCTGATTTATCACTTCTGTTACCATAAACCATCTGCTGAACGTTTACAGCTGTACCCCAAGAACCTGGGATATCATTTAAACGACGATAAGTGATAGCACGGTCATTATTCCAAGAACCAAATACGGCTTCAACAGCAGCTAATAACTGTTCGATTGGTTCCTGAGGGAAATCAACACCTGCATGTGCTTTATAAGCTTCTTTATATACAGCAACAACTTCTTTTAAGTCTTCTGCAGTTAATTCAGTATCGAATTCAACACCTTTTTCTTCTTTGATTGCATCGAATTTATGTTCGAAATCTGATTTTGGGAATCCCATTACAACGTCAGCGAACATCTGGATGAAACGACGATATGAATCATATACGAAACGTTCATTACCAGTTGCTGCAGCAAATTCCTTAGCAACTTCATCATTTAAACCTAAGTTTAATACTGTATCCATCATACCTGGCATTGAGATTCTTGCACCAGAACGTACAGATACTAATAATGGATTCTTTGGATCACCTAAAGTTCTTCCAGTGATTTCTTCAAGCTTTTTAACGTGTTCAACGATCTGTCCTTTAATATCATCTGAGATCATTTTTCCGTCTTCATAATATTGTGTACAAGCTTCTGTAGTCACTGTAAAGCCCTGAGGTACAGGTAAACCGATACCTGTCATTTCAGCAAGGTTGGCACCTTTACCACCAAGGAGATTACGCATTTCCTTGTTACCTTCGCTAAATAAGTAAACATATTTTTTCATAACTACTAAATCCTCCTTATGTCTTTTCACTTCTTTTATTATACACGTGTAAGGGCTTACTTGCAAACGCTTTCTTTTCTGTAATTGATTACACATTTAAAAAAAGCCCTATATAAGGGAGTTATTATTGTTAAAAAAATAACAACTATTTTCTCTTATAGGGCTAAATGATGGATAATTGTAATTAATTGTTCTGGTTCAAGGGTATAAAGCATTTCTGGATTTCTAGAGACCTGCTCATAAAGAAGATGCTGATTCTTTTTATAATCTTCCCTAGAAATAGTAATAACAGGCTGCTTTAATACTGTCTTCAGCTGTTTTTCTGTCGTGAATGTATCATAGATATAAGAATGCACGACGCCTTTTACATGTGTTAAATGACGCATATATTGATAGAAATCATTGACACCTATATGGATCACAGTCTCACAATGTAAAGATAAATAGCGAGATGCCATGTCAGATACAATCAAGAGACCACCTTTTTTATTGAACTCATGCATTATGCGATACTGAGATGCACGGTTCATAAATTGATGAATAACAAGTTCTGTATTGAATTTCTCCTGATAACAAAGAACATCTTCATAGCTTTGTACAAAGATCACCTGTTTATTTTCTTTATTAAAGTAAGTGTCTTCTGTAATGAAATGCGTACAATCAGGAATGGGCTGGTATTCATGAAGTGTTAAATCAATGTTGTCTTTTAAGTCATCATGATGATTCAGGCCATATAGAATACTGGCACAATCAAGGGGCATATGCTTCTTGATTTCTTTGATTTCTCTTATTTCTTCATTCGAAAATTGATTGGATTCCTGGTAAATCAGATAAGAGACAAAGTTTGTATCAATGACTTTTCTTCTAATATATTCCAATAATTTTGTAGGTGTCGTAAAGAGGATATCAATCCCATTATGAATTGTCTGACATTCTTCAAATGTATTGGTTCCTGGGTAGGATGTGATAAAACGATATTGTGTGTATTTATTATATTCTTTCATGTCGAAAGAAGAAGAAAGCAGTTCTTCTTTATGTCCAAGAAGAATGATCTGTGTCTTCTCTTCATGAATCATTGAAGCAAGCAGTGGTGGGACAATGGATAAAAGACGGTCTTTTCCTGAATCTACATTCAATATAAAGGACTGACTCTTCTCAATTAAACGATAGGACTGCTTCTGAACATTTCCAGGAGCAATCATTCCCATGTCACCTAATGCATGTATGACCTCATCAGGCCATGCATATTTAATATATTTCTTCATTATTTAGATAAAATATATTGTCTCACTTTTGAGATGAAATAAAGAGAACCTGTAATAAATACAACACCTTTATGACTATATGCCTCATCTACAGCATGTTTCCAGTCTTCATCAATCTTAACTGGAAAATCTTCTGCAAGTTCTTTGGCAGTTGCACGACGTGGATGAGCAAACTGTGTGACTGTAATATCCTTTGATAAAGACAATAACGTCTCTAACATATGATGTGTATCCTTATCACCTAAAGCTGAAAAGATAATCTTAATATCACTAAAATCACGAGCACTTTCAAAGAAAGCATCCATTCCTTCTTTATTATGTGCTCCATCTACAATAATTAATGGATTCTGATGAATTGTTTCAAAGCGGCCTTCCCATACTGCATCATGCATTCCTTTTTCTAGATCAGCATCCTTGAACGGGAATTCCCTTCTAATATATTCTAGAATATTAATCGCAAGGGCACTATTAGTAACCTGATAATGAGCTGATGTAGACAAATCAATATGATATCCATGATAATCATAAGAAATAGAAGCCCCATAATAAACACGCTTAGGTTTTCTTATTTCTATTACATAAGAATGATGCTTATGTGCTTCTTCATAGAAGACATCTAAGCATTCAGGTCTTCTTTCAGCTGTCATATAAGGAATGCCACGTTTAATGATTCCTGCTTTACTTCTTGCGATACTCGCATATGTGTTACCTAAGAAGTTAACATGATCTAAGCCAATATTTGTATTCACTGTAAGTATTGGGGAAATGATATTAGTGGCATCGAGCGTACCACCTAGTCCTACTTCAAATAAGGCAATATCAACACCCTGTTCAATAAAATACATGACCGCAATAAATACTTCTATTTCAAACTTAGAGAGTTCATAAGCCATCCAGTCATCCATATAACGATTAGCATATCTTACAATAGTGGCTTCATCAATCGGTGCATCATCCACACGAATAATATCTAAACGATTCACTAAAGCAGGAGATGTAAATGTACCTACCTTATAGCCCGCACATTTAAGAACTTCTTTTGTATAGTTAGTTGTAGAACCTTTGCCATTTGTTCCACCAATATGAACGCAGGTTAATTTAGTCTGTGGATCATAGAAGTCATACATGAAATTCTTAAAGTTCGTTAAAGAATAAACACGATCCTTCTGTGCTTCTATAAATTCTAATACCTGATCATAATCACTAAAGCGTGGAAGAACAGGAATCGTCTTCTTCAATAAATAACGACCATTTGATTCTACATCTACAACATAATCATGCTGTTTAAAGAAAGAAAGATGTTCTTCATCTGTATAAGCAGTTAATTCTTTTGTCACAAATCTTTCTGCAAGTTCAAGAAGTTCTTCCTGTACAAGTGTATCCTGATAATCTTCAGATACATAAACAAAAGAAATATTAGATAAATCAAGTAGTTCAAGTATACCTACAATCACTTCTCCGCTATATGCAAGAAAAATCATCTTACAGGGATCTTTTAAAGCCCTTGATGTTTCATAATAGTCTTTCGCAAGAAATTGCACAATTGCGTCAATATCCTCTCTTGTCGCAATCTTATATTCAAAATTTTCATTCATTTTTTATCACCTGTTGATTATATTAAAGTAAAAAGGATGGTTTGACCATCCTTTTTTTCTCAATTATTAGATTTTCTCGAAACGATCAACGTCAACTACAAATACTGTTGCACCACCAACAAGTACATCCACCATGATTGGTGTAAAGAATTCTCCCATTTCTGTAGGTGGAACTGTAGGTTCCTTTTCAACACGCTTCTTGGCATTTGCTTTAATGATTTCAATAGCGCTATCTACCTTATCATCATTTGTTCCTACGAAGAATGTAGTATTTCCCTTCTTTAAGAAACCTCCTGAAGTTGCTAATTTTGTTACAAAGAAACCACCTTCAGTTAAAGCACTCTGGACTGTTGAACTATCATCATTATTCACAATCGCAATTATTAGTTTCATACCATTGACCTCCTAAAACGAATTAGTTTGTATTTATATTCTAGCATATTTGAAGACAAAAATACACCTATATTATATAATGACTCATGGTGATTTATATGAGTATACAAGAAGAATTAATAAACTGGTACCAAGAGAATAAACGTGTTCTCCCTTTTAGAGATATAGACGATCCTTATAAGATATGGGTGAGTGAGATCATGCTGCAGCAGACAACCGTTACTGCAGTGATTCCCTATTATAATCGTTTTATAGAAAGATTCCCAGATGTTAAAACCCTATCTGATGCTTCAATAGAAGAAGTCTATAAATACTGGGAAGGATTAGGCTATTATCGTCGTGCATTACATCTTCATAAGAGCGCACAGATGATAGGAGATCAGTTTCCTAAGGATTATGAAGATATTCTTGCTCTTGCTGGTGTAGGTCCTTATACTGCCAGTGCTATTATGAGTTTTGCCTATCATGCTCCTTATATTGCGGTAGATGGGAATGCTTTAAGAGTAATAAGTAGATTATATGGGATAGAGGATAATATTGCTTTAAATAAGACTGTAAAGAAGATTACAGAGATTGGTAATAAGATAGTCATCGGCTATGATTCAGCAATGATCAATCAAGGTATTATGGATTTTGCGAATGCTATCTGTCTTCCTGTTCATCCTCATTGTGAAGAATGTCCTCTTCAAAGTGATTGTCAAGCCTATTCAACAAATAAACAGGAAGTACTTCCTATAAATATCAAGAAAGTAAATAAGAAGAGTATGTCTTTTATTACGGGTATAGTTGTTTATGAGGACGAAGTCATGCTTATTAAAAATAAAAATGGTTTACTAGAAAATATGTATTTACTCCCTCAGTATGAGGTAGAGAGTCCTTATTCCTTTATAGAAGCATTTAAGGAGGAGCATGGTATAGAGTTAGAGGTATTATCTCATTTAAAGGATTTTAAGCATGTGTTTACACATCGTACATGGTATATGCATGTTTATATATTTAGAGCAAATAAACGCTTAAATGATTTTTATACAAATAAAGAGCAGGAGGAAATTACAATTCCTACTGCTCATAAAAAGATACTGAAATATTATAAAGACTGATCAGAAAACGATCAGTCTTATTTGTTCATATCATATTTTTCAATAATTCTAGCAACAACTGGATGACGTACGACATCAAGTGCTGTTAAGTAAACAAAGGAAATCCCTTTAACACCATCTAAGATCTTCATGGCATGCTTTAAGCCATTTGTTGTCTGTTTAGGTAAGTCAATCTGTGTAATATCCCCTGTAATACACATCTTAGAATTAAAACCAAGACGTGTTAAGAACATCTTCATCTGATTGTCTGTGGTATTTTGTGCTTCATCTAGAATAACATATGCATCTTCTAATGTACGACCACGCATATAAGCAAGTGGTGCTATTTCAATAATACCCTTTTCAATCAGTTTTTCTGTATTTTCTGCACCTAACATATCATAAAGTGCATCATAAAGAGGTCTTAGATAAGGATCAATCTTTTCTTTTAAATCTCCTGGTAAGAATCCAAGATTCTCTCCTGCTTCTACAGCTGGTCTTGTTAAGATGATTTTCTGTACTTCATGATTCTTTAAAGCCTGTACAGCAAATACAACTGATAAATATGTTTTACCAGTACCAGCTGGACCAATCGCAAATACAACATCATGATCCTTTAAGGCATGATAATATTCTAATTGCCCCATTGTCTTAGGGTAGATGATCTTACCATGACTTGTGCGTGCAATATGAATATCAAAAAGAGAATCCATTTCATCAAGTTTTCCGTTGCGTCCTAGCTTAATAGCATATACAACATCTCTTTTAGAGATACGTACATCCTTCTTAGTAAGTTTAAGAAGTACATGGATTACTTTTTCTAGTACAGGATCACTATGATCAAGATAAATATCTGTACCACGTACATTAATCGCATTTTCAAATTCATCTTCTAATAATGCGATATTTTCATCATGTGGACCACATAACAATTGCATGGCATCTAAACTATATCCATTCAACTGAATCACTTTTTCCATAAAATCATCCTTTCATTGAAAAAAAGAAGAGTCAGATGACTCTTCTAAAAATAAATCTTATCTACGACGTTTCTTCTGGTTCTTTCTAGCTGCTTCTGATTTCATTTTTCTCTTTAAACCAGGTTTAACATAGAATTCTCTTTTACGAGCTTCAGCAAGGGTTCCTGTTCTAGAAACTTGTCTCTTAAAACGACGTAAAGCATCATCTAAAGATTCATTTTCTCTTACTACTGTCTTTGCCATTGAACTTTCCCCCCTTTACCGCTAAATTCGAATATGATTATACACAATGATTTTCAATAATGCAAGTCTTTTTTAACTGAAAGTTTAGAAATCCTCTTCTTGTTCCTCATTGTATAATTTCTTTGCATATTCCTGTGCAATAAACTTATCTCCAGGATAAGGTGTATTGCCTACTAGTGATGTCATGAACTGTTCATGACCTTTTCCTAGGATTAAAATAACATCACCCGCACAGGCTGAATCAATCGCCTGCTGAATCGCAAAACGACGATTTGTGATGATGACAGAAATAGGATCTACAATCTGTTCCTGAATCTGTGAACAGATACCTTCAATATCATCATCTCTTTCATCCTGTTCTGTCAAAATAACATAATCACAGTATTTATTAGCTAAAGCACCAATCTTACTTCTTTTATGAATATCTTTACGTCCTGGTGCACCAAATACTGCAATAAGATGACCATTGCCTTTAACACTATGTACAAATTTGAAGACTTCTTCAAAATTATGTACATGCTGACAATAGTCCACAATAATATGGAAAGGCTGTTTAACAGGAACAACTTCCATACGTCCTTCTACCGGCTGAATATATTTAATCGCATTCACGATTTCATCAGGTGTCATTTCTAAGGCATAGAGCGTTGTTAATATCGCAAGTGTATTAGATATATTAAAAGGTGCGATAATAGGAACTTCTACATGATAGTAATGATTCTTGATGTATATATTAAATGCTGAATGATCAATATAATATTCAATCTCTCTTGCCATGATATCGGCTTTATGATGGATTCCATAGGTCAAGATTTTCGTATGGTCCGCCATGTCTTTATAGTTTGTAGATAGATAATGATTAAAGCGTACTTCATCCGCATTGAGGATGGCATAACCACCTTCTTTAAGTAGTCTAAAGAGCTTTACATAGGATGTCATCAGATTATCCACAGTCCCATGGAAATCCATATGTTCTTCATAGGCATTTGTGAAAACCACAATACTGAAATTAACAGAATCAACACGTTTCATTGCGAGACCATGAGAAGAAACTTCAAGAGTAAAGCCTTTTACATTCTCTTTAACCATGTTGTAGAAATTACGATGAAGACAGATAGGATCAGGTGTTGTTCCTGTCATCTGCATCATTGTTGCGCCATACTCTATCCCGTTATTACCTACATAACCCATCTTTAAATAACAGCCTAATAATCGTGCTACAACACGAGCGACTACTGTTTTACCGCTTGTGCCTGTTACACCAATCCCTGTCATCTTATAAGAAGGATGATCATAGAAAAGATCTGCCACACGATTAAGTTCATCTAAGACATCTGGTACCTGAATATAGACAATCCCCTGGTAATAACGACGCAATGGTTTAGAATGGACAATACATTTAGCCCCTTGGAAGATAGCATCATCTACATATTTATGCCCATCTGTCACAAGTCCTTCAATACAAAAGAAGATAGAATCCTTTCTTACATAACGAGAATCGCTATGTATAGATTCAATCTTCAAATCACTTTCAACTTTAAAAAGCTCATTAAGCCTCTTCACTAGAAACCACCCCGATTAAATCATAACCTCGATGATCTGTTACTTTCACTTTATAAATATGTCCTTCTTTTAAAGAAGTATCTGCAACAAGAACCTTTAAATAGTTAGAAGCATGACCTACCATATAGCCATCTTTTTCTTCTTCAATTAATACCTCTAGTTCCTGATTCATTTCAGATAATGCGAATTCTGTCTTTAATTCATCAGACAGCTGTAATAGTCTTCTGACACGGTCTTTCTTGATATCTCCTGGTACCTGGTTAGGCATTCTATCTGCAGGTGTGCCTTTTCTTCTTGAATAAGGGAAAACATGTAACTGATTGAAATGAAGTTTCTTGATCCAGTTATATGTATCTACGAAATCTTCTTCTGTTTCTCCTGGGAATCCCACAATAACATCTGTTGTAATAGAGATTCCTGGTAATGCTTCCTTAAGTTCAAAATATTTCTTTTCAAATTCAGCTGTATTATAATGTCTTGCCATTCTTCTTAAAATAGAATCTGTACCAGACTGAATTGGAATATGAAGATGATCAACGATAATAGGACTCCTTCCAATAAGTTCAATGATTTTATCACTGACCTGACTCATTTCAATAGAGGAAATACGTAATCTCTTTAACCCCTTAATCTTAGTTGTCAAATCTACTAATAGGTCATAGAAAGAATAATTATCTAGATCAACACCATAACCTGCTGTATGAATACCTGTTAATACAATTTCTACAAATCCTCTGTCTACAAGTTCCTGAGCCTGTTTTAAGACATCTTCCTTAGGACGAGAACGTACACCACCACGTGCATAAGGAATAATACAATATGTACAGAAGTTGTTGCAGCCATCCTGGATTTTTAGGAAGGCTCTTGTTTTATTTTCAAATGCATGAATACTTAAGTCTTCAAAACGAGAGACCTTCATAACATTTTCAATTTTAACTATCTGTTTATGTGTGCTCTTATATTCTTCTACAAAGTCTACAATAGAAGCACGATGCTGTGTTCCAAGTACAACTGAAACACCTTCAATTCCTGTTATTTCTTCACTTGCGACCTGTGAATAACAGCCTACAACACAGATCACTGCTTCAGGATTTGTACGATGAGCCTTACGGATCATCTGTCTTGATTTAGAGTCCCCTGTATTTGTAACAGTACAAGTATTAATAACATATACATCTGCAGGAGATTCGAAGTCGATTGTTTCATATCCTCTCTTCTTGAATATTTCTAACATCGCCTCTGATTCATAGCTGTTTACTTTACAGCCCAATGTATGAAAAGCTACTGTTGCCATTGTCTCACTTCACTTTCTTATTTAATTTCTTATATGTATGATCACTAATTAATTGATGATCATGCATGTATTCAATGAACTGTGTATATTCTCCACGTTCATAATAAGCAACCAATTCTTTCGCATCTTCGATAGACACCTTATTTGAATGACGATTATCATCACCTATAACCATACGGCAGATCAATGAGAAATCTTCTTTCACAAATAAATAGATTGTTCCCAATTCTTCATAGTAATAAGCAATATGGGATTCGTTTTCATAAATCTTTTCTAGACTTGAAAAAGGTGTATCAAAAACAATAGGTCCATAATATCTAAAGGCAGTATCTAATGTGATTTTTTGACTCTTTACATATTCAGCATGCTGTTTTAATAAAAGAATCTGATAATCATTGATATACCAGCCATTAATATCTGGGGAATAAACTGGAATATAAATATCTCTTGAACTTTCTTCATCATAAAAATGAGGGAGTGTTTCTAATACATTCTTGAGATCATTATTGAACATCATTCTTTTTTCTTCATAAGTGATATATTCAAACATATCATAATTCCCTGCTGCAAAAAGATCATAAGACCCTTCAATAGCATCTCTACCATCTAATGAACGTAGGACAATTTCCATATTAAATAAATCAATTTCTGATTTAATCTTGAAACGAATATTCATTGATTCTAGTTCTTTTTTATGTTCTTCACAATAATGATACAACTTTGTCTTAACATACTTTGTATCCCTGCTGTATTTATTAATGACTGCAATAAAGTTCATATTAATCCCCCAATTCTCTTCTATACCCAATAACACTTAGCATATATAAAGGTGCTGTTTCACTTCTTAAAATACGATTTCCAATAGAACATGGTACAACACCCATCGCCTGCATCTTTTCTACTTCCTGAAGATCAAAACCTCCTTCAGGTCCTACAATAATAGTAATAGAAGTATGAAGTGCATCAAGCGCTTTTGTGAAAGCATGATGTTCACCATTCTTGCTTTCTTCTTCATATGCCACAACATTGACTTCAGATAAATAATCTTTTAACTGTGATAATTGGATAGGAGGCGTAATTTCAGGAACTATCTGTCTATGACATTGTTCACTTGCTTCCTGTGCAATACGCTCAAAGCGCTCTTTCTTCTTATTAAAACGTGCTTCATCCATCTTCACAATACTTCTAGAAGCACGCAATGGTACAATACGTGTCACACCAAGTTCAGTTGCTTTTTGAATCACAAACTCAAACTTATCGCTCTTAGGTAATCCATAAACAAGAGTCACGTCAACATCTAATTCATTATCTTCCTGAAGTTCTTCCTTCACCTGTAATAAGCCTTGTTTTAAGTCTATGATTTCACATAAGAATACATGTTTATCTTCATCAATGCAAATAACATGTTCGCCCTTTTCCATGCGCATAACCTTAGTTATATGCTTATACATAGAATCATCAGCGATAATAATATCATTTTGTCTATAATTGTTTTTAATAAAATATCTCTGCATAGTCATCTCTCCTCTAGCATTCTAACATTTTTATGAAACATTGAAAAGACAATAGAAAAAAAAGAAGATAGGGGGATTCTATCTTCTTTCATAGTTTTACGCTTCTTTAGCTACAAATCCATTATCATAATCAATAATCACATGACTATTGGCATGAATTGTACCTTTGATGATTTCTCTTGCCAGCATTGTTTCAATATGAGACTGAATATAACGCTTGATTGGACGAGCACCAAATGTTGCATCAAATGCATCCTGTGCAATTCTATTTTCAGCAGCATCAGTAACTTCTAGAGTTATCTTCTTTTCTTCTAGACGAACTTCAAGTTCATGAATGAACTTATCAATGATCTTATAAACAACACTTGAATCAAGTGAGTTGAACATAACGATTTCATCAATACGGTTTAAGAATTCAGGTTTGAAGTGCATCTTTAATTCATTATCGACTTCTTTACGTGTTTCTTCATTGTTACCCTGTAACAAGTACTGAGAACCAAGGTTAGAAGTCATGATGATAATTGTATTCTTGAAGCTGACTACATTGCCCTTAGAGTCTGTTAAACGACCATCATCAAGAATCTGTAATAAGATATTGAAGACATCTGGATGAGCTTTTTCAATTTCATCTAATAAGACAATACTATATGGTGCACGTCTTACTGCTTCAGTTAACTGTCCACCTTCTTCATAACCTACATATCCTGGAGGAGCACCTAATAAACGAGAGACACTATATTTCTCCATATATTCACTCATATCGATACGTACAATATTCTTTTCACTATCGAAGAGCTGTTCTGCGAGTGTCTTAGCCACTTCAGTCTTACCTACACCAGTAGGACCTAGGAATAAGAATGAACCAATTGGTCGATTTTCATCATTGATGCCTGCACGGCTTCTAAGTATTGCATCAGTCACCTTAGTAATGGCTTCATCCTGACCAATAACTCTCTTCTTCATAATCTCTTCAAGATGTAATAATTTCTCTTTTTCTGATTCCATTAACTTAGATACTGGAATATTTGTCCATCTAGAGATCACTTCAGAAATAGTATCTACAGTCACCTTTTCCTGCAATAAAGCATCATCACTTTCTTTCGCCTGATATTCTTCTATTTCTTTATTAATAGCTGGAATAGTCTGGTATTTAATCTTAGAAGCTTCTTCTAAATTACCCTGAGATTCAAATTGTGCCATCTGTGTTTCAAGACGAACCTTTTGATTCTTTAAGTCCTTGATATGATCAACCTGAGACTTTTCTGATTTCCACTGTTCAGTTAAGCCAGAAATCTTTTCATTTAATGAAGCAATCTTTTCTTTGATTTCTTCTAGTCTCTTTTCGTTATCTTCAGTTGAATCTTCTTTTTCAATAGAGATTCTTTCCATTTCTAGACGATTCTTATCACGTGTAATTGTATCAAGTTCTTCTGGCATTGAGTCAATTTCCATACGTACTGAAGCACATGCCTCATCAATTAAATCAATGGCCTTATCTGGTAAGAAACGATCTGTAATATAACGATCACTCATATGAGCAGCTGCAATAATGGCACTATCCTGAATCTGAACACCATGATGAGATTCAAATGGTTCCTTTAAACCTCTTAAAATCGCAATTGTATCATCAATATCAGGTTCCTGTACTAATACTTTCTGGAAACGTCTTTCTAAGGCTGCATCCTTTTCAATATACTGACGATACTCATCAAGCGTTGTTGCACCAATACAATGTAATTCACCACGTGCCAACATTGGTTTTAATAAGTTAGCCGCATCCATGGCACCATCTGTCTTACCTGCACCTACTAACTGATGAATTTCATCAATAAACATGATGATCTGTCCTTCAGATTTCTTAATTTCATTTAAAACAGCTTTTAATCTTTCTTCAAATTCACCACGATATTTAGCACCTGCCACAAGTGAACCTAAATCAAGTTCAAATAAAGTTTTATCTTTTAATGTTTCAGGTACATCGTTCTTAAATATACGCCATGCAAGACCTTCTACAATCGCAGTCTTACCTACACCTGGTTCACCAATTAAGATTGGGTTATTCTTTGTCTTACGTGATAATATCTGAATCACACGTCTGATTTCTTCATCACGTCCAATAACTGGATCAATCTTGCCATCTTTAACATCTTTCACAAGATCACGTCCATATTTTTCTAATACTTCATAATTATTTTCTGGGTTTGGAGTATCCACTTTATGTCCTCCTCTCATTTCTTTAATAATCTTTTCTACTTCTTTCTTATCTAGATGATAACGAGATACGAAGCTTCTAATAAAAGTACCTTGCGAATTAAACAGTGCTAAGATCAGATGTTCTACACTCATGTAGTCATCCTTATAATCTGTCTTAATACGTTCTGCATTCGCAATCCAGCCATTTAAATCATAGCTTAAACGAAGCTGGTCCTGTGTGACCTGTCCCACGCTTGGTTTCTTATTAATCTCACCGTTCAATAGATCCTGTACTTCTGGTATAGAAATATTTAATTTCGTTAATACTCTATAAAAAATACCAGAACTATCTTCTAACAGGGCATACATTAAATGTTCAACATCAACAATCTGCTGATTAAGAGATAACGCCATCTGAGCTGCACGTCCAAATGCTTCCTGCATGGCTTCTGTCCATTTTTCACTATTCATCGCAATCACTCCTTTTAGCACTCTTCTTTCTCTTGTGCTAATGCTAGTATATCACTTTTATTAGCACTGTCAAGAGGTGTGTGCTAATTATTTCATTTTCTTGATTTGACCACATTTTTACGATAGCAACCTATGTTTTATACTGCATCAGGCACGGTTTCATGCAAGTTCATTTTAGACATTACATTCTCCATATGAGACTTTTCTGCAATATGATTGTAGATATCCATTGTGATCAGTGCATCTGAATGACACATGACATACTGTATGACTTCGGGATTCACTGTATTTTTCCTCTTTCGTAAAAGAAAAAGGAAAGAAAAAGTAATCCCAAAACTATTGATTATTTTGCATTTATGGGAATGAAAATTAACTGTTGAGCGTCACTTTATTTACTACTAAAAGACACATAATTAATCAAATGAAAAGGCATTACAGACAAATATGCTCTGTTTCTATTCATATTATTTGTAATGCCTTTTTATATTATTATGTGTAAAAAGAAAGAGAAAGAAACGTTTATCCAACATAACTCTTCAAAACATTTCTATCCCTAACAACGAGATTTACGATAATCTGTTTTGAATACCCACATTCCGCAGGTGATGATCAAAATAAGAAATGACAGTATCAATTTTCTATGTATTTATGCGTAAAAATAATTTCAATAATTGGATTTACCTGTTGATTATGGGTAATTAA
>Ga0129313_1000444_pt1 | contig 35465 bp, 30 predicted proteins | sample O1105metagenome_FD_94436 | JGI IMG/M metagenome (GOLD analysis project Ga0129313, IMG submission 94436) | Orangutan group fecal microbial communities from fecal samples from Wisconsin, USA - O1105 metagenome | ecosystem: Host-associated > Mammals > Digestive system > Large intestine > Fecal...
CCTGCACATCATCGACCGGGTAGGCGGCGGCGACAGCTTCGGCGGCGGCCTGATTTACAGCCTGATTACCGGCAAGAGCACCCAGCAGGCAGTGGAATTCGCCGTAGCCGCCTCCGCCCTGAAGCACTCCATCGAGGGCGACTACAACATGGTCACCGTCCCCGAAGTAGAAAAACTGGCCGGCGGCGACGGCTCCGGCAGAATCCAGCGGTAATTCGGAGCCGCCGGTGGATGCCGTCTCCCGGAAGAGCAGGGAAATGATGCATCCGCGCAATGTGCAAACGAAAACGGCCTGTTTTGCTAAATACCTTTTCCAGGAAACAGGCCAATATTTTAGCGGTAGGAATTAGGATGGATTCGTAATTCCTACCGCTATTGTCTATTTTAGATTGGATAACTTCTGCAAAATTGCATTTTGCAGAAGGGCCTCGGGCTCAGGTGTCGCTTTGGAGGACGGAGGCTTCGGCGATGTTGATGGAGTGGCCGCCTACTCGGTTCAGGCTGATGAGGACTTCGCTGAACATGATGCCTGCTTCGGCGGAGCATTCTCCGGCACGGAGGCGCTCCATGTGGTTCTGCTGGGCCTGCTTCACCTTTTTCCGGTTGTCCCGCTCCAGCTTGGCCAGGTGCTTCAGCTGGTCCAGGGTCAGGTCCTGGCTGTGGAACCGGGCGGTGGCGGCGCTGAAGAGCTTGCGGACGTTGTTATACAGCTCGATAACCTCGTTCCGGGCGGGGCCGGAGTAGGCCAGATTCTTCTCGGTGCACCGCTCGCTGATGTGCACCAGGTGCTCGGCGTAGTCGCCGATGCGCTCCAGGTCACTGAGCACCTGGAAGACCCGCTTTACATAGTCGGCCTCCTTGGCGGAGAGCTCCTGGACGTTGAATTTTACCAGGTAGTCGCTGATGGCATCGGTGAGGTAGTCGATGACGGTTTCGTTGTCGGCAATCTCCTGCTGGTGGCGCACCTCGCCGGCCAGGATGCCGTCCATACCCATGGTGATGCTCTCCTCTACCAGCTTGCTCATCCGGTCCACCTCGCTGCGAATCTGGAGCAGGGAGACGCTGGGGTTTCCCACCAGGTTGACGTCGATGAATTCCAGCCGGGCGGCATCCTCGTGCTTCTGCTTGGGAATCAGCCGGTAGGTCAGCCGGACCACCAGATTGGTGCAGGGCAGCAGTATGGCGGCGGACACCACCTTAAACAGAATGTGCACCACGGACACCTGGAACATGGGGTCGGGAATCAGCCGCTCCACCAGCTGGGCATAGGGCAGGAACATGGTGACCAGGGTCATCAGCACTGCGCCCACCACGTTGTAAATCAGATAAATCATAGCCGCCCGCTTGGCGTTGTTCCGGGCGCTCATAGAGGCCAGGATGGTGGGCATGGCGGAGCCGATATTAATGCCGCAAATCAGATAAGAGGCAAAGTGCAGCGGCATCAGCCCCTGCATGGCCAGGGCTTGCAGGATACCCACGGCGGCGGAGCTGGACTGGATGACCGCACACAGCAGCGCACCCACCAGCAGGCCCAGGATGGGGTTCTTGGCGTTCATGATAAAGTTCTGGAACCAGACCACATCCCCCAAGGGCTTCATGGCGGTGCTCATGGTGTGCAGGCCCTGGAACAGCAGGCCGAAGCCCAGAATCACCTGGCCGATGTGCTTTGCCTTGGCCTTCTTGGAATACAGCATCAGAAATGCGCCCACGCAGATGCAGAAGGGGGCCAGGGCGGATACGTCCAGGGCAATCAGCACGCTGGTGATGGTGGTACCGATGTTGGCACCGAAGATAACGCCGGTGGCCTGGGCCAAATCCATAATTCCCGCATTGATAAAGCCCATCACCATGACGGTGGTGGCGGAGGAGGACTGAATCACCACGGTGACGAACATACCCAGAAGGAAGCCCAGAATCTTGTTCCGGGTCAGCTTTTCCAGCAAATCCTTCATCTTGGAGCCGGCGGCCATCTCCAGGCCGTCGCCCATGTATTTCATTCCGAATAAGAACGCACCCAGTCCACCCAGCAGCTCCACAATGTTGGCAACAGTCATGGCAATCCCTCCGAGATGTGTGTAGGTTGGGGGATGCGAAAACCCCGCAACTCCCATTCTATAGTTAGTATACCAACGAATGCAACGCAATGCAATCTTTTTTTCGCAGCCCCCGGGTTTCCCCCGGGGCACCGGCTTGCTTTTTGGCGGCGTGGGGGATATAATAGCGGGAAAAGGGGCTTGCGCCCGAATTTTTCAGGAGGGTTTTCCATGAAATATGATTTTACTTCCATCCTGGACCGGCAGGGTATGGATGCCATTGCGGTGGATGCTCCGGGGAACACCGTGTTCAGCCCCAACGGCCCCAGCCGGGAGGGGTTTGATTTGATTCCCATGTGGGTGGCGGATATGAATTTCCCCACGGTGCCCACGGTGCCCCAGGCCATCATCCAGCGGGCCCAGCACCCGGCCTATGGCTATTTCAGCCCCCGGAAGGAGTATTTTGATGCCATCCTCCGCTGGCACAAAACCCACCACGGCGTTACCATGACCCCGGAGGACATCACCTATGCCAACGGCGTACTGGGCGGCGTGGTCAGCGCCCTGAATGTGCTGTGCTCCCGGGGGGACAATGTGCTGGTTCACGCCCCCACCTACATCGGCTTCACCCACGCCCTGGAGGACAACGGCTATCATATCGTCCACTCCTCCCTGACGCTGGACCAGGAGGGCATCTGGCGCATGGACTACCAGGACATGGAGCGGAAAATCCAGGAAAACAAAATCCATGCCGCCATCCTCTGCTCCCCCCACAACCCCTGCGGCCGTGTATGGGAGCGGTGGGAGCTGGAAAAGGCCATGGAGCTGTATAAAAAGTATGATGTCTACGTCATTTCCGATGAAATCTGGTCGGATCTGATTCTTCCGGGCTACAAGCACATCCCCACCCAGACCATCAGCGAGGATGCCAAAATGCGTACCGTGGCCATGTACGCCCCCAGCAAGACCTTCAATCTGGCGGGCCTGGTGGGCAGCTACAGCGTTATCTACAACGCCTGGCTCCGGGACCGGGTGCGGAAGGAGGCAGGGCTGAGCCACTACAACAGCCAGAACATGCTGTCCATGTACGCCCTGATAGGCGCTTATCAGGACGAGGGCTACGCCTGGCTGGAGGAGCTGCGGCAGGTGCTGAAAACCAACATCGAATACGCCTGCGACTACATCCGGGCCCACTTCGACGGTGTCCGCTTCTGCCAGCCCCAGGGCACCTATATGCTCTTCATCGACTGCACCGGCTGGTGCTGGAAGCACGGCAAGACCCTGGACGAGGTACTTTCCGCCGCCTGGTCGGTGGGCGTGGCCTTCCAGGATGGCCGCCCCTTCCACGGCCCCTGTCACATCCGCATCAATCTGGCCCTGCCCCTGAGCCGGGTGCAGGAGGCCTTCAAGCGGCTGGACAAATACGTTTTTAACCCCTGATACTATAAACCCCATTTGGGGTTTTCTGACAAGCGCAACCCCGCCGGTGAACCGAAATTCACCGGCGGGGCTTTCTCTTTACAGGAAGAAGCCGGGCCCCTCCTGCTCCAGCAGGAGCAGGCTGGTGGCCAGCAGCAGCTGGGTATGGGCGGCGGGGTCGTCCAGGGGGATGCCGAAGCTCTGCTGCATCCGCCGGACCCGGTAGAGCACCGTGTTCCGGTGGGTGAACAGCGCATCGCAGGTTTTTTGCAGGGAGTGGCAGCAGGTGAGATACCGGTATAGGGTCTGGCAGTATTGGGTGCCCCGCTGCCGGTCAGAGGCGGCCAGAGCCCGCAGGGCCGGGGGAATCAAATCCTCCCGCCCCACCAGCCCCCGAAGCAGCAAGGGGGTGCGCAGCTGGGCCACAGTGGCCACACTGCCCCCAGGAAAATCCGGGGCCAGCATACATTCCAGGGCCTCCGCCGTGGTTTTGTAGAGGGCCGGGAGGGCGTACAAATCCTCCACCGGCTCCGACACCGCCACGGTCAGCCGGAATTCCTCCGCCAGGGGGGCCAGCAGTTCCCTTTCCCCCTCCTGCCCCAGGAACAGCAGCACATTCCCCCGATACAAAAAGGAGTGGGGCTGGGAGAACCGATTTTCGATTTCCTCCCGCAGGGGGCCCTGCCCCGGGTGAACCAGCCGGTAGCGGCTCAGGTCCGCCAGGGCGAAGGCGTAGGGGTGAAAATCCGCCAGATAGGTCAGCGCAATTTGCAGCCGGAAATAGGGGGCGGAGGGGAAGCCCCCATCCAGCAGGTGCATAAGAATGTCCTGGGCGGTTTCGAAGGGCTTGTCCTGCCGACTGGCCTCCACAAACAGCTGCTTGGCCAGAACCATCTCCACGGTCTGCCAGGTTTTCTCCGGAATCAGGGGCAGATGCCCGTCCAAATCCACGCAGACCCAGTACCCCAGCCGGACCCCGGAGCTGACCAGGGGGGCAAACCGGCGGCGATAGGGGCTTTGGCCGGGCTTTACATAGTCCGCCGCCCCCCGGCTCAGGGCGGGGCTCTGGCTGATCAGGGCGCCGACCTCATAGCCGACGACCCCGGTGCTTACTGTCTCCCGAAAGACCGGGTCCGCAAACCCCACCGGCGAAAAGGACGCCGCCACGTGGAAGGTATCGTCCAGTACCAGCATGGGGCAGCCCAGCAGCGCCCCGGTGTCCAGCACCAGGCGGCGCAGGTCGTCCAGCTCAAAAAACTCCGCCAGCAGCCCGGCGGCATCGCACCGGGCCCAGTTCCGCTCTTCCATAACAGCTCCTCCGCTTCCTTGTGCTGAACGCACAAGATATACTGCGTTTATTGTACCACAGTATGCTTGCCGATTCAAGAAAAAAGAGTATAGTATAGGCAAATGAAGGGCGAAGGAACCCGAAAGAGAAACGAGGTAAGCGCTATGAGCACAAAAACAATGAAAACCCTGAACATCGTAGCCGGTGGGCTGCTGGTGGCGGCAGGCATCTATTGCCTGTGCAATCAGGACATAGCGGTGATTTCCGCCGGGGTGCTGCTGGGGGCATTTATGCTGGCAGCCGGTGTTGCGGAGATTGTGGTATTTGCCGAGGCCGGCAGGCTTCTGATGGGCTCGGGATGGCTGCTGCTGGACGGTGTGCTGACGGTGCTGATGTCCCTGTTCCTGCTGTTCAACCAGTGGTTCACCCTGCTGTCCCTGCCGCTGCTGTTCACCCTTTGGCTGCTGTTCTCCGGCGTGTCCCGGTTTGTCAGCGCCTTTGACCTCCGGGCCCTGGGGGTCCGTGGCTGGGGATGGGTGCTGGCAGTGGGTATCGCCCTGATGGTCTTTGGCTTTGTCTGCCTTATGGACCCCTGGGTCAGCGTAGCCGCCATGGGCGTTACCGTGGGCCTGGTGTTCATTCTGGAGGGTGTCAGCGCCATTGTGTGGGGCTGCATCTCCAGAAGCAGAGATTTTTGACCCTTACAGTCCCAGGGCTTCGGCCCTATCGGGAACTGTTCCTACTTCCTACATTATATTTGAAAAATTGGAGTGATTTTTATGGTACCCAGCATTTTCAGTGAGAATCTGTTTGACGATATCTTCGACGGCAATTTTCTGGGCGGGCGCAATCCCCTGTATGGCAAGCACGCCCGGAATCTGATGAAGACCGATATCCGGGAGACGGAAAACGGCTACGAGGTGGCTGTGGAGCTGCCCGGCTTCAAGAAGGACGAAATCAGCCTGGAGATTAAGGACGGCTATCTCATCGTCAGCGCCCAGAAGGCCCTGGACAAGGGCGAAGAGGACAAGAAGGGCCGCATCCTGCACCAGGAGCGCTACGCCGGTGCCTGCACCCGCAGCTTCTATGTGGGGGACGTGAAGCCCGAGGATGTGCGGGCCGTGTATGACTACGGCGTGCTCACCGTGACGCTGCCCAAGGAGGCAGAGAAGAAGCTGCCCTCCAAGACCTCCGTCAATATCGAGTAATCCCATATGGGAAAGCCCGCAGCAGTTCGGATTTTTCCGGCTGCTGCGGGCTTTTTCTCTGCCTGGGGGCGGGTTATCGGCCCAGCTGCCAGAAGGACACGGCACTGGCGGCGGCTACGTTCAGGGAGTCCACCCCATGGGACATGGGGATTTTCACCGTGTAGTCGCAGGCGGCAATGGTGGCGGGGGCCAGGCCGTCCCCCTCGGTGCCCAGGACGATGGCCAGCTTCCGCTGGGCGGCCAGGGCGGGGTGGTCAATGGGGATGCTGTCCTCCGTCAGGGCCATGGCGGCGGTTCGGAAGCCCTGGGCGTGGAGTATCTCCTGCCAGTTCTCCCCCAGGTAGGCCCAGGGCACCTGGAAGACGGTGCCCATGCTCACCCGGGCGGAGCGGCGGTACAGTGGGTCGGTACAGGCTGGGGTGAGGAGCACGGCGTCCATATTCAGCGCAGCGGCGGAGCGGAAGATGGCCCCCAGGTTGGTGGGGTTCATCACGTCCTCCAGCACCGCCACCCGCCGGGCATTTTGCAGCACCGCCTCCGGCTGCCGCAGGGGCGGGCGGTACATGGCGCACAGCATCCCCCGGGTGAGCTGGAAGCCGGTGAGCTGGGTCAGCACCGGCAGGGGAGCGGTGTACACCGGCACATCCCCGCAGGCGGCAATGGCGGCCATGGCCTCTTCGTTGCAGTGGCTCCGCTCCACCAGCAGCTTCTCCGGCCGACACCCGGCAGCCAGAGCCCGCTGAATCACCTTGGGGCTTTCGGCAATGAACATCCCCTTCTTTGGCTCAAACCGATTCAGCAGCTGAGCCTCAGTCAGCCGTGCAAACACATCCAGCTCCGCATCCTGAAAGTCCGTGATTTCAATAAATTCCCGCATAGGCTACCCTCTTCCTGTTTTTCCCCACATTATACCACACTCCCCCACAAAAGCAATCATTCACTTGCCCCGATGAATGGTGAAATGTAAAAACTTTTGAGTTTCGTAGGGGCGATGAAAATCGCCCGAAACCTTGCGGTTTCGCAAGTACCCGATTGAATGGTACAGCCCGCATCCCGGCTCCCTCTCTGAGGGAGCTGTCGAGCGAATGCGAGACTGAGGGAGTGTACTTCGATGAACGTAACCGCTCAAAAATTACAGAGTCAATAAAAAACTGTGAGTAAACCATCGGCCCCGAGCAACCATCGGACGACACTCCCTCAGTCACGCCCGTTGGGCGTGCCAGCTCCCTCAGAGAGGGAGCCGGGGCAACGTCCCCCACAATGCCAATCACCCGCCCACTGACGAAACATCAGCGGGCGGGTGATTTTTGGGCTTTGTGTGGGGGTGTGTTTTGCCATTCAACCGGGTACTTGCGAAACCGTGGGGTTACGGGCGATTTTCATCGCCCCTACGGGACTCTGAATGTTGTGGATGTTACCGTTCAACGAACCAAATTGGCTCAGCCCTGTTGGAACTGGTATTGGGGGGTGCCGGTTTGGGAATCGGTGATTTCGATATGGAAGCTGGTGTCGGCGAAATCGGCGGTGAGGCGGGCGGTGGAGGTGGCGGTGCGCCAGCACAGGGTCAGGGTTGTGCCCTGGGACTGGGCGGTGATTTCTGCCTGGGGGGAGAACACGTCGAAGGTGTTGCGCATCCGCAGCAGCGCCAGCTGCTTCTGCACCACTTCCTTGGCCAGTCCTGCCTCTATGTCGGCGGCGGTGAGGTTGGAGCGGTTGATTTCCTTGTGGCCGTCCTTCCCTGCCCGCTCCATGGCGGCGTAGTCGTTCTTCCCGGCGAACAGGTCCAGGTACCACACCTGGGGCTTGCCGGGCATGAAGAGCTGAATGGCCCGGGCCAGAAGCATCCGCCGGTCGTCCTCGCCCAGGGCGCTGTAGTAGGTGGCGTTGACCTGGTAATACATATTCTTGGCCCCGTGGAGGTTCTTCACAAAGCCGCCCCGGGCCACCAGGGTATCAATCAGGCCCTGAATCCGCTGGTCGGACAGCAGCCCCTTCAGGTCCAGCATGGGAATGCCGTCGTGGCAGCCAAGCATATTCACGGTGGAGATTTTCTCTGCCACCAGCTCCCCGGCCCACCGGGCCAGATATTCGCCGGTCCGGTGCTCCATGGCATCGATAATCAGCCCGGGGAGGAAGAAGTCATAGGTGGTGTAGCCCTTTTGGGCAATCACCCGGTACACCCCCTCGCCGTAGCTGGCGTGGATTTCCGGCAGCAGGGTCAGGCCGTACTGCTCTGCCAGGGTGTGCACCCGCTCCAGCACCTGCCAGGTCTCCGGGTCGTTCATGAAGTTCCGCTTCCCCGGGGCCTTGGGGGCATAGGCGAAGGCATCCAGCCGGACAATCCTGGCCCCGTAGGAGGCCAGCTTTTTCAGGGTTTCGTCGTAGAATTCCCAGACCTTGGGGGACTGGATATTCAAATCCATCTGGCCCAGGTATTTCCGCTGACCGTCCTCCTGCCACACCTTCTGATAGAAGGTATTCCAGTAGGGCACCTCCCGGCCGTCGGGGAACTGCACCATGAGGATGGGCAGCCCGGGCTTGCGGAAGAACATATGCTCCAGATACTGGGGCTCCGGCTGGATATAGCCTTCCGGGGTCATCTGGCCGCAGCCCTCCCAGAACCGGTTCCAGTCAATGAAGAAGTCCCGGTATTCGGATTCCTCCCCCTTTGCCAGCAGGTCCTGGAACTGGGGGGACATCACCGAGGCGTGGTTCAGCACGAAGTCCAGCTTCAGGTCGATGCCCAGGTCCTTCAGCCGCTGCAAATCCTGCCGGGTGGCCAGAGCCTGGTTCAGGTCGTAGTCCACCACGCAGAAGCCCCGGTCCAGGTCGGAATGGTACAGGCTGGGCAGAATGTAGAAAGAGGAGAAGGCCCCCCGAAGCTCCTGCCGCTCCAGCAGTTGGGCGGCGGCGGAGAGATTGCTGCCGATGCTGTCGGGATAGGCGTTGAGCATGGGCCCATAGGTGTTCCCGGCCATGGTCACACCTCCTGCCCCATCAGCTGCCGGTACTGCCGGTAGCTGAGCAATTCGCCGCTTTTGGCGATGATGATTTTGGCCTTGTGGGCGCAGGCATCCAGCTCCTGCTGCTCAATTTCCAGCACCATGGTGGTAAAGGCGGAGTCGGTTTTTCCGTCTCTGGCTCTGGCCCGGCGGTGGGCCCGGGTCTCCTCCGGGGTGGAGTTGAGCAGCACGGGGATGTCCACCCCCTGCAAATAGTCGCTGTTGCCGTGGGTCCATTCGATAATCAGCACCGGGGTCTGGGAGAAATCCACTGCCTCATACCAGCGCTGGTCCTCGGTGCGGCCCATGCGCTTGAGCCAGATGGTGTCCTGCCCGGCCTTGAACTGGCGCAGAACGGCGGAGAGCTCGCCGTAGTCCTGCTCGGCATCGGTGCCCAGGTACGCCGCCAGAGCCTTCCGGCCTGCCTGCTGGTAGACGGAAAGCCAGGGGGTGTGGGCAGCGGCGGCAGGGTCGGCGTCGGTTTCCGCCGCCCAGAGCTCTGCCAGGGTGGCGGCGGCATTCTGGGAGTAGACCCCCGCCTCCAGCATACCCCGCAGGCCCCCCACCCGGAAGACCCGGACCCGCTCGGCATCGTTGTACATGGGAATCCGCCGGGGGTAATTGTCCCCGGACAGGGTATAGGCGTTCACCCCGGCCTGCCGGAAATAATGGCTCAGCAGGGAGGCCGTCCCGCTTTTGCCCACCCCGGAGCCGCCGCAGACGGCAATCACCGCCTTGCCGCTCTCCCGGGCCGCCTCCGCCGCCAGGGGCACCAGCAGGGGGAAGATGGTGTTGGCCTTGTCAATATGTCCCGGGCCAATCTCCACCCGGTCCCCGGGCATATCCCCATGGGGAATGTCCCCGGGAACCGCCGGAGGGGCCCAGCCCTCCATGGCCTGGGCCAGCTGGGCAATGGTGCGTGTATGCATAGGCTGCATCATCCTTTCGGTATTCATTTCTCCGCCGTAAACCGGGGCAGCCCAAACAGACGAACCGTATAGCCGCACCGGGTCAGCTTATCATAGTAATAATGATATTTCTCCATTTGACTTTTGTCAACCATATGTGTATCATTGCCCAGCTGGCAGATGTCGAATTCCCGGGTATAGGGCTGCCATTGGGGGCGGCCCTCCCCATTGGGGTCGCCGGTGGCGCAGAAGCTGTACCAGTAGCCCTGAATCAATTCCATGAAATCATAGTCCGCTCCCACCCAGTGGTAGTCAAAGAAGGGATTGCGCTCCCCCTTGTCCACCCGGCCGAAGACATAGGGCATCTCGGCGCAGTGGGGGCTTCCGGCATCGTGGCCCCGCTGGGTTTCGTTCTCCTTGGTCATCAGCCACACATAGGCCTTTCTCCCAAATTTGGTGCAGAGCTCCGCCAGCTTCACCGAGCCCATGAGCATAATGTCCGAGGCAATGGTACTGGCCTGCTTGGCGGGCTGAACGCCGTTTTCGGCGGGGTACCACTTTTTCATATTCTCATAGTTGTCCGGGAAGGCCTCTTCCAGATAGGCCATGTATTCCTCTACGGTGAACCGGGCCGGGTCCACGCAGGGGAACTCCTGGGCGCAGGAGCCGATAAGCACGTCGAAATCGTTGAATTCCCCGGCATCCATAATCTGGGAATACCGTTTTGGCAGGAACAGGCCGTCTACGCAGAAGCCGAACCCGGCCTCCAGGCCCCTGTCCCCTACAAAGGCGGTATAGGCATCAAACAGCTCCCAGGCATCCCGCTGCCGCAGCTCCCGGATGCTGCCGCAGCCGATGTGCTCCATAAATTCCACGCCCCGGCGCTCCATAAGCTCCCGGTCCTGGGGCTGCATGAAGCCCCAGTAGATGGGGCCGCTTTCAATGGAGACCCGCTGCACCAGGCCCTTCATCAGGGGGGAGGCGTGGAGGGCACCGGTGCCCGCTGCGCCGCCGGACTGACCGGCCACGGTAATCCGCTGGGGGTCGCCGCCGAACTGGGCGATGTTCTCCTTCACCCACTGGCAGGCCATGCGCATGTCAAACAGGGCATAGTTGCCGGAGGTGCCCCCGGCCTCGGCGGTAAGCTCCGGGTGGGCGAAGAAGCCGAAGAAGCCCAGCCGGTAGTTGATGGTCACCACCACCATATCCTTCCGCCCGGCCAGACCGGTGCCGTCGCAGACCACCTCGCAGCCGGAGCCGGCCACCATGCCGCCGCCGTGAATCCACAGGAACACCGGCAGCTTGTCCTCCGCACTCCGGGCGGGGGTCCAGATATTCAGGTACAGGCAGTCCTCCTCATACTGGGAGGGGGCCAGGAACTGGGGTACGCCGTGGACATTGGCGGGCATCTCCGGATTTTCCATCACCTGCTGAACGGCGGCGGCGGAATACTGGGTGGCCCGCCGGACTCCCCGCCAGCGGCCCGGGGCCTGGGGCTGCCGGAACCGGCGCTCCCCCACCGGGGGGGCGGCATAGGGGATGCCCTTGAACACCTTCAGATTTCCCTCCACGCTGCCCTGGAGCCAGCCCTGGGCCACCTGAACCTTGGCATTTTCAAAATTTCCCATAATAAAGTCCTCCTGTTTCTTTTTTGATGCCTTTATCATACAGGACGGCGGGGAGCGGGAATAGCAAAAAAGTGAACTGCTGTTTTACTTTTATCGTTTGTTGGGAGTGCAGCCGGGGCAATGGGATTATTTTTGAATGCAAAGGCATCTTTTTCAAAAGCGGAACCGGCTGCCGTCTGCTTTAATAAAACCAGGGGCAGAGGCCCCACCACAACAAATGGGAGGAAATGCGAAATGAAGAAAGTTCTGGCTCTTGCCCTGGCACTGGCTATGGTGCTGAGCCTGGGCGCCGTCAGCGCCAAGGCAGACAACGTTACCCACGTCAAACTGGAAATGGCCACCCTGATGACCGTACCCAGCAAGGAAGCTATCCCGAGGGCATGGATGCCAACACCATTCCCTATAACTGCATGTACTCCTGCGGCATCATCGGCAACGGCTTCCAGGGCCTGCCCTTCGCCAACAGCAACACCGGCTCCAACAGCGAGTACGGCATGCAGCTGATGCAGGAAGCCTGGGCACCCCCCCTGTACGGCTTCAACCCCACCAATGCCAACGTGATGAACGAGTACGCCGCTGTCACCAATGTGGTCTCCCAGTACAAGGATGTGCTGAACTTCGGCGACGTGGACCCGGATTCCGGCGTGTATGACCAGTTCCTCAGCGACCTGCAATCTGCGGGCATCGATACCATCATTGCAGATTACCAGGCCCAGGCCGACGCATGGTTGGCTTCCAATCAGTAATTCCCTTCCAATTGCGGCTGGTTGCCTTGCCTTTCCGGTGAGGCAGCCAGCTTTGCTTTCTCCGGGGATTTTCCCGGATGCACATTGTTTTTTCCCGGGGAAGCCGGTATAATGGAGAAAAATCCCAAATCAAGGAGGGGCGGGAATGCGGAAATCCTGGTGGAAGCAGACCACGGCGCTGCTGTGTGCAGTCATTCTGCTGGCGCTGTGCTTTTTTGCCTGGACCAGCTTCAATATGACGGTGGAAATCCGGAAGACGGTGGAAGAGGAGAACCGGAACTCCGTCCGGCTCTGGATGGCGGATGTGGAATCCCGCACCGAGACCATGTACGAGCACATCCATGAGCTGCTGGTGACCCTGCACAGCTCCAACCAGCTGCGCACTGGCTCCCCGGTGATGGATGCCACCACCAAGCGGAAGATTCTGGACATGATGAAGGAGAAGCTCATCGTCAGCGCCGATGCCGATGCCTTCTTCGTCTTCGATACGGAAAACGATTTCTACCTCTTTTCCGCCGGAACCGGGGTGGGTGGCCGGGAGGTACTGGCCCTGAAGGAATATCTGCGGGAAAATGCCCAGCAGACCGAAACCGCCTTCCGGGACGAGCACTGGACCCTGGTGCAGGTGGGGGAATGCTCCTATCTGGAAAAGGCCGTGCGTATGGGCAAATACCTGGTGGGAGCGGTGAGCAATCTGGAGGACTACCGCATCGATGCCAAATTCAGCGTCCTGGGCGAGGAGCCGGTGTTCTGGCTGGAGGCCCAGGGGGTGCGGTATCCCCAGGGCCAGGTGCTGCCCGGGAAAATGCCAAGGCGGATGACCGTCTCCTGCCCGGTGCCCCTGCTGGATGCCCGGGCCTATCTGGCGGTGATTCCCGTGCTGTCGGAAAGCGACCGCACCACCGCCTCGCTGCTGCTGTTTGCCGACAGCGCCCTGTGCCTGATTCTGGTGGTGGTGCTGCTGCGGCTGCTGTACCGCCGGGTGGCCAGACCCAGCACCGCCCTGATTCGGGCCAACGAGGCACTGGCCCAGGGAAATCTCTCCTACCGGCTGGAGGCGGCGGAGGCAGGGAGCCGGGAATTTGAGGCCCTGTTTCAGAGCTTCAACGACATGGCCGGGCAAATCACCAAGCTGCGGATTGAGACCTACGATTTGAAATTGCAGGAGGATGCCAACCGGCTGACCATGCTCCGGGCCCAGATTCGCCCCCACTCCTTCCTGAACGCCATCACCACCATCAGCAATATGACCTATATCTGTCAGCCGGAGGAGGTGCGGGCCTACATTGCCGCCTTCGCCAAATTCATCCGGTATATGCTCAATGTCAGCAGCCCCTGGATTAGCCTGTCCCAGGAGCTGGCCCATATCGAAAATTATCTGGCCATGCAGGAGATGCGCTTCCCCGGGAGCATCTGCGCCCAGGTGGAATGCCCGGCGGAAATCCGGGAGCGGGAGATTCCCTTCCTGCTGCTCTATACCCTGGTGGAGAACTCCATCAAGCACGCCATGACCCTGTATGAGCAGCTGGAAATCCGCATCCGCTGCTACCCCCTGACAGAGCCGGACTTCCGGGGAATCTGCCTGGTGGAGGAGGACAGCGGCGAGGGCTTCTCCCGGGAAGCTCTGGACAAATTTCTGGCCGAGGATGCCGTGTTCACCAAGGAGCACCTGGGCCTGAGCAACGTGCGCTATACATTGCATCTGCTGTACCGCCGCAGCGACCTGCTGCGCATTTCCAACCGTCCGGAGGGCGGCGCCCGGGTGGAAATCCGCATCCCGGACAGAGAGGAACCCCATGAAGATATTGATTTGTGACGACGACATTTCCACCGTGGATGTGATTCAGCACCAGCTGAACTGGACGGCCCTGGGTGTCTCCCAGGTGCTCCGGGCCTACAATGGCGAGGCGGCCATCCGGCTGATTGACAGCCAGCGGCCGGAAATCATCCTCTGCGACATCGGGATGCCCAAGGTCAGCGGCATCGAGGTGCTCCGGCATATCTACGACAATAAGATTCCGGCAGTCTTCAGCTTCCTCACCTGCCACGAGGAATTTGAGTACGCCCGGGCGGCCATCCGCTACGGAGCCTCCGGCTATGTCACCAAGCCCTTCGACATGGCCGAGCTGAACAGCGAGGTGCAGCATCTGGTGCAGCAGGCCAGGAGCCGCACCTCCGCCCCCGGGAGGGAGGCCCAGGCCCGGCAGGACTCGGTGCTGAACAATGTGCTGCGGCAAATCAGCGACGGCATGGTGGGCACCGACCTTTCGGCGGTGGCATCCCTGCTCAGCCGGAACGCTTTGGAGCTTTCCGCCCAGAGCAGCTGGCAGCTGGTAATGACCTGCGCCGACATCACCGATGCCCTCCAGGGGCCCTGGAGCCGGGAGCTGCTGAGCTACACCCTCACCCGGCTCCACGACGAGACATTGGCGGACTACATCGGCTCTGCCTACTGCCTGACGGATTTCGACGGCCGGTTCCTGGTGTGCACCTGCTTCGTCCCCGGCCGGATGGAGCAGGCGCTGCCCCAGCGGTGCCATATGCTTATGGAGCTGTGCGTCAACCAGGTGGGGCTGCGCCCCTCCATTCTGATAAGTGCCCCCTTCCCCCTGTTCCGGGCCGCCGCCGTGAAGGGGGAAATGGCCGCCAGGCTCTCCCGGATTCGGGTTCTGGCGGGAAAAATCCTCACCCTGGAGGAGGCGGACAGGGCGGCCGGCCCCGGCAGCTTCCTGGATGCCCACCTGCTGCTGGGCTACCTGAAGCGCCGGGACAGGCAGGGCTGCCTGGAATACATCGGCATGGCCATCCACCAGCATTGAAGTCAAATCCGATTATTGAAGGAACCCTTATGTTTCATACTACTTTTCAGCAGTATTCTCCCTTTACCAGGTACAAAGGGTGACTTAATCGGGGATTTTCAACTTCTGACCAGCGTAGATGATAGTACCCTTGATGCCGTTCAGGTTGGCAATCTCAGGCCAGCGGTTGCCGTTGCCCAGCAGCTTCTTTGCGATAAGCCAGAGGGTATCACCATCTTTCACAACGTAGGTTGTGTAGGTGGGTTCGCTCTCCTGCGGAGAGGTTGCCACAACGGTTCCGCTGCTGTCAGTGGTGATGTACGCATCCTCAAACCCTGCGGTCTTGACACGGGCAAGCTGGGCTTCTGCGTTGGCTTTCACACTGTAAGCCCCTGTCTGAACCTTATACAGGTCACCGACCTTCTTAATCAGTGCGTCAAAACCCTTGCCCTGGACGGCTGCAAGCTGCCTGTCAGCGTTTTCACGCTTAGAGTATGCACCAACCTGTACCCGATACAAAGTCCCCGTAGGAGCGGGCGTAGCGGCCTTCCCAGCGTACTTATCGTAGTAGGTCTGACCATACCCAGCCCGTTTGTTCTGGGCGCTCTCACTCTGGTCTGCGGGGCGCTCATACTGCAAGAGTACGGCATTGGACGCTTCCAGAACGGAAGTGGCAGAATTGAGGGTGGTCATCATGGACTTGTATCCCTGCATTTCCTTCCACATGAAGTCAAGCTGCATACTCAGGTCACCAATGGACTTGCCCACGGAACGGGCATACTCCAAAAGCGCCTGCTTACGGCTCCAATACGTCCACTGAGCCAGACCATATCCTGCGCTGTCCTTAACAAAATTTCCGTAGGAACCGTTGTCCACGGCAGCAGTGTACCTGCGGCTTCCAATCGCTACCTTGTTTGGCTCTTAGAAAACTCTCATAGAGTACATTTCCATCAAATATCTCACGCTGATAACCTCTTTCACCATTACTGGTACTCTCGTAAGAGTGGGTGTCGTGTTTCGTATTTACCATAGTGGAGGGACAACCTCTCCTTTCTCTACCCGCAGACCGCTCAAATGGCTATTTAACTGCGGAATTGAAATCGGGACGCACACCGTTAGAGTTAGAAGCGTTGTTGTAGTTCGCATTGCCGTTGTTGTTGACATTGGCAAAATTGGCAGCGGATGTAGAGGTTGCCCCGATTTTGAATTTGTTATCTGCTTTTCTCCAACCCTTAATCAGGTTGATTTCCGTCTGTATCGCTTCACCAAACTGCAAGTAGGTGTTCACATCAACGGGTAGGGTTTCGATAGCATACTGCAACTCCTGGGCAAGACGGTGACACTGGCCTATGGCTTCGTCCTGGTGTATCCTTCTCTGAATGAGTTCTTCCATACAGGTAGGATAGATACTGTTTGCAATGAAAACCTCTTTCGTGATTTCCCGCAGACAGTCCACTATGACCTGCCGTTCGTCATAGATGAACCATTCATCAAAGGACTCATACTTCCGCTTGAGCCTGTCATAACGCTCACGCTCCGCTTCCGTGAGTTCGGCATACTTTCTTCCACCAAACTGCTTCATCAGGCGCTTCTCAGCCTTTTCAAAGCTGTAACCAAAGTCCCTCAGAAGCAAATCCGTTATATCCTTGCGTACCTTATACAGGTGGTGAAATACCTCAAACTGGGACGCTTTTCGTTTGTTCTTCAATACAGACATAGTTTCTCCCTTTACCACACCCCACAAGGGGGTGTGGATTTATGATTTAGGATTTAATAGAGAAAGCGGGACGCACACCGTAAGAGCCAGAAGCGTCGGCGCAGTACGCATTGCCGCCGCCGGAGACATTGGCAAAATAGGCAGCGGATACCACGTCACGCAGCCAGAACCAGTTTCGGTTGGAAATCAGGTCAGGACGGAAAGCGAACAGCGGATACTGACTCTTATCCACAGTGTGCAGTCCAGGAATGGTGGAACCATCATTGCCAGCACCAAACACCTTGCCGCCGTACACATTCTGTTCCGTCATCAACTCCACGGTGGAGTCATACCAGGAACCGCCAGAGGGCTTACCGTTGCTGACAGCGTTGCAAAGGTACTGTCTGTGCGTCAGAATATGGGTAGAACCAAAGGCATTGTTGATGGTGGTTTTCGCATCAGCAAGGCCAGTGGTGTACATCTTACTGCCCACATAGCCGCCAGTGGTCACGTTGGAGTCGTTCATCACATGACTGTACATGGAAGCATCAGGAACCAGCGTGACGTGGTGGGTGGTCATAGCCGTGTCACCAGCCCGCAGGTAGTAGTCAAATGCGGCGATACGATAGGTAACACCGCCGATAGTCCAGTAGTCACCGATGTACATATCATCGAACGTACCAGCCTGAATTGCCGCATACTGCTCCGCAGTCACGGCAGAACCAAGGTTCTTGCCCCGGTAGATGGAGTTGTGAGCGCCAGCGCCACTTGCGGTCACCTTGTCCAGAATGGCCTTGTGTGCCGCAATCAGGTCAGCAAGGTCTTTCTTGAGCGCCCCGGCAGACACCTTCTTGAGTCCATTGCCGTCATGGATGAACAGCATATCGGAGTCGGACACGGCCTGCAATGCCGTGAGGTCTGCCATTTTCTTTGCATTTTCAATGTTCAGGTTTGCCATTTCTTATTCCTCCTTGTATTTCCAGTCAGCCAGAATAGCGTTGCCCAGGTCATCAGTGATAACCGTGAGTGTTTCATCGTCCGTGGCAAGCGGGGCAATGAAATCATTGGTCAGGCACATACCCTCAATCAGCCGCAGACGTTCCTTCGTTTCGTCAATGGCATGCCGCCACCGCAGTGGGCATCGCCTATACCGAGGGGCTGCTGCGGCTGGACGAGCGGCTTATTGACATTTTCCCGGAGGAGGCTCCGGAGCATCCCAGCGAGAATCTCCAACTGCTCACCGTCCGGGACGTGCTGTGCATGGGCTGCGGCATGGATACCATGCCTATGAACAGCCCCCAGTGGATTCGGGAATTCCTCCACACTCCGGTGAATCACCGGCCCGGCACCACCTATATGTACAATTCCACCGGCTCCACCATGCTGGGGGCCATTGTCCGGAAAAAGACCGGCCTGGGTCTGCATGACTATCTGACTCCCAGACTCTTTGAAAAGATAGGCATCGACCCGGACAACCTGCGCTGGATGTGCATGGCCGACGGCATGGAGGTGGGGGGTGGCGGCCTGTTCGCCACCACCGAGGACAATTTCCGGCTGATGAAGCTCTACGCCGACGGCGGCGTATGGGAGGGGGAGCGGATCCTGGCAGAGAACTATGTCCGCCTGGCCACCACCAATCAGAATGACTCCGCCTCCGAGGCCGCCAACAATCCGGAGGCTGCCGACAATTTCCTGGGCTACGGCTTCCAGATTTGGATGTGCCAGCCCAAGGGGGCCTACCGGGCCGACGGAGCCATGGGGCAGTTCTCCATTGTGCTGCCGGAGCAGGATATGATTATCGGCATCACCGAAACCGCCGTAGGGGCCCACTGGGCCCAGAGCACCCTGAATATCACCTGGGACTTTGTCCGCAAGGTGGTCTCCGATACCCCCTTGCCGGAGGAGCCGGAGGGCTTCCGCCGCCTCCAGGCCCGGCTGGGCCGCCTGAACATCGGCAATCCCCCCTGCCAGCCCTTCAGCCCCTGGGTGCAGCGGATTTCCGGCAGGAAGATTACCGTGAATACCGGGGTGTTTACCCCCTTCTCCGGCAATTTCATGGTGGGCAGCCAGCCCGACCCCATTACGGAGTTCCGGCTGGATTTTGACGTGTACGGCTGCCGGTGGCATCTGAAAACCGTCTCCGGCCGGGAGGAAACCATCCGGGTGGCCACCGGCGGAATCCGCTACACCAATCTGCTGGGCACCCTACAGGACTGGAACCAGCTATACCTGTGCCACGGCTGGTGGCCGGAGGAGAATGTATTCCGGATGCACTGCCGCTGGCTGGAAACCTGCCTGGAGGATGTATACACCCTGACCTTCTGCCAGGACGGCAGCATCCAAATCCAGGCCGACAACAACGCCCCCTGGAAGCCCTTTGCCCCCCAGGAGCCCATTACCGCCACCGCAGAATAAAAAATACCCCACAAAGAATCCCCCGGCAAGTTCCGCTGAGGCTGACGCTTCAGAGACGACCTTGCTGGGGGATATTTAAGAAGGCGGCAGCGTCCCGGTGTTGGGGCGCTGCCGCGGAGTGTTTTATCCGATTCGGTTTCCGGATTCGTTGAAGAAGTGGAGCTTGTCCTGGGGGAAGGAGATGGATACCGTCTGGCCGGGGGTCAGGGGGAGGCCGGTTTCCCACAGGGCGGTGATGGGCTGCCCCATTGCCGACAGGTGTACCACGGTTTCCGTGCCCAGGGTCTCGGTGTAGGACACCACCGCCGGTAGACCGGAGGGGACGAGACGGACGTGCACCGGGCGAATGCCCAGGGTTCTGGCCCCCGGGGGCAGGATGCAGCCGCCGAACAGGCCGCAGTCCCAGGGGTACAGATTCATAGCCGGAGCCCCCACAAAGGAGGCCACATAGATATTCCGGGGCCGGGTGTAGATTTCGGCAGGGGTTCCGTCCTGCTCCACCATGCCGTCCCGCATCACCAGAATCCGCTGGCCCAGGGCCAGGGCCTCGGTGTGGTCGTGGGTCACATAGAGGAAGGTGGTGCCCAGCTCCCGGTGAATCCGCTTCACCAGGGTCCGCAGCTCCCCCCGCAGGGGGGCATCCAGGTTGCTGAAGGGCTCATCCATCAGGAACAGCTGGGGCTTGCGCACCAGCGCCCGGGCAATGGCCACCCGCTGCTGCTGGCCCCCGGACAGCTCCCCGGGGAGCCGATTCAGCCAGGGCTCCATGTCCAGCAGCCGGGCCATCTCCCTGGCCTGCTCCTCCAGCTGGCGGCGGGGAATGTGGGCAGTGCGCAGGGGGAAGCAGATATTGTCCAGCACCGTCATGTGGGGGTACAGGGAGTAGTTCTGAAAAACCATTGCCACATCCCGGTCCTCCGGCGGCACGCCCCGGACATCTGCGCCGTCAAAGCGAATCTGCCCCAGGGTGGGCTCGTCCAGCCCGGCTATCAGCCGGAGCAGGGTGGTCTTTCCGCAGCCGGAGGGCCCCAGCAGCACCACAAACTCCCCCTGGCGGATGGTGGCGGACACCTTTTGCAGCACCACCACCCCCTCGTTGGTGACATAGGGCATAGACTGCTGCCGGGCCAGCAGCGCCCGCTGCCTGCGCCGGTGGAGCAGCCCCTTCACCGGCTGGAAGGGATAAATTTTTACCAGATTGTCCAGCTCGATATCAGCCATGGTCTTCCTCCCCGGTGAGCATTTTGTCCAGCTCCAGCGCCGTGAGTGCCGGGGCAGCCTGAGGTCTTTCCTCCTGGGGCTCCGGCTCCTCCTCCAGCCCGGCCTGGCGGATGTAGCGGGTCATGCACTTCTCCATGCCCCGGCGGGTCAGGTCCGTATACAGGGCGGGCACCACCAGCAGCGCCGGGGGGAAGAAATCCACAAACCACACCCCCAGGGCCAGCAGCACACTGCACCACAGCGCCCGGGGCAGATTCCGGCCGGAAAAATACACGCTCAGCCGGAGCATTACCCCCACGCCCCCCTGGAACCGGGAGAGCACCGGGGGCAGGTGCACCAGGGCGGGCAGCCCCAGCAGCACAATCAGCACCCCCAGGGCCATATATACTGTGCCGAAGATGCTCTTGTCCCAAATGGCCATTCCCGTCCGTACCCCCAGATACACCAGAGCCCCCACCGCCTCCGTCAGCACCGTCAGGGCCACGCCGGGCCGCAGTGCCTCCCGGAAGGAGCGGAAGAAATCCCGGGTCACTCCTGCCCCGCTGCCCATCACTACATGGTTTACGCAGTGATACAGGGCCGCCGAGGCGGGAAGCACCGTGACAATAGGAAGGCAGCACAGCAGCCAATAGAAGCTGACAATCATCATATTGGCCAGCCGAACCATCAGCACAATCAGGGGATTGTTGTAATTGAAAATGCCCATGGCCGCCCCCGCTTACTGCTCCGCCGGTTCCAGGCGGGTAATCTGTCCCCCGGGAAGGCAGGTGGCCTCCGGGGACCGGCCCAGGCGCACAAGCACATCCCGGGCGCTGGGATTGTATACCGTCAGTCCGTCGGCGCTGTATTCCAGGCGGCGGTAGGCATTTACATAATCCATAATTTCCCCATTGGTGGCGAACCAGACGGCATCCCTGTGGGGCTGGAGGAACCGGGCCAGTTCCTCTATCCGCTGCCAGTTGTCCGCCCCGTCGAATTCGTAGGCGTGGCCCCAGACGTAGAAGAGCATGGGCCCGAAGGACATTCCGTTTACAAACTGCTCCGCCAGCTCCATGAGCTTCTCATCGTCGTGGTGGCAGGTGGGATTCCACCGGAGAAAATCCTCCGGAAGGTCGAAGCGATGGGTGGACTCTACGGTTCTGGCCCCCTGGTAGCCCGCCAGGGACAGCAGCTCCACCACCCGGTCGTTGTACAGGCCGAAGGGGTAGGCGAACATCTTTAAGGGCCGGCCGGACAGTGCCTCCAGCCGGCGCTTATCCTCGATGATTTCATACATGGCCAGGGGGGTGCCGATGGTGTTCAGGGCGGAATGGTACAGGCCGTGGCCGCAGATTTCATGGCCCCGGTACACCTCCGCCACCTCCTCCGGCAGCACCTTGGAGGTGTCCACCGTCCTCCCGCCGGGGGCGGCGTGGCGCTCCTGCTTGCCCAGCACCCCGGCCCCCAGATTGAAGGAGCATTTCAGCCCATACTGCCGGAACAGCTCCGCCAGCCGCCGGTCCTGAATCACGCCGTCGTCGTAGCTAAGGGTAAAGGCTCTGCTCTTTCCTCCGGGAAAAAGCAGGGTGTCAAATCGCATTTGCATGGGTATCCTTCCTTTCCGGTTTCTGGGGGCAAATAAAACAGCCCCGAATTTCAGCCTATGCCTGAGGGGTATAGAAGCGGTACATATCCTGGGAGGGGACGTAGGTAACGGGGAGTCGGTGGTCCAGCAGGTCCCCCAGCCACTGGCAGGCATAGCGCATTCCCAGCTCCTCCCAGTTCAGGTGGCCCAGGTTAATCAGTGCCTTTTTGCGGCCCAGCTGCAGGGCATCCCGGACATAAGAGGCCACGGTCCAGTCGATAATCTCCCCGGGCAGCAGCACATCCACCCGCTCCTCCAGCAGCCGGATGAGCTGGACGCTGTACTCCGCCGGGGTGCCGTCGGCGTGCTTCAAGCCGAAGTCCATGGGGTACAGATGCCCCACAATGGCCAAAGAGCGCACCGTATCCCCGGGGTTGCCGATGTAGCGCAGGCCATTCAGGCCGATGTCGGTTTGCAGCTTGGCGCACAGGGCTTCCAGCGTGGTGGGCTCCGGCAGGTCCACAATGAAGTGGCCGAAGGCCCCGGTGTTGTTGTCCGCCACGGCGCAATCCTCCCAGCCCAGGTATTTCAGAACCCCGGTGAAAATGCCGTCGGGCCGGTGCATATGCAGGTGGTCGTGGTCCCGCCAGATGGCAATGCCGTGGTCGTCGATGAGCTGACGCTTCTGCTGATACACCTGGTTGGGGAAATCCTCATACCAGCCGCCCCGGTCGGCGGAGGTGTAGAACAGGGGCTCATGCACCACAATCAGGTTGGCCCCCAGCTGGATAGCCCGGCGGATGACGTTTACCGTGGGCACCAGGGCGGTGACAACGCCGGTGCACTCCGCCTCCGGGTCGCCGGTTTTCCACTCGTCGCAGCCCTGATAGCCCGGAGTGTGGGGGTGGTAGGCCAGAATTTTTTCGATGACTTCTCTGTTTTTCATGACTTCCTCCTAAAAATATCCTGGGCAATCATTGCGGCGACGGGGCCCAGCTGTTCTTTCTTCTATGCTACCACGCCCGGCCCCGGGTGGCAATCGAAAATGTGCGGTGCTTTTGAGAAAAAGTACTTTTGGATAGATTTTTGATAGGCCGGTGCACTTTATTCGCTTGCGCCCCCGGGCAGGGAAAGGTAAAATATTCCCATAAAGTCGGATATGGAACAGGATGTGAAAAAAATGGCCTTTGCGCCCAAGTATCTGGAAACCGATGCGGGTTTCTACCGCAGGCTTTTCAAAATCGCGGTGCCCGTTGTTCTGCAAAGCCTGATTACCACCGGGGTGAACCTGGTGGACAACATTATGCTGGGGCAGCTGACGGAAACCGCCCTCAGCGCCGCCACCCAGGCCAACCAGTTTGTCAACCTCTTCGTCTTTGCCATTATGGGCATCAGCATGGGGGCCTCGGTGCTCTCCTCCCGCTTCTGGGGGGCGAAGGACATCCCCGCCCTGAAAAAGGTTATCACCATCGCCCTGCGGTTCGGTCTGGCCCTGGGGCTGGTGTTCACCCTGGCGGACATATTCTTCCCGGAGCAGATTATGGGCCTGTATTTCCGCCCCACGGAGACGGCGGAGATTGCCGCCGGGGTGGTGTATCTCCGGTGGTCCACCGCCACCTTCCTGCTGATGAGTGTGTCCTTTGTCCTAACCAACATCATGCGCAGCGCCAATTTGCACAATGTGCCCCTGATTGCCTCCCTGAGCGCCTTCAGCATCAACATCGGGGCCAACTATATTTTCATCTTCGGCAAGCTGGGGGCCCCGGCTCTGGGGGTGGCCGGTGCGGCCCTGGGCACCCTCATTGCCCGGGTGGTGGAGACCGGCATCATTCTGACCTTCTTCCTCCGGGATAAGACCATCCACTACCGGCTGCGGGATATGCTGCTGCCCTGCCGGGAGCTGGTGGGCGAATTCCTGCGCATCAGTGTGCCGGTGCTCCTCAGCGATGTGATGCTGGGCCTGGGGGACAATGCCCTGGCCATGATTATGGGCAGAATTGGCTCCGGCTTCGTCACCGCCAACGCCATTACCATGGTGGTGCAGCGGGTCAGCACCATCTTTATTACCGGCCTCTCCTTTTCCAGCTGCTTCCTCACCGGTCAGGTGCTGGGAGAGGGGCAGCGGGAGGCGGCCAGACGGCAGGGGAGCACCTATCTGCTCCTGGGCACCGCCATCGGCCTGGCGGCCTCGGTGATTATCCGGGCAATCAGCGGCAGCGTCATCAACGCCTACAACATCACGGAGGAAACCCGGGAGATTGCCCGGGAGCTAATGGATGCCATGGCCATCGTCGTGATATTCCGCTCCGCCGGTTCCATCCTCACCCGGGGCGTTCTGCGGGCGGGCGGGGACACCCGGTTCCTGCTGCTGGCGGATATGAGCACCATGTGGCTGCTGGCAGTGCCCCTGGGGGCACTGGCGGGACTGTACCTCCACCTGAACGCCTTTTACACCTATCTGCTCCTGTATTCGGACCAGGTGGTGAAGGCGGTGTGGTGCGTCTTCCGGCTGCGCAGCGGAAAATGGATTCGGCAAATCAAGGGGAGCAAGCAACCCCAAACTACATAAAAAGGAGTAACGAACAATGGCACGGATGCAAGTAACCTATTATTCCCAGGCCCTGGCAGGGCAGACCGATTTTCAGCTGGTGCTGCCCAACGACCTGCCCCCCTTCCTGGGGGCGGAGAATCCCCACCACCGGCGGCCAACCAAAACCCTGATGCTGCTCCACGGCTACAGCGGCGGCAGCGCCGACTGGGTCACCGGCAGCTGCGTTCAGGAGCTGGCAGCCCAGTATAACCTGGCGGTAATCATGCCCAACGGCCGGAACAGCTTCTATCTGGACCGGGAGCCCACCGGAGAGAAATTCGCCACCTTTGTGGGGGAGGAGCTGCTGGAATACTGCCGCAGCACCTTCGGCCTGTCCCGGAAGGCAGAGGACACCTTTATTGCGGGACTGTCCATGGGAGGCTTCGGCGCACTGCGCACCGGCCTGGCCTATTCCCGGAATTACAGCAAGATTGCCGCCCTGTCCAGCGCACTGATTATCCACCAGCTCCGGGACATGAAGCCGGAGGATACCAACCCCATGGCCAACTACGCCTACTATGCCAATATCTTCGGGGACCTGCAAACCGCCCGGGAGCGGGACTGCAATCCCGAGGTGCTGGTGCGGCAGAAGCTGGCCGCCGGGGAGAAGCTGCCGGAAATCTTCATGGCCTGCGGCTCCGAGGATTTCCTCATCGAGCCCAACCGGGCCTTCCGGGATTTCCTGAAGGCATCCGGGGTGCCCTGCGCCTACCACGAAAGCCCCGGCATCCACGACTGGAAATTCTGGAATGAATATCTGGAACCTGCCATCGCCTGGATGGTGGACTGAGGAGGCGGCAAGGATGGAACAAATTCCGGTATCCGCCGCCCTGGAGCGCATCGCCACCTGGGGCAGAACCTATCTGGATGCCCCCACCGGCACCCTGTATTCCAACTACACCTGCGGCAGCTTTGAGGTGGACTTCCAGGGCACCTGCCTGGAGGTGGAAATTGCCGCCGTGCCGGACACCTTTGTAATGCCCATTCCCGGGCAGGAGCCCCCTCCCCGGGAGGACTGGCCCTATGTGGCCATATTCCTGGACGGCAGCGACACCCCCTGCCGGAAGCTGTGTGTCCGGGACGGAGACCGGGTGCAGCTGTTCTGCGCCCGGGAGCCGGAGCACCACCGCATCCGCCTGGTGAAGCTCAACGAGAATTTCCGCACCTGCGTGGGCATCCGGAGCTTCTTCCTGGAGGGACAGCTGCTGCCCTTCCGGAAGGAGCGCCGGGACATCATCGAGTTCATCGGGGACTCCATCACCTGCGGCTTCGGCAACGCTGCCGCCGACCCCGCCCACGAATATGAGTCCGCCGAGGAGGACGGCTGGATGACCCACGGGGCCATTGCCGCCCGGGCCCTGGGCTTGGAGCCCCGGTTCATCTGCGTCAGCGGCATCAGCATCGAAAACCAGCCCCCCATGCCCGGCTTCTACGGTATGCGTCAGCTCTACCCCTACGCCGACCGGGTGATTCAGGAGAAGCTGGCCGCCCAGCGGGGGCAGGAGGCCCCGGAGTTGGTAAAATTTGATTTTGCCGCCGCCCCGGCCCGGTATGTGGTGCTGAACCTGGGCACCAACGATGCCAATCAGATTTACTTCCGCCAGGACAAGGCCCAGGCAGAGCTGGATTTCCGGCACAACTACAGAACCTTCCTCCGGGAAATCCGGGAGCTCAACGGCCCGGATACGGTGATTATCTGCGCCCTGGGGTGCATGGACTACTACCTGTATGACGTTATCCGGGACCTGGTGGCAGAGGTGGCCGCCGAAACCGGCGACACCCGGCTCTTCACCCTGAAATACAACAAGATGATGAACATGGGCCCGGATGTAGGCGGCTGCCTCCACCCCAGCGTGTACCGCCACAAGATAATGGCCCAGGACCTTATCGACAAAATCCGCACCATCCAGGGGGACTGAGGTCCCCTGCCGCCCCAGGGCGGCGTTCCCCCATATGCTGCCGCCCGCCGGATGACGATGCATCCGGCGGGCGGTTTTGGGTTTTCTGGTGGGAGTTATTGGGCGGCGGGGGCGTAGTGGAAGGTGATTTCGATGGTTTCCAGGTGGGAAATGCAGCTGTCGTTGCGGTTGAGGATGCAGGGGGCGCAGTCGGTGAGGGTGCCCTCCGGGGTGCGGGCGTCCTCCGGGAGCTCCCTGACCCACTCGTTGAACAGGTTTACCCGGGTGGTAATCTGATTGTCGGAGGCGGTGTAGGGTCGGGCGGCCAGGGGGTATTCCTCCCCGTTGATTTTCACGCTCTTCAGCTCGATAACATAGCCGGGGAACAGGACCTCGCCGTTCATCACGGCCAGGGCGGAGAAGGCGATGCCCTCGGAATAGCCCTTTTCGGTGCCGGTGAAGTCCAGGGCCACGGTGTAGTCCCCTTCCCCGGTTACCAGCACGTCGGTGGCCTTCACCCCTTCGGAGATGGAGTCCGGGTTGTAGTCGTCGCCTACGCTGTAGGTCATGTCATAGCTGCCGCTGTTCCACATAATCCAGGCGGCGGCGGTGTTGGCATCCACCGAAAGGGCATCCTGGCGGAAGGTCTCCGGGGCCTGCTCCAAGGTCTCCTTCAGGCGGCGGGTGGCCATAATCCCCTCTTCCTCCTGGGTCATCAGCTGGAAGGCCTCCACATTCCGCTTGGCATACAGGCTGGAAAGCTCCGGCACCATGGTCAGGGTCCGGCGGTTGAAGAAGGCGCTGCAATCCCACAGGCAGCTCTGGAAATTGTGCAGGTCGCACACGTCCAGGAAGCTGCGGTGATAGGTCAGGGTATTCTCCTGGACCTGGGTGGAATACAGCACGCCGTACTCCCCGATGACCACGCCGCAGCCCTTCTCGGTGAACTTATCCATTTTGGCCAGCTGGTTCATCATGTATTCGATGTCCGCCTTGGTGCCCCATTTTACGGTGCTCTGGCCGTCGCCGCAGTAGGACCAGGGGTCGTAGTAGTGGACGGAAATCAGCAGCTTATCCTTGGCGGTGTCGGTGGGCAGGACGAAGCGGTCGTCGCAGGTCTGGTCGATGTTGGTGCCGAAGCCGGGAATCAGCAGGAAGCGGCTGGCATTGTTGCCGCCGGTGGCCCGGACGGTATCCACAAAGACCTGGTTGATTTTGTTGGCCAGGGCGTACTTTTCCTCGTCGGTATAATAGCTTGTTACGGAGTCGTCGCAGTACAGGGAGGAATTCTCGTCGAACCGGGGGCCAATCTCTTCGTTGGCACCCTCGAAAATCAAATAGTCGGAGTATTCCCGGTACCGGTTGGCAATCTGCTGCCACATGGACCGGTAGGCCTCCATGGCCCTGTCCCGGGTCTGCTGGGACTCGGAGCCGAACATGCCGTACCAGCCGCCGTCCCAGTGGTCGTTGAGAATCACGTACATCCCGGCGTTCAGGGCGTAGTTGATAATCTCCTCCACCCGGTTAAAATAGGCATCGCTGATGGTGGGGTCCCCCTGGGCCAGATTGGAGGCGTTGGTCATCCAGGCCACGGGAATCCGGACGGTGTCGAAGCCCGCCGCTTTCATGCCGGTGAGCATCTCCTGGGTGGTGACGGGCTGGCCCCAGCAGGTTTCGTAATAGCCGGGCTCCTCCCGGTGGAGGCTGCCGATGCCGGTATCGCAGGCCTCCATGGTGTTGCCCAAGTTGGTGCCGTTGCCCATAAGCCGGGTCAGCTCCAGGGCGGTGAGGTCCCGGCGCATCCAGCCGTTGTCCCAGGTCTTCACCCCATTGGCGGACAGGTGCTCCTTCTTCTCCCCGGGCTCCGCCGGTTCCGTGGGGGCTGCCTCCTGGCCGCAGGCGGTGAAGAGCCCCAGGCTCAGGGCGGCGGCCAGAAGCAGGCACAGTAGCTTTTTCATAGTCAATTCTCCTTTTCTTCCGGATAGGTCACGGCCCCCGGCTCCTGCTCCAGGATGCCGAAGAACCGGTTGGCATAGGCGCTGATGGTGAAAATAATACAGGCCGGGCCTATGCAGAAGCCTGCAAACATGGTGACGGTGTTCCAGAAAATCAGCAGCAGCTCCACAAACAGCACCACCAGCAGGGTCAGCGTCTGCAAAAAGAACCGGGTGCAGATATCGGCGGAATTTTTCAGGGTTTTCACCAGGGTATTTTCATACCGGGCCTGTAGGGCAAAGGCGAAGAGGAAGGACAGGGTGAACACAAAGGCGGCCACAATGCCCATAATCAGCAGAATAATCGGGTTCCCCTCTATCTGGTTGAACAGGGAAAAATCCAGCCACACCACATACACGGCCAGCAGGAGCAGCAGCCCATAGGGGATGCCGCTTTTGAAATTGGCCCGGAAGGAGGCCAGAAACTGCCGCCCCACGTGGCCCTCCTGGTCCGCCGCCAGCTTCATCCCCACGTCAAAGGCGGCAATGGTGGCGCCCCCCAGGGTGACAATGGGCAGGGAACACAGGAGCCAGAGAAAATTGATTTTCAGCAGCTCCGTAAGGGTCTGCATGAATTTATACAGCTTACTGTCCGGGCCGATATACTTCATGGCAATTCTCCGTTATGTGTTTTGAAATTCAAATGCGGGGCTGCTCCCATGGGAACAGCCCCGCCGAGCGTTACTGCTGGTCCGCCTGGTGGCGCAGGGCGGCCTGGTCAACGGACCACTGGACGCAGTCCTGGTAGCCGTAGGAGTTGGCCTGCTGAATCATGTCGGAGACGATCTTATCGAATTCGGCATCGGAGTTGGCGTACAGAGCCCGCCAGCTGTAGGTTACGATGATGTCGGTGACGCTGCTCCAGGTGGTCTTGAAATCATCGGCCTTGGCCGGGAAGGAATACTCGTTGCACACGGTGTAGTTGGTGGACTGCATATATTCCTCCACGGAGGAGACACCGAAGTGGTCTCTCCAGTCCTTCTCCACCTCGCAGGAGGGGGCGGCCTGGTAGCTCTTCCAGTACAGGTAGTTGAACCGCTCGCCGTTGGAGTCGGTGTTGGTGGCATCCTGGCTCCAGGTGGTGTTGTTGATTTGCAGGCAGCCGGAGTTGAAGTCGCCGGTTCCGGCGTAGTCCCCGGTCATCTGGGTGCTGCGGTCGAAATAGACCTTCTGGCCGAAGTCGGTCCAGTGGGTGTAGCCCTGCTCGTCATAGTACCAGCACAAATCCTTGGGGCCGTAGAAATAGGTCATCACGCCCTCGGGGGTGCACAGCCAGTTGATAATCTCCATGCACTTCTCCGGGTGCTCGGTGTTGGAGCCGATGGACCAGATGCGGTTGGAGCCCTCGTCGGACATGGCGTAGACAATGGGGTGGCCCTCGTTGGGAACCAGGGAGCACATCATCTTGTTGTCGGCCTTGTGCTCGTCGCTGTTGTAGCCCAGGGAGCCGGAGTAGTTGAAGATGGAGAAGAATACGCCGCCGGCCTGAACCTTGTCGTACATAATCTCATAGGTCTGGGTCATGGAGTTGGGGTCCACCAAATCCTGCTGGTAGAGCTTGTTGAAGAATTTCAGGCAGGTCAGATAGGGGCCGTCCTGCTCCAGGGCATCGTGATAGGTGCCGGTGGTGGGGTCATACAGGCCCAGGCCGTGCTCGTCGTAGCCGTAGTAGGCGGTGGCCATGGCCTTGACGTACATCACCATGTCTCCGTCCCAGTCGGGCCAGAGGGAGACGCCGTAGGTCTCGTTGCCGTTTTCATCGGTGGGGCACAGGGCCTTCATATCCGCCAGCACCTGCACCAGGTCGTCCAGGTCGTTCACCTGGGGATAGCCCAGCTCCTTGTACAAATCCCAGCGCAAATCCCAGGTGTAGAAGAAGGAGGCGTGGTCGCCGTTGGAGCCTGCCACGTTGTGGCCGAAGCCATACACCGTGGGCTTGCCGGTGACGGACTGGCTGATGGCGGCGTTCTTTTTCATTGCCGGCTGCATGTTCTCGTAGATATAGGGGCCGTGCTCCTTCACCAGGTCGTCCTCGTTCCAGTCATACAGCAGCCCTGCCTGGATGGCCCGGGTATAGTTCTCGCCGTCGCTGCCCCAGACCACAATGTCGCCCAGGTTGCCGGACTCCATCCGGGTCTCGTACACACCGTCGGTGGAGGGGATGATGTTGAGAACCACGTTGAATTTCTCTTTCAGCATCTTGGCAATCCAGCCCACCTGCTCGCCGGAGTAGTTGGCCAGCTCGCTGAACACCGTCAGGGTGATGGTGCTGTCCTTGGGGCTGCCGCAGCCGGAAAGCAGTCCGCAGAAGGCGGCTGCCACCAGCAGCAGGGCAATAATTCTCTTGGTTAATGTTTTCATGGATAGTCCTCCTTCGTTTTATTCACGTTTCATGCTTACCCCTTGACGGCGCCAAGCATAATTCCCTTTTCAAAATACCGCTGCATAAACGGATACACCAGCAAAATGGGGATAATGGCCACCATGGACACGGTGTATTTGATAACCTTGCTGTTGGTCATGGTCTCGATGAAGCTCATGGCCGCACCGGCGTTGCCGCCGCCGATGATGCCGGAGAGGTTGGTGCTGGCATTGAGGTAGTTATACAGCAGGTGCTGTAGGGTGAAGAGCCTGGAATTGTTCTGCATCAGAATCAGGGAGTCCGTAAAGGAATTCCAGTGGCCCACGGCACCGAAGATGGCAATGGTGGCCAGAATGGGCTTGCTCAGGGGCCAGACAATCTTGCGGAACACGGTGAAGAAGCTGGCGCCGTCCATAAAGGCGCTCTCCTCCAGCTCTGCGGGGATGGACTCGATATAGGTCTTTACCAGGATGATATTGTAGGGGGCCACAATGCCGGGGATGATATAGGCCAGGAAATTTCCCGTCAGGCCCAGCATGGACATATTCATGTACCAGGGCACGATACCGGCGTTGAAATACATGGTGATGACAATGAACCGGTACCAGACCTGTCTGCGCCACATCTCCTTCTTGGTCACCAGGTAGCCGATGAAGGCGGTGGCCACCACCATCAGGGCGGTGCCGATGAGGGTCCGGGCCAGGGTGACGGCGAAGGCGGTGAAGATGTCGTTCACCTTCAGCATATTGATGTAGTTGTGCAGGTTCAGCCCCACAGGGTACAGGGTGATTTTCCCGGCGGCCACCAGGGAGCTGTCGGAAATGGTATTGATGAAGATGTAGTAGAAGGGGAAAATGCAGCTCAGGGTGAACAGGGTGAATACGGTGCAGTTGAGAATGTCAAACACCACGTCCCCGGCGCTGCGCCGGAACAGGACCTCTCCGTTTGCTTTTTTCTTAGCCATGGTCGTCTCCTCCTTTATACCACGCTGGAACCGCGAATCCACCTGGAAGCGGTATTGGCCACAAACAGCAGCACCACGGAGATAACGGACTTCGCCATGCCCACCACGGTGGACAGGGGGATGGAGCCGTTGCCGATACCCAGATTATACACATACAAATCCAGGACTTCAATCACGTCCTTGTTGTTGGCGTTGGTGAACACCAGGTACTGGTCCATGCCGTTGCTCAGGATGCCCGCAATGGACATCACCAGCATCACCACATAGGTGGGCAGGAGCATGGGCAGGGTGATGCTGCGCATCTTCTGGAAGCGGTTGGCCCCGTCCACGGTGGCAGCCTCGTACAGGGACTGGTCGATGCCGGAAATGCTGGAAATGTAGATAATGGCGCTCCAGCCCACGCCCTTCCACATGCTCCAGGCCAGCATTTTCAGCCACATATGGCTGGCGTTGCCCAGGTAGTTGGTGCTGTGGTTGGTGGCGGTGAGATTGTTCAGCAGGGTATTGATAAAGCCGTCGGTGCTGAATATGGCAAAGGCGATGGCATACACCAGCACCCAGCTGATGAAATTGGGAATGGTGGTGAAGGTCTGCACAAACCGCTTGAACCGGGTGCTGCGCACCTCCGTCAGGAAAATGGCGAAGACCATGGGCACCCAGCTGGTGAGGATGCCCAGGCCGCTCATGGCCAGGGTGTTTTTCAGCACGGTAAGCAGCCGGGTGATGTAGGCCTCGTTCTGCACCAGGGTGCGGAACCATTTCAGCCCCACAAAATTCTCGGCGCTGATGGTGCCGCCGGCGCTGTAGTCAAAGAAGGCGTAGCGCCAGCTGTACAGCGGCAGATAGGAGAAGGCGAAGGTCAGGGCCAGGAAGGGCAGCAGCATCAGAAACAGCTGGAATCTGGACTCCATTTCCATCTTCTCCCCCTTGGGGGCCTTGGGCACCCGGAGAAGCAGCAGCAGCGACAGCAGGAATACGGCAACGGCCAGAGCCAGGAACACCGGAATGCCTACAGGGAAATGGTAGGTGATTTTCCCGGGGTCTGCCGAGGCCGCAATCAGGAAGTATGCGGCGGTAATCAGCACCATGCCTCCCAGCTGGGAGCTGCTGCCCCCCAGGAGGAACCGGTTGCCCAGGTTCTTCATAGGCAGGTTGCCCACGGACATACAGCCGCCCACGGCCATCAGGGCCGTGCCCAGCAGCACCACCAGGCAGCCCGCATACAGCATGACAAACAGCCCCTGGCTGAGCCAGCCCCGGGAGAAGGCCCGGGCCAGACCGTCGGTCAGGCTCCTGTAGGAGACGGCGTTGGTAAACAGGGATGCGGTGGAGCTGATTTTTGCCTGCCCCGCCGTGAGAATAATCTTCGACGGCGATATCCCCGGAAAGAACATCAGCGCAGCGAAGAGAATCAGCAGCACCCGCACCAGGACATAGGGCAGCTGCATCCTCTTCAGACCGGCTGCGGTTTTTTCGTCCATAGATTCATCCAACCTTTCTACCGACCATGCACATGGCCTTTTTCAACGATATTATTATATTGGATGAAAGAAAAGATAGAAACCTGAAAAACGTGACCTTCCTTGCACGAATTTTTCCACCCTGCCCCGGCCATTTCGTGGTGCAGGGGTGCAAAAAACCCGTGGCCATGGCGGTCACGGGTTTTGGGGTTGGGGATATCAGAAGCTCTTTGCCACTTCCACAATGTGCTGGGCGCTGAGGCCGAACTGCTTCAGCAGGGCAGCAGCGGGGCCGGAGTGGCCGAACTCGTCGTTGACGCCGATGCGCTTGACGGGGGTGGGCAGCTTCTCGCTGAGCAGGGAGCAGACCGCCTCGCCCAGGCCGCCGATGATGTTGTGCTCCTCCACGGTGATGACCTTGCCGCACTTTTTGGCGGCGGAGAGCACCAGCTCCTCGTCCAGGGGCTTGATGGTGGCCATATTGATGACCATGGCATCGATGCCCTCCTGGGCCAGCTGCTTACCGGCCTCGATGGCCTCAGGCACCAGGATGCCGTTGGCGATGATGGCAACGTCCTTGCCCTCCCGGAGCACCTCGCCCTTGCCGATTTCGAAGTGGTAGCCCTCTTCGTGGAACACAGGGGTGGCAGCCCGGCCGAAGCGCATATAGCAGGGGCCCTCCATCAGGTAAGCGGCCCGCACCATGGCTCTGGCCTCCACGTCGTCGGCGGGGCACATCACGGTCATGCCGGGAATGGTACGCATCAGGGCGAAGTCCTCGCAGCACTGGTGGGAAGCGCCGTCCTCGCCCACGGAGATGCCGCCGTGGGTAGCGCCGATTTTCACATTCAGGTGGGGGTAACCCACGGTGTTGCGCACCATCTCATAGGCCCGCCCGGCGGCGAACATGGCGAAGGTGGCGGCGAAGGGCACCAGGCCCATGGTGGACAGACCGGCGGCCACGTCAACCATGTTGGCCTCCTGGATGCCGCAGTCGAAGAAGCGGTCGGGGTGGGCCTTCTTGAAGGTGCCGGTCTTGGTGGCACCGGCCAGGTCGGCATCCAGAACCACGATATTGTCGAACTCGTCACCCAGCTCCTTCAGGGCATTGCCGTAGCTGTCACGGGTTGCAATTTTCTTTACGTCTGCCATGATTTAGCCCTCCTCAATCGCCTTGCGGGCAGCGGCCAGCTCAGCCATCGCCTGGGCGTACTCGTCGTCGTTGGGTGCCTTGCCGTGCCATCCGGCCTGGTTCTCCATGTAGGAGACACCCTTGCCCTTGGTGGTGGTCATCAGCACGGCGGTGGGCTTGCCGGTGCCGTGGTTGGCATGGAAGCGTGCCATGGCCTTCTCCATGTCGTTGAAGTCGTGGCCGTTGATGCACACCACGTCGCAGCCGAAGGCCTCGAACTTCTTGTCCACAGGGGCGGTGTTCATCACGTCGCAGGTGCGGCCGTCAATTTGCAGGCCGTTCAGGTCCACGATGATGCACAGGTTGTCCAGGTGGTAATGGGCGGCGAACATGGTGGCCTCCCAGATCTGGCCCTCGGCCAGCTCGCCGTCACCCAGCAGGGAGTAGACGTTGATATCCTTGCCCAGGAACTTGGCACCCTTGGCCATACCGGCGGCGGTGGACAGGCCCTGGCCCAGGGAGCCGGTGGACATATCCACACCGGGGACGGTGTTCATATTGGGGTGGCCCTGGAGGTAGCTGTCGATATGCCGCAGGGTGGGCAGGTCGGCTACCGGGAAATAGCCCCGGTTGGCCAGCGTGCTGTACAGGCCGGGGGCGGTGTGGCCCTTGGACAGGACGAAGCGGTCCCGGTCTTCCCATCTGGGGTCCTCGGGGCGGATGCGCATTTCCTTGAAGTACAGATAGGTGAACATATCTGCGGCGGACAAGCTGCCGCCGGGATGGCCGGACTTGGCACCGTGGGTGGCGGTGACAATGCCCTCGCGCACCTTCACGGCCTCCAGCCGGAGCTGCTTGTTTTCTTGTTCAGTCATGAAAGAATACTCCTTATTCCGTAGTAAAGCACCGGGTGCAGGGGCGATTGGCATCGCCCCCACAATCTGTCATGTTAACCCCAGGGGTTCTCGGTGGCGTAGGGCAGGCTCTTGGGCTGGTTGTAGGCGATATCCTGGATACCGAAGTACTTCAGCACCTCGAACAGGTACTTGCCGCAGTGGGCAAAGGCCACGGCGCCGTGGTGGGGATAGCGCTTCTGCACCAGCACATGGCGGTAGAACCGGCCCATCTCGGGGATGGCG
>Ga0129313_1000446_pt1 | contig 35310 bp, 29 predicted proteins | sample O1105metagenome_FD_94436 | JGI IMG/M metagenome (GOLD analysis project Ga0129313, IMG submission 94436) | Orangutan group fecal microbial communities from fecal samples from Wisconsin, USA - O1105 metagenome | ecosystem: Host-associated > Mammals > Digestive system > Large intestine > Fecal...
GGAACGTGTTCGGGCATATTTACATAGACATGGATGGTTTCTTTTTTCAATTCCTTTTTCTCCTTTTTCGACAAAGTGTTCCCAAATCTACAAAGAGAATTTTAGGAGGCCACATTTGAAAAAGGTACTTTTCATAACCGGAAAGTACCGCTCACTTTTTTTAATAATTTCAATCAATCTTATTACCTCGACAAATTCCGATTTTCATTACTGCTTTTTAACAGCCTTTGCTATACACAAGCACCCGACCGTCAAAAACAAAATAGCTGGTATCAAAAGGAGAATATCGTTTATTGCTCCAAATGACCACCACGCAAACAGAATAGCTGCAATAATATTGAACACTCCGCTTAAAATATACATTATTTTGTCCTCCGCAAATTCTTATTTCTCTAGTTCAAAAAATAGATGTTTATCAAGTTCTTTTGAAAATTAACATTACCAGTTCTGACTAAGCACAGACCGTTTCATTTTTTACGGCTGCATTCTGTATTCAATGGTATGTAACCGTAGCATCATCCTCTTCTCTACGGCTGTATTTCACCTTTTTTGATAAATAACCGTAATGAAGCCCTCTTCCCTACGGTTGTATTTCACTTTTTTTGATAAATAACCGTAATGAAGCCCTCTTCCCTACGGTTGTATTTCACCTTTTTTGATAAATAACCGTAATGAAGCCCTCTTCTCTACGGTTGTATTTCGCCTTCTCTGATAAATAACCGTAATGAAGTCCTCTTCTCTACGGTTGTATTTCGCCTTCTCTGATAAATAACCGTAATGAAGTCCTCTTTGCTACGGTTGTATTTCGAGTTGTATTTCACTTTCCCTGATATGTAACCGTAACCGACTTTCTATATCATATAACCAGATAAAATATAACTAGACAAAGCATCTCTCGAAAATTGTGACTGATATAGAAATACACATTATATATAATTGTCATCCCTTGCACAAAAAGCTCGGTCAACCCTGATTTATCTAATTTATGGTTACAATATATATTTTTTTTTGTCTATTTCAATGCATAATTATGGAGCATTATTCAGCAGGTACACAATTCTGAAAAGGGAATTCTTTTTTTTCTCCATTTTGGAATGACCAGGAAACTCATTTTCTGGAAAAATTATAGTGTTCCTGTCGTGTAATGTCAAATATTTACAGGGAATTCACAAAATGTTAATGTCTAAAGAAAACCAAAGTGTTGAATCTGTGTCCAAATTCTGATACAATAAACGGTAGGTTTTTATGAAGATAGTGTTTGCGGGCAGACAGATAAGGCTTGCAAATTACGGAAAGGTATGGATATTTCGTGAAAGTTATAGACAAGATATTCGGTACACACAGCGAAAGAGAACTGAAAAGGATTATGCCTCTGGTTGACAAAATCGAAGAATTGCGTCCTGCCATGCAGGCACTTTCCGATGAGGAACTGAAGGCAAAGACAGGGGAATACAAGAAGAGGCTGGCGGAAGGCGAGACGCTGGATGACTTGCTTCCCGAGGCTTTTGCGACGGTGAGAGAGGCGGCAAAGCGTGTCCTGAACATGGAACATTACCGCGTACAGCTCATCGGCGGTATCATTCTTCATCAGGGCCGTATCGCGGAGATGCGTACCGGTGAAGGTAAGACCCTGGTGTCCACCGCACCCGCTTATTTGAATGCACTGGAAGGCAAGGGTGTGCATATTGTCACCGTCAACGATTATCTGGCGAAGCGTGACGCAGAGTGGATGGGACAGGTACATGAGTTCCTGGGGCTGTCTGTCGGCGTGGTTTTAAACAGCATGAACAGTGAGGAACGCCAGAAGGCGTACAACTGTGATATAACTTATGTGACCAACAACGAGCTGGGCTTCGATTACCTCCGCGACAACATGGTAATCTACAAGGAACAGCTGGTATTGAGAGATCTGCATTTCTGTATCATCGACGAGGTTGACTCGGTGCTGATAGACGAGGCAAGAACCCCCCTGATTATATCGGGGCAGAGCGGCAAGTCCACAGCCCTTTATGAGATGTGCGACTTACTTGCGCGCCGTATGCAGCGCGGTGCCGATATGCAGCAGCTGTCCAAGATGGATGCCATCATGGGCGTGGTGCAGGAGGAGACAGGTGACTTTATCGTAAATGAGAAGGATAAGGTTATCAATCTGACAGAGGCGGGCGTAAAGAAGGTGGAGCAGTTCTTCCACATTGAGAACTATGCCGACCCCGAAAATCTGGAAATCCAGCACACGATCATCCTTGCTCTGCGGGCGCACAATCTGATGTTCCGCGATCAGGATTATGTGGTGAAGGATGACCAGGTGCTTATCGTTGATGAGTTTACCGGACGTATCATGCCGGGCCGCCGCTATTCCGACGGTCTGCATCAGGCCATTGAGGCGAAGGAGCATGTAAAGGTAAAGAGGGAGAGCAAAACCCTTGCCTCCATCACCTTCCAGAACTTCTTCAATCTGTTTGCAAAGAAGTGCGGTATGACAGGTACGGCGCTCACCGAGGAAAAAGAGTTTCGCGAGATTTACGGAATGGATGTTGTGGAGATTCCTACCAACCGTCCCGTTATCCGTAAGGATTTGCAGGATGCCGTATATAAGACAAAGGCAGAGAAGCTGAATGCCATTGTGGATGCAGTGGAGGCGGCTCATGCCAAGGGGCAGCCTGTTCTGGTGGGTACGATTACCATCGAGGCCAGTGAGGAACTGAGCAGGATGCTGACAAAGAGAGGCATACAGCACAAGGTGCTGAATGCGAAGTTCCATGAGCTGGAGGCTGAAATCGTGGCGGATGCCGGTGTGCACGGCGCAGTGACCATTGCAACCAACATGGCCGGCCGTGGTACGGATATCAAGCTGGACGATGAGGCGAGAGCGGCAGGGGGATTGAAAATTATCGGAACCGAGCGCCATGAGTCCAGGCGTATCGACAACCAGCTGCGCGGACGTTCCGGTCGTCAGGGAGACCCCGGTGAGTCCAAGTTTTATATTTCCCTGCAGGATGACCTGATGAGATTGTTCGGTTCAGACCGGCTGATTGCCATGTTTAACGCCATGGGCGTACCCGAGGGTCAGGAGATTGAACATAAGGCGCTGACCAACGCTATCGAGTCTGCGCAGAAGAAGATTGAGAACAATAACTTCGGTATTCGTAAGAATCTGCTGGAGTATGACCGTGTCATGAGCGAGCAGAGAGAGATTATTTATGACGAACGCCGCCGTGTATTGAACGGTGAGAGTATGCGTGATTTCATCTACAAGATGATTACGGATATTGCGGAAAACTGTGTGGATATCAGTATCAATGATGATGCTGAGGTGGAGGAGTGGAATTTCAATGAGTTGAATACCCTCCTGATTCCCACCATCCCGCTGCAGCCTGTCACGGCTGCAAGGGTGAAGAAGCCTAAGAAGAACAGCCTGAAGCAACAGTTGAAAGAGGAGGCTGTAAAGCTCTATGAGAGCAAGGAGGCAGAGTTCCCTGACCCTGAGGGAATCCGTGAACTGGAGCGTGTAATTCTGCTGAAGGTTATCGACAGAAAGTGGATGGATCATATCGATGATATGGAGCAGCTGCGACAGGGTATCGGGTTGCAGGCCTACGGACAGCGTGACCCTCTGGTAGAGTACAAGACCAGCGGATATCAGATGTTTGACGAAATGATTCAGAACATAAAGGAAGAGACGGTACGTCTGTTGTTCCATATCAAGGTGGAGCAGAAGGTGGAGCGTGAGCAGGTGGCAAAGGTGACGGGCACCAACAAGGATGACAGCGCACCCAAGGGGCCTGTGAAGCGTGAAAATGCCAAAATCTATCCCAACGATCCCTGCCCCTGCGGCAGTGGCAAGAAGTATAAGCAGTGCTGCGGACGCAAGGCGTAATGAACAAAATAATAGAAAGTAGGTGACGCAAAGTGGTTGAATTGGACCAGATGAAAACAGAAATTCTGACTTACGAAACACCTTTGGCGGAAGTGAGGGATTCACTTTGACCTGGCTAATAAGTCAAAGCGAATAGAAGAGTTAGAAATGGAAATGGAGGCACCCGGCTTCTGGGATGATGCCGACCGTGCCAACAACAAGATGAAAGAATTGAAGAACCTGAAGGATACCGTGGAGGAGTGTAACGGTCTGCTCACTCAATATGATGATATCCTGACCCTGATAGAGATGGGGTATGAGGAGAACGACGATTCCATGGTGGCGGAAATCCGGCAGGAACTGGACAGCTTTATCGCTACCTTTGAGGAATTGCGTATCGGAACCCTTCTTTCAGGGGAATACGATAAAAATAATGCTATCTTAAAGCTCAATGCCGGAGCCGGAGGCACTGAGAGCTGTGACTGGTGCGGTATGCTGTACCGTATGTACACCAGATGGGCGGAGCGCAAGGGCTTTGAGGTGGAGGTGTTGGACTATTTGGACGGTGATGAGGCGGGTATCAAGTCCGTGACCTTTCAGGTCAACGGTCTCAACGCCTACGGTTACTTGAAGTCCGAAAAGGGTGTTCACAGATTGGTGCGTATTTCTCCCTTTAACGCTCAGGGCAAACGCCAGACCTCCTTTGTATCTCTGGATGTGATGCCGGATATTGAGGAAGATTTGGATGTGGAGATTGATGAGAAGGATTTGCGAATCGACACCTATCGAAGCAGCGGTGCCGGCGGACAGCATATCAACAAGACCTCTTCCGCAATCCGTATCACTCATATTCCTACCGGAACGGTGGTACAGTGCCAGAACGAGAGAAGCCAGTTCCAGAATAAAGATAAGGCAATGCAGATGCTGAAAGCAAAGCTGTACCTGTTAAAGCAGGAGGCGAACGTGGAGAAGCTGTCCGATATCCGAGGTGAGGTCAAGGAAATCGGCTGGGGTAACCAGATACGTTCCTATGTGCTGCAACCCTACAAGCTGGTAAAAGATCTGAGAACCGATGTGGAGACAGGTAACGCGGACGCTGTTCTTGACGGGGCACTGGACCCCTTCATCAACGGTTATCTGAAATGGATTAATACGAAGGACAATGTAACGGAAAATTAAGAGGATAACCCCGCAGGTTTCAAAAATCTGCGGGGTTTTGAGCAATCTCGGGTGCCGCAGGGGCATGGTGAGGCATATGGAAGAACAGCGCGTAAGAATCAGTGATATTGCAGAGGAGTTGGGCTTAAGTACAGCAACGGTATCAAATGTTCTGCATGGGAAAACCAAAAAGGTATCCGACGAAACGGTAAAGAGGGTACAGGCGTTATTGGAGGAGAGACAGTATATCCCCAGCATGGCGGGGATTTTGCTGGCACAGAATTCCTCCAAAATTATCGGGGTGGTAGTCAATGACCATGAAAAATATGAGAATCATACCCTGGAAGATGTTTTTATTGCCTCCTCTCTCAACTGCCTGTCCACGGAAATTGAGCGTGGCGGCTTGTTCATGATGGTGAAGAAGATTACCGAGACAGAAGAAATAATTAAGTTTGCCTCCATGTGGAATATGGACGGACTTGTATTAATCGGCTTTTGTGAGCAGGACTATATGTACTTAAGAAATCATATGCGAATCCCGTTTGTGGTATACGACGGGTATTGTGAAGAGACAGAACGCATTTTTAATATTACCATCGATAATTATGACGGCGGATATCAGGTAGGCAGCTATTTCAGGGCAAAAGGACACAAGCGTGCCGTATGTATTGCCGACAATGACATATGTATGGACAGGGAGCGCTATGAAGGATTTTGCGCCGGATTCGGAAAAGAGAATACGGAATTTCTTATCATCCCAATGATAAAGACGCAGCGGTGGGAATTTTATCGGGAGAATCTGGTAAAGTTTCAGAAAGCCACGGCAGTTTTTGCGGTATCGGATTATTATGCGGTTGACCTCATGCATTTCCTTCAGGAAAATAAAATTCGGGTTCCGGAGGACGTTTCCGTTGCCGGATTCGACGACAGCCCCATGTGTGAGCAGGTAACGCCGACTTTAACCTCGGTCAGACAGGACGGCGCAATGCGAGCCAAAATAGCCATCGAAAAATTGAGAGAAATGAAGGAAGGGAGATGCCTATATTCCACAATTATGCTTCCGGTTACTTTGGTGGAAAGGGCAAGCAGCCAAAGGGGATAAAAAGAGAGAAGGCTGAATTTGTAGAATATATACAAATTCAGCCTTTCAATTTTGTGTGAGGTTACGCGTTTAACCATTGAAAGCCGGGGGACCTGAAGATAGAATGAGATTAGAAATTTTCGGGAGGTATCAGTATGAAGCAGGAACAAAGCTTTTTGAAAACAGTGTGTAATCTTGCGATTCCGGGTGCACTTCAATCCATGCTGCAGGCATCTTTCAGCATTGTGGATCAGATTATGATCGGTCAGCTTGGCAGTGTCAGTGTGGCGGGAGTGGGGCTTGCAGGAAAATTTTCCTCGGTTTATTCGGTTGTGGTTGCAGCTATAGGAACGGTAGCCGGAATAATGGTTTCTCAGTATATGGGACAAAGCAATAAGAAAGAAATCAGGAGGAGTTTTTGCCTGAATCTCATATTCGCACTTGGAATTGCTGTCTTGTTTACCGGAATCTGCATCGGATTTCCGGTGAGAATCATGGGACTGTATACGAAAGATGCACAGACCATAATAGCTTCCGCAGAGTATTTGAAAATTGTGGCATGGACCTTCCTGCCCATTGCCGGGGCGACGCTGTTGTCCACCATGTTCCGGTGTATGGAGAAAGCCCGACTTCCGCTCTATGCCGGGATTGCAGCAGCGGTTCTGAACACAGGATTAAACTATGTGTTGATATTTGGTAAATTTGGATTTCCTTCTATGGGGGCAGAAGGAGCAGCTATTGCTACTTTGCTCTCTCAGATGGCAAATTTCGGAATTCTGCTGTTCATGATATTCAGGTATGGTGAGATACTGAAGAAAGGCGGGAAGGAAGAAATTGTTTCAAAATTTGACTGGAGGCAATATGTCGGGATGTTGTTTCCCATTTTGGCAAGTGAGTTCCTGTGGAGCCTTGGCGAAAATGTGTATGCGGCAATCTACGGGAATATGGGAACGGAAGCCTGTGCTGCAATGACATTGATTAATCCCATACAGGGGCTGATGATGGGAGCACTCTGCGGCTTATCCCAGGCGGCCGGTGTCATAATAGGAAAAAAGTTGGGAAACAGGGAATATGATGAAGCCTATACAGCCGCAAAGAAAATGATTTTGTACGGTTTTGTGAGTTCTGCGGTATTGTCACTTGTGATTGTTACAACGAGAACCGCTTACGTTGAAATTTATCAGGTGGAGGATTCCGTAAAAGCATTGACAGCGCAGATTCTGACCGCCTATGCACTTGTAGCGCCGTTTAAGGTGCAGAATATGATTCTGGGCGGAGGAATTATTCGCAGCGGCGGCAAGACAAAGTATGTGATGCTCATTGATATGATTGGAACATGGGGATTCGGAGTACCGCTGGGGCTGCTTTCGGCTTTTGTCCTGAAGCTGTCAATTCCATACGTCTATTTCATCCTGTCGCTGGAAGAATGTGTTCGGTTTGGAATATCCGTCGCGGTACTTCGGAAAAAGAAATGGATGCAAAGTCTGGGATAGCGCTTTATGCGCGTACTTCCTTCGGATTCATCAAATCCAGATAGAACAGTACAAAGGTCATGTACATGTACGGAGTCAGCCACAGGAAACCGATGCCCAGGGACAATTCGCAAAGCAGATACAGAGGGATAAAACTGCACTGCAAAAGGAAGAAGCGTTTGCGGTGCCCCTTGATGACATGAAAGCTGTCCCGGATAATTTCTGTGGCTCTTTTGTTCGGAAAGTCAAGCAGCAGGTAATAGGTGATGTTTAGTGCAAGACTTATGGGAATATAGATACAGCCGCCGATGACCAGGGCCAGTATCGCGGCAGTCAGCAGACGATAGTCACGGGTATTCAAAAAGGAGGATGCAAAATACTGTCCGGGCAGCAGACATACTGTATCCACAACTACCTGAACAACGGAGAGTGTCAGAGTTTTAAACAGATTCTCCCTGCGAAAACCGAAAAAAACGTTGGTATAATGGAATGAATTGCCACAGATGATGTTCAGGCAGAGGTAGGCGATTCCGAATCTGAGAAAGCCGGACAAAATCTGGGAAATCAACGTCCCCGCCTGATAAATCCGAAAAGACATATTGTTATAACCGGTGCCTGTCAGCATGGATGTCATGGCAGACATGATATAGGGAAACGCGAAGAAAAGCAGGACAACGGCGTTTATCAGGCTAAAGAGAAAAGAACCCAAAATCAGGGTGCCGTATTTTCCCGCCAGATTATCTTTTGCCCTGTTTTTCAATTCATAGCGCTTCATGTATTGTTTCATATAGGTAATCATGCCTTTCTGATAGTTGTAACTATATTTTCCGGTAAAACTTAAAGTCTGTAGTCGGTATTCATGCCGCTGTATTTTGAACGGTCAGCCAGCTTTAAATCTTTTTGATAGGGATTGTCTTCATTATAGTATTTAATCTGTGTATGAGTGGTGCCGCCGGATACATAGGTGCGTCCGCATTCCGGACATACCGAAGTATGGATGGAGACGGAAGCAGATACTACCTTACCGTTGCCGGTGGCAGCTTTTTTATAAGCGTTGGAGACGTGTTCCTGCTCATGGGCGCGAACTGTTGCAGCGGCACTTTCGGGGGAGATATGCGCCGCGCTTTTAAAGGATACCATTTCATCGGAACCATCCTGGTATTTACGTTTTTTGCAGGTCTCGCATTCCTCTGTAGGCTTCTTGATGCCCATGCGCTCTTTTCCCTGCTCCTCTTTCAGAGCTGCCGTAACCGGATTCCTCTCGGGCTGTTCCGAATTGCCGACGGGATAGTTGCCGCTGTACGGATTGTTATTGTACATTCCTATGTTATTGACAGAAAAATTCGACATGGTATTCTCCTTTCTCTACAAACCGGATCCGTAGTATAGCTGTATAAATTCTTCAAAATCCATTCCGAAAAGCATCTGGTAAAGCTGGTTCATCTGATTGACATAAGCGGGGTCCTGCAGCATGACGGGAAGCTGTACAAACAGAGTATATACAATCATGACAATGCCGTAGACACAGCCGAATACAGACGTGTAAAGTCCGAAACGCGCGTTGCTGTTCATAGGTTTCCCCTTGCGGTAACTGAGCATGGCAAACAGAATTCCAAGAGAGCCCAGGGGAATTGAAATCCCGCAGCAGCCCAGGGTCAGGGACAGGAGACCGAGAACCAGAGAAGCAATGGAAAATGCCTGATCGTAGGGTTTATGGGTAGGCTGATTGTAATAGCTGCTGTTGGAGGCATTGCTGTTCCAACGATCCCAGCCTTTCTTTTTCTGCTCTTCCTGCCATTTGTCCCAGTTCTCACGGGGGTTTTCCCAACCATCCCGCTGATTATCCTGCTGATCCAGATTTCCCATTCCAAATGCTCCTTGCTGTAGTTTACTGCCTACATATAGTGTACCACCGTTTATTGCTGTTTACAAACTAAATATTGGACAAAATGCGCGAATGATACTTTGTTGCAGTTCTCTCAAATTTTCAGTATAATGGAGTCAGATGTGAGTCTGCCCAAAGCGGATAATCAAAGCGGGCAATGAAACGAAAGGTATGGAGTGGATTATGGACATTATACTCAAAATCAAAGAAGAACTAAAGGTGGAGAAATGGCAGGTTGAAGCTGCAGTCAAGCTGATTGACGAGGGGAATACCATTCCCTTTATCTCCCGTTACAGAAAGGAAGTGACAGGTTCCCTGAATGATGAGCAGCTGCGGAATCTTCATGAGCGCCTTGTTTATCTCCGTAATCTGGAGGAGAAGAAGGAACAGGTTCTGGGAAGTATTGAGGAGCAGGGAAAACTGACGGAAGAATTGAAGGAAAAGATACTCGCAGCGGAGACTCTTGTGGTAGTGGAGGATTTGTATCGTCCGTACCGGCCTAAGAGAAAGACAAGAGCCAGCGTGGCCAAGGAAAAAGGGCTGGAGGGCCTGGCAGAGTATATTATGGCTCAAAACGCAACTGCTCCCGTATTGGAGGAAGCTGCAAAGTATGTCACCGGAGCAGATGTGGAGGAGGACAAGCGTGTTAAGACTCCGGAGGAAGCACTGCAGGGAGCAAAGGATATCATCGCAGAGAACATTTCGGACAGCGCAGATTACAGGAGCTATATTCGTGAATTGACTGTAGAGGAAGGTGTTGTCACAGGTACGGCAAAGGATGAAAAAGTACAGAGTGTCTATGAGATGTACTATAATTTTGAAGAACCGGTGAAAAAAATTGCGGGACACAGAGTGCTTGCGCTGAACCGGGGTGAGGCGGAAAAGGTACTGACCGTAAAGGTCAATGCACCGGAAGAACGTATTTTACAGTTCCTGGCAAAGAAAACCATTACCTCGGACAATGAATATACCTCTCCTGTGCTGCGGGAGGTGATTGAGGACAGCTATGAACGTTTGATAGCACCTGCTATTGAAAGAGAAATCAGGAATGACCTGACAGAGAAAGCGGAGGACGGTGCAATCACCGTTTTCGGCAAGAATCTGGAGCAGCTTTTGTTGCAGCCTCCCATTGCCGGCAAGGTGGTTTTGGGCTGGGATCCTGCCTTTCGTACCGGCTGCAAGCTGGCGGTGGTGGACCCTACCGGAAAGGTATTGGACACTAAGGTCATCTATCCTACGGCTCCCCAGAATAAGGTGGAGGAAGCCAAAGCTGAGTTGAAGAAACTTATCAAAAAATATAATGTAGATTTAATATCTGTCGGAAACGGCACCGCGTCCCGAGAGTCGGAGCAGGTAATCGTGGAACTTTTGAAGGAACTTGACAGACCTGTGCAGTATGTGATTGTCAATGAAGCCGGAGCCAGCGTATATTCTGCCAGCAAGCTTGCCACAGAGGAGTTCCCCAATTTTGATGTAGGTCAGAGAAGCGCGGCATCCATTGCAAGGCGGCTGCAGGATCCTCTGGCAGAGCTGGTAAAGATTGATCCCCAGTCCATCGGTGTGGGACAGTATCAACATGACATGAACCAGAAAAAGCTGGGTGAAGCCTTGAACGGAGTTGTGGAGGACAGTGTAAACAAGGTGGGCGTGGATCTGAATACCGCTTCCGTGTCTCTTCTGGAGTATGTTTCCGGCATCAATAAGACCATTGCAAAGAATATTGTGGATTACCGTGAGACAAACGGTCGCTTTACCAACAGGAAGCAACTTTTGAAGGTGGCAAAGCTCGGCCCCAAGGCTTATGAACAGTGTGCCGGTTTTATGCGGATTTCGGACGGGGATAATCCTTTGGATGCAACAAGCGTCCATCCCGAGTCCTATGAGGCGGCTATGAAGTTGCTGGATAAGCTGGGCATGACCATGGAGGATGTGAGGGCGGCTCAGAAAAAGGCGGCTGCGGATAAGGCTGCAGGGAAAAGGACAGCTGTGACGGCAGGAAAAGTGACAGGTCAAACGGCATCCGTGTCGGGTACACAAAAGAAGCAGAAAGCAGTGCAGGTACGCAATACCAACACTGCCATGGGCAAGGCACTTGCCGCGGCAATAGGCGGAGTAGTGCTGGAAGGTGACAGTAATGCCGGAAGGGGAAAGACCGATTTGGTCAACAAAAAGGGCATTACAGATACCGCCGATATAAATATTGCTACAGAAACTGCTGTCTCCGGTCTGGAAAAAAGAATTAAAGATAAGAAGCTTCTTGCGGAAGAGCTGGGTATCGGTGAGATAACACTCAGTGATATCCTGAAGGAACTGGAGAAGCCCGCAAGAGACCCCAGAGATGATATGCCAAAACCTATTCTGCGCAGTGATGTATTGGATATGAAGGATTTGAAGCCCGGTATGATATTGAAGGGAACGGTGCGAAATGTCATCGACTTCGGTGTGTTTGTGGACATCGGTGTACATCAGGACGGTCTGGTGCACATTTCCCAGATTACGGACCGCTATATCAAGCATCCCCTGGAAGCGGTCAGCGTGGGCGATATCGTGGAGGTACAGGTGCTGTCTGTAGACGTTGCAAAAAAGCGGATTTCTCTGACTATGAAGCTGAACCGACAGTAAAGCAGTGGGAAATTCTAAAAGCTTTATAAATTGAAAGATATTCATATTGACATACAGAAGACAAAGTGATAAAGTTAGCGTGCTAACAATAAAAGTTAGCGCGCTAACTTTTTTGTCGGTATATACATACATGACATATAGTAAAGGGAGCTTTACGGAATTCTCCCGGATTCGGGCTGCACAGGCAGCGGAATGAGAGGAAGTATGGAGGAAAAAGAAAGAAGAATATCCTTTACTCTGCGAATGATTCACAATCAGATTAGAACAGTTATATGGAAGACCGGTCCCAAGTCTGATATAGCCCCTCAGTCGCAGCTTCAGGGAGGTATTCTCGGTTATCTGTATCATCATGGGGAACAGCCTGTCTATCAGCGTGACATTGAGAAGGAATTTCGTATTTCCAGGGCTACCGCAACCAATACATTACAGGTAATGGAAAAGAATGGATTGATTGTGAGGAAAAATGAGGACAGGGATGCAAGGCTGAAACGTATCTTTATGACCGAGGAAGCTACTAAAAATCATGCGTTGGTGGAATCTCACATGAAGATGCTGGATGAGCGGATGCTCATGGGGTTAACGGACAAAGAGGTGTCTGAACTGAACCGATATCTCGGAGTCATTATGAAAAATCTGAATCAGCTATGTGAAGAATGTAACATTCGGGAGTAGGATGACAATACCTGATAAAAAAGGGAAAAAGACATGTATATGCAGAGCATAAAACTGCATATGAGGATGAAGAAGACTAATACAGAATAAACAAAGAAAGGAAGTGCAGCTATGCTGAAAACACTCGGAGCCCAGATAAAGGAATATAAAAAGGCTTCTATTGCAACACCGTTTTTCATGATAGGCGAGGTTATCATGGAAACAATTATTCCGTTGCTCATGGCATCCATCATTGATGATGGTGTGAACAAGGGAAACCTGAATCACATTTACCTCATTGGAGCACTGATGGTAGTGACGGCGTTCCTGAGTCTTGCCCTGGGTATCGGAGGGGGCGTGTTCGGGGCAAAGGCATCTACAGGTTTTGCCAGAAATCTGAGGAAAGCCATGTACGAGAACATACAGTCTTTCAGCTTCTCCAACATCGACAAATTCAGTACCTCGGGTCTTGTGACCAGACTGACGACAGATGTGACCAATATTCAGAATGCTTACCAGATGATTTTGAGAATGGCAATGAGAGCGCCGTTCAGTTTGATTTTTGCCATGATTATGTCCTTTGTCATCAGCCCCAGACTGGCAAGCATTTACCTGATTGCCGTTTTGATTCTGGGATGCGTTATGGCACTTATCGTGACGAAAGCCATGAAGCACTTTACCCAGGCCTTTCCCAAGTATGATGATTTGAATGAGAGCGTACAGGAGAATGTGTCCGCCATTCGCGTGGTAAAGGCATATGTCCGCGAGGATTACGAGAATGAGAAATTCAAGAGAGCCAGCGGAAATATCTATAAGATATTCTGTAAGGCGGAGGGAATCGTGGCGTGGAACAGTCCGGTGATGAACTTTACGGTATATGCCTGTATTGTTTTAATCAGCTGGATAGGAGCGCATATGATTGTACAGAATCAGTTGTCAACGGGACAGCTGATGAGCCTTCTGACATACTGCATGAATATTCTGATGAACCTGATGATGCTGTCTATGATTTTTGTCATGCTGACCATGTCTGCGGCAAGTGCAAGGCGTGTCTGTGAGGTAATTGAAGAAAAGCCGGATTTGACCAATCCCGAGGAGCCTGTCTATGAGGTGGCTGACGGAAGCATCCGTTTCGAGAATGTATCCTTCAGCTACAAGAAGGATGCGAACACACCTGTGTTGAAAAATATCAATCTTGACATTAAGTCAGGAGAGACTATCGGTATTATCGGCGGAACCGGAAGCGCCAAATCCAGTCTGGTAAATCTTATCAGCAGACTTTATGATGTGACGGAAGGGCGGTTGTCGGTAGGCGGTGTGGATGTGCGGCAATATGATATGGAAGCCCTGAGAAATCAGGTTGCGGTTGTGCTCCAGAACAATGTACTTTTCTCGGGAACGATTCTGGAGAATCTGCGCTGGGGCGATAAGGAGGCGACAGAGGAGGAGTGCAGGCGTGCCTGTGAACTGGCTTGCGCCGACGAGTTTATTCAGAAAATGCCGGAGGGCTATAATACCTTTATTGAGCAGGGCGGAACCAACGTGTCAGGCGGTCAGAAGCAGAGGCTGTGTATTGCCAGAGCTTTGTTGAAGAAGCCAAAGATATTGATTCTGGATGATTCCACCAGCGCAGTGGACACTGCTACCGACGCAAAAATCAGAAAGGCCTTTGCGGAGGAGATTCCCGGAACCACAAAGCTGATTATTGCTCAGCGTGTGTCCAGCGTGGAGCATGCGGACAGAATTATTGTGATGAACGAGGGACAGGTTGACGGTTTCGGCACTCACGAGGAGTTGCTTGTAAACAATGAAATTTACCGTGATGTCTATGAGTCCCAGACCGGCGGAAGCGGTGACTTTGATGAGAAAGGAGGTATGTAACCATGGCAGAGGAGAGAAAGCCCAAGGTAAATCACGGCCCCGGCGGACACGGCCCCAGAGGCCCCAGACCCAAAATTGAAAACCCCGGAAAACTGCTGAAAAGAGTGCTGGGTTATACCTTCAAAGATTATGCGGTTCATTGGACTGTTGTACTAATCTGTATTGTAACCACCGTGTTTGCATCATTACAGGGAACATTGTTCATCAAAACCCTGATTGACGATTATATCGCACCGATGCTAAAACAGGCAAATCCGGACTTCGGTCCGTTGGCAGGTGCCATCGGAAGGGTGGTTTGCTTCTATGCACTGGGTATCATTGCATCCTTTACCCAGTCCAGAATCATGATTTATGTAGCTCAGGGAACCATGCGGAACATGCGGGACGACATGTTTGAAAAGATGGAAAAGCTTCCCATCAAGTATTTTGACACTCACGCACATGGCGATATCATGTCCATGTACACCAACGATATCGACACCATGCGGCAGATGATCAGCCAGAGTATTCCGCAGCTGATAAACAGTGTGGTGTCCGTCATCGGAACCTTGGTATCCATGTTGATTCTGGATATTCCGTTGACAATAATAACGCTTGTTATGGTTGCGCTTATGATTGCTGCAGCAAAAAAAATAGGTACGCAGAGCAGCCGTTTCTTCCTGGCACAGCAGAAGGACCTTGGACAGCTCAACGGCTGTATCGAGGAGACTATGACCGGTCAGAAGGTGGTGAAGGTATTCTGCCATGAAAAGGAAAGCATGGAGCAGTTTAATGAGCTAAACGATCGGCTTTGCGAGAGCGCGTATAAAGCAAATAAGTTTGCCAATATCATGGGTCCCGTCAACGCACAGCTGGGAAATCTGAGCTATGTGGTCTGTGCGGTATCCGGCGGTATCCTGGCTATCACAGGTATCTCGGGGCTGACACTGGGAGCCCTTGCAGGATTTTTGTCCCTGAATAAGTCCTTCAGCATGCCAATCAACCAAATCAGTATGCAGTTTAACAGTATCATCATGGCTCTGGCAGGCGCGGACAGAATTTTCAAGCTGATGGACGAGACGCCTGAGCTTGACGAAGGCTATGTAGAGCTTGTGAATGCGGTGAAGAATGACAGAGGAGAGATTGTCGAGAGTAAGGAGAGAACGGGTCTTTGGGCGTGGAAACACTACCACAGGGATTCCGATACCACAACCTATCAGGAACTGAAGGGAGACGTGGTGTTCGACCATGTGGATTTCGGCTATACGGACGAAAAGATGATTCTTCACGATATCGAACTTTACGCAAAACCGGGACAGAAGATCGCCTTTGTAGGTGCCACCGGTGCGGGGAAGACCACCATTACAAACTTGATTAACCGTTTCTACGACATACAGGACGGTAAAATCCGTTATGACGGTATCAATGTGAATAAGATTAAGAAAAACGACCTGAGACGTTCTCTGGGAATTGTGTTGCAGGATACCCATTTGTTTACCGGAACGGTCATGGAAAATATCCGTTACGGAAAGCTGGATGCAACAGATGAGGAAGTTATCAAAGCAGCGAAACTTGCAAATGCAGACGGATTTATCCGCAGGCTGCCCGATGGCTACAATACCATGCTTCACGGTGACGGTGCAAACTTAAGCCAGGGGCAGAGACAGTTGCTGTCCATTGCGAGAGCTGCCATTGCTGACCCTCCGGTACTGATTTTGGACGAAGCTACCAGCTCCATCGACACCAGAACAGAGAAACTGGTACAGCGGGGAATGGATGCGCTGATGAAGGGACGCACCAACTTCGTAATCGCCCACAGACTCTCCACGGTCAGAAACAGCGACTGTATCATCGTGCTGGAGCAGGGGCGCATCATTGAGAAGGGTACTCATGACCAGCTGATTGAGCAGAAGGGCAAGTACTATCAGCTGTATACAGGGAATGCAATGGCGCAGTAGATTGCAACAGTTCCGCTCTCGGTAATTTTCCGGCAGTGATATGCCACACAGCCCTGTTCGACACGCTTTCGCTTGAGCCTTCGCAGTAACGGTACTAAGCTCGAAAGTACCTCGCTAAGTACCGACGCTCAGGACAGTCTCACATGGCTGTTTGGCGTATTCTGCCGGGCGGTATGTAGGTGCCCGCAGACTTTGAGAATCATGATGAACGGTTACCCTGAACGTTAAGTTAGTCTGTAAATGTTGAATTAATGCTTAAACTGCTTGCAATCAGAAAAAAATCGTGCTATCCTACACAAGTAAACAAAATAAGAAAATTCTTCGGGGTTGGGTGTAATTCCCTACTGGCGGTAAAGTCCGCGACCCGTGACAGGTGAGTGTCGGCTGCATGCAACAGCGACGGATTCAACTGTCATGGCTGACTCGGTGAAAGTCCGAGACCAACAGTAAAGTCTGGATGAAAGAAGAAGGTTTGAACTGTCGTCCGGCGAAGCAGGGCGGCGGGTTTGAACAGTGTGTCTGTTGCCCCGAGTGTCATACTCGGGGCTTCTTTTGCGCGCATAGGCAGAGTCAGAAAGCGGAAGCTGCCTATGCCATGTTGACATGAGCATAGGCAATTCCGTCTTTATGACGAGCAACGCGAACGAGAAACGCTGGAGGCGTTTCGAGTCTGCCTATGCGCGAGTAGCGAAGTTTCTTGCCCGGCGCGCGAGTAGCAGAGTCGAGCAACGCGAACGAGAAACGCTGAAAAAGGCACACAAACGAGAAGAATTTTCCTGCAAAGCACAGGGATTGACGGAATTCAGGAGCCGGCAGTCCGGAATGTGTGAATGGCCGCAGAAGCGGCAGAATGGAGGAAAAGAAAATGAACAAATTATTTACCGATGTGGCAAAAAATGCTACATATGTCCTGAGCTTCTTTGCAATTATTGTTGCACTGTTTGTGGTGGCACTCATTCTGGAGAGGCTGATTCAAAAAAAGAACAATGTCAAGGAGCCGGTATTCACTACCAGAAAGGTGGCAGTTATCGGTATGTTTTCAGCGGTTTCTGCCGTATTGATGCTGTTTGAAATTCCATTACCCTTTGCCCCGGGCTTTTATAAGCTGGATTTCAGTGAACTGCCAATTTTGATTGGCACCTTTGCCTATGGGCCTGCGGCAGGTGTCATGATGGAGTTTATCAAAATCCTGTTGAAGCTTGTCATGAAGGGTACCAGCACAGCATTTGTGGGAGAACTGGCAAACTTTGCTGTGGGTTGCAGCCTTGTCCTTCCTGCATCCCTGATTTATCTGATTAAGAAGAATAAGAAAAGTGCAATTATAGCTTGCGTGACAGGAACACTGATTCTCACAGTTTTCGGAACAGCCTTCAATGCTGTCTATCTGCTCCCTGCTTTTGCTGCTATGTTCCATATGCCGATGGAGGAACTGTTGGCTATGGGAAGCGCAATCAATCCTCTGGTGACGGAGGGAAGCATCGTCAGCTTCGTGGTGGCTTGTGTGGCACCGCTGAATTTGATTAAAGGTGTCAGTGTGTCTCTGGTGACACTGTTGGTATACAAGCCCCTAAGCCCCATCATCAAAAACGGGCACAGATAATAATCTGTACCCGGGCAATGTCATGATGCCGGAGGAACATTTACTTCACATCGGGAGGAAGAACTTCGCAGGAGGTTCTTCCTTTTTTCTATAGAAAATCTTTTGAAATTCCTGCGTAATTTATAAAGGAAAGTCTGTTAGAATTTTTTCCCATAAAAGGTATTGACATGTCAAGTGAATTAATGTATTATGCAAGCAGTACAACAATACAACAATACAGCAATGCAAAAAGGAATATTGAGATGAACGGTACAATATGCTGTAAGGGCATGGTGCTGAGGAGGGCATGAATGGGCGCATTGGTGGAAATCAGGGATATGTGTAAGATATATAATCCCGGTGAAAATGAGGTCAGAGCTCTGGATAATGTAAGCGTGACCATCGAAGAAGGAGAATTTGTGGCAATCATCGGACAGTCCGGCAGCGGAAAGTCTACACTGATGAACATGCTGGGGTGTCTGGATGTGCCAAGCAGCGGTACATATAAGCTGCACGGGCAGAGTGTGTCGGAACTGGATGATGATGAACTGTCGGACATCAGAAACAGGGAAATCGGGTTTATCTTTCAGGGCTTCAACCTGATACCGAATCTGACAGCGCTGGAAAATGTGGAACTGCCGCTGATATACAGGGGGGTAAGCAGGTCAAAACGGCTGGAACTGGCCCGGGTGGCACTGGAAAAGGTCGGATTGGGACACCGTATGGAGCATAAGCCGGCAGAGATGTCCGGCGGACAACAGCAGCGTGTAGCCATTGCCCGGGCGATTGCTCAGGCGCCTCCCGTGATTTTGGCGGATGAACCAACGGGTAATCTGGATTCCCACTCCACGCAGGAAATTCTGGGAATCTTAAAGGAACTTCACGGGGAAGGCAGGACGGTGATTTTGATTACCCATGACAATGAAATAGCAGCGCAGGCAAAACGTGTTATCAAGATAAAGGACGGGCGGATTGAGAGCGATTCCGAAAACCTTATGCCCGCAGGAGGAGAGAACGATGAAGAGAGATAAAGTAAAGGCAGCAGAAACAGTAAGCGTGGAACAGAAGCCCAAGAAGAGAAGAAAGCATAAGAAAGCACCAATTATCATAGCGGTTATTGTGATTCTGCTGGTTGTTGTTAAGCTGGTAAGTTGCAGCGGGGCGGGTGCGGCGGGACCTGTTGTGACAACAACCCTGCCTTTCAGAGGAGACTTACAGGACAGCGTCAGCACAAGCGGAACGGTGGAGAGTGAGACAATGAAGGTCATCTATGCACCCGCAAGCGGTACAATCGGCACTGTCAACGCGGAGGCGGGAGAAGCCGTGAAGGCGGGGGAACTGCTTATCGGCTATGACATGGAGGAGATGGAAAGAACTCTGAGACAGTCTGAATTACAACTACAGAGAAGCACAGCCGGATATGAGGGAGTATATGCACAGAATGCCGATAACCTGGCGAAGCTGAATGAAGCAAACCTCAATTTAAAAGTACTCAATCAGCAGCTTGCGGATTATGAGGCATATTTGACAAATCTTCAAAACAATCTGGAAAAGAGTCAGAGAGACACCTCGAATGCGTTGGCAGCGGAAAATTATAATCTGACCGAAAAACTGAAAACATTGACTCCGGGAAGCGATGAATACAATCAGGTCAGCAGCCAGCTTTCCAGAAATAATTATCTGCAGCAGATAGCTTCCTCCTCGGATTATGTGGCAGAGACACAGGCAGAAATTGCCAGAGTACAGAAGGAAATCGCAAACTGCGAAGCCTACAAGGCGAAGATGGAAACCCAGAAGAGTACCAGCGAAGCAGGTATCTTAAGTTCCTATGACAAGACGCAGCAGGAGGTGGACAGAGAGCTTGCCGATATGTCCTACTCGGAGGCAGAGGAGGAATATATAAGGGCAAAAGCGGGTATCACTGCCGAGTTTGACGGTATCATCACGGAAAGCAGTGCGGTGCCCGGCGCCGGCGTTACCAGAGGAATGCAGCTGATGACCCTGGAGAGCAGCGAGAACATTAAGGTGTCTTTCAATGCATCCAAATATGATGTGGAAAAACTGAAGGTGGGACAAAAAGCACAGATAACCATCTCCGGCAGGGTATATGAGGGAGAGGTCAGCAAGATAGACAGAATGGCGGTGAGAAACGAATCCAACACACCTATGGTGGGAGCCGAGATTCATATACTCAATGCCGATGATGAGATTATTCTGGGCATGGATGCCAAAATACTGATTTACACCGATAAGACGGAAAATGCACTGTTGATTCCCGTGGAGGCAATCAATGCAGACAAGGACGGCGATTTTTTGTATGTGGCGGAGAATGGTGTTGTAGTGAGAAAGCCCATTGTCTGCGGTATATCCACCGACAGCTATACGGAGGTGCTGGAAGGTATCACGGAGCAGGATGCAATTATACTGACATCCTCTGTCAATCTGGAAGAGGGAATGGCGGTGACAGTAATGCCGGACCTTACATCCGGCTCAACGGGTGAGGACAAAATGCCCATCAGCATTTCCGTGGGTCAATAAGGAGTGACATATATGGCACAGATATGGGAATACATTAAGATAGCCCTGATGAATATAAAGAGCAACAAGGGACGTTCCTTTTTGACCATGCTGGGCATTATCATAGGTATCTCTTCCGTGATTATGATTATTTCCATCGGAAACGGGGTCAAGGGAGGTATCAACAGTGAACTGAACAGCATGGCGGGCGGTCAGTTGTATATCTATTCCTACGGAGACAATGACGAGGGAATCAGCGTGGAGTTTACAGATGAGGATGTGGATGCCATTCTGGAGAAGGTGCCCCATGTAAAGGCGGTGACGCCGAAATGGGGGTTCAACGGTACGGCTTCCGGCAGGAAAGGTGTATTCGGCGCCAACGCATCCTTCGGCATGCCCGGGCTGGAATATTCCGGCAACGATCCTATTATTAAAGGAAGATATTTTACGGAAAGTGATTACTATTCCGGAAACAGAGTCTGCGTTATCACCGAAAACAGTGCGAGGATTCTCTTCGGAACAACAAACGTAATCGGAATGACCTTTGACTATACCATGTACGGAGTGACACAGGAGTTTACCGTTGTGGGAATCCGGCAGGACAGTGCGTCTATGTTGTCCGGGCTCATGGTTTCCGACACAGTCTCCATGGAGGCACCGCTGACAGTGATTTCTTCCGCTTATGGATTTTACGTTTCAAATAACGATCTGCTGATTATCAGCGACAGCGCGGAGAATTCCACTCAGGTTGCAACGGATGTTGTAAGACTTATGGAAAACCGCCACAATGTCCGGGGAAAAAATGCAATCAATGTGGAAAATTTTAACGATTACATGAGCCAGATGGATCAGATATTGAGCTATATCACGGTGTTTGTAGTGTTTGTGGCAGCTATCTCCCTTCTGGTTGGCGGAATCGGTGTCATGAATATCATGCTGGTATCCGTCACGGAGCGGACCAGAGAAATCGGAATCCGGAAATCTCTGGGTGCAAGGACAGGGTCCATACTGATGCAGTTTTTGTCGGAATCCGCCATCATCACACTGCTGGGCGGACTTATCGGTATCGCCATCGGTGTGGCGGGTGCTTACGGCGTATGCTCTCTGATTGGATTTACGGCGAGGGTGGAAGTGAGCACGGTACTGGGAGCCAGTCTGTTCTCCTCGGCGGTAGGTATTTTCTTTGGTATTTATCCCGCCAGAAAAGCGGCCCGGCTGAGCCCCATTGAGGCTCTTCGGCACGAGTAAATAGGGCTTGCAATTTAATTTCTTTTCGTGTAAAATTTGATAAAGGAATTCCTATAAAGCACCTACTTTGTAGGTGCTTTTTAGGGTATAAGGAGTATTGCAAAAGGAGTACGCGATGATAGAACTGGATGTTAAAATTGAGGCGAAGGATTTGTACGATTACATGCTGCGCCATTCCTACAACAGTCCTGCCGGTATTATCGGCAACTGCTTCGGAGCCCTGATGATTGTCTTTGCGGCAATGACGGGACAATGGTTGTATCTGGTGTTTGGTCTGATTATTCTGTTGTACCTTCCCTGCACTCTGGCTATCCGAAGCAAGCAGCAGGTGTTAAGCAATCCAAGCTTTCAGCAGCCTCTTCATTATGTTGTGGATCACGATGGGATTACCATATCCCAGGGTGAGGATTCGGTACAGTATCTTTGGGAGGATTTGTATAAAGCGGTTTCCACGGGAAGAAGCATTATTGTCTATACATCGAAGATAAACGCCACAATTTTTCCGAAAAAGCAGATGGGTGACAAGGGCAAACTTGTCATCGAAATGATTTACGTTCATCTGCCGTCAAAGAAAGTAAATATTCGCTAATGATGAGGCGACAAAATGAATGACTGTAATATAGAAGAAATAGAAGAGAAGCTTGACCGGGAAAAGAAGCTGGTTTTGAATACGGAAAGCCCGGAGGACACCTTTGAACTGGGGAGGAGTCTGGGTAAGGCGGCAAAGGCAGGCGAAGTTTATACTCTGATTGGTGACTTGGGTGTGGGGAAGACTGTGTTCACCCAAGGATTTGCGGCAGGATTGGATGTGACAGAGCCGGTAAACAGCCCTACCTTCACAATCCTCCAAATCTATGAGGAAGGGCGGTTGCCTTTTTATCACTTTGACGTCTATCGAATCGGAGATGTGGAGGAGATGGAAGAGATAGGCTACGAGGACTGCTTTTATGGACAGGGAGTGACCATGATAGAGTGGGCAAATCTGATTGAGGAAATCCTGCCGGAGCATTACAGAAGGGTGACCATTGAGAAGAACCTGGAGAAGGGGTTTGATTACCGCAGAATTGTTCTGGAAGAAGTCAGTATGTAAGGATTTGCAGAGGGAAAGACATGAAGATATTGGGATTAGACAGCTCCGGGCTGGTGGCAAGTGTGGCGATTGTGGAGAACGACCAATTGCTGGCAGAGTATACCACCGATTATAAAAAGACACATTCACAGACGCTTCTGCCCATGTTGGACGAGCTTCGGAACATGATTGAACTGGATATGAACACCGTGGATGCCATCGCCATTGCATCCGGTCCCGGCTCCTTTACGGGGCTTCGCATCGGTTCCGCAACGGCAAAAGGTTTGGGACTTGCACTGCAAAAGCCTTTGGTGGAGGTGCCTACGCTGGAGGGGCTCGCCTGGAATCTGTGGGGAACGGACAGGCTTGTCTGCCCGCTGATGGATGCAAGACGGAATCAGGTGTACACGGCAGCCTATGAGTTTGTACCCGTGGGAGAAAAATTCGAATTAAAAACCGTAATCCCTCAAAGTCCCATGGATATCGGTGAACTGACAGAAAGGTTGAATGCACTGGGAAGAAAGGTTATTTTTCTGGGAGACGGAGTGCCGGTGTATCTGCCGGTTATCCGGGAGAAGACAGAGGTGGATTACAGTATTGCCCCTGCCGGGAACAACAGACAGCGGGCAGCAAGTGTGGCAGCGCTTGGAGCTGTTTATTACGGACAGGGCAGGACGGTGGATGCAGCAGTGCATCAGCCGGAGTATCTGCGCAAGAGCCAGGCCGAAAGGGAACAGGATGAACATAACAATTCGTGAACTGCGGGAGGAGGATGTAAAAAAGCTGGCTGAGATTGAAGCGGAATCCTTTTCCATGCCCTGGTCGGAGAAGGATTTCAGAGACTTACTTTCCCATCCCTATTGTATGTATGTTGTGGCGCTGCTGGACGGGGAACCGGTGGGTTGCAGCGGATTTACCAATATCTGCGATGTGGCAAATATCGATAATGTGGTTGTGGCGCCGGCCTTCCGGGGCTTGGGAGTGGCTCAGGCTATGTTGCGGGAATTGATTTCCAGGGGGGAGGCGGAGCATGTGGAGGCTTTTACTCTGGAGGTCAGGGTCAGCAATGAGGCGGCTATCCACGTGTATGAGAAGTTCGGTTTTGTTTCTGAAGGAATACGGCCGCGTTTTTACGAGAGACCTGTGGAGGATGCCAACATTATGTGGAGAAGAAACGAAGCAGTTGAGAATATAAAATAGCAACAATTACCACAGTCGCATCGGCTCTGCTCTGCTAAAATAGAGAAGATATGTAATGTGGGAGCAATCCCGGGTTGATACGAAAGGGAGAGATTTCGGATGCGAAAATATGAAAACGGACAGGATAAGAGCGGACAGGATAAGGCGCCGGTTCGTGTGGTATGCAACAGATGCGGGAAGGAACTGAAACTGGAGAACGGAATCCTGAAGGAAGGCTGTCTCTCGGCGGACATTCTTTTTGGATATTTCAGCCGCAGGGACGGAGTCAGACATCGCTTCGACCTGTGCGAGGACTGTTATGACGAAATCATTTCACAGTTTCGTGTGCCGGTGGAGACAGCGGAGAACACGGAGCTGCTCTAGGAGGAAGAATGCTGGATGTAAGCTTACTGGGAACGGGCGGCATGATGCCCCTTCCCTATCGGTGGCTCACTGCCCTGATGCTTCGATATAACGGAAAGAGTATATTGTTTGACTGCGGGGAGGGTACACAGATTGCCCTGCGTGAGAAGGGATGGAGCCCTAAACCTATCGATATCATCTGCTTTACTCATTATCATGCGGACCATATCAGTGGCCTGCCGGGCATGCTTCTGACGATGGGAAACGCAGAGAGGACGGAGCCGCTTCTGCTGATTGGTCCCAGAGGATTGAGCAGGACGGTGAATGCACTGCGGACGATAGCTCCGGAACTTCCCTTTGAGATAAGCTGTGTGGAAATTGAGGGGAACGAACAGGAATTTTCTTTTGACGGTTTTCGGATAAAGGCTTTTAAGGTTAATCATAGTGTGGTATGCTATGGGTACAGTATGATGATTGACAGGACGGGGCGGTTTGACAGGGAACGCGCCATGGAACAGCAGATTCCCATGAAGCTTTGGAGCAGGCTGCAAAAGGGTGAAACGCTGGAACAGGAGGGCTGCATCTATACACCTGACATGGTGCTTGGAGCTCCCAGAAAAGGGCTAAAGGTGACATACTGCACCGATTCCAGACCCACCGATTCCATCGTGTCAAACGCAGAGGGTTCCGATTTGCTCATCCTGGAGGGGATGTACGGGGAGCCGGATAAGCTGGTTAAGGCGAAAGAAAACAGACATATGACTATGTATGAGGCGGCAAAAATCGCCAGGGCAGCAAAGGTTCCCGAACTTTGGCTGACCCATTACAGTCCTTCACTGCTGCACCCGGAAGAGTATCTGGGAGAGGTGCGAAAGATTTTTCCGGGCACCATTGCGGCAAAAGACGGAAGAACTGTAGAACTGAATTTTGAAGAAGAGTAATGAGGTAAGAAATGAAGAAATCCACCGTGAGAGTGACAATAGTGCTGATACTGTTAATTGTCGGTCTGGTGGGTTTTTACGCTTTTTTGACGGGGCGAGCCAGAACTCAGGCCCAGGAAGCTGTTATGACGCCTGTGCAGGAGGCGCTGAGCAGAGATTTGACTAAGAATTATCCCGCCACGGTGAAGGAGGTTGTGAAGTATTATACGGAAATCGAAAAGTGCTTCTACAACGAGGACTGTACCGAGGAGGAACTGGAACAGCTGGGCATGAAGGCAAGAGAACTCTATGACGATGATTTACTTGCAATCAATGATGTGGATATCTATCTGCTTCAGCTGAAGGCGGATGTGAAAAAATTTAAGGATGCCAAACGCAGAATCGGTAATATTTCGGTGGCGGCAAGTACAAACGTCGATTTCTTTTCCCGGGACGGTTTTGATTTTGCCAGAATTTACTGCGGTTATACGGTAAAGGAAAGTACCGGGCAGAGCGTGTCGGAAGGCCGCGTTTATCTTTTGCGCAGGGATGAGGAAAGGCATTGGAAAATATACGGCTGGGAATCGGCGGACAAGGTTAATCCGGGAGAAAACTAGGAGGACAAGGTTTTGGAACAGCTTAATACAGAGGATGTCTTGATACTGGCTATCGAGAGCTCCTGTGACGAGACAGCAGCATCTGTGGTGAAAAACGGCAGAGAGGTGCTGTCAAATGTTATTTACACACAGATTGCATTACATACACAGTTCGGAGGCGTGGTGCCGGAGATTGCATCCAGAAAGCATATCGAGAAAATCAATCAGGTGATTGAGCAGGCATTGAAGGAAGCAGGGGTTACGTTGCGGGATATCACTGCCATTGCGGTGACCTACGGACCCGGGCTGGTGGGAGCACTTCTGGTGGGAGTGGCAGAGGCTAAGGCCATCAGCTTTGCCACAGGAATTCCGCTTGTGGGAGTACATCATATCAGCGGGCACATCAGTGCCAACTATATTGAACATAAAGACCTTGAGCCCCCCTTTGTCTGTCTCGTGGCTTCCGGCGGACATTCTCATCTGGTCATCGTGCGGGATTACGGTGAGTACGAAATTATCGGAAGAACAAGAGATGATGCGGCAGGCGAAGCCTTTGACAAGGTGGCGAGAGCTATCGGACTGGGGTATCCGGGAGGACCCAAAATCGATAAGTTGTCAAAGGAGGGCAACCCCGATGCCATTCCATTCCCCAGGGCAAAGGTGGCAGAGAACGAATACGATTTCAGTTTCAGCGGTTTGAAATCCGCTGTCCTGAATTATCTGAATTCCTGTCAGATGAAAGGGGAGGAGGTCAATCAGGCAGACGTAGCCGCTTCTTTCCAAAAGGCGGTTATCGATGTGCTGGTGGAGCATTCTCTCCACGCGGTGAAAGCTTTCGGTTATCATAAGTTTGCCATTGCCGGAGGCGTAGCATCCAATTCCTCCCTGCGGGAGGCCTTTGAACGGGAGTGCGCAAAGCGAAAAATAGAGTTCTATCATCCCTCACCGGTCTATTGTACGGACAATGCGGCCATGATAGGTGTTGCGGGCTACTATGAGTACCGGAAGGGAGTGCGTCACGGGTATGACCTGAACGCGGTGCCCAACTTAAAATTAGGAGAATAGGATGAAGAAGAGATGTACCGCTATCATTTTGGCAGCAGGAAGCGGCAGCCGGATGAAGAGTACTACGGCAAAACAATTTATGCTTCTGGGAGGGAAGCCTCTATTGTGGTATTCCCTGCAGGCGGTGGAACAATCGGAAATCATTGATGATTGCATTCTGGTCACGGGGGAGAGCGATATCCCTTATGTGCAGCGGGAAATCATCGAAAAATACGACTTCCGAAAGGTAGAATCCGTTGTGGCGGGAGGAAGCGAGAGATGGGAATCTGTGGGGAAGGGGCTTGCTGCTTTACAGGACAAGGCACGCGAGTTTCCCAACAGAGACGGATATGTTTTCATTCATGACGGTGCCAGACCCTTTTTGACGGAGGAAATCATCCGCAGTACCTTTGACACAGTGCAGAAGTATCATGCGTGCGTGGCTGCTGTTCCCTCAAAGGACACCATTAAGTTGGCGGATGAAAACGAATTTGCAATTTCCACTCCCGACAGAAGAAGAGTGTGGGTGGTTCAGACACCGCAAGTCTTTGATACAGAATTGATTGTAAAGGCTTACACAAGCCTGTGGGAGAAAGCAGAGGCAGTGGGAAAGGAAAATATTGCTGTGACAGACGATGCCGGTGTGGTGGAACTTTTTACCGACTGCTCTGTAAAGATGGCTGAAAGCTCCTATCGAAACATTAAGATAACAACTCCTGAAGACTTAAAAATAGCGGAAACCTTCTTGAATCAGTGAAGCAAGGAAGGCTTCCGCTTTCTTTTTTATTGATTTTCTCTTATGCTGCTGGGCGTAACTCCAAAGGTTTTTTTGAAGGCTCTTCTGAAAGTGGTTACATTATTATAACCTACCAGCAGATACAATTCAGAAAGATTTTTGTCTGACTCTCTGAGGAGGCGCATAGCTTCCTGCATTCTGACATTCTCCAGATAAGTGGAGAAATTTGTCCCTGTTTTCTCTTTGAACATATGAGAAAAATAAGTTTCCGATATATGAAATTCATCCGAAATTTTGTTCAGACACAGAGAAGGGTCTCTGTAATTGGCCTTTATATATTTTTCAATGGTGCTGACCAGTGAGGTATCTTCTTCCGATATCTGGAACATGCTAGTCAGGGCAACGGCGATATCCTCGCACAGTTTAAAAGACAAATGCTCGTCAAATTTGGCATCCAGGGCTTCCAGTTCAGCCTTGTCTGTTGTAGGAGGCAGGGCAAACCGCGCCTTCAGAAGGGTGTTGCGTATATCGGACATCAGGTATTTCAACAGATGAACGGGAAGAGAACGCTCCTCAATGTTCTCATGGTGCAACAGGTTAAACAGTTCCAAAACCTGAGGCAGATTGCCTGAGGTAATGAAGTGTACCAGTTTTGTGGACAACTCTGCCGGGTAGTAGAAGGCATTTGAGTTTTTGGTGATAATTTCGTAAGGAAGGAAAATATAGTTCTTGGTGGCATAATTTACCGCTTCCTGTGCCTGCTGGAAGGATTCCCATACGTTCATGAGCGAATTTGTGTTGCAACCGATGCCGGCGAAAAGCCAGATAGAATGCTGCTCCAACAGATATTCGTGGAGATGCAGTATCATGGACTGCATTTTCATAACAAAAGAGTCTTCTTCCTCTTCCTTACATGATACCAGTATGGCGGATGTCCGATCGGAAGCACTGTACCAGAGGAGAGGCGCTCCTCCCAAAGTTTTTTCCAGTGCTTCTGCCACAACGGAAAATGTTTTTTCATTGTCCGGAGGCAGCAACTGTCCCGAATCCTCGTGATTTTCGTTGTTGTATATTACAATATAGAGCACATTATAGTACAGATTTCCTGCAGGAAGCTCCAAAAATTCCCGGATATAGTCTGCTTCCGAGTCAGTGGAGACAGCTCCGAGAAGAAGCTGCCGGACATAGGAACTGCGAAGTATAGGCTTTTGACGGTCTATTGCCTCCTGCAACTGATCCCTGTCTGTGATAGTATCGTGGAGTCTGTCGTCCAGCTCAATGATAGGCCGCGTACTGTTTCGTGCCAACAGGAATACCAGGAACAAGCCGCCGATAGCTGCCAAAATATAGATGATGATATATAATCCCACATACGAGGGTGTGGCAAGGGAAGCGGGCTGAATAAGATAATAACACCAGTTATTAAATGAAGAATTTACTCTGGTGACGTGCATTTTTTCGGAATGGTAAGAGATAGATGCAAAATTATCCCTGTATGGCATCAGGGGCAGCTCCCGGGCCAATTCCGAATAGTCTGTGGCTTCGGAACGGTCGTATTCGTCTCCTGAAAAACAGAATACCGGCTGACCGGAAGCGTCAATAGCCATGAGGCAGCCACCTTCCAACGGTACATCGTCGAACATGGATCTCAACTTATGATAATCGAATTTAAAGCCCGCAGTAACAGCTATGTTTTGATAGGTAAGTTCATTCATATCTATTAAGTACAGATATATATCTGCGGCACCATTGGCGGCAGCGCCGGGGAAAAAGTGCATGGTTCCGCTGTCTGCATGAATGATACAATCTCTCCAGGCCTCATAATCATCGGAAGAGCCACCCGGATAGTCCTTGGCGTAGTAAAGGGCTGCTGTGCGGAAGGAGCGGATGGATGCTACATAATCCGTATTCCGAAGATAAAGAAAATAGTCGGTCAAAGGAAGATTGGGATATGCAGTCAGGGATGAGGACATGTTGTTCTTAAAGGAATATCCCTGGACATAGAAGCTGGTCTGGTTGGCTTCTTCCATTTTTGCCAGGTTGAGAAAAGCACTGTCCTGGGTCAATTGCCGGCAATAGGAGTCGATGGTAATGAGTGCATTGTCCAGAAGAGCTACTTTGCTGCCGAAGGTATTCCGGTTCTGAGTCCAGAATTTCTCTTCCGTGCTTTTGGCGGAGGCAGCATGGGCATAGACAGCCAAGGCCATGATAACAAACAGAAAGCAGGTATAAAGAATGCAGAAGCGCCGAAAGCTTCTGACACTGGGACTGTCAGTGACATTCGGGGCAGATGATACCATATTTTCTTTATCTTCTTTTTGATAACGCGTGATTTTCATATATTTTATTGTCCTTTTTGATGCAAATTAGGTATGTAAGCGCTTTTAGTACCACGCACCATTGGTGCTTTATTATCTGCTTCGCAGACAGTTTGCTCATTAAACGGCGCATAAAACCCAATGCTGCCTTCGGCGTCGCTTGGTTTTCCCTTGCGCCTATTATATCATAAACTAGTAAAAATTGACATGGGAAAGTGAAAAAAGCCTGAAAAATCAAGGAATGCAAAAAACGGGCAACAAATTTTGTCCCATATGTCAAATTTTGTTCCTTGCTTCTGAACGCGCTAAATGGTATGGTTAAGTCAACACATATGTAAGCCCTTACATTTGTGAAGAATAACAAAATTTTAGGAGGTTTTTATGAAAAAGAAACTTGTTTCATTGTTCCTTGCTACTGCAATGGTAGCTACAATGGCAGGCTGCGGAAACAACGACACTCCCGCAAGCACTCCCGCTTCTAATGGAAGTTCTTCCGAGAGTCAGGCAGGATCTTCCGAACAGACACCTGCTGTAGCAGAGGTTGAGAAGCCTGATTCCATTACCGTTATGATTGACGGTACCGTTCCTACGAAGGAGAACTACGGTGATGAATTCTGGAAGAAGTACACCGAGCTGACCGGTATTGAGGTTAACGTAATTCAGCCCGACCATGATGCTTACTATGATGTAGTAGGTCAGACCATCGCCGGTGGCGATTGGCCGGATGTTATCATCCTTTCCTCTACATATTATGCAGGTTATGCAGCTGAAGGCGTTCTGTGGGATATGACCGATGCATATGCTTCCTCCGATTTGAAGGCAAGACACGAAGCTAAGGCTGGTAGCGCAGGCGTTGTTGACAGCTTGAGAATTAACGGCAAGCTGTTCGGTATGCCCGCTACACATGGTAACGGATGTGTTACTTATGTTAAGCAGACCTGGCTGGACAATGTGGGTATCACTTCTGTACCTACCAACTATGAAGAGTATGTTGCTATGTTGGACGCATTCACCACCGGCGATCCAGACGGTGACGGCGTAAACGGCAACACCTTCGCTGTATCCGCAGCAGGTTTTGCAGGTAAAGAGGCTCCTTATACAAACTACCTGCCTGAGTTCTATCAGGATGCATATCCTTCCTTTATTCAGGATGAGAACGGTGTTTGGTACGACGGTTTCAATACTGATTCCATGAAGGCTGCTATGCAGAGACTTGCTGATGCTTATGCGGCAGGCTACATTGATCCTACAACTTTGACAAACGGTACTTCCGATTGCCGTAACAAGTTCTACAGCGACGAGTTCGGCATCTTTACCTACTGGGCAGGTACTTGGGCAAACAACCTGAAGACCAACTTGGAAGCAAACGGACTGAGCGGAGATCTGGTAGCACTTCCTCCTATTGCAGAGGTTGGCGCTTATGTTGACCGTATTACTCCCGCATGGTGCATCACTTCTTCTTGTGAGAATCCTGAAGGCGTATTTAAGTATTTCATCGAGGCTATGCAGGATGGCGGCGATGTACAGTTCCTGTTTACCTACGGTGTAGAGGGATGCCACTGGTCTACAGCTGCTGAGACTCTGTGGGCAGATGATGAAGCTAAGGCAAAGACCTATGCTGAGGGTGAATTCCACTTCCTGCCCAACGCTGAGAAGCCTACCACTGCTTATACCAAGGCTCACATCGATCCCATGTTGGCTCTGGTTGACCTTGAGGCACCTGCAAACAGCGTAACTGAGACTGCTAAGAATGCGCAGGAACTGTTTAACGCAAACTGCAAATCTGCTTTCATTGTTCCTACCACCGAGACAATGAGTGAGTTCAACGGCGACCTGACCACTCTGAAGAACGAGTTGATTGCTAAGGTTACCATGGGTGAACTGAGCGTTGATGAAGCATATGCAAAATATGAGGCTGACGGCGGCAAGGCTTGGTCCGACGCAATCGTTGAATCTCTGAATCAGTAATCCTTTCTGAAATGAACGTGGAGCTACGGAGAAATCCGCGGCTCCACATATTCATGAAAAGTATGAGAGACTTGTTTTAAGAAGAGGAAGAACAGATATGAAAAAAACAAAAACAAAAGCGCCGAAGCAGAAGATGTCCGGCAAGAAGCTTGCTGCTACCATATATAGATACAGAGGATTCTATCTGATGTTTCTTCCTGTATTTGTTTTTGCAATTATTTTCAGTTACCTTCCCATGGTTGGTATCCGCTATGCCTTTACCAACTATAACGGAATCAAGGAACCTGTCTTTGTGGGACTGAAAAACTTTCAGAAAATGTTTGGTATGGCCAATTTCTGGTCGGCCTTTACCAATACCATAGTAATCAGCGTTACGAAACTGATACTGACAACTGCGTTTGCGGTAGTTGTATCACTGTTCCTGAATGAACTTGTCAATATTCATTTCAAAAAGGCAGTGCAGACCATACTTTACCTGCCTCATTTTATGTCATGGGTAGTAACGGCATCCATTTTCTCCCTGATTTTGGCACCTACCAACCACGGTCTGGTGAATACCTTCCTGGTGAATATCGGTGTATTGCAGCCCGACAAGATGATTTATTTCCTGGGCTCGGAAAAATGGTGGAGATTTTCTTATTACCTTATTAATATATGGAAAGAAACCGGTTGGCAGACCGTTATCTTTATGGCGACTCTGGCCGGAATTAATACAGAACTTTACGAAGCGGCAGCAATCGATGGTGCGGGACGCTGGGGCAAGATGCGCTATATTACTTTCCCAGCCCTGGCAAATACTATTCTGACGGTATTCATCTTAAACCTTGCAAAGGTTATGAATTTGTTTGAGTCCGCCTTTGTATTGCAGAATGACGCGGTGCTGGGTACTGCAAATGTCCTTGAAACCTATATTTACTATCAGACCTTTAACAGTGGTGCGATTCCGAATTATGGTTATACCACAGCCATCGGTCTGTTTAAATCCTTAGTCGGCTGTATACTTGTCCTAACCTGTAACCAGTGGAGTAAAAAGGTACGTGACGGCCGCGGAATCGTATAGGAGGTGCCAAGATGAAAGCAAAAACGAAAAGCAAGTGGTCAGTATTCCGCGTTGTCAACGGACTGATTTTTATAATTCTTGCACTGATTATTATTGTTCCTATGTGGAAGATTCTGGTGGACTCCTTTGACCTGAAGACTGCTTATGGTATGAAACTGTGGCCTGAGAAATTTGGCTTGGACGGATATAAGTCCGTGTTCAGCAATCCTACGCTGTATCAGCCTCTGCTGATTTCCTTCCTTACCACAATCAGCGGTACTGCATTGGCACTGGTTATCTCTACCATGGGTGCATATGTCCTGATTCAGTGGAATATGCCCGGACGTACATTTTTTGCGAACTTCCTGCTCTTTACCATGATTTTCAACGGCGGTATGATTCCTACTTACCTGGTACTGAGGTCCTTACACCTGACTAATACCATATGGGTGGTTATCCTCTTCCCGGCGCTGAACGTATATAACCTGGTACTGTTGAGAAACTTCTTTGAGGGTATTCCTGCCAGCCTGTTTGAATCGGCGACGTTGGACGGCTGTTCTCCTATGCAGACCTTCCTCAGAATTGTGCTTCCCATGTCCAAGGCAGCGTTGGCATCCATCGGTTTGTTCTATGCCGTTGCGTACTGGAATGACTACACACATTACAAGCTGTATATCACCAATTCGGATTTATACAACTTCCAGATGAAGCTGAGAAGCGTTATCATGGGTAGCGATATGCCTCAGACGGCGGGTGACGCAACCGAGAATACGGTTAAAAACGCGGCTATCATCGTTGTTATTATTCCTTTCATGGTTCTGTATCCTTTCTTACAGCAATATTTTGTAAAGGGTGTCAACATCGGTGCGGTAAAAGAGTAATCGATTTCCGGATGGCAGGGAGGCATCGGCTTCCCTGCCATATTTATATAGAAAGAACGGGTTTACAGCGATGAATAAAATATTCTGGGCCGGTGATTCCACCGTGCAGACAAATGATTATTCCACATATCCTCAGACAGGTATCGGACAGGTTTTTCCTTTATTCCTGAAAGAGGGGTATACTGTTGAGAATTATGCAAAGAACGGAAGAAGCACCAAGAGCTTTATTGATGAAGGAAGATTGAAAGCGATTGAGGAGAAAATCGGCAAGGGAGACTTTCTGTTTATTCAGTTCGGACATAATGATGAAAAAAACCAGGATCCCGCACGCTACACTGAGCCTTTTTCTTCCTTTATGGACAATCTGGAGATATTTATTGATGTGGCGCGTACAAAGGGGGCATATCCTGTTCTGATTACTCCATTGGAGCGCAGATGCTTTATGGATGAAAAAAGATTGGGAATCGGAGCACATTCCGATTATGTTTCTGCTATGAAGCAGACCGCAGAGAAGAGCAGAGTACCACTGGTGGATCTTTATACCATGAGCCGCGCCGCCCTGAAAAAGGCAGGAGAGCCCGGTAGCCGGAGATGGTATATGTATTTCGATGCGAACGAATATCCCCAACATCCCGAGGAGTCCAGAGACAACACACATTTAAGGTACGACGGCGCAGTGAATTTCGGAGCCATGATTGCACATGAATTACAGGAAATCGGCGGTATTTACGGCAATATGATTTTGACTGCCGAGTCATAAAAATTCCTTCTTGTTTTCTTCCTAGTTTTTTGTAAAAATGTGTTGACATGGAATCTGCTTTTTGGTAGAATAGTCCTTGCCGTTGAAATGGCGGAACGCTTGGAGAGATATCGAAGTGGTCATAACGAGGCGGTCTTGAAAACCGTTTGTCCGCAAGGGCGCGTGGGTTCGAATCCCACTCTCTCCGCTCGAGGGACAGTGTAAAGGCCCTCTCAATTATATATAGATTTTATGATTCTACTTACTTGGAGAAGTACCCAAGAGGTCGAAGGGACACCCCTGGAAAGGGTGCAGGTCGTTAATAGCGGCGCGAGGGTTCAAATCCCTCCTTCTCCGTTCGGTGAGAAATCACCGATTTTAGCAAGGCCAACTCGCAAGTAAAACTTGCTCGTTGTGTGCTGTCGCACAATAGTCCTTTGCACGAGAATGATTTTATGAAAGCAAGCTTTCAAAAATCATTTTGCACAAAGTCCTGCCTTGCTTGTACCTTGACAAATAAACAGTAATGCAACCCTGAAAATTCCATAGTGAAGAGTTCTGCATCAGCAGA
>Ga0129313_1000447_pt1 | contig 35279 bp, 36 predicted proteins | sample O1105metagenome_FD_94436 | JGI IMG/M metagenome (GOLD analysis project Ga0129313, IMG submission 94436) | Orangutan group fecal microbial communities from fecal samples from Wisconsin, USA - O1105 metagenome | ecosystem: Host-associated > Mammals > Digestive system > Large intestine > Fecal...
GCGATGTCCCCTGCCATGAACAAACATTGCTTCATTAATCTGCCAGACTTCTGCATACTGTTCAGCAGCTTCCTTCAGATACTCTGGTGCGTACTCACTATTGATACAAAGTTTCATACCTGTCCGGCATATTATATGCATCGTTATGCAGAGCAGCGTACCGGAAAGAAGAAAAAGCACGTGTGGATTGCAGTATTATTTGCAATTTCAGGTCTGATCTGCTGGTGTGGAATCAGTCAGGTGATCAGTAATTCCGTTGCATCTTCGTTTGAAAATGCATTTGGGATTCCGCCAATCTATACCACGGTTCTTCTGGTCGTTGTTGCAGCAATGATTGTACTTCGGAAAAATGCTACGGTAAAAGTTCTGGATATCCTGGTTCCGATTATGGCAGTCTGTTATTTTGTAATTACAATTGTGATTATTCTTCTGAATATACGAAGTCTTCCAGGTGTGTTTGAGAGGATCATGCAGGAGGCATTTGGAATCCGTCAGGCGGCAGCAGGAGGATTTGGCGCTGTGCTCATGAATGGAGTGAAAAGAGGGTTATTTTCTAACGAAGCAGGATCCGGTTCAGCACCTTGTGCGGCTGCAGCAGCAGAATGTGATACGCCGGTCAAAGCAGGACTTACGCAGGCACTGGGTGTATTTATAGATACGATTGTGATCTGTAGCTGTACGGCAATGATCATGCTTCTTGTTCCGGAAAAGATGATAGCAGGGCTGGAAGGAATGGAACTTTTGCAGACAGCAATGAATTATCATCTCGGTAAAGCAGGTGTTATCTTTATTGCAGTGACATTGTTCCTTTTCAGTTTTTCAACATTTCTTGGAATCCTGTTTTATGCAAGAGGAAATGTGGCATATCTTTTCGGGGATAAATGGTGTTGGCAGACAGCATATAAAGTTCTTGCACTTGTGATGCTTTTTGTCGGAGGAATTGCGGCTTATCACATTGTATGGGATCTTGGCGATGTGGGAATCGGACTTATGACGATTTTTAATATTGTGACCTTGTATCTTATGGGAGGAGAGGCACTGGAAGAATTGAGGAAGTACGAAAAAAATAAATAGTTGGAATAGTGGAGATGTAAAATACATCTCGTGATAGAGAAACGCCAATTCTGGCAAAATGCTGGCTTTTTTCAGACAGGAAAGATTAAAAAGTAATTGATCTGGAAGACGGTATAGCATTTGCCAGGAATGGCGTTTTGTTTTTTGAGGAAGAGGAAATTTGTTAGTAAAAAGTGATTTATTATTTTAAATAAAATGAATTGACAAAAAAAGTTGTCAATGATATAGTGAATGTGACAAGGAAAGTTGTCAAAACAGAAAGGGGTGAATGGAAAAAGTGCCGTTATTAAATAAATTAAAGGAGTACAGATCTGATCTTGGGATTAACCAGACGGAGATGGGAAAGCTTGCCGGGGTGTCTAGGCAGACGATCAGCCTGATCGAGAGAGGTGATTATTCACCATCGGTGACACTGGCACTGAAGCTGGCAAAGATCTGCAGGGTAACAGTAGAAGATATATTTGAGTATGAAGAGGAAGAGGATGAGGACGATGAAGAGTAAAAAGAGGGCAAGTTATAAAAATGGAGTTATAAAAATGTTTTTACTGGTGATAATTGGTATGGTTATTGGAGGCGTAACGGGCAAATTATATTTTACATTTGGCGAAAATATGACAGGTGTAACAGGCAGTTTTCTGGTTGTGATCACGAAGATAATGTTGCCGCTGCTGAGTCTGATAACTGTTATTACAGTGCTTGGAGGAGAATATTGTTATAACAGATTAAAGAAGATTGGAGTTAAAATTCTGGAAACAGAAGATGAAGAATGTGATAAGTGGGAATATGAAGAAGAGAGATGGGGCGGCATTCTGGTTAATTTAGGTGTCGTATCACAGGTTCTGTGTTTTGTTATCTTGTCTACCGGTTATTCTATCCGCTATATTCAGGAAGTATCGGATCAGAGAAGAGGGCAGTTCTTAGTTTCTTGCATTATATTTATCATTTGTTATTTTTATAATGCGATTGCGCAGACCCGGTATGTAAAACTGGTACAGAAAATCCATCCGGAAAAGCAGGGAGATCCATTTTCAAAGGGATTCCAGAAGGAATTCCTGGGGAGTTGTGATGAAGCAGAAAAGGAGGTAATTTATAAAAGTGCTTATCATACGTATGTAATGATGCAAAGAACGATTGGAATATTGTTAGTTATTACAATGCTTCTGCATCTGTTCTTTAATACAGGGCTTCTGGCTGTAATAGTAGTAGGCGTTATTTATCTGGTCAGTACGTTTTCTTATACACATTCCTGCGTACAGCTTAGAAAAAGAAAGATTTCATAGAACAGGAGGAATGACAGATGGGATTTCAGGATGAGCAAGATTATATCATGCGGATGATCAAAGAAGTCATCCGGGTTCTGGTTACAGTTGCACTTGGAAAAACTTACAAACAGGTAGAGCTTGATGCAGAGAATAAGTACGAAGTTTCCGGTGACAATGTGAATCAGTGGAAAAAAATGATTGATAACGGAGAAATCAACGAGGCGGAGAATCTGCTTCTTGATGAGATGGACTATACAAGCAGAGAAGCGGTAGAGGAAGCAATCTGGTTCTATGGCTATGTCAGTGAAAAAGGAGAAGCTTTTCTGAAAGAGCATGATTATTCGGAAGAAGAGGTCTTCGATGGGCTGCAAATGCTGGCAAAGAGAAGCGGATATGAAGAGCTGATCGGATTATTGTAGATGGGGGAAAGTGAAAAACTGAATATTATAAATTCAGGTAAAAGTTGAGAAATATATTTTCCGGATAGTTTTTTCAGGGAAGATGAATAAATCCGCAGATCCAGACAGATAATACCATTGAAAAACGAAGAGAGGAAGCTGAAAATCATGGTATTAAATGAGAAGGAACGAGCAACGATTGAAGATTTGCAGACACAGGAGAAAAGTTGTGTGGAAAAATACGGAATGTATGCCGGTCAGGCAAAGGATCCGGAGCTGAAAAGCTTATTCCAGACATTGCAGAACAAGGAAAAAGAACACTATGAATCGTTGGAAAAAGTATTGAACGGTACAGTGCCGGAGTGCAATTGTAATGACACTGACGGACGGGATTATGAGCCGAAAGCTACTTATACAGCTATGAGTTCTCCTGAAGACAAGATGCAGGATGCATTTCTTGCAACAGACTGTATAGCGACGGAAAAGCTGGTATCCGGAGAATATAACTCCGACGTATTTGCATTTGGCGATACGAAGCTGAGAAAATTACTGGCGGATATCCAGGTAGAAGAACAGAACCATGCTGAGATGCTGTATAAATATAAGATGGTAAACGGGATGGTTTAGAGGAAAAGAAGAAAAAATTCCGGGAGTTCAGATGTTGGGCTTCCGGGATTTTTTTAGTGATTTTTTAGGAAGAAAATCTTTTTACATTTCAGAAAGATATGATAAAATACGGATTATGCGAGAGGCTCCGGTGACGATTATAATCTTAAATGAGAATGGACGCACACCGTACGAGAATATTGATACAGATAAGAGGGTTTCAGAAATCTGCGATTCTTTATCTATTGGAGCATCGGTAGAAAATATGTTGCTCCGTGCAACAGAGCTGGGGCTTGGAACTTTGTGGATTGCCAATACCTGCTTCGCATATGATGAACTGGTAGAATATATTGGTACAGAAAACCAGCTTGTAGGTGCAGTTGCACTTGGTGTGCCGGATGAGGAACCGGCATCGCGGCCAAGAAAGCAGCTGGAAAATGTACTTGAATATCGATAGACAGAATTGACAAAATACAGAAAATTAAACAGATTAGAAATAAGGCAATGAAACAAGAGAAAAGAGGACATCAAGATGGCATTAGAACAGGCGAAGAAATATTTAACAGAAAAAGGTTATGCAGACAGGATTATTGAGCTGGAGGAATCAAGTGCAACGGTGCAGCTTGCAGCAGAGGCACTTGGCGTTGAACCTGGAATGATCGCAAAGACCATGTCATTTCTCCAGGGAGAACAGCCGGTACTGATTCTGACAGAAGGAACAGCGCGGATTGACAATCGGAAATACAAGGATACCTTTCATATCAAAGCAAAAATGATTCCATTTGAAGAGGTAGAAGAGATCATCGGACATGCTCCGGGCGGAGTCTGTCCGTTTGGTGTGAAAGAAGGGATCAAGGTCTATCTTGATGAGAGCCTGAAACGGTTCGATACGGTCTATCCGGCAGCCGGAAATGATCACAGTGCCGTAAGACTTACCATTGAAGATTTGGAAAATGCAGTAGATTCTGAAGGATGGATTGATGTCTGCAAAGAGATTGAAGTTTAAAACAGACCGGGATAAAAAGAGAAGTAAAAGCTTTGAAAGAGACAGTCAGAGCGAAAGATATTGGAGAGAAAAGAAAATGGGAAACGATGAAATGGAAAAGAAAGATCCAGGACTGCAGGGAAACGAAAAAATGGAAGCTGCGATTGCTGGATTGCAGCAGGAACCGACACAGGAAATGCTGGCACATACATTGACCGTGATCCGCAGAAGAATGAAGGAAAACGGACAGCTGATTATCGCAGTAGAACCGCCAAAAGGTGATGGTCAGATTCAGCTTCAGGCAATTCAGACTGAGGATGGAAAAAAATGGTGGGCAGCGTTTACCGGTTTTGAGGAAGAGTTAAAAGGTGGTGGAAGTGTCAAATCTACATTTATGACAGATATTCGGAAACTTTTTGAATCAGCACTCCAGGTGGAGGAAATTGAAGGAATTATCATCAATCCATGGAACCGGACCATTATGCTGAGCAAGGCGCTGATTAAAATTATTTTTGGAGAGGAGCAGGTATGATAGAAATAAAAGTTGCAGACGAGATGGATAATGCAGCTTTGGCAAAGATATATTATGATATCCGGCTGAAAGAATTTGTATGGGAAAAAGAAGTATGTATGGATGATTTTAAAAAGAGTACAGAAGGCGAAAGAATATTGGCTGGTCTTGTGGATGGAGCTATAGCCGGGTTTATTTCCGTGTGGGAACCGGATTTGTTTGTACATAATCTTTTTGTATGTAAGCAATATAGAAGAACTGGTTTAGGAGCAGCATTGATCGCAGAAGCAAATAGAAAATATGGAAGTCCATTATCCTTAAAATGTATGAAGGACAATAAAAATGCATTGACTTTTTATGAGAAAAACGGATGGAAAATCCGGGAGAGTGGAATGTGTGAAGAAGGAGAATATTATTTTATGGTACAGGATGCCGTAGAGAACAGAAAGAAACAGCAATTATAAAATAAAGGGAACAAGTATCGTTGGTCAAAAATTTGGCTGGCGATATTTTTATAGTTATTGACAACATATACCCCTATAGGTATAATGGAAAACAAATAAACATATACCCATATAGGTATAATAGGAGGCATTAGTATGAAATCTTTTACGAAGAAGTAAGAACAATTTCTGGAAACAGGTGGAACGAAAAAAGACATCACGTTTCTGGTTCTTTCTGGAATTGCACTTCTGAGCAGTATTTTTTGGAAAAAAGCATTTCCGGTTGATCCGGCGTGGGTAGCAATCATTTTTTGTGGAATACCGATTATTCTGGAAGCGGTGATCGGTCTTGTTACAGAATTTGATATCAAAGCAGATGTGCTGGTTTCATTGGCGCTTATCGCGTCGGTCTGTATCCGGGAGGACTTTGCGGCAGGAGAAGTAGCATTTATCATGCAGCTTGGTGGTCTGCTCGAAGAGCTTACGGTGGCAAAAGCACGTGCGGGGATTGAGAAACTGGTGCATCTGACACCACAGACAGCACGGATTATTGGTCATCAGGGAAAAAAGAATGCAGACGAGAAGATCATTTCTGCAGAACAGGTTGTGGTAGATGATATACTGAGGGTACTTCCGGGAGAAACAATCCCGGTTGATGGTGTGATACTGAGTGGACAGACATCCATTAACCAGGCAGTTATGACAGGAGAATCCCTTCCAGTCGATAAGACAGTCGGGGACGAGGTCGCATCCGGTACGGTCAATCAGTTCGGAGCATTTGAAATGCGTGCAACAAAAGTCGGTGAGGACAGCTCAATCCAGAGAATGATCCGTCTTGTGCAGTCAGCAGATGCAGGAAAAGCGAAGATCGTAGGTCTTGCAGACCGTTGGGCGACGTGGATCGTGGTGATCGCACTGAGTGCAGCAGCACTTACATGGCTGATTTCCGGTCAGATCATCCGCGCGGTTACGATTCTGGTTGTATTCTGTCCATGTGCTCTGGTGCTTGCGACACCGACAGCAATTATGGCGGCGATTGGAAATGCAACAAAGCATGGATTTCTGGTCAGGGAAGGAGATGTGCTGGAGCGTCTGGCAAAAGTATCGAAAATTACATTTGACAAGACCGGAACCCTGACCTATGGTACACCCAAAGTAATTGCGGTAAAAAATGTTTCGCCAAAGTATAGTGAAGAGGATATTTACAGATTCTGTGCCGCATCAGAAATGCTTTCCGAGCATCCTCTTGGGAAAGCAGTGGTAAGCTGTTTCAAAAAAGAAAAGAAAGAATCTCTTTTAAAACCGGAAGAATTTCAGATGATTCCGGGACGTGGTGTGAGCTGTGTGGAAGGCGGTAAAAAGATTCTGGCAGGGAACCGGGAGATGATGGAAGAGAATCAGATACCGGTTTCTAACGAGGTATTTCTGATAACAGAGGAATATCTGAAACAGGGCTGTACACTGATTTATCTTGCGACAGATGGAGAACTGGCAGGATATCTTGCGCTGGCAGATACGATTCGTGAAGAAAGTACAGCAATGATCGATGCACTGAAGGCATTACAGGTGGATCCGGTACTTTTGACAGGGGATCATGAAAATGCAGCACAGGCGATTGCCGGACAACTTCATATTGAGGAAGTACATGCGCAGTGTCTGCCGGAAGACAAATTAAACTGGATCGACAGCTATCAGAAAAAGGCAGAACAGGTGTGTATGATCGGAGATGGAATCAACGATGCACCGGCACTTAAGAAAGCGGATGTCGGAATTGCCATGGGCGGTGTTGGGAGTGATATCGCAGTAGATGCGGCAGATATTACACTGGTAGATGATGAGGTAAAAGAACTTCCACATCTGCTGGTACTGTCCAGGAGAATGATGTTCACGATCAAATGCAATATGAGCTTTTCAATGGGACTGAATTTTCTGGCGATTGTACTTGCTATACTTGGAATTTTGAACCCGGTTGTAGGTGCGCTTGTGCATAACGCGGGATCGGTTCTGGTCATTATCAATTCCGCACTCCTTTTAAACTGGAAAAAAGAGTAAATGATTAAAAATATCAACAGCAATTTGCCTAAAATTTACCAGTGTAATTTGGTAAATAAGCAGATTATAGAGAAAATATTTGACACAGTATCCGTTCTCTCGATATCATAAATATGGATACAAAATCAAGTGCACAGAATCCATGGGGATTGGGGCATGAGATTACGGGAGGAAAAATGAAAAGTAAAAAGATCGGGATGCAGGCATTGAAAATTGCCTTAGGGAGTAGTCTAGCGATTTATATTGCGAATCTGATAGGACTCAAATATTCACTGGCGGCGGGAAGTGTTGCGCTTCTTACAATGGTAACTACGAAATGGAAGACGGTGAAGTTATCGATCGCCAGGGTAGTGACGTTTGTGATATCGGTACTGATGGCGATGATTATATTCTCTATCGTAAAATCAGAATGGATTGCGTATGGTGTATATGCATTTTTTGTTGTTATTATTGCTGAGATGATCGGATGGGGAGCGACAATATCGGTAAATGCGCTGATCGGAATGCATTTTCTGGAAATCCGGGATTTTGAAGTAGATTTCATTGTCAATGAATTTATGCTGGTGCTGATCGGCATTACGATGGCATTGATCCTGAATCTTTTTTATGACTATGGAAGTCAGCGCAAGGCACTGGTGGAAAATATGCGTTACACAGAAGAGCGTCTGCAAATGATCCTTGGTGAGATTTCTGCATATCTGGCGAACAAAGAGATGCAGAGAAGTGTATGGTCAGATATCTGCGAACTGGAGGAAGAGGTACAGGGATTCATTCAGGATGCATATGAATATCAGGATAATACGTTCCAGTCACATCCGGGATATTATATTGATTATTTTGAAATGCGTATGAAGCAGTGCAACGTGATCCATAACCTTCACTATGAGATGAAAAAGATTCGAAAGATGCCGGAGGAAGCAATGATCATATCCGCTTATGTGCTGGACATGCTGGTCTGTGTGAAAGAGCATACCGTTCCGACTGCGCAGCTGGACGAGCTTCATGAACTTTTTGACATTATAAGGAAGAATCCTCTTCCGAAGACCCGGGAAGAATTCGAAAGCCGTGCGATGCTGTATCATATTCTGATGGATCTAGAAGAGTTTCTGGTATTCAAGCGAAGATTTGTGGACGGACTGGATGACACAAAGCGAAAATTGTACTGGGATAATTAAGCTATTACTTGTAAAAAAGGAAAGGTCTGCTATACTTGAAAGAGCAGGAGGTTTTGACAGATGAAGCAGTGTATGGATTCGGACAATCTGCATCGCAGATTGAAAAAGATTATCGGACAGGTACAGGCAATCGACCGGATGATCGATGAAGATATTCCGTGTGAAGATATTTTATCGCAGATCAATGCAGCAAAATCAGCACTTCACAAGTGTGGTCAGGTTGTTCTGGAAGGACACATCAAGCATTGTGTAAAAGATGGAATTGAGCATGGGGATGCAGATAAGACGATAGAAGATTTTACAAAAGCAGTCGAGAGATTTGCAAACATGGGATAGTCAGGGAGCATAGAATGATGTTTTTCTGACAGCGATAATAACAGAAAATGGCGCCAGTCGAGAGTGGACTGGACGCCATTTTTTTACTTATGAACCGGAAGGAATACGGATAATAATTTTTTTCCCATCCTTCATTGAAGAGGTGAGGACCGGAATGTGTTTTTTACGAAGCTGATGAACGATCGGATAAAGAGAAAACAGATTCCCATTTACATAGACTGCCTCAGGTTTCGTCTTCAATAATTCTTTTACCTGATCCTTCACATACGTTTTCCATTCTGGCTTTTCCATAGTAACTTCCCCATAGATTCCATCCAGGGTAAGTTCCGGGAACTCTGGAAGGGATTTATGAATAATCTTTGCATGTGCAAGTCCCGGAAGCTGTGCAAGGAGTGTATCGGCGGAAGTATCATCACCGAGATTTACCAGAGTGATCTCTTCGGTAAATGCATCCAGACTGATCTGGCATGCCCGGATAGCATCTGACAGATCTCCAACGGACATCAGAAAGCCACCCTTATGACAAAAAGTGGCACTGGAAAGACCGGTTTCTTTCTGGAGTTCTTCATTTTCCAGACCAAGCCATTCGGATGGGAAGCTGCATTTGTAGTTCAGAGAATATTCCTTTTTCTGTGGCTGGATACAGTAGCCGCCGCGGTTGGACGGGAAGATGACGAAAGCAACTTCTGTTTCGGAAAGACGCTTCTGACACGGAATAAATTCCGGGAGAACAAGAATACGGGAATCGCCGGTCTGGTCACGGGTTTCAAGAACCTCTTCAATTCGTTTGTCTGCACGTTCATTTCCAAGATAGCGGGCGAATTTATTTTCTAATATCATACCGGCAACACTGACAGCGCGGAAAAAGGCTTCATCCGTCCCGCCGTTCTCATCCCAGGAAGGATTGAAGCTGCCGATCAGAGAAGCAAGTTCATTTTTCTCACCGGTATTGTCATTGTTATCAAGTGGCTGGACGAATGCCTCGTCGAATTTTTCAGCAAGCTCGTCACCTAAGATTTCACACCCAAGATCTTCCCATAAAAGTCCGAAAGCTGCATAAGAGATTCCATTTTCGCGGATACGGCTGTCCTTCTGGTGGTGGTCATATCTGCCGCGTCCGATATCAAATACGATACCGTCAAAATCATCCGGGACTTTGTTTCCGCGGGTGATTGTGATTTCCGGGTTCAGATAGAGTAAAAGGGCAGATGAAAAGACATCATCTGCGTGGAATTTTCCACTGTGTGTAAAGGCAGAAGCGTCTTTCTGCCGGATCATTTCTAATAGTTGGTTCATATGAGTTCTCCTGAATCACAAAAGATTTTGCCCCAAACATCATATAAACTGATGCGAAAAATGTCAAGAGCAGAAAAAGAATGCCTGCTAATTTGAAAACAAATCGGGCAGAAAAAGTATCTGGCAGGAAAAAGCTAACATTTGCCGAAAAATCTGTTACAATGAACGGAGAATACAGACCGGAAAGGAAGAGACAGATGGAAAACAGACACTTAAAATCATATAGCTTGAAGGAAATCCCAAACTATAAAATCCACGGAAGAACCGATGAGACAAAATATCTGCTCCCGGTATTTTTCAACGGCGGAGGAATTGAGGTAAGCGTGACAGGAAAAGAGCTCTGGATAGACATAGAATCAGTATACAAGGTGCATGAGATGTGGATTGCCTATGAGATAAATGGAGAACTGATAGGCAGACAGATGCTTCCTTACGGACGCACAAAGATCTGCCTGTTCCGGAATATGAGCCCGGATACGGTGAAGAATGTCTATCTGTTCCGCGAACTGCAGGCAATGACGGAAGAGAGGGATCACCAGCTTTTAATCTGGGGAATGGAAAGTGACGGGGAGTTTCTGCCGGTAGAGGAAAAAGCGTATAAGCTGGAATTTGTAGGAGACAGCATTACATCAGGTGAGGGAACTTATGGTGCACAGACAGAAGAGGACTGGATCTCCATGTTCAAAAGTTGCAGTCACAGTTTTCCATATCTGGTGTCAAAGGAAATGCATGCGGAGTTCCGTGCTATTTCACAGAGTGGCTGGGGCGTGCTGACCGGATGGGATAATAATCCGGATCACAATGTGCCATCACGTTATGAGAAAATTTGTGGATTTGAAGAAGGAAAGACGGCGGGAGAATCCGGTGCAGATAAGCCATATGATTTTTCTGAATGGATTCCGGACGCCGTGATCATCAATCTGGGAACCAATGATGCGAGTGCATTTAAGGAGCCAATGTGGAGAGATAGTTATAGTGGAAGAACATTTAAACAGCATAAGAATGCGGATGGAAGTTATATGAGAAAAGATGTTCTGCGACTGGAAAAGGCAATGACAGACTTCCTTACCATGGTAAGAAAAGATAATCCGACAGCACACATTTTATGGGCATATGGGATGATTGGACATGAGCTTTCGCCGATCATAAAAGAAGCAGTGGAAAATTATAAGAAAGAATCAAAAGATCTGAATGTAAGTTTTCTGGAACTCCCGGACACATCAGAAGAACAAATGGGATCCCTTCAGCATCCGGGGAAAAAGTCACATGAATGTGCAACTCGGGTGATTGCAGGTTATCTGAAAAAACAGCTTAGTTGTTAAAAACTGTTTCCAGAATCTGTGCGAAACGAGTAAGTCCCGCTGCATCATCTTCATCAAAGCGGGCAAGGAGGGGACTGTCGATATCCAGAACCCCGACGATCTCATTGCCTTTATGAAGTGGGATTACAATCTCGGAATTGGAGGCACTGTCGCAGGCGATATGTCCCGGGAATTGGTGGACATCCTTTACTAGCATGACCTGGTCTTTTAAGACAGCGGTTCCGCAGACACCTTTTCCGATTTCAATTTCAATACAGGCAGGTTTGCCCTGGAAAGGACCGAGGACGAGCCTGCCTTCTTTCATCAGATAAAAACCAACCCAGTTGATATTCAGAAGCGCATCACCGAGAAGAGCCGATGCATTTGCCAGATTTGAAATCTGGTGAGGGATTCCGTCGATCAGACCGCGGAGGCGGATCGAAAGCAGGGAATACAGTGGCTTTTTATCAACTGGCCATTCAAAATTCGAAGTATTCATAAAAAATCTCCTTAAATATTTCCGTTTAACACATCTTCTAATGTAATCCCGTAGAAGAAATCATGTACCATTCCATCAAATTTCTTCCACAAAGGGAGCGTAATGCACTGCTCTTCACGGCTGCAGGTCTCGGCACCTGGAATCAGACAGGCGACTGTAGCAAGATTGCCCTCCGCAAGTTCAAGAATCTCGCCGACAGTGTATTCAGAAGGTTCCCTGGTAAGCTGGTATCCGCCCCCTTTGCCACGGCGTCCTTTTAAGAGTTTCTTCTTTACAAGAATTTTCAGGACAATTTCCAGGTATTTTTCGGAAATTTCCTGGCGGATTGCGATCTCGTTAAGCGGAACATATTCTTCGTCCTTATGCTGGGCGAGATCAATCATCACGCGGAGTGCGTAACGTCCTTTTGTAGAAATCATAATTAGTTTTCCCCCATATTTTTATATGTATAATAGCAGCACCAGAGAGTTTATAAACTCTGGTGCTTTTTTACCTATTATACCGTAGGGTTATATGTGTTTCAAGGGAAAAACAAAAAAACAAAATAACCTATTGACTTAGTGGGTAATAGATGGTATTATACCAACTAAGTTGATAGGAAATAAAGGTTATACAAAATAACCAGTACTGATAAATATGAACGGAGGAAGAAGTAATGGCAGAATTTGATTATGAAGTAGTAAATGGAAGAAAGATCCGTGTACGTCCGCAGGAAGTTGTATCGGAGATAGATGAGAACGGATATTTTGTCCGTCAGCCAAATCATTTTACAGAAGGATTTGGAGAAGGAAGGAATCCGGTAGAAAAAGGAAGATACCATCTGGTATGGGCAAAGCTTTGCCACTGGTCCAACAGAGCATCGATTGTAAGAGAACTTCTTGGACTGGAAGATGCGATCAGTGTCAACATGGTTGATCATGAAAAGCATGAGAAGAATCTTGGATGGGAATTTGTATACGACAAAGATCATATTGATCCGGTCCTTGGAATCCAGTTTTTAAGTGAAGCATATTACAAAGCAGATGATGATTATACAGGAAGAACAACGGTACCGGCTCTGATCGATACCAAGACAGGAAAAGTTGTAAATAACGATTACACCTGGCTTACCAATTATTTTGAAGTAGATTTTAAACCGTTCCACAAAAAAGGAGCACCGGATCTTTATCCGGAAGAGCTCAGAAAAGACATCGATGAGATGAATGACTGGCTCTTTGACAACATCAACAACGGTGTCTATAAAGCAACATTTGCAAGATCAAAGGAAGCTTACTGGGATGCATACAATTCCTTCTACGCAGCAATGGATATTCTGGAAAAACGTCTGGAAGACAAAAGATTTCTTTTTGGGGATTATGTGACAGACAGTGATGTAAGACTTTATGTAACACTGGCAAGACTAGATATCCGTTATACCTGGCAGCTTGGACATACCAAACACCGCCTGATCGATTATCCGAATCTGTGGGGATATGCAAGAGACCTGTATCAGATTCCGGCATTCAGAAACAACACTTACTTTAAGGATTTCGCAAATCCAAACAACAAGAAGGTCGGCGCATTATTCTTTGAATCTTTCAATGCAAGATTTCTGGATGAGATCAATTTTGATGCATACTGGGGTGCACCGCATGACCGTGCACATTTGAGCAGCGATCCGGGCAATAAATTTAAGGCAGAAGAACAGTAGGAGGAACGAATCATGGCAGATTTTGAATATGTAGATGTAAATGGAAGACAGATCAGAGTAAGACCGAGAGAGACCGCACAGGAAATTGATGAATATGGAAATTTCCATCGTCAGCCAAACCGCTTCACAGAAGGGTTTGGAGAAGGGAAAAATCCGGTAGAAAAAGACAGATATATTCTTTTCTGGGCAAAAGGATGCAACTGGTCCAACCGGGCAGCGATCGCAAGAGAGCTTCTCGGACTTGAGGATGCAGTAAAGGTTGAGATCGTAGACTGGACAGACCGGGAAGAAAATCTTGGATGGGAATTTGTAAATTCTCCGGATCATATCAATCCGGAAACGGGCGCACAGTTCTTAAGTGAGCTTTACTACAATGCGGATGAAGAATACACCGGACGTACAACTGTTCCGGCATTTGTAGATTATAAGACAAAGAAAGTGGTAAATAATGATTACCACTGGCTTACAAATCATCTGGAAACAGCGTTCAGGCCGTTCCACAAAAAGGGAGCGCCGGATCTTTACCCGGAAGAATTAAGACCGGAGATCGATAAGCTGAATAAATGGCTCTTTGAAAATGTAAACAACGCCGTTTATCGAGCGCAGTTCGCTGAATCCTTACAGGCATTTGCCGATGGATATGAGACATTTTTCGCAGGGCTTGATGCAATGGAGGAAAGACTTGCAGACAAGAGATTCTTATTCGGAGATTATGTGACAGACAGTGATATCCGTCTTTATACAACTATCGCAAGACTGGATGTGTCTTATTCAAGAAATATCGGACCTTGCAAACATCGTCTGGTAGATTACCCGAATCTGTGGGGATATGCAAGAGATCTGTATCAGATCCCGGCATTCAGACATAACACATATTTTAAGGATTTTGCGGCATCTGTCGATCTGAATGAAGCAGATGAAGAGTATTGGGAAAATACATATTATGATATCGTGGTGCAGGAAACAGACTGGGATACTATCTGGAAGACACCGACAGGAAGAGAATCACTCAGTAAGGATCCGGCACACAAATTTAAAGCAGAAAAATAACAGACGAAAGACGAGGAAAAAATATTATGAAAAAGTTGGCAAGCATTTTAGCAGTTACACTGGCAGCAGGAGTCCTGGCTACAGGATGCGGAGCTTCTTCAGGAAGCACTTCAAAGGACAGCTCTTCAGACAGTGAAAAGACAGTAATCAAAGCAGCAACCGGAGCAAACGCAAAACCATATGTCTATGTAGGCGATGATGACAAGCCGGCAGGATACGATGTGGATGTACTGAATGCAGTTTTTGATAAGCTCCCGGATTATGAACTGCAGTATGAAGTAACGGATTTTGGCTCTGTACTTTCCGGACTGAACAGTGGAAATTATCAGATTGGTGTCAACAACTTATCTTATAATGAAGAACGTGGAGCAAGTTACCTTTACTCTTATCCATATGACAAGATCAGTTATGTGTTCGTAACAAAGAAAGGCGGAAAAGAGATCAAATCATTTGAAGATGCAGCCGAACTTTCTTTTGAAGGTGGTACAGGAATCAGCGTATCCAATGCAGTAGAAGCATGGAATGAAAAGAATCCGGATAAAGCGATCAATATTACTTACTCGGATGCAGATACATCTGTATTTTTACAGCATGTAGCAGACGGATCACAGGATTTTACGATCATTGATCTTGCAATGTACAACTCTTACATGGAAGAATTTAACTATGAAGTGCAGAAAAATGATATTCCGGAAGATGAAGCAAAAATGATTGCCGAAAACTCTTATGCATACTTTATTTTCCCACAGGACCAGAAAGATTTAAGAGAACAGGTAGACAAAGCACTGAAGGAGCTGAAGGAAGACGGAACGCTGACTGAGATCAGTAAGAAATGGTATGGTCAGGATGCCGCACCGGAGGATGACAAGTTCGAGGAGACGATTAACTAATGGGTAAATTATTTGATGGAAAACTGGTATTTACACAGATACCGCTACTTTTAAAATATCTTCCGGTTACAATGGAACTGGCTGTCACAGCAATGATCGCCAGTCTCATCCTGGGACTGCTCCTTGCACTTGTGAAGATTAAAAAGGTACCGGTACTGAAACAGCTGGTAAGTATCTATATCTCGGTCATCCGCGGAACGCCGATCCTGGTTCAGTTATATGTGACCTATTTCGGTATTCCGATGATTCTGAAATATATCAACTTTAAATGTGGAACCAACTACAATGTCAATGGAGTCGCACCGATCGTATATGCATTCGTTGCGCTGGCACTCAATGAATCCGCATTCAACGCAGAAATCATCCGTGCTTCTCTCGAATCAGTAGATAAAGGACAGGTTGAGGCAGCAAGCGCTTTGGGAATGAATTATTTCCAGGCATTGATAAGGATCATCCTTCCGGAGGCAATCGTGGTAGCACTCCCATCCCTTGGAAATGCATTTATCGGACTGATCAAAGGAACTTCTCTTGCATTTGTCTGCTCTGTAGTGGAGATGACCGCAGAAGGAAAGATCCTTGCGGGAAGAAATTACCGTTACTTTGAAGTGTATATTTCACTGGCAATTATTTACTGGGTAATTACTTTTGTACTGGAGAGAGTGATCAGCTATCTGGAGAAGAAACTCCGCGTACCGGAAGATGCACCGGCACTTTTAGATATCAGAGATACAGAGGTGGAATAAGGCATGATCGAAATCAAAAATATATCAAAAACATTTAAAAATAATAAGGTTCTTGATGGGATCGACCTTACCATCAATCAGGGAGATGTTGTGGCGATCATCGGACCTTCAGGAACGGGGAAATCCACATTTTTAAGATGTGTGGACAGACTGGAAAAACCGGAAACTGGAACTATAACGATTGACGGTGAAACACAGGATCTGGCACATATTCACGGAAAAGATCTGACAGAGCTCCGGAAAAAGACCAGCATGGTGTTCCAGAATTTCAATCTTTTTTCAAAGAAGACAGCACTTCAGAATGTAATGGAGGGGCTGATCGTGGTAAAGAAGATGAAAAAAGAGGAAGCAGAAAGGATTGCGAGAGAGCAGCTTAAAAATGTAGGTCTTCTGGATCACGCAAACCATTATCCGAGACATATGTCAGGTGGCCAGCAGCAGAGAGTTGCAATCGCAAGAGCACTTGCGATGGAGCCAAAGCTTTTACTTCTGGATGAGCCGACATCTGCACTGGATCCGGAGCTTGTCGGAGAAGTTCTGGATACGATCAAAAAAGCGGCAAATGAAGGATATACAATGCTTCTGGTGTCCCATGAGATGAGCTTTGTACGAAACGTTGCAACCAGAGTGATCTTCCTGGACGGAGGAAAGATCCTGGAAGACGGAACGCCGAGAGAAGTGTTTGGAAATCCGAAGAACGAACGTGTCAAAGAGTTCTTTACAAAGATCAACCGGATGGAAGAACCGGATTATTCAATTTAAGAGAAAAACAAAATCGGCTGAGGGATCAGTCGATTTTTTCCAACAGGATAAAAGAAAAATTATCCGGAAAATAAAGAAAGTGGGGAATGAATGATGAAAGCAGTCAGAGTAACAGAAGAATGGCAGAGAGCCGGCGTACATTATGTGCGGACACAGGCAATGTGCCTGGGATTTAAGATCCCGCTTGAGGGAGAATTTTCAGATGACACACCGGAGGATGAATATATTCTGGTTATGGACGGAATTTATCCGGTATCCACCTGCAGGCTGCATTATCTGGATGAACATACCGGAAAAATTGAGCGCGTGGCAACACTGGAATCCTACAGGGGAAAGCATTACGGACAGGCAGGGATCATTGAGGCAGAAAACTGGATGCGCGAAAAAGGTGTGACAAAAATCTATATCAATTCCAGAAAGGCAGCCCTTGGATTTTATGAAAAGCTTGGCTATACACCGGATTATTCACAGGTAAGCGGCTCCGGAGAGTTTGAATGTGTAATGACTGAGAAAGAACTTGCGTAAATGCCCGGAAAAGAATTTTTTGAAAAATAAAAAAGAAAACTGGATTTCGATGGAAAGATATTGTAAAGTAAATAGCGAAATTGACTGATATCAGGAGAGAAAGCTGGTATCAGAGAGGTCAATATAATTTTGAGCTTTCATATTACGGATTACAAGAGACAGGAGAGGTAGACAAACATGAAGTATGGAATCGATACACGATGTCAGCATCTGGCTGACGATAATAAGGATGAAATATATGGGGCGATCAGTTATCCAATCTATCAGTCTGCAACATTTGCAAGAAACAGAGTAGGCGGAGGCAGTGGTTATGATTATTCCAGATTACAGAATCCGACGAGAGAACATCTTGAGAAGATCGTAGCATCACTGGAAGAAGGAATCGATGCACTGGCATTTTCGACAGGAATGGCAGCAATCACAGCTCTGATGGAGATTTTCAAACCGGGCGATCACATCATCATTGATGAGGATCTTTACGGAGGAAGCGTCCGTCTGTTCCACAGCATCAATGTGAAAAATGGACTGACATTTACCAGCGTGGATTTAAGCAGTGTGGATGTAGAGGATTATATCCAGGATAATACAAAAGCAATTTATGCAGAGACACCGACCAATCCGATGATGCGTGTATCCGATCTGGAAGAACTTTCAAAGAAAGCAAAAAAACATGATCTTCTTCTGATCGTGGACAATACCTTTTTATCACCATATTTCCAGAATCCGCTGAAGCTTGGTGCTGACATTGTTGTGCATAGCGGGACAAAATATCTGGGTGGACATAATGACACACTTGCAGGTTTTCTGATAACAAACCGCGAGGACATTCAGGAACAGCTTCGTTTTATCATCAAGACGACAGGGGCAACTCTTGCACCGATGGACAGCTGGCTGATCCTCAGAGGGATCAAGACGCTTGGAGTCCGTATGGACAGGGCACAGGAAAATGCACTGAAGATCGCACATTTTCTGGAAAAGCAGGAGCATGTGACAAGGGTACTTTATCCGGGGCTTGAATCACATCCGGGCTACGAACTGATGAAAAAGCAGGCAAGAGGATTTGGTTCGATCCTGACCTTTGAAGTAGATTCCCAAGAGAGAGCATATCACATTCTGGAAAATGTAAAACTGATTCAGTTTGCGGAAAGTCTTGGAGGGACAGAGACTTTGATCACCTATCCGATCACACAGACACATGCGGATCTTTCCAAAGAAGAACTTGACCGGAACGGAATCACAGACCGGATTTTAAGACTTTCCGTTGGAATCGAAGGCGCAGAGGATCTGATCGCAGACCTGGAAGCTGTATTAAAGTAGAAGTGTGAGTCAAGCGGCAGACATCTGTTATGGAAGGTGTACAGGACAGACGGATGATGACCGTTTTTAGATCGGAATAATGACCGTGCAGATAAGGAAGTGGCAGAAATGAGCAAAATAGAAGTAAATGAAAAAAGAGTAGTTGACGAATTTCAGGAGCTGACTGCAATCGATGCACCAAGCTTTGGAGAGCGTGAGATGGCAGACCGGCTGATCCCGAAGTTAAAAGAACTTGGTTTTGAGGTGGAGGAAGACAATGCCGGAGAACATTTCGGAGGAAACGCCGGAAACTTATATGCATATCTTCCGGGAGACCTTCCGGGAGATCCGGTCCTTCTGTCCGGTCATATGGATACGGTTGAGCCGTCCAAAGGCAAGAAAGGAATCATCGGAGAAGACGGTGTGATCCGTTCCGCAGGAAAGGCAGTCCTTGGTGCGGATGATGTGGCAGGACTTGTGGAGATTCTGGAAGGAATCCGCAGTGTAAAAGAAGCGGGAGTACCACACCGGGATATCGAGATCCTTTTTGCAATTGCAGAAGAGCTTTATATCAAGGGTAGCAGTGTATTTGATTTTTCAAAGGTCCGTGCAAAAGAAGCTTATGTACTGGATATCAGCGGACCGGTTGGAAGCGCGGCATATAAAGCACCGTCCCTGATCTCTTATCAGGTGACAGTAACCGGGAAAGCATCCCACGCCGGATTTGATCCGGAGCACGGCATTCATGCGATCGCTATTGCAGCAGAAGCGATCTCGCAGATCAGTCAGGGGCATGTGGATGAAGAGACAACCTGCAATATCGGATTGATCGAAGGTGGGAGCGGAACGAATATTGTTCCGGAAAAATGTACCGTAAAGGGAGAAATCCGGAGTTATTCCCATGAAAAAGCAATCCGTTGTGTAGAAAAAGTGGGAAATACTTTCAAAAAGGTGGCTGAAAAATACGGAGCTGAGTCAGAACTCATCTACGAAGTTCATCTGATCGCTTATGAGACTGCAAAAGACAGTGTGCCGGTAAAACGGTTTGAAAGAGTAAGCAAAAAACTGGGACTTGCAGGAAACCTGGTGGAGACATTTGGTGGAAGTGATAACAACAGCTTTGCGAAGAACGGGATTCCGGGACTGGTGCTGTCAAATGGAATGTACCAGGCACATTCGGTAAATGAATATACGACAATCAAAGATCTTGTGACAGGAGCAGAACTGATCGCCGGGCTGATCACCGATGAGCAGTAGTGTCTGTTATTATACAGAAAAGACGCCCAAAGCGTCTTTTTTGTATAATAGGAAGTTCCTTTGAAACTTCCTATGAAACAAAAGGCACTACGTGCCGGAGATGCGCACTCGCACGAAGATGAAGAATGTCGCAAGCGACTGCGCTCGGCGCGAGAATGTGCCAAGGCACATTCTTTTTTACATTTACAGGAGAAAAAACAGATAAAACATATTGAAATTAAAGGTTTTTAAAATAATTCCCTATTAACCTATTGACAAAGTAGGTAAAAGTAGATATAATGCAACTATCAAATTTGAAAGATCACTATAGAGATCACGATACATCAGACAATCAGAAAAGAGAGGTAGAAAAATATGAGCGATTATAAATTTGAAACACTTCAGCTTCACGTAGGACAGGAAGAACCAGATCCGGCATCTGATGCCAGAGCAGTACCGATTTACCAGACAACATCTTATGTATTTAAGAACTCTGCACATGCAGCAGCAAGATTCGGACTTGCAGATGCAGGTAACATTTACGGACGTCTGACAAACTCTACACAGGATGTATTTGAAAAGAGAATCGCAGCACTTGAAGGTGGTGTGGCAGCTCTTGCAACAGCATCCGGAGCAGCTGCAATTACATATACCATCGAAGCACTTGCAGCAGATGGCGGACATATCGTAGCGCAGAAGACAATTTATGGTGGAAGCTTCAACCTTCTTGAGCACACACTGACACATTACGGAATCACCACTACATTTGTAGATGCACATAACCTGAAAGAAGTAGAAGATGCAATTCAGGATAACACAAGAGCCATCTATCTTGAAACTCTTGGTAACCCGAACAGTGATATTCCGGATATCGATGCGATCGCTGAAATCGCACACAAGCATGGACTTCCGCTTGTGATCGACAACACATTCGGAACACCGTATCTGATCCGTCCGATCGAACACGGAGCAGACATCGTTGTACATTCTGCTACCAAATTCATCGGTGGACACGGAACAACTCTTGGTGGAATCATCGTAGATTCCGGCAAATTTGACTGGAAAGCAAGTGGAAAATACCCGGCAATCGCAGATGCAAACCCAAGCTACCACGGAGTATCTTTCGTAGATGCAGCAGGTCCGGCAGCATTTGTAACTTACATCCGTGCAATCCTTCTTCGTGACATGGGAGCAACCATCTCTCCATTTAACGCATTCCTTCTTCTGCAGGGAACAGAGACACTGTCACTTAGAATTGACCGTCATGTAGAAAATACAAAGAAAGTAGTAGAATATCTCTCTAATCATCCAATGGTAGAGCATGTGAACCATCCGTCACTGCCGAATCATCCGGATCATGCACTTTATGAAAAATATTTCCCGAATGGTGGAGCATCCATCTTCACATTCGAGATCAAAGGCGGACAGGAAGAAGCTCACAAGTTCATCGACAACCTGAAGATCTTTTCACTGCTTGCAAATGTTGCGGATGTTAAGAGTCTTGTTATCCATCCGGCAACAACAACACATTCTCAGCTGACAGAAGAAGAACTGCTTGATCAGGGAATCAAACCGAACACAATCCGTCTTTCTATCGGTACCGAACATATCGATGATATCATCGCAGATCTTGAAGGTGGATTTGCAGCGGTTCAGGGCAAATAAATATTATACACACAGAAATTTTGGACGGAGGTTTTTCGGAACCTTCGTCTTTTTCGATTTGTACAGAAAATTTAAGGAGAAAACATTATGACAAAGGCACAGATCAGAAAAAATGCTTTTCTGAAATCCATTCCGATCATGTGCAGCTACATTTTCGTAAGCATGGCATATGGGATTATGATGGAAAATGCCGGATTTGGCTGGTACTATTCACTGTTTGTCAGTCTTACCGTATATACCGGGGCATTCCAGTTTGTCCTGATCACATTTTTATCCAGTGGAGCCTCGATCGTGACGATCGCACTGACAGCGTTTCTGATGAACAGCAGACAGACTTTTTACAGCCTTACTTTTCTGAAGGATTTTCAGAAGATGGGCAGGCGTAAGCTCTATATGATCCACACGATGACGGATGAGACCTATGCGGTAAATTGTGCGCTCGACCTCCCGGAAAAAGAGAAGGAGGATACGATGTTCCTGGTTGCATTTTTCAGCCGGTGTTACTGGATGGCAGGGGCAGTTTTAGGTGGAGTCATAGGGCAGCTGCTTCCGTTTGATATGGAAGGAATCGATTTTTGTATGACGGCACTGTTTGTGATCATTTTTATCGATCAGTGGGAAAAGACCAGAAAACACATTCCGGCAATGACCGGACTTGGGATCGGGATTTTGTGCCTGGTGATCTTCGGGCAGAAAAGCTTTATGCTTCCGGCACTTCTTATCACATCCGGAATTCTGGTCATTACGGAAAAAGGAGGAAAAAGTGTATGACGACGGGCGGAATTTTACTGGCAGTTCTGGTATCGGCAGTTTGCACGTTCGCGCTTCGGGCATTGCCGTTTCTGGCATTTAACGGAGAGCGACGGATGCCGCTGTGGCTGGATAGGTTGGGGCAGGTACTTCCGGCGGCGATCATGGCAGTTCTGATCGTTTACTGTCTGAAAGATGTGGGAAGTGATCTGAGAGGAATCGCATTTCCAAAAGGAATTGCGGTGGCTGCCGTTGCAGTTACCTACAAATGGAAACACAACACACTCATAAGTATTGCAGCGGGAACGATCCTGCATATGGTGCTGTTAAGAGTATTGTAAGAGTTGCAACAGTCAGGAGTGTTAAAAATGCTGTGGGATAAGCGGAAATCCGATATTTTCGGATGGATCTCCCTTTGACCAGATGCACAGATTATGCTATGATATGTACCGATACACGCGTATTTTTTATTTGACAACAATCCAGATGGAACTTTCTGTTCAATAAAGAGGATTATGTGTCAGGGTACATTCTTTTTACAAGGAGAAAATCAATGAGTATAGATATTACGATTGAGGAAATGGAAGCGCTTCCTGCAGAGTCCTATGAGCTTTTTGATATTCGTGGCGAGATCGAGCGCGCCCATGGAATCCTGCCGAATTCGACGGCAAGCTCAGCAGATGCACTGATGGAGAATCCGCCGGAAGATAAGGAAAAGAAGATCATTATCTGCTGCAGCAGAGGACAGATCAGCAGGGATATCGCAGAAGAACTGCAGGATCAGGGATATGAAGCATATAGCCTGAAGGGCGGTTATGTTGGATGGCTGATGGCAGATATGAAGAAAAAGGAAGCAGATGATGTCTGTGAACATGTGGAGCTTAGTATCCGCAAGAAGTTCAAAAAGAAGATCTGGTCCAAATTTACAAAAGCTGTCAGAGAATATGAACTGGTCAAAGAGGGTGACCGGATCGCAGTATGTATTTCCGGTGGAAAAGATTCAATGCTGATGGCAAAGCTTTTCCAGGAATTAAAGCGTCACAACAAGTTTAACTTTGAAGTAAAGTTCCTGGTGATGGATCCGGGATACAGTCCGGAGAACCGGAAGGTTATTGAAGAAAACGCAAGGAAGATGAAGATTCCAATCCAGATCTTTGAATCCAATATTTTTGAATTGGTATTTGAGATTGAAAAATCACCGTGTTATATCTGTGCAAGGATGAGACGTGGATATCTTTATAATTTTGCACAGCAGATGGGCTGCAACAAAATCGCACTGGGACATCATTATGATGATGTGATCGAGACGATCCTGATGGGAATGCTCTACAGTGCACAGGTGCAGACTATGATGCCGAAGCTTCACAGTATAAATTTTGAAGGGATGGAACTGATCCGCCCGATGTATCTGATTCGTGAGGATGACATTAAGGCATGGAGAGATTACAATGATCTGCACTTTATCCAGTGTGCATGTAAGTTTACCGATACCTGTACAACCTGCAACAATGAAGAAAATCAGTCAAAGCGTATGGAGATTAAAAAGCTGATCGCAGAGCTTAAGAAGACGAACCCGTTTGTGGAGGGCAATATTTTCAAGAGTGTGGAAAATGTCAATCTGGATACGGTTGTCGGCTACAAGGCAAAAGGTGTAAGACACAATTTCCTGGATACTTACGATGATTAAAAATGACTGGATATGCCGGAGGCGTATCTGAGATATAAAGAAGAATGAAATTCCCGCCGGGCAGGTACAGGATCTGCCCGGCGGGAATTTTGAGATTAAATGACAGGAATATTGATCTGTACCAGAATTTCCGGTGTGGATCAGGATAAAGCGGTTTTCTGCTGATTTTTGATATCGTGGTAAATAACAAATCGTCCACGTCCGTTTTGCTTAGCTGTATACAGAGCATGATCAGCAAGGCGGTATAACTGGCTGAAAGATTCAGCATCCGTTGGAGCAACAGCACAGCCGATACTGCAGGAAAGTTTCCGACCGTTTATTTCCGGGATATCTACATTTTGAAGATTTGTATAGAGCTTTTGCAAATGCAGATGGATACTGTAATCCAGACGTACATTTTTCATCAGGATCATAAACTCGTCACCACCGACACGGCCGATGATATCGGTTGTCCGGAACTGTTCTTTCAGAAATCCGGCAAATATTTTCAGTACCTGGTCACCGGTTGCATGTCCATAAGTATCATTGATCTGCTTGAAATAATCCATATCGATCATCATTAAAGCCTGAAAATCTTCAAAATCTTTTTCGCGCAGCCATTCGGAAATCGTGTGTTCTGTATAAACTTTGTTCAGAAGTCCGGTCAGAGCATCTGTATGCGCCTGGCGAAGAAGCGAAGTCTGATTCTTCCGGTTGATCTTCCAGAGTGCGAAGATCAGGATCAGCACAATGCAGATAAAAAAGGCGAACAGAATGATTTCAAAGTTGTTGATAAAAGCAAAGGGCTGACGGGCATCGACTGCAGGAACGATATAGCAGAGCATCCAGCCGTTGTACTTTAGTGGCTGGTAGGAAATGTAGCGTGCATGTGATAAATCTGCTGTAATCTTGCGGCAGTTTGCGTGTCCTTGCTTAAAATCTTCCTGAAGGGTAGCGCCATCTTCCGAGGTCTGAAATACCCAGTCAGAGGAAGAAGTAAAAAAGTTTTCCCGGATTTCGTTGTGCGTAGATTCAATGGAAATGATGTTGCCGTCCGAGTCTGTGATAAATGAGTAGCCGGAACCGGAATACAGATCCTCAAAGAGCATGGCAGTCAGTTCCGTGACATCGATGGAGCCTCCAAGGACACCGATAATATTCTGATCTTTGTCATAAACAGGAACTGTGAGGACAACAAGGGTTTCGTTGTCTACTCTGCTTGACAGAGGAGAACTAAGGACGCGTCTGCCTTCCAATGTCTTTTGAAAATAGTCCCGTGAACTTGCATCGATTTTTTTCCCATCGCTGGAGTGCCCGATACCGTCTGTAGAAAAAAGCATAAGCCGATGATAGGAGCTGGAAGAAGCCAGTTCAGCAAGAAGCTGAAGATTATCGCTACTGAACAGATCGGAAGTTGTTCCGAAGTATGCAGCAGGACTCTCCAGAAATTCATATTCTTTTTCCAGAACCAGTTCCAGGTGATCCTTTTGCTGCAGTGTGTTTTTTTGAATAACGTTCTGTACACTCTTATCAACGCTCTGTTGTACAAACCAGAAAAAAATCAGAAGTGTGAACGTCATTACAATCAGGAACGAAATGACAGCCGTTCCGTATTGCATCAGTTCATGACGTGATATTTTTTTCATGTAAGATCCCCCTCATATTGTACGTTAACAAGATGTTGGGGTCAAAAGGTATTTTGCCCCCTTTGATACCAGATTGCTACGTGCTTTGCACTCTCGCAATCCTCAAAAACATTCGTAATCCACTCATTTTTCTTTGAAAAATGGCTACTTATTCATGTTTTTGTCGGGTCAAGAGGTCAAAAATCCTCTTGCAAGCAAGCTGCATCGGCTTTCTGACCTTTTGCCCCGGTATCTTAACAAATAAGTAATTAGATTTTCTAAATTATATCATAAATGTTCTGGAATGTCATCGAATTTGTATGTGAAATGGATAGAAACTATGCATAATAAACAAAAAATGAACAGAAAAAGAGAGAATAACGTGAAAATTAACAAAAGCATTACGCTATTCTCTCTTGGTTATACGTTATTATTTATTTTGCAAGCCGGTAGATTGCATCCAGATAAATCTTCATCCAGAGATCCAGTTTATCCAGCTCCAGACATTCATTTGTCTGATGCATCAGATCGGGCTGGTCTGGGAGGAGTGCGCCGAAAGCGACACAGTTATCCAGTGCTCTTGCGTAAGAGCAGGCACCGTCTACCAGAGGTTTTGCGGACATATCACCGGTGACATTGCGGTAGGATTCCATCAGAGTCTGGACCAGGAAAGAATCCTCAGGTACGTGGATGGATTCAGTTGCATATGGGTTCTCAAAACGGAATCCGGAATCGATAAGCTGCTTCTGAATGAGTTCCTGAACCTGGGCGCACCGGTAAGTAACCGGTACACGGTTGTCGATGGAGAAAATCACTTTATGATCCCGCACTTCCACCTTTCCGACATTGAAACTTAAACCGCCGGAGATCTCGTCTGTGAGATCGATTCCAAGTCCTTTTCCGGTCAGGTCAAAACCGATGTGCTGCATGTAAAATGTGGCGATCCGTGCCAGATCATTTTCCAGAGGAAGCTCAGATAAAGCTGACATCAGTCCGCTGATCGCATTGATTCCGGTAGAAGGATGTGCTGCGTGTGCGGCAAAACCTTCTGCGGTCAGCCGGAGGGATGAACCTGCATTTTCTATCGTGAAATGGCATCTGGTCTGTGTCTCCCAGGAGAGCAGGCTCTTGCGGATCACGGTTTCCAGTTCGAGAGGAAGCAGGACGGAAGCATGGTCTGCGACTGCGTTAAATGCATTTCCACCGGATAAGGTGATATCCTCTGAGACATCGGTTACAAGCTGATACTGAAAGACGCCTTTTTCAGCGTAAATAAGTGGGAATACTGCATCCGGTGTGAAGGACATCTGTGGAGCAGGGATCTTTTTCTTGTTGAAATAATAGTCCATGCATTTCCAGTCTGTCTCTTCGTTTGCACCTACAATAAAACGAATCTTTTTGCTGAGTGGCACACCCATTTCTTTTAAAATTTTGACTGCATGGAGGCAGGCAAGAAGAGGACCTTTATCATCAAGTACGCCACGACCATACAGTTTTCCGTCAATGATTTCCGGTTTAAACGGATCACATACCCAGCTGCCACTGCATGGAACCACGTCCACATGACCGAGGATTCCGAGAGTTTCTTCCTGATCTCCGTAATCTGCGTGTCCCGCATAGTGATCAAAATTTTCTGTTTTAAGACCAATGGACTCTGCCATTTCGAAGAAGCAGTCAAGTGCTTTGGCAGCGCCTGCACCGAAAGGCATTCCTGCATCCGGTGTGGCTTCCACGCTGTCTATGGACACCAGTTTCATAATATCCAGGATCAGACTTTCACGGTCTGCCTGTATTTGTTTTTCAAAATCCATAAGAGTTTACCTCCTTATGCAAGAAGCTTATACATATAACTGAATGATCAGCATGATCGCACTGAAGACGGTAGTCATACCCATCAGCGGCATGATGAATTTCAGCCATTTATCATAAGTAACATCCACCATTGCAAGGGATGCAAGGATCAGACCGGTTGGTGTGATGAAAGAAATCAGACCAAGACCGTATGCATAAGCAGATACGATTGCTGATCTTGAAACACCTACGGTGTCGGCAAGCGGAGCCATGATCGGGATGGACAGAACCGCAAGTCCTGATGAAGAGGAAATGAAGAATCCGAGTACGATAAATACAAGCATCATCAAGATGATGAATACGATCGGGTTCATTCCGCTGATCGCCCCTGAGAAGAATTCCAGGATGGTGTCAGAGATCATACCGTCTTCAAGGATGATGTTGATACCACGTGCCACACCGACTACCAGAGCTACGCCCATCAGGTCAGCGGCACCGCCGATAAACTGATCCATAAAGTTCTTTTCGCCGATTCCTGAAGTAAATGCAAGCAGGATCGCGCAGGCAAGGAAGAGGGCAGTCATGTTGTCGAACCACCAGCCCTGAGCTACAAGTCCCCATACAAGCACACCGAAGGATACGCCGAATACGAGGAGGGAAAGCTTCATCTTTCCGGTAAACTCAGGAACCTCGCCCTGATGTCCGAATTTCTGCATATGATGTTCATACTGATCGTAGCAGATGGATTTTGTCGGATCTTCTTTGACCTTCTTTGCATAACGAAGGATGTAGATCAGAGTGATCAAAGTACCGAGCACCAGAGCAACACCGCGGATTCCCATACCGTCAGCAAGGCTGATTCCGGCTGCGTTGGATGCGTTTCCGACAGAGAACGGGTTGATGGTCGGGAACATGGTTCCGATAGAAGATCCCATGTAAATTGCAGCGATACAAGCCATAACATCATATCCGGCTGCAAGGAATACCGGTACAAGGATCGGGTAAAGGGCAATGGTTTCTTCTGCAAGACCGAAGGTAGTTCCACCGGCTGCGATAATGATCGTGATCAGGATGATCAGGATATATTCTTTGCCCTTGGTGACTTTGGAAAGTGCTGCGATCGCCGCATTGAATGCACCCATATAATTCAGGACACCGATACATCCGCCAAGGATAAATACAAAGAGGATGATATCAATGGTATCGTAAACACCACTGATCGCTGCAAGGAGGATTTTAAATACGCCCTGCGGTTCCTGATCGACTTTCTCGTAGGTTCCAGGAACAGCGATCGGTTTGCTGATACTTCCATCAAGGAATTTATTTAAGTTTCCGGTAACACCCAGCTCGTCCAGGGATTCCTGGGTAGGAGCCATTTCTGTCACTTCACCTTCCGGTGTTGTGATTTCAAATACATCATGGTCTGCGTTGTACGTTAATTTGGAATAAAGTCCTGCCGGTACCACTGCAGTTAAAATTGCAGCGAAAATAAGGACGATAAATAATACAGTGAGCGCAGAAGGGAAAGATATTTTTTTCTTTTTCATAATCAGTATCTCCGTTTTCTATTTGGTATTTATTCATTTGCAAAGATTTTTACAAGTTCTACGATGACACGGACAGCTGCTTCCATACCTTCGATGGTGACGTGCTCCAGTGGTCCGTGATATCCGTGTCCGCCTGTTCCAAGGTTCGGGCAAGGAAGACCTTTAAAGGAAAGCTTGCAGCCGTCTGTACCTCCGCGGATTGGAGAAATATCCTCCGGAACATTTGCTTTCGCACAGGCCTCTCTGGCATAATCAATCAGATACATGTGATCTTTGATGATACATTCCATGTTCTGGTATTCATCGGTAAGTGTCAGTGTGACTGTGCCTTCGCCCCAGAGCTCATTTAAGATCTTTTCGATATGGCGGAGGGTGCTGCGGCGGGCTTCAAAGCTTGCACTGTCGTGGTCGCGGATGATGTATTCGGATACGGCATGCCCTTCATCTCCGTGTATGCTCAGAAGATGGTAGAATCCTTCATACTGTTCGGTATGACGCGGAATCTCGTATCTTGGGAGCATATTGTTGATATCTGCGGCAATGAGAACGGCATTGATCATCACATCTTTTGCAGAACCCGGATGTACATTTTTACCGTTGATCTCAAATTTTGCTTCGCATGCATTGAAGTTCTGATACTGGATTTCGCCTTCGCCGTCCCCGTCCAGCGTATAGGCAACATCTGCGTCAAAGGTATCAAAATCAAAGTGAGCGGCGCCGCTTCCACATTCCTCATCCGGTGTAAATGCAACACTGATCTGTCCGTGCGGAATCTTTTCTGTGATCAGGATCTCAAGAAGCTGCATGATCTCAGCGATACCGGCTTTGTCGTCAACTCCGAGGATGGTATTTCCATCGGAAGTGATGAGTGTACGTCCCTTTAATCCTTTCAGATGCGGGAAATCTTTGGTTGTAAGAACCCGTCCACTGTCTCCGAGAACGAGGTCACATCCGTCATAATCTGGTGTACAGACCGGATGGATTTCTGCCTCGCAAAATTCTGGTACAGTATCCATATGTGCGATAAGTCCAAGCTTTTTCTTGTTTTCATATCCTGGTGTTGCTGCAAGGATTCCATAAACGAAGCATTTGTCGTCCAGAACAACCTTGTCAAGTCCGAGTTCTTTCAGTTCATCAGCAAGGATTCTTGCAAGATCAAACTGACATTGAGAGGTTGGAACTGTATCGCTGTTTTCATCGCATGGTGTTTTGACTGCGATGTATTTGAGTAACCTTTCTTCTACTTTCATTTGTATTCTCCTTCCACATATTTGTTATACGGATGACTCCGTGGCTTGTGTTTTTATGCTATCATTTTATCCGGGTAGATCAGAAAAGACAAAAGGGGTGCGTTTTATTGACACGAAAAAATCAGACGTGTTATTATTGAAAGAAGAGAAAAAGCATGGTGCATGTTAGAAAATTGGGGAAATGTATTAAAATTTATGCACATGTCATAAAAAAATTGATTTAAAGGAAAGGAAATTGGTATGAATGCAGATGAGAAGGTAGGGCGTAATATTAGAAAATACCGGATGGCATATAATATGACACTGAAAGAACTTGCCGTAAGACTGCATAAGAGTGTGTCGACAGTTTCTAAATACGAAAAAGGGGATATTTCATTGGACATTTCGACATTTCTTGAATTGTCTAAGATTTTTAAGGTGTCACCTCTTGCGATTATCGGAGATGAGATTGCCGAGGAAGAGGAAGAATATACTTATGCGGAGACGATTGAAAAATTGTATATGTACAGCTATGACGGGATTGGAAAAGTAATTGTCAAAAGTGTGATTGAACAGCAGGCGGTGGAAGGAAAGAATAACAAATATAAAGTGCATTTGTTTAATGACGTAAGTGAGGTCAAAGAACCGGGGGAATGTGGAGGACTTTATGCTGGTGAGTATGAAAAGGAAGGATTTATCGGAACCTATATGCTTCATAACCAGGCGCTGAAATCAGAACATATCATGATCTCCTGTGTAAATAATCTGGTGAATCCGGGACAGCAGCTGGCACTGGTGTCCGGTCTCTCCAATTATACGATGCTTCCGGTGACCTTTAAAGCAGTGATTTCGGAAAAAGAAATTGTAAATAAAGAAAAGCTTATGAATCTTCTTACATTCAACAAAGAAGATTTTAAACTTATGAAGCAGATGAATTATCTTACCATACAAAATATGAGATAAAGAAGGATAAAAAAGATGACAAAGAAACAGAGAACACTGGAAGTAATAGAACGCTTAAGAAAGGAATATCCGGATGCAGACTGTACCCTGGATTATGATCAGGCATGGAAGCTTCTGGTCAGTGTCCGACTGGCAGCGCAGTGTACCGATGCACGGGTAAATGTAGTTGTAGAAGGCTTATTTGCAAAATATCCGACAGTAGAGGCTCTTGCAGAAGCAGATGTAAATGATATTGAGGAAATCGTCCGTCCTTGCGGGCTTGGGAAAAGTAAGGCACGGGATATCAGTGCCTGTATGAAGATGCTCCGGGATGAGTATGGCGGTAAGATTCCGAAGGATTTTAATGCGATCCTGAAACTGCCGGGAGTTGGAAGAAAGAGCGCGAACCTTATCATGGGAGATGTATTTGGTGAGCCTGCGATCGTAACAGATACTCATTGTATCCGTCTGGTGAACCGTATCGGACTGGTAGATGGAATCAAGGAGCCGAAGAAGGTAGAGATGGAACTCTGGAAGCTGGTTCCGCCGGAGGAAGGAAGTGACTTCTGTCACAGACTGGTTTACCATGGAAGAGAAGTCTGTACGGCAAGGACGAAGCCGCACTGTGAGAGATGCTGTCTGGCAGATATCTGTAAGAAGGTTGGGGTAGAGAAATAAATGCAGTATACAATTCCAGATTATTATAAAGAGTTCACCTGCATTGCAGACAAATGCGAGGATACCTGCTGTGCGGGGTGGCAGATTGTAATTGATAAAAAATCATTGAATAAATATAAGCATGTGAAAGGCAAGTTCCGTTTTACAATGCTGAAATCCGTAAACTGGATCCGCGGTATTTTCAGACAGGACAAAGAGAAAAGATGTGCATTTTTAAATGACTGCAATCTATGCGAAATGTATGCAAATCTTGGAGAGAAAAGTCTGTGTAAAACCTGTCGGCTGTATCCGAGGCATATCGAAGAGTTTGAGGATGTCCGGGAGATTACTCTGTCCGTATCCTGTCCGGAGGTGGCAAGGATTCTGATGGAGAAGAAGGAGCCTGTGCGTTTTCTTACTTATGAAAAAGAAGGAGAAGAGGAATACGAGGAATTTGATCCGTTTCTGTATTCTATGCTTGTAGATGCGAGAGATGCAATGCTTGCAATCCTGCAGGACCGGGAGCATTCCTTAAAAGTAAGAGCCGGTCTGGTCCTTGGGATGGCACATGACCTGCAGGTCAGATTTAACCGGGAACAGTTATTTTCCTGCGAGGAAGTCATTGACCGTTATCAGACAAAGAGTGCCCGAAAGTTTGTACGGAAACTTTGGAAAGAGGAAAAGCCGTCTGTGCAGGAAAGATGGGAGATGGCGCATAAGATGTTCCGGGAACTTTATGAATTGGAACTTCTGCGCGAGGACTGGGATATGCTTTTGATGGAGAGCGAAGAACTTCTGTATGCGCAGGGAGCAGATGCGTATAAAGGAATTTCATCTGACTTTAAGAAGTGGGTGAAGGAAGAGAGTGATATCCAGATCCAGACAGAGCAGCTTCTGGTATATTTTATTTTCACTTATTTCTGCGGTGCAGTTTATGATGGAAGGATTTATGCGAAGGTGCAGATGGCGGTGATAAGTACCTACCATATTTATGAGCTGTGGAAAGCACGGTGGATTGAGAATGAAGGGACGCTTGCGCAGGATGAGATTGTGGAGCTGGTGTACCGGTATTCGCGGGAGATTGAGCATTCGGATAAGAATCTGGAGCGGATGGAAAAGATGATGCTGCGGGATAGGCTGCCGTGGTATAAGGGATAATGAATAGATGCGTGGTGTGTATAATTAAAATAAGGGGAGTTTTACTTTATAACTTATTTCAATGATAGAGCAAAACTCCCTTATTTTTGCCTTAATATGCAAGCGATTGTAATTCCGTAATAATTGCTTCTATAGTTGTCACATCTTCTTCCAGCATGTCTGCGATTTGTTCTTTTGAATAGTTTTTCTCTAATTTCTTTTTTACCTGACTCTTCAAAAGGTCATTCTTTCCTTCGGTAATTCCAGCCTCCTGCCCTTCAGCAAAAGCCTTTTGCCGTTCTATTTCTCTTTCTTCCCACGCTCGCATGAACTTCGCCTCCATTTTTTTGTTCGACCTGATCTGGCAGACTTTCTGGTGAAGTAATTTGATCTTTTGGCTTGTGCATGATCCTGCGACTTCATTTGTTGATTTTTCCATATAATGAAGTAACTCGATCAGTTCCGGTGATACCATTTCAGGATGTGTGCCATGACAGTTCAGGAAAATACGCGTTGCATCATCTTGCAGAACAAGGTCTGGACATTCTTCACATTTCATTCGGAAAGTGTACTTGTAAAGTCCTTTGCCAAATGGATCGAAAGGCATGATCAGAATAATAAAAGCACGATTCAGTTTGTTGAAGTCAACGCTTCCAGGTGGCAGCAGATTACTGTCCAGTACCGCCTGATAGAAGCGGCTGCGTTTGGGAAGATTCTTTGTATCTTCCTTCTGCGCTTCCGTATCGTACACAGTATCATCGTCATCCCATGCATAGACATCTAATCGGACCTGCCGGTTATCCGGAAGAGTCCGCATTTCTTTTTCAGAATGCGGTGCCGATTTAAGTGGGATATCCTGTCCCAAAATAATATCCAGTACCGTTTTCATATTCTCCGAATCTTCCATTGCTTCATCGAATAAAAATCTGTCCAACAGGTTAAGTTTTGAGAATTCTTTTCTTTTGTTCATTTATTTCTCCTTTCATAGGGGGAACGTTCCGAAAGGAGAAAGTCTATATGATTATATTAACATATGACGGGAATATGTAAAAGAGGCGATCTCGATCCGGATATTTTCAGTTGTCGTTCATTGTCGGAAAAAGTTGCCGGAAACTGGCTCCGAAAATGAGATTTGGTTGAATAGATAAGGTTGCAAACAAGAAGAAGTTTGTTTGCGTATGGATATCGTAGCATAAACCATATGAAACTGCAATCTTGAAAACAGTCGAAAAATTTCGTTAAAAGTTCCGCTCATGTATAGTTATAATCTAATTTTTTACATCACAAATTTTAAACAGAGCACAATTATCTGGAGTGTGATTGGAGTAGCAGCGCTTGCATATGCAAATTCATTTTTTGTTGCCAAGATATTTGAGCCATATTTGAAGATGCCTGCACGATTTTTGATGCATTTGAATAAGAATTTTTGTTTAAAAAGGCGTGTGAAAAATGATTTCCCATTTTTCACACGCCCTTTTTAGTTTTAATCTCTATGCATAGAGAATTTATCCATATCGTAATTCTTCAGGTTATCAAGAATTCCACGGTCATCAGCCTGAGAGATCAAGGCATCACGGTTCTTCTTGGAAGCCATCTGGTCATTGAATGAGCTTGGGCCGCCGACGCATCCGCCGTCACATGCCATACCTTCGATAAAGTCTTCCGGAAGACGTCCAACCTTCATGAGAAGGAGGGCTTTCTTACATTCCTGAGAACCATTTGCACGACAGACTTTTGCATCGATGCAGTTGTCAGATTCTTTCAGACTTTCCAGAACAGCTGCTGTTACACCGCCGGAATTTGCAAAGCGTTTTCCGAAGGTAGAAGCGGTCTGGTTGTCGTTCGGACAGGCCTCGAGCTCAACATCTTTTGCTTTCATGATCGCACGGATCTCGCTGTATGTAAGAACATAATCTGCATTTCCTTCGATCTGCTGATCGGCAACTTCGGATTTCTTAGCAAGGCAAGGTCCGATAAATACAGTGATCGCTTCCGGATCCTGTGCTTTGATCATACGGGAAATTGCACACATCGGAGAAACAGTTGTTGAGATATTGTCAGCAAGCTGTGGGTAATGCAGGCGAACCATATTTACAAATGCAGGGCAGCAGGAAGTTACTTTTTTCTGTCCTTCTTTGTA
>Ga0129313_1000449_pt1 | contig 35210 bp, 28 predicted proteins | sample O1105metagenome_FD_94436 | JGI IMG/M metagenome (GOLD analysis project Ga0129313, IMG submission 94436) | Orangutan group fecal microbial communities from fecal samples from Wisconsin, USA - O1105 metagenome | ecosystem: Host-associated > Mammals > Digestive system > Large intestine > Fecal...
ATTCGATATGACAGAATACTATGAAAAACAAAGCAGCATCCTTGCAAAGTTCCGCAAGAACGCCGCATAAAAGTAGCCTAATAGACTGAAAGTGAATTTACACACAAAAAAGGACTTGACCCAGGCGGTAGGCACTGAGATGCAAAACAGAAGGAAAAGTGCCCTCTAATTTCCAGGCGGTAGGCACTGAAGTGTAAAAGCAGAAAGAAAGTGCCTTTGAGAAGGAAATGGACCTTTCTTAACTGTATAAAACTTACGGCAGGATCAGAAAAGAACCAGGTGACACCGCCTCATTTGGCCCTAAAAAACAGAGCTACCGCCCAACAAAAAATCTGTTAGTGCGATAGCCCCTTTTCTCTCTTTATTTGTCTTTTCTTATTTTACTTATACTTATAAAATCCTTCGCCGGAGGACATGCCGAGCTTGCCCTCGTCTATGTACTTCTTCAGGATTTCTTCCATCTTCTTGAAATTGTACGGCATCATCATTTTTTTCAGGAGCGGGGAGAAAATTCCCGGTACGCTCTGGTACTGATGCACAATATTGTAGGCGGTGTTTAAGCCAACGGTGTCAAAAATCCGGAACGGGCCCTTGGGGGCACCGGTGCCGTGCGTCCAGGCAATGTCAATGCTTTCCGGGTCGGAAACGCCGGATGCATATAAGTCCAGACCGCTGAGCAAGAACGGAACCAGCATAGAGTTCAACAGATAACCGCTTTTTTCTTTTCTTACCGGAAGTCCGATCATGCGGATATCATTGGCAAACTGTAAAATGTCATTGAAATATTTCTCGTCCGTTTTGGACTGCGCCATAATCTCTGCCGTATTGTTTTTCCAGATGGAATTGGCAAAATGCAGGGACAGGTACTTCTCCGGTCTGCCGGTATATTTGGCAAACATGGACGGAAGAAGCGTGGAGGAATTGGTGACAATCACTGTTTTTTCGGGAAGTAACGGTGCCACTTTCTCGTAGAAAGCAATTTTATCCTTCTCGTTTTCCGCCATGGACTCAATTAACAGGTCGGCATCCGCTACCGCTTTTGCCATGTCCAGCTCCAGCTTAATGCCGCTGTAAGCCGCTTCGACCTTTTTCAGGCACTCTTCCTTGTCGAAATTCTCTTCATCCGCAATACCTGCACACCAGGGCCCCTTGCCGGATGCCATGTCTTCGATGGCTTCTATGTAAGTCTCTTTCAGCTTATCTAACTTGGGCTGGGTTCTGCCGATGGAACCCTCGCTCCGTAACCAGATGGTTACATTTGCTCCACAGTAAGCCGACTGGAAAGCTATCTGGCTCCCCAATACGCCGCCCCCTGCAACCACTACATTTGCATACTTCATAATAGTTACCCTACCTTTCTCTCTAAATATATGTTACGTCCGAACTGATATATCCTAAGTATACCATGAAGAGAAGGGCGGGGGAAGCAATTTGCAAGGGAAATAATAAATCTCGTCAAAAATGTCAACTTATCTCGTCAATCATGTCACCCTTAAATCAAGCGCAGAACCTCCCCGATATCCCCGTCAATGGCGACCGATTTTTCCTTTATTTCCGTCGGCACCTGCGCCTGTCCCTTGTTGATGCAGGCATAAAACGCATGCTGCCAGTTGTACGCATACTGCCAGAAATTATATTTTATAATGCCCGGGGTGTTGTAACCGACGCCCAGCTCCAGAAAGATAACCTTTTTTCCCCTGTGATTTTCCATAAATGTTTCATATCTTTTGGCTGCGCTGTGCCAGCCTTCGTCCTCTGCAAACGTACCGTCGCTGCGAAGGTTCATGGTCATGGGTCTGCCGCAGTGCGGGCACCGGGGCACCAGCTCCGCGGGGACACGCATGGATGGCATTGCCTGTGCCGGCGTACCCTGGGGTAGCATTTTCTGTTCCCCTGCATCTTGGGGCTGCGTTGCCTGTTTGTATGCACCCGAATACGCAATTTCAGGTAAAATCAGGCTGCCGTCGGGGGCTATTTGATAACCTTGTGCCTCTACCATCCTGCGGATATCTTCCTCATTGTCAAAGGTTTCCTGACGACAGGGCTTGCTGCACTGAAACAGCCCATAATCTCCCTGTGTGTAAAACAGGCGCCCCTTGTCGAAACCCGCCTTCTGAAAACAATGATCCACATTGGTGGTCAGCACAAAATAATCCTTGTCTTTTACCAGTCGGAAAAGCTCCTCATAGATAGGTTTCGGTGCATCCATATAACGGTTAATGTAAATATACCGGCTCCAATATGCCCAATGCTCCTCCAAAGAGGAAAACGGATAAAAGCCGCCGGAATACATATCCCTGAAATGGTATGTGTCGATAAAATCGGCAAAATATTTCCGAAAACGTTCTCCGCTGTAGGTAAAACCTGCTGCCGTGGAAAGTCCCGAACCGGCGCCTATCACCACCGCATCCGCCGTCTCCAGCGCCTGGCGGAGCACCTCGATTTCATCCTTATTCTTATCTTTGTCTGTCGTTCTGAAGAAGCCGTTCATAAATTCTCTTATCCTCATCCTTAAATACATTAAAAATAACCTTATCTATGCCTGGGTTTTCCGCCTGAAATTCCTTTACCGTTTCCACCGCAATTTCCGCGGCTTTTTCGGCAGGGAAACAGAAAACACCGGTGGAAATGCAGCAGAATGCCACACTTTTCAGACCATATTCCCTTGCAAGGCTTAAGCAGGAACGATAACAGGACTTCAGAAGTTCACAGTCCCTCTCCGTAAGCCATCCTTGCACAATCGGTCCCACCGTATGCAGCACATACCGGCAGGGAAGATTAAACGCCGGGGTGATTTTTGCCTTGCCGGTGGGTTCCTCATGCCCCTGCCTCTCCATAATTTCTGCGCAGGTCCATCGCAGTTCCATGCCTGCAAAAGTATGAATGCAGTTGTCAATGCAGGAATGGTTGGGCACATAGCAGCCCGTCATGCCGCTGTTGGCTGCATTCACAATGGCGTCACACCGCAAGGTCGTGATATCACCCTGCCAGATATACAAACCCTCCGCCGCCGGAGGTAAATCCTCGCAGTCCGTAATACCCTTCCCGGCAATTTCTTCTTTCAGGTATTCGTCCTGTATCTGCAGAAAGGCAGGGGCACATTTCTTAGGATAACGCACATTCATAAGACCTCGCAGGAGCCGCTTCTGTTCTTCTTCATCCTGCGGTATGGAAACAGGCTCCTGCTCTGTATTCTCCTGCAACAGCTTTTCAATTAAATAAATCCGGCGTTCCTTCTGGTCCATAATCCTGCCCTTCCTGCATGTTTTTATGAACTGACATTGTTGTCAGTTGCAAATAAGCCACACAAATTTAATTTATATCAAATTCACTTACTTGCCCGGGAAAAAGAAACCGACAGTCATGTCAAGATAATTCAGACCGCTGTAACCGGCATATTTTTCCTGTACCTTCTTCTTCATTTCCTCTGCATTTTCGCAGGTGAAAGAAATCTCCTTCAAATCTTTCAGGTATGCAATCTTGGTTTCCGCATCCTTCAAATCTTCCGGTGTGTAATGCGCTGTCAGAATGAAGGTAAATCCCTTGCGGATGTAATAATTTAACTGGGAAATGATACCGTCGGCATGAGGGCAGCCCGCTACGATGGAGTGGCAGTCATGGCCCATCATATGTGTGTAAACACAGTTGATTTCGGGGATTTCCACATCAAATGCCTCTGCATTGGAGGTAATAACAAATTTCATGCCGGCAATTTCCGTTTCGCCGTCCTGCATAATCTGTGCGGGCTGGCAGATGGAAGCGTCAAAGCTGTCGCCAAAAGCATTTTGGAAATTAGCCACCAGTCCGGCACCGCCGCCGTTTGTATTGTAGGCAACAGAAGATGCGGTTCCGAAAGCGGGTACCTTAGGCAGGAAAGTTGCTCCGGCTGCATGATATGCTACCAGCTTGGCTTCCACTATGATGTTTTCTGCCTTTAAGAATTCCGTCAGCTCGTTAATATTATCATAGAAGCAGGGCAGCTCAATGACAACACCTTTTCCGTTTTTTGCCACGATAAATACTTCATCATCAATCAGGTCATTGGTTTTGTAAGCATAAAGGCTGATTTCGCCGAATTTGTAAACTTTTACTTCGCCCTTCTGTAAGGTAATGGTTTCATATGTATTCTTGTTCATGTTTTCTCCTTTTCCTGTCACGTTGGTTCCACATCACGTTGACCATAGACATCTTGTTAGCTGCTGTATCGCATTGATTATTGTGTTACGTTCCGGAACTTTCCGTCGGCCGTACTTCCTGTTCCTGATTGCATTCTATCGCCATGGATGCCGGTTGTGAAGTACGCACAATATTGTGGGATAGTTACCGAAAGGAAACCATTGTGCCGTTTTGGGGAAAAACAGGACTATCAAAAAACACTTGATTTCCAAAAAGGAACAAGCATATAATATGTACGTAAGTATCTTTTAGATACTATTGGACAAACCATCAACTTGATAGAGCGCATTGAATAAAAGTATCAGCCTGATAAAAAGAATTGGTCGAAAATGTTAGACCGACAGAAAGGATTGGATAATATGGAAGCAAACAACACCGAAAAAATCTTGCCGGCATGCCCGGTGGAAACCACCCTGACTTTAATCGGAGATAAATGGAAAGTGCTTATTCTTCGGGACCTAATGCCCGGAACCAAGCGCTTCGGCGAACTGAAGAAATCCATCGGAACCGTTTCGCAAAAGGTACTGACGGCACAGCTCCGCGATATGGAAGAAAGCGGTCTTGTAAACCGCAAAGTGTATGCCGAAGTTCCGCCGAGAGTGGAATACTCTCTGACGGAAACCGGCAAAAGTTTAGAACCCATCCTTTCTGCTATGAAAGTCTGGGGAGAAGAATATAAGAAAAAGAACGCGTAGGGATTTTATTTTTCTCATCCGTCTTTCATTATTCACCTATACTCCATCGTATACAGGCATGCGCCGGATTTCAGCTCCTTCTTTCCGGTGTTTTTCATGCCGCATTTCTCGTACTTGGTAACTTTGAGCGGTGTGTCGGTGTCCAGTACACAGGGAATGCCGAGCTTTCTTGCCTCCGCAAACGGCTGCTCCAGCACCTTTTTCATGAAGCCTTTTCCCTGGAATTCCCTTAACACCACCACCATGGAAACGGCAACATAGTCTTTTTCCTTTTTATAAAGCCTGGCATACAATTCGCCGCCGGACTCGGCTACCGTTTTCACACCCTGGAAGGACATTTCGCGGAGCATGCGGAATACCATGTGGAGAGCCGCCCCTATTTTCATTTTCGTGGTCTTGTGCCAATAGGCAAGAAAGCCCTCGTGCTGTTCGGATGTGGTATACAGAACGCCCGCCTTGTAAAAATACTCCGTCATGATTTCAAATGCCTTCACCATATCTTCTTTGGAGGCGGTTGCCGCAAGCCCGGCACCCTCTGCCACAAATGCCTCGCCTATCCGTGTTCCGTAGTGAACAAGTTCCTCTTTTGACATATTCGTTACTTTAATCATATCATCACCATGCCTTCCCCTAATTTACAAACCTACCCTCACGCCTTCTCAAACACCAGTATCTTCTGCGCCATTTTCTTCACAAACGGCATCCAGATAATCAGCTTGTAAACGGGGCTTAAGGTGAGCATGCCGCGGAGGATGTTGTCATTTTTCACCTTGCGGAAGCCGTCTGCAATGTCGCCCAGTTCTTCAAAGCTGTTGGCACCCCAGGTAAAGACGGCACCGGTGGACTGAATGGACTTTTCCACGCCTTCCTTGTTGACAAACTTCGGGCACAGGCATTCCATGATGACATAAGCATTGTCAAAATTATTCCGGATAATCTGTAGCATCTGTCCCACCTGCTCTCTGGTCAGGTACATGGTCAGACCCTCAATGATAAAAAGCATCTTGCCCCTCTTAGTCACCTGCGACGGCCATGCCGGGTCAAAACAGGAACAGCCGATGGTGGAAACCCTGCCTGTTTCCCCGTATACGGAGTCCCTTACCGCAATGGTTTCCGGCAAATCCAGGTTGTACCAGGTGATTTTTCCGTTATCCATGCGGTAAAAACGGGTGTCCAGACCGCAGGCAATGTTGACGACCGTACAATCCGGGTTCTTGCGGATAAAGTCCGATACCAGTTCATCCAGCACCACCGTTCTTGCCACAACGCCACCGCTCATGGCTGCGTCCTTGCTTGCCCTGGAAAAATCATAATCCAGCTTTTCCACAATTTCTTCTGCTTTTTTATCCTTAAATTTATGCTGGGGATTTTTGCTGTACATCGCTCTCGCATAAAAGCTCTGCAGCATGGTTTCTGCTGCTCCGTTCAATACCGGTACAATTTTCTCTTCATTCATTTCTATTTCCACACCTTTCGCACTATTTGATACTTTTTCAAATCATATGTTAGCTCATGCTAACTGCATTGTCAATAAAAATGCTAAGTCTCATTTTCATGAAACTTAGCATCCTGCATTTAATATTTGGAGAACTCCAGGATTTTCTTGGCATTCTGAATTCTCTCTTCGGAAGGCGGCTCCACTCCTTCTAATTTATAAGGAATACCTAACTCTTTCCACTTGTATTCGCCCAAAGTGTGATAAGGAAGAACCTCTACCTTCATCACAGTGTCCAGAGTGTCGATAAATTCTCTCGTCTTGATTAAATATTCATCCTTGTCCGTGATGCCGGGCACCAGTACGTGACGAATCCACATGGGAATGCCCTGCTCGGAAAGGTATCTTGCACAATCCAGGATATTTTTGTTGGTATGACCGGTCAGCTTCTTATGCTCTTCGTCGTCGATGTGCTTGATGTCCAGCATAACAAGGTCGGTGTATTTCAGTAATTCGTTGAATTTGGAGAAGAAAGGCTCTTCTCTGGTAAAAGGCTGTCCGGAGGTATCCAGGTTAGTATTGATGCCTCTTTCATGCGCCTTTTTGAATAAATCAATTAAAAAGTCGATTTGCAGCAATGCTTCGCCGCCGCTGACGGTAATACCGCCATCCTTGCCCCAGTAGCTGCGGAAACGCTCTGCCTTATCTAAAAGCTCGTCTGCTGTCTGCAGATTGTCTGTTTCAGGATTCCAGGTATCTACGTTGTGGCAATACTGGCAACGCATATTGCATCCTTTTAAGAAAATAAGATAACGGATTCCGGGGCCGTCTACCGCGCCAAATGATTCTAATGAATGAATTCTACCTTTAATCATATAAATACCTATGCCTTTCTGTAATCTGCATATCAGTTCTGTCTTAGTATTACCAAAAAGGGGCCGGACATTACTGCCCGACCCCAATTTACATCAATTATCTTGAAACCTGTTAAGATTAAAGTCTCTTATGGCAGGTTCTTGCGATAACGTCATCCTGCTGTTCCTTGGTCAGGCTGATGAACTTAACAGCATAACCGGATACACGGATGGTGAAGTTTGCGTATTCAGGCTTCTCAGGATGTGCCTGTGCATCTAACAGCTTCTCTGTACCGAATACGTTAACGTTGAGGTGATGAGCACCACGATCGAAGTATCCGTCCAGAACGCCTGCCAGAGTATTCTTCTGCTCGTCAAGGTCATGACCAAGAGCGGAAGGAGCCATGGTCTGGGTATTGGAAATACCATCCAGAGCATACTCGTAAGGAAGCTTAGCTACAGAGTTCAGGGATGCAAGCAGACCGCTCTGTTCTGCACCGTAGGAAGGTGATGCACCGGGAGCGAAAGGCTTGTAAGCTTCTCTGCCGTCAGGAAGAGCACCGGTAGCCTTACCATATACAACGTTGGAAGTAATGGTCAGGATAGAGGTTGTGGGCTCGGAATCTCTGTAAGTCTTGTTCTTCTTAATCTTCTCCATGAAGGTCTTCAGAAGCCATACAGCAAATTCGTCTGCTCTTTCATCATCGTTACCGTATTTAGGGAACTCGCCTTCGGTCTTGAAGTCGATAGCGCAGCCCTGGTCATCACGGATAACTTTAACCTTAGCATACTTAATAGCGGACAGGGAGTCAGCTACGTGGGACAGACCTGCAATACCGGTTGCGAAGGTTCTTCTTACATCGGTATCAATCAGAGCCATCTCTGCTGCTTCATAGTAATATTTATCATGCATGTAGTGAATCAGGTTCAGGATGTTTACATACAGAGCTGCACACCAGTCAAGCATGATGTCGTATTTATGCATAACTTCGTCGAAATCAAGGTATTCGGAAGTAATGGGTGCGATTTCGGGACCGCACTGCATATGCTTGCCGTTCTTGTCAAGATGCTTTTCATCCTTACCACCGTTGATAGCGTAAAGTAAGCACTTAGCAAGGTTAGCACGAGCACCGAAGAACTGGATTTCCTTACCGGTCTGAGTTGCGGATACGCAGCAGCAGATGCTGTAGTCATCGCCCCAGATAGGCTTCATAACATCATCGTTCTCATACTGGATGGAAGATGTAGTTACGGAAATCTTAGCTGCATACTTCTTGAAGTTTGCGGGAAGAGCGCTGGAGTACAGAACGGTCAGGTTCGGTTCAGGGCTGGGTCCCATGTTTTCAAGAGTATGAAGGAAACGATAGTCGTTCTTGGTAACCATATGACGGCCGTCCATGCCGATACCGCCAACTTCCAGGGTTGCCCATACAGGGTCACCGGAGAATAACTGGTTGTAAGAAGGAATACGAGCGAACTTAACCATACGGAACTTCATGGTCATATGGTCGATTAACTCCTGAGCTTCTTTCTCAGTCAGAGTACCTTCCTTTAAGTCTCTTTCGATATAGATATCCAGGAATGTGGAGATACGTCCAACGGACATAGCTGCACCGTTCTGGGTCTTGATAGCTGCTAAATAGCCGAAGTATAACCACTGAACAGCTTCCTTAGCGTTGGTAGCGGGACCGGAAATATCGTAGCCGTAAATCTTAGCCATTTCCTTCATTCCCTGCAGAGCCTTGATCTGCTCAGCAATTTCTTCTCTCAGACGGATAACTTCTTCGGTCATGGTACCGTTACCGCAGTTCTTCTTATCCTCTTTCTTCTTCTCAATCAGGAAGTCGATACCGTAAAGAGCAACTCTTCTGTAGTCGCCTACGATACGTCCACGACCGTAAGTATCGGGAAGACCTGTAACGATATGAGTATGACGTGCAACCTTCATCTCATCTGTATATGCATCAAATACTGCCTGGTTGTGTGTCTTATGATAGTCAGTGAAAATCTTGTGGAACTTAGGGTTAACTTCGTAACCGTAAGTGCTTGCAGCTTCCTCTGCCATCTTGATACCACCGTAAGGCATAAATGCTCTCTTTAACGGCTTGTCTGTCTGAAGACCTACAATCTGCTCAAGGTCCTTCATAGACTCATCAATGTAGCCCGGGCCGTAAGCGGTAAGGCCGGATACAACCTCTGTTTCGCACTCTAATACGCCGTCGTGCTCACGTTCTGCTTTCTGTAATTCCTGCAGTCTGCCCCAAAGCTTGTCGGTTGCCTCTGTAGGGCCTTCCAAAAAGCTTTCGTCACCATCATACTGGGTGTAGTTTCTCTGGATGAAGTTACGAACATTGACATCAACATCCCAATGGCCGTCTTTCACAAAACCTCTCCATGCTTCTGCCATGAAAATTTACCTCCTTTTGGTAAAAATAAAATAATATTATCAACAGGAAACCTTGTCGCGGTTTACCTACTGTTGTTTACGTTAAAAGTGTACTACTAACAAAGGCTAAGTGTCAACTGTTTTGCGGATTGGACGTAATTTTATACATTCCGGAGCCACCAGAGGAAGGGTCTGGTGCCGATGTAGAACTTCACGGTCTTCGTTCCGCCGTATTTTCCGCATCCCTGCAGGGTAACCTGGGCGGTTCCTTTGTTGACATTGTTCTTGTAACCGATGATTTTGTAGCCGTCTGTCTTACCGTTTTCAGTCGTAACAAGAGGCAATTCTTCTACCACTGCCTGCCTGCCGGTTCCCACCTTCATGGTAAGGATTAAATCCTCCTCCGTCAGGGTGACCGGTTTTGTGGTGTAAGGAAGTGTCTTGGGCACTACCTTAACCGTTACTTTTGTAAAATCAAACTCGGTAATGCGGTAGTCTGCGGTCAGCACAGAGCCCTCGCCCCGGTAGTTTCCGGCACCGGTAATGGTGATACGGACAATGCTGCCGGGTTCGTTTACGATGCCTGTTTTGGTGTCCAGTTCCACGGCTCCGCCTTCGGTCACTAAACTGTAAGTAAGCGTATAGTCTGTTTTCTCCTTCAGCTTTACGCCATCGGCATCCGTTATCACGGGCTTGCTGACAAACTTGCCCTTGTTTTTGTTTGCCGGCACATCGTTTACGGTCACCGTGATGGGATTTACCACATCCGCGAGGCTCTTGTTGGTAATGGTAAAGGTCTGCTTCACACTGCCCTTAAAGTTTCCTTTGCCCTTTACGGTAATGAGCGGCAGCTTCTTCTCCGCCAGGTTTTTGCCTTCGCTGACAGCCTTGTTGTTGACATAGGTTACGGTATAATCTTTGCCCTCTTTCAGGGTAACGGTGTTACCGTTTGCTAATTTCGCTGTCACCACAATTGCGGGCTTCGCACCGTTCTTCGCAAATGCAACCTTGATTGCACTGTCTGCCGCATCCCCGCTGCCGGTTGCATTGCTTTCGGCAGATGCATTGCTTCCGTTTGCTTCCTGCGCACCGCTCGCTGCGATTTTCGCTTCCGCGTCCGCTGCCGCCAAATCTGCCTGCGTAATCTTGAAGGTCTTCTTTACGGTTCCGGTATAACCGCCAGCGCCGGTAATCACGACGGTTGCGGTTCCCGCATCTACGTTTTTGAGATAGGAAACCTTGTAATCGCCATATTGCGCATATTCATCGTATTCCCGCAGATAGGTGGTCTGCGTTACGGTCTTTCCGTTTTCATCTTTTACTTTTTTCTGCAGACTTACCCTTACTCTGGGTTCCTGTTCCTTGCCGTTGTAAACAATGCTTACATTCTTGCTGCCGTCCGCCCAGCTTACCATGTTTGCGGAAAGTGCTGTGCCCTTGATTTTAAAGGTAATACGCTTTTCGCCGAAATATTGTCCGATAGCTGTTCCGTCTTCCAGAATCTTTCCGGTTCCGGTAAGAACGACGGTTGCGGTTCCCACATACCTGTTGTTTATCCAGGTTACCGTATAGTCGGCATTTTCTGCGGAAACGGTTTCACCGGCTGCATTCACATCACCTTCCTTGTATAAGGTAACTTTATTTTTTCCGCTGCCGTAGGTTACGGTAAGCGCCGGGGTCATGCCTTTTGCATTGTTTCCTTCGCATAAATCCACATCATAAGCCACATCCGGTACTTTTGCCACAGTAACCTTGCTCATCAAAATCTGCTCTTTTGCCACATCTGCCAGGGTCACCGTGATCTGTCTGGTGCCGGTGTAATTGCCTTTTCCGACAATCTCCACGGTATACTTTCCGGGAGTTACATAGCTGTTTGCATTTTTGTTTCTCGCGTTCTGTTCATTCAGGGTTACGTGGTTTACGGTGTAATCCTTGTTTTCTGACAGCTTCTTTCCGTTATCCGTCACCACCGGCACGGCTTTGATACCTTTGGGATTTTTTCCCGTGGGTGCCGCCAGATAAAGGTTATCGATGTTAATACGCTGTTCCGTTGCATCCATGGATGCCGGATTTATGGTAAAAGTACGGGTTTCCGTTCCCTTATAATTACCGGTACTCTTCACGGTAATGGTGGGCGCCTTTTTCGCATCATCCGCCGTTGCCGCATTGATATTGTTTTTATAAGAAACTGTATAATCTTTTTTAATAGTCAGCAGCTTTTTGCCGTCGTATACTTTAAAGGAAGGTGTGATTGCTTTACCGGTATAGGTATAGCCGCCTGCCTGCAGGTCCGTCATCCAGATACCGTCGGGAATGATACCGTCATCCGGCACATCCTCCCGGAGCACCTCCCCGTACTCTGCTTTTCCGTCCGTGCTGCTTATCAGGGTAAAATCACTATACCGGCCAGGTTCCCGTCCATAATCAAATTTCTTTACCGTCGCTTCGTAAACGGCATTGTCAAACACCAGACGGGTCACCGTATCTTCGGTATCTGCCGGAAGATACATGTATAAATAGCCGTCTTCCATGGTGCATACATCCTTCAGGTTGTAAGAAAGCGTCTTTGTTTCTCCTGTTTTCTTATTATAGGTCTGTAATACAGGATTTCCGACAGCCGCATTTTTCCCGGCAAGAAGCAGCAGGTCTGCCCTGGCAGGGTATGCTTCATATGGCTCGTCTCCATCTTTTCCCTGTATACCACAAAGTTTGTTTACCTTGATATTTCCACCGGTGACCATAGGGGTACTGTCGTCGTTGGCTCCCCAGCCGCTTCCGATTCCGTATCCTTCACAGAATGCGTTGTCCGCAGTTGACAGAGCCGTTACGGTTCCCCCGCTTATCGTAATATTATTTCCTTCTCTAGAATAACCGCCTCCGATTCCGGCTCCGGTAGATACATCATCTCCTACTGCAATGGATGTTGCGGTGACCGTTCCTCCACTTATCGTAATATGATTTCCTTCTCCAGAATAACCGCCCCCGATTCCAGCTCCGGTATTGCCTCCGGTTGCCGTTATCGTTCCACCCGAAATAGTGATGTTGCTTGCGGTTCCTCTGTCTCCGCCTCCGATTCCCGCTCCATACACTCCGCCGGTTGCCGTTACCGTTCCGCCCGAAATAGTGATGTTGCTTGCGGTTCCTCTGTCTCCGCCTCCGATTCCAGCTCCATACATTCCGCCGGTTGCCGTTATCGTTCCGCCCGAAATAGTGATGTTGCTTGCGGTTCCTCTGTCTCCGCCTCCGATTCCAGCTCCAAAGACTCCTCCGGTTGCCGTTATCGTTCCGCCGGTTATCATGATATTCTTTACCGTTTTCGCGTTGCCACTGCCGACTCCCGCTGCATTATAGCCGCCCGCCGCCATCAGACTGCCGTCTCCGGAAATGGTAAGAGTACCGATATCTTCCGCATCTCCGTTCTTCTGGATAGCGGCATAGTAATTTCCTGCTTTTAAGCCATTTTCACCCTTTAAGATAATGTTTACATTTCCGGTACTGTTTTCCGGAATCAGGATGGGCGAGCTTATGTAGGGTATAGCAGATGCATCCATATAGGCTCCGTCCAAAGTCAGGGTCACAGACGCATTTTCTTCTATTTGTATTCTCATCGGAGAATAGTTGTCCTTGCCGTAACCATTCGCACTCTTTATGGTCAGGTCGGCACCGTCTTTTATCAGAATGCCCTGCGTGCTTTCATTTCTTTCATAGTAAGCAGGGTCGCCCAGTACCAGTAAGCTGTATTTACATTCCGTCCCCCTTGTGAGATGATTATCTGCTCCGGCTTCCGCGGAAACGGTACCGAAATAAAAATGCGTACCGAATACAATCGAGGTTTCACCAGCCGGAAGATACATATAAATCTTTCCGTCCGCATCGGTCATAACATCCTTCATGCCATAGGCGGTTTCGCCCACATCCGTAACGGCTGCCTCTATTCCGAATTCTTCCGTCAGGTCTACCACCGTATAGTAAACCGCATCGGTTCCGTTGGTCACGCCGGTAAGCGCACCGTTTGTTGTTTTCACGCTGCCGCCGGTAATGGTAACCTTGCCTGTGGAACCCCAATTTCCGCCTCCGATGTCGCTCCTTGTATTTTTTCCGGTCGCCGTTACCGTTCCCCCACTTATGGTGATATCATTTCCGTCCCTGCTATATCCACCACCGATTCCCGCTCCGCACGAGCCTCCGGTCGCCGTTATGATTCCTCCGGTTATCGTAATATTGCTTCCGACTCCGGAATAACCACCGCCGATTCCCGCTCCATATGAGCCTCCGGTTGCCGTTACTTCTCCTCCGCTTATGCCGATATTGCTTCCGACTCCATTTTTTCCGCCGCCAATTCCGGCTCCGTCATAGCCGCCTTTTGCGATTATGGTTCCTCCTGTAATCGTAATATTACTTGCGCTTTCATGATAACCGCTTCCGACTCCGGCCCCTCCATTGCCTCCGGTTGTCGTTACCATTCCGCCGCTTATGGTAATGCTGCTTCCGGCTCCGTACATACCACCGCCGATTCCGGCTCCTCCATAACCTCCGGTTGCCGTTACCATTCCTCCGCTTATGGTAATATTGTTTCCTGCTTTTTTATAGACGCTTCCGATTCCCGCTCCCTGCTCTCCTCCCTGCGCAGTCAGGGCACCGCTGCCGGAAATTGTAAGGGTACCTTCTGCCGTACCGTTTTTCTGAATTCCCGCTGCTTTTTCACCTGCTGTTAGGGCATTGCTGCCTTTTAAGACAACACTTACCGCTCCCGTACTGTCTTCTGCAATTTCCAAAGGAGAGGCTGCTTTATCGCTCACGTTTATGTATACACCGTCCAGTGTGAGGGTTGCCTTGGCATCCTTTTCCACAAAAATACGGGTTTGGGAAGGATTCTCCGCTCCGTAACCGTCTGCGCTGTGGAAAGTCAGCTCTGCTCCGTTCTTTACTGTGATGATGTCATTTTCCGCATCATAAGAATAGCTTCCACTGCTTCCTTCCACCGTAAGGGTGCCGGTTGCGGTTGCCGCCGCACCGTATACCGCAATGTCATTGCCGGAAACAGATACTTCGCTGTCGGGACCGGACACGTCGCCGGACTCTCCGTCGCCATCTGATACATCACCTGTTTCGCCGTTGCCGCCGTTATTGTCAGAAATGTCGCCGGTGCCTCCTGATACGTCGCCGGCATTACCGCTACCGCCGTTATCTCTGTTATCGCCGGAGTTGCCCGGTATGTCACCTGTTTCGTCGGAGCCATCGGAAAAATCACCTGCTCCGTTATTTCCTTTGCCGACATTTTCTCCGTTATTGCCATTGTTGCCGGTGCCGTCGTCAGCCTGTCCGGTTTGTTCTATCTCATTCTGCACGGTCACATAGCCCGCTTCGCTTTCTGCCGCCAGCGCCGTGTACGGCGTCGATGTAAATACCATCGCCGCAGTCAGAATTGCTGCCAGTATACGTGTGCCTTTTATCTTTTTCTTTGCCATTCCCTGTATTGCCCCTTTCACTGCAGTCACTTCATTTACTGTTACAACATCATTTGCGGTATAAGCCGCTTCTATAACTTAAGCCGTTCTACGGCATTATCCACCAGAAGAAAGGTCTGGTACCAATGTAGAATTTTACGGTCTTGGTACCGCCGTATTTACCGCAACCCTGTAAGATAACCTGTGCGGTTCCCTTGTTTATATTGTTCTGATAACCAACAATTCTGTAACCGTCTGTCTTACCGTTTTCGTCCGTGACGAGAGGTAATTCTTCTACCACTGCCTGCTTGCCGGTTCCCACTTTCATGGTGATAATCAGGTCGTCCACCGTCAGGGTAACCGGTTTTCCGGTATAAGGAAGGGACTTCGGCACCACTTTTATGATCGCCTTGGTAAAATCAAACTCGGTAATACGGTAGTCTGCGGTGAGTACAGAGCCTTCGCCCTGATAGTTTCCGGCACCGGTAATCGTAACGCGGACCACACTGCCGGGTTCGTTTACGATGCCTGTTTTGGTATCCAGTTCCACGGCTCCGCCTTCGGTAATTAAGCTGTAAGTAAGTGTATAGTCTGTTTTCTCTTTCAATTTTACGCCGTCGGCATCCGTTACCACGGGCTTGCTGACGAACTTGCCCTTGCTTTTGTTTGCCGGTACATCCGCAACCGTCACGGTGATGGGATTTTCCGCATCTGCGAGGCTCTTATTTGTAATGGTAAAGGTCTGCTTCACACTGCCCTTAAAGTTTCCTTTGCCCTTTACGGTAATGAGCGGCAGCTTCTTCTCCGTCAGGTTCTTGCCTTCGCTGACCGCTTTGTTGTTGGCATAAGTTACGGTGTAATCTTTGCCTTCTGTCAGGGTAACGGTGTTGCCGTTTGCCAGTTTTGCGGTCACAACCACGGCGGGTTTCGCACCGTTCTTTACAAAGGCAACTTTGATTGTGCTGTCTGCCACATCACCGCCCGCTGCAATCTTTGCTTCGGTTCCTTCCGCCGCCAAATCTGCCTGCGTAATCTTGAAGGTTTTCTTTACGGTTCCGGTGTAGCCATTAACTCCGGTAATCACAACCGTTGCGGTTCCCACATCTACATTTTTCAGGTAAGAAACCTTATAATCACCGACTCCAGTGTCTGCATTGTATTCGGAAAGTACGGTGACTTCCGTTACCATCTTACCGTCAGCGCCTTTTACTTTTTTCTGCAGACTTACGTTGACTTCGGGCTTCTGTTCCTCGCCGCTATAAACAACGCTTACGTTCTTGCTGCCGTCCGCCCAGCTTACCATATTTGCGGAAAGTGCCACGCCCTTGATTTTGAAAGTAATGCGTTTTTCACCGAAATATTGTCCGCTGACCGTTCCGTCTTCTAAAATCTTTCCGGTTCCGTTCAGAACGGCGGTTGCGGTTCCTGCCTGCTTATTGTTTATCCAGGTTACCGTATAGTCAGCATTTTCCGCGGAAACCGTTTCTCCGACTGCGTTCACATCACCTTCTTTATATAAGGTAACTTTATTTTTCCCGCTGCCGTAGGTTACGGTAAGTGCCGGGGTCATACCGGGGGTTTTTTCTCCTTCACATAAGGTCTTATCATAGGTCACATCCGGTACTTTTGCCACAGTAACCTTGCTCATTAAAATCTGTTCTTTTGCCACATCCGCCAGGGTCACCGTTATCTGTCTGGTGCCGGTGTAATTGCCTTTTCCGACAATCTCTATGGTATACTTGCCGGAATTTACATAGCTGTTTGCGTTTTTGTTTTCCGAGTTCTGTTCATTCAGGGTTACGTGATTTACGGTGTAATCCTTGTTTTCCGACAATTTCTTTCCGTTATCCGTCACCACCGGCACGGCTTTGATGCCCTTAGGCTTTTTTCCAGTGGGTGCTGCCAGATAAAGGTCATCCGCCTGAAAACGCTGCTCATTTTCGCCCAGGGATGCCGGTTTAATGGTAAAGGTACCGGTTGCCGTTCCCTGATAATTGCCGGTACTCTTTACGGTAATGGTGGGCGCTTTCTTACCGTCCGCTGCGGATGCCGCATTGATGTTGTTTTTATAGGAAACGGTGTAGTCTTTCTTTTCCGTCAGCAGTTTTCTGCCATCGTACACCCTGAAAGAGGGTGTAACTGCCTTACCCGTATAGGTATAACCGTCTGCCTGCAGACCTGCCATCCAGATGCCGTCGGGAATGCCGCCTTCCTCCGGTATATCTTCAACAGGAACATCCCCTAAATCGGTATTTCCGTCCGCATCGCTTTTCAGGGTAAATTCATTTACTTCCGTTCCGTCATAACCTATTTCCTTTACCGTTGCCTCGTAAACGGTAGTTCCCAATACCAGACGGGTTACCGTATCCTGGGTATCCGCCGGAAGATACATATATAAATAACCGTCTTTCATGGTGCATGCTTTGCTCAGGTCATAAGAAATGGTTTCTGTTTCCCCGGTTTTTCTGTTACACTTCTGCACCGAAGCATCTCCAATGAGCGCAGCTCTGCCCCGAAGTGTTAACAGGTCAACTCTGATAGGATATACTTTTTCACTGTCTGCATCGGTTATTTCGCCGCTGCTGCTCGCCTTGACGTTTCCGCCGATAATGCTAATAATGACGGGGTCGGTGTTAAAACCATTGCCTCCGATTGCTTCTGTCACAATTTCCGTTCCCGATGTTGTTGCCGCTACGGTGCCGCCGCTGATAGTAATCCTGTTTCCGACTCCTCCGGAACCGCCTCCGATTCCCGCTCCTGTATTTGCTCTTTCTCCGATTGCATTTGACTCGGCAGTGACAGTTCCCCCCGTGATGGTAATATCCGTCCCGGCTCCCGTGTAACCGCCTCCGATTCCCGCTCCTGCACTTGTATAATCTCCGATTGCACTTGACATGGCAGTAACGGTTCCTCCCGTGATGGTAATATCCGTTCCGGCTCCGTCATAACCGCCTCCGATTCCCGCTCCTGCGCTTGTATAATTTCCGATTACACTTGATGTGGCAGTGACGATTCCACCGCTGATGGTAATATTCGTTCCAGCTTCTGCGTAACCGCCTCCGATTCCCGCTCCTGTACCTTTATAATCTTCGCTTGTCCTTGACATGGCAGTAACAGTTCCTCCCGTGATAGTAATATCCGTTCCGGCTCCGCCATGACCGCCTCCGATTCCCGCTCCTCCACCATTGCCTGTTGCAGTCACCGTTCCGCTATTAATCGTGATTTTATTCGCATTACCACCTCTTCCGCTGCCGATTCCCGCTCCTTCTTCGCCTCCGGTAGTTGTTATGGTTCCGCCGGTAATCGTAATACGGCTTGTGGCCTCGTCAGATTCACTGCCGATTCCCGCTCCTTCTCCTCCTCCGGTAGCTGTCAGGCTGCCTTCGCCGGAAATGGTAAGCGTTCCGATATTTTCTCCATCTCCGTTCTTCTGAATAGCAGCACAATATTTTTTGGATTTTAAGGAATTTTCGCCTTTTAAGATAATGTTCACGTTTCCGGTGCTGTTATCCTCAATACGGACAGCAGGAACCATTGACGTTGCAATATCACTGACGTCTATGTAAACTCCGTCCAGCGTGATGGTTGCATCTGCATTCTTTTCCACGTAAATAGCCGTTTTGGAGGTATTTTCCTCTCCATAACCTTTTGCACTGTGGAACACAAGCTTCGCTCCGTTCTTTACGGTGATGATGTTGGTTTCTTCATTATAAGAATAGTCTGCGCTGCTTCCTTCCACGGTAAGGCTGCCGACCGTAGCTTTTTTCACACCGTATACGGCGATGTCGTCACCGGATACGGTTGCCTCGGCGTCGGCGTTGTCGGATACGGTTGCTTCGTTGTCGGAAATGTCGCCTGCGCCGGTGTCCTGGCTGGAGCCATCGGATACGTCACCTGCCTGTCCGTTTTCTCCGCTTTGTTCTATCCCGTTTTGCACACTCACCAAACCCGCTTCACTTTCTGCTGCCAACGCAGTATACGGCGCCGATGTAAATATCATCACCGCCGTTAAAATTGCCGCTAATACACGGGTTCCTATTGCTTTTTTCTTTGCCATTCTCTGTATTGCCCCTTTCACTGCCATTAGAACAAGGTTATTCAATCTATTATAGCAGTTTGCACCCCGGTGCACAATATTTTTTATACAATCAGTATCAAATTATGGACTTAAATAAGAGGTGAAATCGGAGAAAATCCCGGGTCAGATACAGATGTGAACAGCGTTTACACGGATTTGTGGGCATGGTGCTGATTTCCTTTTTGAAGTATGCAGATATTGTCTTTCTGAAAATCCTCTCAGAGAATTTTTCATCTTCCTTTGACATGGATTATAGCACTTTTCAAAGCGAGTTTGCATAGGGTAACTGAAATTTTTAATAATAACGAAGGGGAGCTTTTTTTATGTTTGACCCTGTAATAAGAAAATGCCCACAGAGTCAAAGAAGAAAACCGGGAAGGGAAGCAGTATTTGACTCTATAATAAAAAGATGTCAACTGAGTCAAAGAAGAAGACAGGGAAGGAAAGCAATATTTGACTCTATAATAAAAAGATGTCAACTGAGTCAAAGGAGAAAACAGAGAAGGAAAGCAATGTTTGACTCTATAATAAAAAGATGTCAACTGAGTCAAAGAAGAAGACAGGGAATGGAAGTAGTATTTGACCCTATTTGAGAAAAGGCTTCTCAGAGTCAAACAGATCGGCTTTTCAGAAAGTCTGCTATTTGACCCTATACAGCAAATTTCTAATATAAGTCAAAATAGCCAAGGATAAACTCTATTTTTATTTGACTCCAATAAGAAAAAAGAAGAATTAAGTCAAAAAAGGCTTTTCCAAGCTGAAAGTTTGTTTGACTCTGCAATAAGAAAATGCCCGTGGAGTCAAAATTGAAAACAAGAACCGAAAAAATTATTTGACTTTATAATGCGTACATACAAGTGGAGTCAAATCAACCAAGAAAAATCCCCGAAAGCCAGTACTTCCGGGGACAAACATGCTATTGTGCATATACTTATTTTTAATTTATTTCACCATTTTTTCAAGAAACCTGTCTATTTTTTCTAAATAGGCATCTGCCTGTACGATGAAACCGACATGTCCGCCGGGTGCATCCTCTATTCTGGCGTCGAGATCACGGAACAGGGCTGCAAGGATTTCCTGGTCTTCTTTTTTGAAAATGTCGTGCTCCGGAACGAGTATCTGCACCTTGCCGCGCAGGTATGCAAAGTCTTCTTTCTTAAAGTATTCGCAGTTTCTCAACATAAATACGCAGGTATAGCTGTGAATAAAGCGCTTTTTGTACTGCAAATCGGAAGCAACCGTTTCATAGAAGCTTATGCCGTAAGCCTTGTTCTCCGGTGTTTCATACTCTAAAAATTTCGGGCTTAATTTTATAAGCTGCTTCATCAGAATCTTAGCGGGTATAATCTTCATCAGATTTATCATAATGGGACCTTTTATCCATTCTTTTTTGATATTGCGGATGTAATCGCTGTCCAAGGTCAGCGTGGTTGTCAAAATCATGGCTTTTACCATTTCCGGATATTTTTTTGCAAACATCTGCGCATTGACGCCGCCGTCGCTGGCACCGAGGAGTATTACCTCTTCAATGCCAAGCTTATCCAGCATTTTGCGGAGAAATTCTATCTGCTCCTCCAGCTTTACCGTGAAAAACGGGTATTCATAGATTAAAAATCCGTATTTTTCACGGAAATGCAGCACATAGGGCATCCACATTTCCTGCATTTCCAATCCATGGAAAAACAGAACAGTCGGCGCACCTTCTTTTCCCCCGCGCTGATAGCGGACCGTAACACCATCCACTTCTATGGTTTTATAAGGATACTCCCGCAAAAATGCCTTGTATTCTTCCCTGAAATCTCTCATCTTCCTATGTGCTCCCATCTGACCCGTTAAATTTTTGTCCTCAAAAATTTACGTGACTATTTTATGTGTATTTGGTCATTTATAAGTTAGCATAGCCTAACTGATGTGTCAAGACATATGTATAAGCAAAATATAGTCAATATATAAGGAATAAATCTAAATTTTCGGCTGATACCGCATGTTTGACACATTGTAAACCGTGATGAACGCCTTCGGGTCTTCCTTATTGATAAATGCCATCAGCTTCTGGTACTCGCTCTTGTCCACGATGGTGATGATTTCGTTGTGCTTCTCTAAATTGTACGCGCCGATTGCTTCATATATGGTGGCTCCGCTGTGCAAGTCCTTGATGATGAACTGGCGGAGCTTTTCTTCTTTCTCGGTGATAATGCAGACACGGCGCTTTTTATTGTTGTCAAAAATAAAGTAATCCAGAATGATGCCGTTGAAATAAGTACCGAGAATACTCAGCACTACGGTTTTCTTGTCGTATACCAGCGCAGCCGAAAGCGCCACACACATTCCGGACAAAGACATCGCCCTTCCCAGCTCGATATGAAGGTACTTGTTCATGATTTTTGCCACAATATCCAAGCCGCCCGAAGAAGCATTCCGGTTAAATAAAATGCTCAGCCCCACGCTGACTACCAGAATGTAACACAGCACGTCCAGCTCCTGGCTGTCGGTCATGGAACCGAAATCCGGGAACAGAATTTCAAACAGACCGATAAAGACGGGCAGCATCACACTGGTATAAACTGTCTTCACACCGAATTCTTTTCCGCAGGTGATAAATCCGATAATCAGGAGTACCACGTTCAAAATCATGGTAATCGCAGACAACGGAAGCGGAATAAAGTTTGACAAAACAATTCCGAATCCCGAAATGCTGCTGACGGATGCATGGCTGGGTACCAGGAAAAAATAGACTGCTGCCGCAATAATCGCCACCGCTACTGTCAAAATTGCCGTTTCTTTCAAAACTTCCACATAGTTTACTTTCTTTTTCATAACATGTTTTTCCTCACGAAAAAAGAGAACCGTTCTCCCGATGTTTTTTAAAAAAATTAAAATAGAAAATCACGTTCAGAAGAATACCGAAGCAGGTGGCAATGCTACTCCATATCCTGATGAGGCTTCCAGCCCAAGCTTATTGATAAAAGCACACAAAGCCAAAAACGACATCTGCGTCAGGAACTCCTGCAATGCCAGTGGCAGACCTACTTTTATAAATCTCTTACACTGATTATTGATTTTGAAGTCCTGTTTCCGGATGCGGAAGCCGTACTTCTTCTTTTTCAATATAATAAGCGCCAGAACCACGCTCACCGCCTGCGCCGCAACCGCCGCACCCGCCGCATCCAGGTGAAAGCCCGCTACCAGAATTAAATCCCCGATAATATTTACCACACAGGCAACCGCCACAAAAATAAGCGGAGATTTACTATCCCCAAATCCTCTGAAAATAGCTGCCAGCACATTATAAGCAACAATAAAAAATATACCGCCACCGCATATTTTTACATAATATCCTCTCCGGGTTTACATATACTCCTTACAATCCCAGACTGTCGTTTACAAGAATAACATGTATTCTGTCCGTGTGGCGGGAATATCTTGTTATCAGAAACTGACAGCAGATGGTATCCGGTGACTTACAGTCGTAGCATCTGCCGGTTTCCTTACAGGGTGTTTTCACCGGAAATCTCTGTGCATTGGCGGGTGCCGCTACATTTCTGGCACGCTTCATGGCGCTGTCCAAATCGTCGCAGATTTTATTCATGCCTACAATAAAAATAACCTTTTTCGGTCCCTGTGCAATACAGGAAACCCGGTTGGAATTGCCGTCAATATTCACTAAAATGCCGTCGTTTGTCATGGCATTGGCGCTGGAAAGAAAAATATCCGCATCGTATGCTGCCAGAAGTCCCTCCCTTGCATCCATTTTGTCGCGGTCCAGATAATGATAATCGCCCTTTTCCAGTGCTTCAATCAGGCCGATTTCATGGGCGCTCATACAGCCTCCCATGGCGATGGTGCTTTCTTCCGGTATCAGCTCCAGCGCCTTTTTCAGCGCTTCTTCCTTATTTTCCGCATAATGCCCCGTCATGTTGCGGGACTGCAGACCCTTGATGACGGTCTGTGCCAAGGCTTCATTTCGTTTTCTCATGTTCTCATTCATACAATCTCAATCCTCTCATTTACCTGCAAATTCAGGGTTTCTGCCGTTACAATTTTACTACGTCCCTTTTTCAGGGTTTTGACCCATTATAATATAACCTGCTTAAAAAAGGAATAACGACATCGGAGATTTTTTCTGTTTGACCCTGCAATCCAAAGATGTCAAAAAAATCAAAGAAAAAATAGGGAAATAGAAACAATATTTGACCCCATTTAAGAAAAAGCTTCTCCGAGTCAAACAAATCAAATTTTAAGAAGGTCCGATGTTTGACTCTATATAGCAAATTTCAAAAGTAAGTCAAAATAACTAAAGATAAACTCCATTTTTATTTGACTCCAATAGGGAAAAAGCTGAATGGAGTCAAATAAGACTTTTCCAGACTGAAAATTTATTTGACCCTGCAATAAGAAAATGCCGGTGGAGTCAAAAAAGACTTTTCCAGACTGAATGTTTATTTGACCCTGCAATAAGAAAATGCCGGTGGAGTCAAAAAAGACTTTTCCAAACTGAATGTTTATTTGACCCTATTTTCTTTTGCGGGAATCTCCGAAACTCAAAAGACAACCTCAAAAACAGTTCCCCCTGACGGATTATCCTTAATGCTTATACTGCCGTCATGTGCTTTTACGATTTCATGAACCAGGGCTAATCCGAGTCCTACACCGCCAAGCTCCCTGCTCCTGGATTTGTCCACACGGAAGAACGGTTCAAACACTCTCTCCCTAAGCTCCCCGGGAATACCGCTTCCTGTATCGGCTACGGAAAGAATAACCTTTTTTTCCTTCTGACATGCCGTTACCGTAACCTTTCCTTCCGGATGGTTGTATTTTATGGCATTTTCAACAAGATTATATACCAGTCTGTAAATAAGAATGTCACTTCCCGTCATCGTCACAGGCTTACATTTTCCAATCAGCTCTACATTTTTTTCCGCTGCAAGCGGTTCCAGATCCTCCAGAACTTCTTCAACAAGTGCATCAACCATGATTTTTTCGTCACGTACTGTAATCCGGAGTTCACTCATGTCTAAAAGAGTCTTTACCATTTTACTGAGTCTCTCGTTCTGCTCCGTAATCATTGCGATTGTATGTCCGGTACATTCGTCATTGCCCGGATGCTCCGTTGAGTTATATAAATCCAGCTGTACCTGCATCAGCGCTAATGGAGTACGAAGCTCATGTGCTGCATTGGCCGTGAACTGTCTCTGCACCTCAAACGCTTCCGAGAGACGCTCCAGCATCTTATTATACGAAACACTGAGCTGGTTTAATTCCTTTACTTCATTTTCTTCTATCCTTGAATCGGACAGATTCTGTGCCTGCACCTCTTCGATTTTATCGGAGAATTTTTTAAGCGGTTTTAACGCATGCCCAACTATATAATAGGTAACAACTCCTCCTAAAAGAGCCAGCAGTGTTGAAAACAACAGGCTTCTTTTCTTGTAATCGGCTTTGTTGTTGTATACCTGAAGAGAAAAATCATTTGCGAAATCATCCCACTTATCATCGGGTATATTGATATATATTTCATCCGTTTCCTTACCGCTTTCCCCGTCTCCCTTGGCATCAACCGTATCCTGCAGCAGATCTATATAATACACGCCGTTTTTATACACAAACATGGTAAGACATCCACATATGACTGCTATAAACAATGTGGTTATGATGGTGATTCTCCACTGAAGCGACATTCTTCTCATCATTCTGATTCCTCCCGCATCTTATAGCCCTCACCAACCTTGTTCAAAATCGGATCATAGCCAAGTACAGCCTTAAGCTTCTTTCTGAGTGAGGACATGTGTACCCGGATGGCGCCGCTGAAGCTGTCCGCAGACGCATCCCATACGTGCTCCATCAGTTCTTCCTGACTTACCGGTCTGCCCTGGTTGAGGAGCAGATATTCCAGAATTCCGTTTTCTTTTCTGGTTAACTGCACCCTTTCTCCTTTTGCATATGCTTCACGCTTTCTTGTATCAAACCTTATGTCTCCGGCATTCAGACAGACATCCCTCTGTACAAATTTACGTCTGGTAAGACTTCTGATACGTGCCTCAAGCTCCTGCAGGTGGAACGGTTTTTCCATGTAATCATTTGCACCTGCATCCAGCCCTTCAACCTTATCCGCTATCTGACTTCTTGCAGACAATATAAGAACCTTTGTATCTTCGTTTTTCTGTCTGAGCTCCCGCAGGATATCCATACCATCCATACCGGGCAGATTCAGGTCAAGAACAATCAGATCGTAGTTCTCTACCAGGATATATTCAAGCGCCTCTTCTCCATCGTAACAGGCATCTACCTCATACCCCGCGTCGTACAGACTTTTTGCAACCGTATCACATAACTGTTTCTCATCTTCCACAACTAATAATCTCAAAATTTTCCACCGTCTCTTAACAGAAATTTTACAACAACTATTGTATAATACAAAAGTCAGCCGGTCAACAAAGACAACAGATGAAAGGAGAGACCATATCTTGAAGTGCAGAAGAATAGCGCAATTTGTTCTGCTTCTCATGGGCGTAACCATGGTGAGCTATGGTGCAATAAGAGGAGAAGCTGCCACCGTGCTTGGTAAAGCAATAAAGTTATGTCTGGAGTGTGTAGGAATTGGATAAGAAAACAAGTATGCTATCAAAAAAAACAGCCCGCCTGCGCGGGTGGATACAGGCAGCTGCCACGCTGCTTACCAATATTCATATTCCCAATTTATTTAAGGGAAAAATATATCAGGGCAAAGCTAAAACCGTATGCGTTCCCGGATTGAACTGCTATTCCTGTCCGGCTGCGACGGGCGCATGCCCGATTGGCGCCTTCCAGGCAGTCGTGGGGTCATCCAAATTTAAATTTTCCTATTATATCACCGGTTTTTTCATTTTACTGGGTGTAACATTCGGAAGATTTATATGCGGATTTCTGTGTCCGTTCGGATGGTTTCAGGATTTACTTCATAAAATCCCCGGAAAAAAATTTTCCACAGCCGGACTGAAACCCCTGCGATATCTGAAGTATGTAATTCTTATTGTTTTTGTAATACTTCTGCCGATGCTCGTGACAAACTCCGTGGGTATGGGAGATCCGTTCTTCTGTAAATATATATGTCCACAGGGAGTTCTCGAAGGTGCGATACCGCTGTCGCTGGGAAATGCAGCTATACGTTCTGCATTAGGAAAACTCTTTTCCTTCAAATGTCTTATTTTGATTGCCGTTGTCGTCCTGAGCATTTTGTTTTACAGGCCTTTTTGCAAATGGATCTGCCCTCTCGGCGCCATTTATTCGCTGTTTAATAAGGTATCCCTTCTCAGCATTAAAGTCGAAAACAGCAAATGCGTCGGATGCAACAAGTGCGCAAAAGTATGCAAAATGGATGTTGATGTGCGGAAGACACCGGACCATTCGGAATGTATACGATGCGGGGCCTGCATAAAGGCTTGTCCTGCCAATGCAATCCATTACCAGTTTATGGGAAAAAAATATAAATAAAAAAGGAGTAATTTATTATGAAAACACCAAAAACAATTCTCACCATTTCCACCCTCTGCTTAGCATTATTACTGACTGCCTGCAGCGGAAAGAAAAACACAGAAACAGATAATACACAGAATACGACTGCCGCACCCGACATGGAACAATCCCAGGATGCTTCCGGCGTAACCCTTGATGATTTATATCAGCAGGAGAACCAGATTTTCGCAGACCACGCAGATGCATGGAACAAAGCTTTCGGTATGGTAAATAAAAGCACCGCTGACCCGAGTGGAAATTATGCTGATTTTCTTTCCGATACGGTTGAGTCAAATAAGGATTCCTTTACGGAAGACGAGTATAAGACCCTTACAGACGATATTGAAACCATCCGTAAAATTGAAGAACAGATTGCAGAAATGGAAAATAAAAATATGTCTTCCGGTACTTCGGAGCAGACGAATGATTCCGGAGAGGAATCTCCGTTCAAAAATTTCTCCGGAACGGATTTTGACGGTAATTCCGTGGATGAAAATCTGTTTTCCGGAAATGCGGTAACCGTTGTAAATTTCTGGTTTACCGGTTGTAAGCCCTGTGTTGCGGAATTGTCCAAGCTCAACGAACTAAACGATACCATCCGGGAAATGGGCGGAGAAGTTATCGGCATCAACACAGAAACCTTCGACGGAAACGAAGCTGCCATTAAAGATGCTGCTGCCATTCTCGAGAGTCAGGGGGCCGCATATCGCAATCTTTCCATCGATTCCGATTCTGATGCAGGTAAATATGCCGCAGATATTATGGCATTTCCTACAACCATTTTAGTCGACAGAAACGGAAATATTGTGGGCGAACCCCTGCTCGGCGGAATTGATAACCAGGACAACTACGATGCTCTGATGAAGCAGATTCAATCTGTCATCGATGCCGACAGCACAAATAAATAATACTATTCCACGGACGTTCCGCAGAAATGCGGAACGTTTTTATTTTAAAAGCGCCTCAGCCTTTATTGGCCAAAGCGCTCTGATAATCTGTTAAAAATTTTTCTTTAATGTTCCGACATATTCTCCGTTGTTGTATACAAACGGTCCTGCTTCTCCTTCTTCACCGAAATACTCCGGTCTTAATGACAGAATACTGAGCAGTTCATCCATAGTATGCACCTTTGTTGCCTGATACGGCTGTTCAAAAGCAATCTTTTCTACAAATAAATAACTGTCGCTGTATTTTATCAGGATTCCGGTGTGTCCCACAAAAACAACATTCGAATAGGGATCATGTATCACTATGCTGAGAAGAGATATCCTGTCACTGTCTACTGTAAACCCATATTGCTTCCAGCTGTCGGAAAATGCCGCTTCCGGATGTTTGTCATCCGTCACGCTTTTTTCACCGTAGAGGGTGGTAAACATATCTCTTTTCTCTTTTAGGATACTGTATCGGTCCACGTTATCTATTGCTTCCGTGTCAAACATTAAGTAGGTGCCTTCATAATTTTCTTCCGTTGATTCCGCACGCAGTATCCCATCCAGCAAAAGGAAGGCGGTCATTCTGCAGTCGGCATCTGAATAATCATGATTCTGCTCCCAGCCGTCCATACAGCTGCCTACATCTGCCTTCAATTCTTCCGGATCTGACCAGGCGTCCTGCAGCTGCGCATTTTTTCCGGCAGAATCCGCAAAATCAGCTACCCACTCCTGAAAGGTATCTACGTGGGAGGCTCCCGCAGAGTCCAGATCTTTGCAGACCCCGGTAATGGTATCGTTCCCACCCATATAAGTTGCGGCCGGTATCTCCTGGTTCTGAACCGTTTTTGCACAGGCACCCAGCATCATGGAGGAAATGACAATAACGGCTGATAATTTAACGGCTGCTCCGGTTTTATTTCGCCTTTTCAACAGAAAGCACCTCTCCCTCAAACGGGTCTACTTCTGAAACGGTTCCAGTGTATTTTACAGTCACGGTTTCTCCGTTGCTGACATTTTCCAGGCCTTCCGGTTTTTCTTCAAAGGTAAAACTGTATGCGGTGTCATTCTCATCCGTAATGACAAACATGAAATCCTTTATCTCATCAATTGTTCCCGTCAATTCCTTTTCTTCCGTTGATTCCTCCGGTTCCGCCGTTGTTTCCTTCTGTCCTTCAGATTCACTGCTTTCCGTTACGGTATTCTCCGGCACATTTTCCTTCTGTCCGCAGCCGGCTAATAATCCGGCACAAAGCATTGTACCGGCTACAATTGCAACAAGTTTCTTTTTCATAATTAATACCTCTTTTCTTTATTTACATGTACTCTCCGAGTACTTCCCAAACAGATTATCTTACTATCTGATTTATGTAAATAGTATAACTCCAAAATTAAAGAAATATTAACTTTATCAGCCCCAGTTCTTTTAAGGCATATGCAATACCATTTTCATCAATATCTTTGGTCACAAAATCAGCCAGCTTCTTTACTTCCTCCAGTCCGTTTCCCATTGCGACACCGGTTTCCGCAAAGGAAAGCATATCCAGGTCATTGGGTCCATCCCCAAAAGCTATGGCATCCTTCCGTGTGAGTCCCACATATTCCAGATATTTTTCCATTCCATAAGATTTATTGATTCCCTTGCAGCAGATTTCTCCACAGTCTCCGCGGTCTTTCCGGAAGCTGGCAGCTTCAATGGTAAAAATATCTCCCAGCTCCTTTTCCAACTCTCCTATGGTTTTGTCCGAACGATGGTAAAAGAATTTTTTAATTTTACCGCACTCTTCCATGGTGGGAGTGAGAATCGCATTTCCAAGCATATTTTCAATCCGCTCTCTCGGTCTTCCGAGTCCCTTCCGTTACAGATTTTCCTTAAAAAATGTCTCCATGTCGGCAGCTGCTTTTTCTTCGTCTTCTCCTTCTGCCGATACCGTAACGGTCTCACCCTTCTTTACTCCAAGACTCATAACTGCCATAAGCTTCTGTGCTTCCGCAGTTTTTCCGCCCTTGGTGATGGTAATTCTGGATGCGTACTCCTTAGCCTTTTTAGCAAGTATCCCTGCCGGACGGGCATGGATTCCTATTTCATCGGTAATTGTGTAGTCAAATGATTTCATAGTGTTTCCTCCTGTAATTTAATGATATTTTATTGTATATTTTATACTTCAAAGCGGATGATGACATCCTTTTCCGTAACACTTCCGGAACCGATGGGATTTACCGCTTTTAAGTCATCGGTATTGGTAACAACAACCGGAGTCACCACAGAAAGATTATGCGCTTTAATTACGTCCATGTCAAATTTCAGAAGAAGCTGTCCCTTCTTTACGCGGTCACCTTCCCTGACAAGCGGCTCAAAGCCTTCTCCTTTCAAGGAAGAGACTACCTCCTGATATACCTGCGGTACGTCGGTACCTATAACAATCTGGTACTGTCCTCCCCCATTCACTACCTTGAGTACACCCTTCAAGTTACTGATTTTTTCAGTATTGGCCGCAGTGTGGATAGGATTGTATATTATTCCATATCACATTGGTTCTTACCTCCGATATTTTCTGTCCCTGAATCACCATCAACACAAAATGTCTCCATCATTTTACTTGTAATGATGGAGATATTATATTAAATACGGACATAGCCGGTAGATGGACCTGCACCAACTTTTGCGATATACCCACTCTTAACCAGATCCGTCAAAGTCCTTTCCACAGTAACTCTGCTTATATCAGGACAAAACTCCATGATTTCTTTCTTTGTTATCTTGCCAACCTTGTTATCAATAACTGCTTTAATTCTATCAGGCTTAGAAAGACTGCGATGCTTCAAATGCTCTACACGACTTTCAAATTCATTATATGCTTTCAGCATGATACCCAGATAATACTTAACAAAAGGCTCATAGCTGTTTTCGCCCTCATACCAGCCAGTAGAACTTGCTTGAAGGGCTTCATAATATGTTTCTTTTGTTTTTTCAATCAGCATTTCCATACTGACATATTTCCCAACGATGTATCCCGCCTTATAAAAAAGCAGTAAAGTGAGCAACCGACTCATTCTACCATTTCCGTCATTGAAGGGATGGATACACAGAAAGTCCAGAATGAACATGGGAATCAGGACCAGTTTATCAATGCGGTCAGCTTCCCACGCTTCAAGGAAGCGAGTGCAAAGTTCTTCCATCGCTTCGGCAGTCTGAAATGCGGGAACCGGTATAAAACGTGCTTTCTGATGACCCTCGGCATCTGTTTCTGCAATTACATTATCGGAGTTCTTATAACTTCCACCGGCAGCCCCCTGTGAATAGGAGTACAGATCTCGATGTAACTGCAAAATAATGTTCGGTCTTGGATTGATATATTCATAGCCTTCGTGAATTGTGGAAAGCACTTCACGATAACCGGCAATTTCCTGCTCAGATCGGTTGCGGGGTTCTGCTTTTTGGCTTACCAATTCTTCCAAACGCTTATCGCTTGTAAAAATACCTTCGATTCGATTGGATGCACCCGTACTCTGAATCAATGCAACTTCTAAGAGCGTTTTCAGCTCATCTACATTGGCTTCGAGAAATAATTCCTGTTTGCCTTTATGTTCGTGGATGCTGCTAACCATCTGAACAATTTCAGGTGTCAGCAACTTCGCAGGACTTGCAATATAATCAAAATCTCTCATAGGAATCTCCTTCATTTCAGATTTATCTCCTTCATTTTATCATCAAATGAAGGAGACTTCAATATGTATGATGGAGATAGACTCCCCTCATCCCCAGGGAATATACTGTATCATATCCGGCCACAGAAATTGCTTTCTTGAAGAACCCCGAAAATACTTATTTGGTCATTCTCACACCAAACCAATCGATATCTTTCTGTTTTTTAGCAACCTATTTTCTGCCAAACATCCATTATTACCAGTCAATCACATCAAAAAAAGTATCTTTAATCACAATATCGAAATTTTTCTTTTTTATCTCATATCGATTATACAGCAACTTTTCTTTTCCTCTTAATTATTCCATCATTGTCTGGTATGATAATTCTCCCGAATTAAGAAAGTTATAGACATCTGCATTTCCTTTAAAGGACGCAATACTCTATGCTACCAGAACAGATTCAATAGCGGCACCTCCTGCGCTCTCCTGTCATACGCATAGGTCCCTTTCATCTGAAAAATGTTGGGACAGCAAAAACAACGGCCGCCCCGTACAGAGCAGCCGCCGTTTTTCCTATACCATACGCTACTTTTCAGTACCGCATGTTATCGTCGTATTCTGATTTCTTTTAGGGCATTTCAGGACTATCCACAAGGGATACGCTGAACTCCTGTGCGGTTGCGCCCTCCGGCAGCAGCTTTGCCATGACCACCAGCCGCTGATTGCCGCTGTTGGCCTTGTCATACTTCCGGCAGCAGGTGGAGAGGGTCAGAACAGTATCTTCCTCGGAGAAGGTCACGCCATCAAAGTCAAGCCAGTTTTTCCGCGCAATCGTCTCAAAGAAGCTGGTCCGATCATCTCCCGTGGGATCAGGCGCAATATAGTCAAAACCAATATCCGTGACGAACAGTGCGGTGATCTGAAAGATCATGTCCTCACCATCCACAGAGAGATAGATATACGGATGCTCCTTTACAAAGTCTATGTCCATATAGCGGTATAGCTTGGTAAACCGCACACCGTCCGGGTCGCAGTTGCTGGCGGAGTGGCCGAAAATGGTGGTGTTTTTGTCCAGCTTATCCCTGCCGCCGATTTTGTTTTCACAATGGGCATAATAGCAGCCCCACATGGCGTACTCACCGTTTTCATCCAGCTTTAGGTAATAGCCGTTGTCCTCCGCCTGCATCACAGGGTCGTCCACCTCCGCACCGGGGATATACAGCCACGCCACGGTGTCGGGATTCTTCGCTCTGGCTTCCGCCAATTCTGTCTGCCTGTCCACCGAGGGGATAACTTCGCCCGCAAGATTCGCTGATGGCTGAGGCGCAGATGTGCCGGAAGGCGTTCTGCCGGAAATGTCGATAGGATCTTTCTCTTTCTGATAGCAGCCCCTGACTGCCGTGGTCATAGCAACGAGAAGGACAACCATGCAGATGATTGGACGAATGATTCTTTTGATTCTTTTCATAATGCTGTCTCCTTGCCGCGCTTGGATAGCGGCGCAGCTCAAAATGTCAATGATTTGTTTCTTGTAGCGAAAAGAGAACAGCGCAACTTCGGGGCGAGATGCCATCCGGGGAGAAGTGGGTATCATCGGTTCCCTGCGTAATACCGTTCTCCACCGCCCAATCCACAGCGTCCTCATAATAGCTGCCGGTGGCTACATCCACAAACACGCCGGTCTGGGGGTTGCCGTTGGCTTTCATAAAGATGACCTCGATGGTATGGGTTCTGCTGACATTCTCAAAGGTGTAGGACTTCGCCGCACCAATGCTCTTGCCGTCAATCTTGACGTTGGCGACAGCATAGCCCTTATCCGGAGTGATGGTGAAGGTCTGATCTCTGCCCTCACGGACGCTAACATTGCCGGAGGGAGAAATGGAGCCGCCAGCCCCAGCAGTTGCCTTGATGGTGTAGTAGCTGTAGCCGCTGCCGATGCTGCCGACGCTGCCGCCACCGCCTACATTGCCGCCTGTGCCGCTATTGCGCAGAATCGTCAGCGTGTAGTTTTTAGCACCGATTCTCACGACAATGTCGGTTCTGCCGCTGTTGGGGATGGCAACGGTTGCGCTGCCGCCGGTGGACAGAGCCTGTCCGTTGATGCTCACGGGCTCGCCGTTTCCAGACACCGCTGTGACTAGCGTAGATGTTGCTCCGCTATCATTTTGCAGCGTATAGGTATAGTTCGTTCCGTTGGCGGTAAAATCGCCGATCCCCACTGCCAGACCTTCAAAGGTCAGAAGGTCATTACCGGGCACTGCGGCTCGCACCACTACGCGGGTACCAAGCCGGGAGAAGGTGACGGTTTCCGTCTGGTAGGTTTCCCCGGAGATAGCACCGCCAATACTGATCTTTTTCGTTTCCAGAACGGTCCCGGCAGCATCCAGCAGCGTGGCCACCAGCTCTGCGCTAGTCTGAGACTGCAGGCAGTTGTTGCGTAGGGTAATGGCGGCGGTGCTGTGACCGTTGCCGTCGTTCCCCTGTGTCACATCCATCGTCAGTTGCTTTCCGGTGCGAGCCAGTGCGCCGGTCATATGGACGCTGGCCTCGCTGTCACTGCCGTTATACTCCGGCAGGCGCTGATTGCTTCCCGTTCCACCGATCTGGCCTTCCGCCCACGCCTCAGCGTACAGATAGGTACCCACATTGGGGATCTCGGTTTTTCCAATGGATGTCATATACTCGCCCAGATCATAGGTCAGGTCCAGTGTAAAGGTTCCCTGATCGATACGGGCGAGGGCGCTGTCTTCGGAAATGGTGATTTCATTACCGCTAACCGATACGCCGTTTGTGGTGCAACCTACCACTGCAGATTTGGTATGCAGATCATCCGCATAGAACGCAAGCTTCACCTCGCGGTTCTTTCCGCCAGCCAGCGTGGCGGCAGAGGAATTATAGAGGGTCATGCGCACCGTGCGCTTGCCGGCGCTCTCCGCTATCACTTCCATTTGCGAGATGCCAATGTCGGGATAATCCAGATACACTGTGCCGTTTTCGTTGATGCCGCCGGCGGCGGTGATGGTATAGCTCGGGTCGGTCACGAGGTTCCCCACATGGTGCCAGACGGTAAGGGTGGTGCTTTCATTGGGCAGCAGTGTTTCCGAAAGGGTAGCGGTTTCCCCACTGCCAAGGCTGACCGTTAGGTTTGTCACATCGTTCAGCCCGGTGTTGCGGATGGTAAAGCGAATGGGTGTCAGGCTGTTCAACGCCAGCGTTGCATAATCCACACCAATCTGTTCCACTGCCACCGCATCGGTGATAAAATTAGAGGTAGCGGTACAGAGGATCGTTTCCTCTCCCGGAACGGTCACGCCGCCGATTACCTCCTGGTTTTCATCGTCATACCGGGTGGTCTGAATGGCGGCCTGCACCTGATTGGTGCCGCTGACATAGGCATCAAAGTGGTCCGCCAGCGTGCGATCCGGCAGCTCTGCCAGTTCCAATGGTGCGGACAGAGTGTAGGTATTTGTGGCATAGCGCAGCTTGGCCGCCTTCAAAATGCCGTGATCTACCGCGCCGCTGGCGTTATTGACAGTCTCATTCCAGACGATGGTAAGATCATTGCGGCTGCGATGATCCCCGCTGAGGGAAGCGAAGCGGAAGTCTCCACCCACGACGGCGTTGCCGCTGCTGGTCAGGGCAGACAGAGAGCCGGGGAAACTGTTGGACATGGTGCCGCTGCCGTCCACAGCCAACAGCTGAATATCACTGCTGCCGTCTCGGACACTGTGCCAACCGATGACAAATCGGTCATCCCCGCTGCCGAAGTTGGCTGCAACGACCTGGGGGTTTTCGTCAAGATTGCTGTCACAGGTCGCCAGCATGGCTGTACCGGGAGTTCCATCAGCAGCCACGGTACAATAGGCAATCTCGTAGGCGGAGATATCTCCGGTTCCGCTGCGGTCCAGCGAGTAAACCGCCATAGCGGTTCCGTCGGGCAGCATGGCCGCCTGCAACGCCTTCACGCGGCCAGTAGCACCGTTATAAAGCATTTTGGCCTCGCTCCAGGTGCCCTTAGTGCTGTCATAGCAACTGTACATGATACAATCTCTGGTCGTGAAGTTCAGCAG
>Ga0129313_1000450_pt1 | contig 35196 bp, 60 predicted proteins | sample O1105metagenome_FD_94436 | JGI IMG/M metagenome (GOLD analysis project Ga0129313, IMG submission 94436) | Orangutan group fecal microbial communities from fecal samples from Wisconsin, USA - O1105 metagenome | ecosystem: Host-associated > Mammals > Digestive system > Large intestine > Fecal...
AGTCCTTAAATGGTAATAAAAAAATTTCGGCATAAAATGCGAAATACCGCCTTGCGTCCTTTTACGTTCAGCGGTATTTCTGTTCAATTGCCTGTAATTTTGCCTGTAAAATCACCTTGAAATTTTACGCATTTCTTCTATCAGTTTGGTAATATCTTGATGTATATACACCTCTGCGGTGGTCGCATAATTAGCGTGACCGATAATCTTCTGAAGACTTTCTGGCTTGATTCCAGCTGCGGAGCTGAGAGAAGCGAAAGTGTGACGGGTGCTATGCGGTGTAAGTCCTTCAGGAGCAATGTGAGCTATCTCAAGAGCAGCATCGAACACGTCCGAGCGGAACTTCGCAGGAGTAAGAGGGAAGAGCCTGCCGGTGCCGGTATCAGAGCACCACTGCTGCACAAACTCTTTGAGCTCTGGTATATTTGGCGGTATCGGAACAATACGGTCCCTGCCTGCCTCGGTCTTCTCTCCGCCTATGATGTAGCCTTCGCGGAGGTGAACATCTGCGACAGTCAGAGCGAGGAGCTCACCGCGGCGGAATCCGGTGTATATCATAAGTAAAACCGCCTGCACTGGCTTCTGATCTGAGCACTTCTGCAGAGCCTCTATCTCCTCAGCTGTGAAGATCCGCTTCTCCTTCTTCTCAAATTTGGGTATTTTCACAAATTCAGCGTAGTTTTTTTGTACAATATCATTCTCCATGGCGCACTTGCAGAGCATGGTAGCCATAGCCTTGATGATATCGGCTGCACTCTTGGAAGTGGCAGCGTTCACTATTTCCTGTATGTGCGCTGTGCGGATATCCCTCACAGGCATTTCCTGTATGTTCTGAAAGCGTTTCCACATGGAGGAGTATAACTTTACTGCCTGATATGAAACGCTGTTGTAGTGCGTTTTAGACCACATTTCGTAGATGTCGGCGAGCGTTGCATTGTAGAGCTCAGGTCTACCGTTCTTCATGAAGTCTTCCAGAGCCGCACGAGCCTCGTTCCTTGTGGCATAGCTGCCGATGTACTGCCTGCCCTTGCCGTACTTGCTGGACGGAGCCCATGCGAGCCACGGCTTCTTGTAGCGCTTATCCTGATAGATAGTACCGGAGCCGCTCTCACGCTTATGATATTTCGGTTTGGTGACAGCTTGCTTCTTACCGCAGTAATTGCAGTATGCAGAGCCGTCAATAATCTCACGTTTGCATTTGATACATAACATAGCCATTCCTCCTTGACATATTAGGAAGACTATGATATAATGAACCTTGCACAGGGCTATGTATATCATAGTCTATCCATTAAACTCCTGTGGTGTTCCAGCACCATGGGAGTTTTTTTATTTTTTGTAATCGGGTAGTTGGGTGAGCTCGTTAATTCGCTTGAGGGCTTCTTCTTGCCCTTCAATATTCAGATTCTTTAAAAGAGATAATAGTTTCGCATATTGTTCATAGTAGTTTTTATAATGTTCAAAATGCTTTTTATACTTTATAAATGATTGGTTCTCCCCACCAAAATATGCATAATTTAAAAGTAGGTTGTATCCGGTTTTTAAAGAATATGTTTTGTTAATTTTAATATTATCATTATAATAATATTCTTTTTCTTTTATGTTTTTTATTACTTGCTTGACTATTCCACGAACTTCATAGTTTTTATAATCATCATCAGTAGATAGGATTTTTATTGATTTATGAGATGAAAAATGGAATTCAATATAATCATCGTTTTTATAGTATTGACAAATGAAGTTTTTACCTGGAACGTGTTCAATCAGTACCATGTTACCATTCTCTGGTTCAGCACCAAAATCGAGCAGAACCATATCATCTTTTTCAATAAGTGGGCACATCAAATTATTAAAATCATCATATTTTGTGTTATTGATAACATAAATAAATCTTCCTTGTGCTTGAGTTGGCATAATTAAGGGCATATATTGTCTTACTTCGTGTAGCATAGTATCGAGACAATTGCTATGAACATGGTCAATATCAAGGCAAGGTATAACAACAACATTTTCTTTTGCTTTTTCACAATTTACATAATCTTCAATCAAGGAGGGTTCTGTCCAAGTAATATATGGGGAACCATTATTGAGGTTAGGATGTATTCTGAAACCTAATTTATTAGATGTGCTCATAGGAACGTCATATCCCATAAGCCAAGCTTCATTAACATCTAATGCAAGACCTAATATTTTTAGTTTATGCTGCCCTGGTTCTACTTTCCCACTTACATATTGACTCAAATCATTTTTGTTAAGCTTTACATTATATTCTTTGCAAAATGGAGCAGCCAAATTTAAAATATCGATTTGTTTTAATTTACGAGTAGACATTATTTCCTTTAATCGTTCAGCAGTGTTGGATGTTTTCATAGCTCCACCTCCTACGGGTATTATAACATAGCATAAATCAATATTCAAGCCCAAAATGAAAAAAAGTTCAAAAAAATTGAATTTTCTGTTGACAACGTTGAACCTATGTGATATACTAATGATAGTTCAAAGCGGTTGAACCTCAGACCTGATAATATAGAAAAGAGGTGAAAAAATGCCTTACGACTATTCAAAACTCGATGGCGCTATAACTGAAAAATTTGGTACACGAAAAAAGTTTTCAAAGGAAATTGGCTTATCAGAGCGCAGTGTTTCTCTAAAAATGAGCGGCGAAATAGGATGGAAGCAAGCGGAGATTGCACGCGCTTGTAGAATTCTTGGTATCGCTCCAGATGATATCCCCATTTATTTTTTTACTCTGAAAGTTCAAAATAATTGAACCCTCCCAAAAAAAGAAAGGACGGTAAAAATGCGAGAACCTAACCTAAAAATCCCGAGCAATATCAAGAACACGCCCGAGTATGGGTGGGTTAAGCTACTGCCTTGCGGAGTAGGTGACACAGTATACAGAATAGAGTATAAGTGCCGCCGAAGCACGCGCAGGAACGAAAAAACCAAATTGTTCTTGAACGAGCCGTGGGAGCGCCGACTTAGAAAACATGAGGTGTCAGATGCTACTATCATTGCAACAGAAATGACAGCAGGTAGTTATGCAGCTATCGGGCACCACATCTATCTGACACAGCAGGAAGCGAAAAATGCAATGGCAGCATGGCTCGCAAATCTGGTATCATAACCAAATAGAATGAAAGGAGTAGAACATATGGACAAGCTTATAATCAAGAAGAAGGTAGCCACACATAAGACCGACGCGTTTGTTGTAAAGATAAGTGCAAAGGCAAATGATATGCTTGAGGAGATTGTCAAGCGTACCGGCAATAGCAAAGCTTCTATCGCTAATTTGCTAATCGAGTTCGCATATAAGCGCGTTGAGATAGTCGACGCTGACGATGACGACGAGGAGGAGTGAGTATGGCACGATTAATGGTTGTTATAAGCGTTAAAGACGCTGCGAAAATCCTGCGTGAGCATGGTATGCAGATATCTGACGGTGACCTCAGAGCAGGCATTGAACAGAAGGTGTACCCGTTCGGAGACGCAGTCACAGTCACATCAAAGCCTGTTTTTCATGTCTACCAGCCTCTGCTCATGCAGTGGATCAATGAGCGCTCAGTGGAGGTGGCAGAATGATAGGACTTGCAGTGTTCTGTATCTCTGGCTGTATCGGCGTGGAAATCTGCTGCGGCGCTCGGCTGATAGATATTCTCAAACAGTGCTCAGAGGAGCGCACAGACGCACGGAGAGCACGTTTCAGAGCTAAGGCATATAAGAACCTTAATGAGCGTTGGACGCTTAAAAAAAACCGCCAGAAGCTCTGGGAGAGCATACAAAAGGAGAGATAATTATGCAGATGTCAAATGACGAAATAGTAGTTCGCTATCGGCAGGCAAAGAACAAAGGTGAGCAGGTAACAATACTTGCTGAACTGAATGCCTGCCCAGTGGAACGGATAATCGGTATACTTACCGCAAACGGCTTTGATAATCGCGGTTTCAGTAGAATTCGCGCAAAGCTCAAGAAACAGGAGCAGACTTCAGACAAGAAAGAGCGTTTCAAGCTCGAAGATAGGCCAGAGCCGCAGCCAGAAGAACAGGCGGTGCCGATAAGCGCTGATACCGCTGCTGATAAGCAGCAGCCAGAGCAGAGCTATTATTGTGATGAGCTGTTCGAGCCAATACACAAGGCGATAGAGGAGCTCATGGCTAAGAGGCGTAAGATATATGCTGACCTGCGCGAAGTTGACAAGGAGCTGGCAAAGTATACTAAGTTCTGCAATGATGAGATATTGCAGATAGCTTCGCTTCAAGATGCTGGGGAGTGATGTTATGAGCTATGAGCTAAGGATAATACGCAAAGTTCTTGAAATCGGCGAATCAAGCAAGCACAGCGTTAATGCAATGGTTGGCTCGGACAGGAATATAACCTTGTATGTTCATGATAAAAGGGCAGGACAGGCAGTTATTGACAGCTTCTACACAGACGAGCATGAGGATGAACGTGATGTTTTTCTTTGGCTCAACGACTGGGCTGAAACGATCAGGGAGGAGCGATATAATGACACGGACTGACATAGACGGCGTGCAGTTTGAGTTAGATGTAAAAATGTTAAAAGAAATGCACCGCCTTAAGAAAGACATGGCTGAATGTACTGAAATACGAACTATAATGAACGATTACCTTCTTGTAAAAGAAACTCCTGCTGAAATATGGGCATTAATAAAAAAGGAGTGCATGAAATGATTACTCTTTATGAAAAAGCGGCTGCAATAGCTTTAAAGCTCTATGAGATTGACAATAACATCGATATTCGCCCTGAATGGATATTAAGGCGAGCAAGTCCAGAAGATATAGACTTCTTCTACGGTAAAATAGCAGCTGGTAAAGAATACACAATAAAGAGGTGGCTGTAATGAGCGAAATATGGGAACGAGAGCTTGATGATCATGAAAGTGGGTGTGAGTGCTGTGATATATGCGACAGCGCTATACACAATGGCGAAGCGTACTATGACATAAACGGCGCTAAAGTATGTGAGAGCTGTATGGACACTCAGTATAAGCGCATTATGGACTACGATTACAGAGAAGAATATACCCGTGAGGACTACCTGACGGAAGAATATGAACGGAGGCGGCACGATGGCTGATTTTTCGAGCGGGGTTGACCGTTATATCACAGCGAGCTGTATAGTAAAGGTTAATTTTCCAGTGGACGGGCGCGGTCACGCTGATGTTTCATGTAACCAGTGTCCGTATTATGGCAGGAGCTCCAAGACTTGTCAATTAAATAAGTCGGTAGTTCATTATCCTGATAAATACATTGGATATAACTGCCCTTTAATAATCGAGGAGGAGTAGAACATGGCAAAAGTAATATGTATAGCAGGTGAAAGCGGCAGCGGCAAAACCACTTCACTGAGAAATCTGGATCCGAAAACAACTTACATTTTCGATGCAGATAAGAAGGGGCTGTCATGGAAAGGCTGGAAAAAGCAGTATAATTCCGAGAACAAGAATTACTACTGCACCGATGATGCGAACCAGATATACACCTACATGATAGGTGTAGCTCAGAAGCGGCCTGAGATAAAGACGATAGTAATAGATACTATCGGCAGCATCATGGTTGCTGATGAAATGCGCAGAATGAAAGAGAAAGGCTTTGATAAGTGGCAGGATCTGGCCCAATGTATCTGGAAACTGGTAGATGTAGCATATATGCTTCGAGAGGATCTTACTATTATATTCATAGCTCACACGCAGACCGAGCGCGATGATTCAGGCTATTTGTTCACACGCATCAAAACGAGCGGCAAGAAGCTCGAAAAGATCTGCCTTGAAAGCAAGTTCACCACTGTTCTCATTGCAAAGTGCAATGCAGGGCAGTACATATTCGAGACTCACGCCAAGAACAGCACAGCAAAGTCACCAATGGGACTGTTTGAAGCTGATGAGATTCCAAACGATATTACAGAGGTTATTAAGGCTCTTGAAGCCTACGAAAATGAGGAGGAATGAGAAATGATTAAGAAGTTCAGTGATTATGACAGCATTCAGGTATTTGAGGGTGGTGCTCAGATAGAGCCCGGCGGATATGAGCTGAAGATAATCAATGCAAAGGTTGAGCAGTTCACAAACTGCCAGATACTCAAGGTGGCATTTGATATTGTCAACCACGAGAAGTATGCAGGCTTCTACACACAGCGCTTCAATAACGCTAAACTCCAGAACGCTGACGCTAAGTGGAGCGGTGTATTTGATGTGTTCATCCCGAAGGACGACGGCACCGAGAACGACGGCAAAACAAAGCAGGCGTTCAAGCGTTTTACCACTTCAATCGAGCGCTCCAATGAGGGTTATACATGGAACTGGGACGAGAACAGCCTTAAGGGAAAGATGTTCGGTGGCGTATTCGGACGTGAAGAGTTCCTTACTAAGGACGGAAAGCTCAAATTCACTACAAAGTGCCGCTTTCCAAGAAGCATTGACAGTATCAGGAAAGGCGACTTTACAATACCAGAGGACAAGCTGCACAAGGATCATGACGATATAGTCGACAGAGAATCTGACAAGCAGCTCTCAGGAATGCCTAACAACTTCTTAGCGGATTATGAGGAAATCCTCGGTGACGGCGAAGTACCATTCTAATTCTTTCAGATAATAATAACTGAAAGAAGGTGATTGTATTTATACATTAACAGAACAACAGGCAGTGAGTTGCTTTGCGGTTCAAGATAATACAGCACAAGAAATAATAGAAATACTAAAAGATATAGCATATATGAGCGAAACGCAAGAGCAGCTCACTGTGAATTTAACACTACTGAGAAATGCGGCTATTAGATCAAACAACAAAAAGGTGTTCGATCAATGCCTTGAGGTTGCTAAGAACGGCGGCATAAATCCCGAAGATATGAACGGCTGTGAGTGGCGCTTCCATTATAACGTTGATGATTTTGGCAATTCGGAAGAGCCTTACAGAGAAGTATTCTTCCAGCCGACACCGTTCCTTGAGCAGAGAGCGCTTGACAGACTCACAGTTGAAGCCAATAAATGCGGCTTCAAAGGCTTTAAGGCTACATACAAGGCATTTAAGAATAGTATGCGGCAAGTCAACTCAAGCCACGGAATATTACTCAATCCGACAGATTTTCCACAACAGCCGCTTGAGCTTGAATGTGGCGAATGGCACTGCGATAGTACAGGTGTATCTAAAGTCCTTAAAGAAAAAGTCGAATATGCCTGCCTGCATCCGATAATGCCGACAGAACGGCTTGTAAATATCGATACAGGCGAAGAGAAGCTCAGAGTATCATTTTTCAAGGGTAAATACTGGCGTGACTTCATAGCAAGCAAGCTTGATTTATTCGATGCTTCAAAGGTAATAAAATATGCAGCTCTGGGCGTATCGGTCACTTCTTCATCTGCAAAGCTGCTCTCCGCATTTCTTAATGACATCGAAACGATGAACCCTGACATCATTCCTGAAACAGAGTCAGTGGCAAGACTCGGATATATAGGTGACGGCAGTCAGTTCTCACCTTACGTTGATAATCTTATATTCGACGGAGAAGCAAATTACCGCACCATATACAGCGCAATATCATCAAAAGGGAATAAGATCTTGTGGCTTTCAGAAGCTAAAAAATGCCGCTCAGAATCGCTTACAGCGCAGATTATGCTTGCTGCATCGTTTGCCAGTCCGCTGCTCAATAAAATGGGCTGCCTTCCATTCTTCGTTCACTTGTGGGGCGTGGAATCAGGAACTGGTAAAACGGTGGCTCTGATGCTTGCAGCTTCCGTCTGGGGCGATCCTGATGTAGGACAGTATATACAGACGTTTAATTCAACACAGGTCTCCTGCGAACGTACAGCGGCATTTCTGAACAATATACCGCTGTGCATAGACGAGTTGCAGCTCAGCAAGGACAGCCACGGACACAGCAAGTTCGATGTTTATCAGCTGGCGCAGGGAGTTGGACGAGGTCGAGGTAATCGAGCAGGCGGTATTGATACGGTGCCGACGTGGAGCTTGTGTATTCTTACAACAGGAGAATCTCCAATAGTTCAAGCTTCGGCAGGAGCTGGAGCAGTCAACAGAGTCATAGATATAGAATGCAAAGCTGCTGAAAGTGTTATCAAGGACGGCTTCACAACATCGGCGATCATCAAGCAGAACTATGGATTTGCCGGCAAGGAGTTCATTGAAGCTATGACCGAGGACGTTTTGGAAGATGCAAGAACAAGATACCGTGAACTGTTCAAACAGCTCTCCTGCGGTGACTCCACCGAGAAGCAGGCAATGGCTGCGGCGATGATCCTATTAGCGGACGAGCTGGCTGATAAGTACATATTCAAGACAGGCAAAGTTCTGACGGTCGGAGATATAACAGGCTTCCTGAAAGATAAATCTGAAGTATCAGCAGGTCAGAGAGCTTATAACTATTTATGCGATTGGGTTTCAATTAATGAAGCACGATTCCAAACAACGGATAACAACGGTGAATTTTGGGGCAAAATAGACGAGCTTAATAATAAGGTCTATATTGTATCAACAATATTCAAAAAGGCGCTTACAGATAACGGCTTTGATGAAAGAGCTGTTACATCATGGCTGAGAAGCAATCAGCTGATTGAACCTAATAAAAATGGAAGAAATAACGCTCAGTATCGTTCAATTGATAATCACCAAGCAAGGTTTATAGTCATGTATCTTCCTGAAAATGAAGGTGAAAGCATTGCTGATGATTACGATTTGCTTTAAATTTGCACCTAAAGGCGCAAACAGGAAACGCCGCTATATAGCGGCAGAAACCGATTATTTTATTTATTTGCGCCTTTCCCCCACATATATACCGAAAATATAAAAAGTATATAATACTTAAAAAATTCTCTCACGTATGAGGTAATGCGCGAATTAGGCGCAAAGGCGCAAACGGTGCTGTTATACGGCTATATATAGCCGAATACAGGTTTGCGCTATAAGGCGCAAACAGGCGCAACAGGCGCAAATAAGGAGGGATAACATCAAACTACGAGAATATCAAGCAGAACTAATAGGTAGGATCCGACTGGCAATCATGCAGGGACGCAAGTCAATTGTTTCGGTACTCGGCTGCGGCGGTGGTAAGTCAGTCATTCAGGCGGAAATATCACGTTCAGCAACGGACAAGGGTAACAGAGTTCTATTCCTTGTACACCGTAAGGAGCTATGTGAGCAGATAACGAATACTTTCACAAGGCAGGGCGTAAACATGAATCTGTGCTCAGTAAGCATGGTTCAGACGGTAAGCAGGCGACTTGAACGGATACCAGAGCCGAAGATAATCATAACAGATGAAGCACATCATTCAACAGCAAATACATACAAGAAGATATATAACGCATTTCCTGATGCACTGCGGCTTGGATTTACAGCCACTCCGATACGGCTCAACAAAGGCGGTCTCGGTGAAATCTACGATGAGCTAATAACGTCAGTCTCAACTAAATGGCTGATAGATAATAACTACCTTTCACCATACCAGTATTACTCTGTAAAGCTTGCTGATACATCAGGCCTGCATATTAAGGCAGGCGATTACAAGGCTGATGAAGTGGCGGAGCTGATGCAGAACAAGGAAATATATGGTGAGACTGTAAAACAATGGGAACGGCTGGCACTTAACAAGAAAACAATAGCCTACTGCGCATCAGTCGAAGCAGCTGAAGAAACAGCCGAGCAGTTCCGGCAGGCAGGATATACAGCGGCATCACTCAGCGGAAGCACTCCGAAAGAACTCAGAGCAAGGATAATGCAGGAATTCCGAGACAGTAAGCTCATGATCTTGACTAACTGTGAGCTCTTCGGTGAAGGTCTGGACGTTCCTGATTGCGAATGCACTGTATTATTAAGACCAACGCAGAGCTTAACACTATATATTCAGCAGTCAATGCGCAGTATGCGTTATATGCCAGGTAAAACAGCGATTATTATTGACCATGTCGGTAACTGCTATCTGCACGGTCTTCCGGACGATGATAGGCAATGGAGCCTTGAACCAAAGCACAAGCAGGAGAACATTGTCAAAATAAGAGAATGTCCTAACTGTTATGCCGTATATCCTCCGAAGCTTGATAAATGCCCTTACTGCGGATATATGGCAATCAAGGAAATACAGCGCAAGGATAAGGAAGTAGTCGAGATAGATCTGGTCGAGCTGAAACGGCAGGATAATATCAAGAATACTAAGCTTGCAAACGCATTGCTTGAAACATGGCCGCAGGTCGTTGAATTTCAGAAGCTACATGGTTATAAATTTGCATGGTGTATCAGGTATGCGGCGGCGCATGATATACCGATACCGAGTAAATACAGTTATATGAGGAAGGTGATAGGCGTATGACAGAGCATGATATACAGAATTCAATTCGGCTGCGGCTTTCTGAGCTTGGATATTGTGTATTCAGAGTAAACGTCGGCCGCTTCAAGACTGAGGACGGCAGGTGGTTCGACACCGGGCTTCCCAAAGGTTTCTCAGATCTGATGGCGGTTAAGGATGGAAAGGTGTACTTCCTGGAAGTCAAGAGCGAAACAGGCAAAGCAAGCGCCGATCAGCTCAGCTTCTTGGCTGTTATGCGTGACAGATATGGCTGCGTTGCTGAGATAGTGAGGAGTGTTGATGATGCCGTCAGAGTTGTTACAAAGGATTGAACACGAAGCCGCCACCGGCAAACCTGCACCGAAAGACCTGAACCCACCTGAGACGATGCTGTATTATATGTTATTCGGCATATACTCCAGCTATCAGGCAGGCAAGATTGACAAGGCTAAAGGCCACGAGCTTAAAACTGCCGCATATAACACATATCATAAGTTTTTAGCAGAATATATACAGTTTGTCGAGATAAGTAAGGAATACCAGCGGCGGCTGCGTGAAGGGTATTCAATTGAAGGAATAACAATTATTCCGAAGGGAGATAATGAGAAAGATGAAAGTACAGGCGAAGAACTGCACTGAATGCCGAAAGCGCATTCATGCAGAAGAACAAGATGCATACTTGAAAAAGCAGTATGCTTATCTGAACGACGGAATTTATACAATGGCAGTGATGAGCGCTGCCGTTGCATTGTCCGTTCTGGTACAGCGTGACAGGTCAAAGGCTTATATCCAGAAGTTCTATGATGATATGGTAATGATTTACGGTACAGCGGAAGTTCTCGGAAAGCCTTTGATCTTGACCGACGTTATAAAGCAGTTGGAGCAGGACTACGGCGTTGACTTCTCAAGGCTGCACGTCAACTTTAACGAAACGCAGAAAGAATTTATCAAGGGAGCTAAAAGCAATGGAAGATAAAATAATTCAAATAGCCGATCATTACGGCTTTACGTCACAGGCAAACATGCTCACCGAGGAAGCTGCGGAGTTCACGGTGGCTCTGAACAAGCTCCGCAGGGGTAATACTGACTATTACGATCAGATCAAGGAAGAGGTTGCAGATGTACTTGTAATCGCTTACCAGCTCCGCCACCTGCTTGGAGCTGAAACCATTGACAAGATCATCGAAGAAAAGGTCGAGCGCCAGCTCGGCAGGATCCAAGAGGAAGAGGAGAGTGAGGAGAGTGGATTTAAAACCGATTGAGACCATTTACAACGGTTATAAGTTCCGCAGCAGGCTTGAAGCTCGGTGGGCGGTGTTCTTTGATACTGTTGGCATCAAGTACGAATATGAACCTGAGGGCTATGTGTTAGGCGACGGTGTAACATATCTTCCAGATTTTAAATTACTCAATGTCAAACATCGAGACTACGAAGACGAAAACAAACCTGTTTTTGTTGAAGTTAAGGGCGTTATGACTAATGAGGATTTAATAAAAATAGAAAAATTTTCAAAAACATATCCAATTCTCATTATAGGAACAATCGAAGATGCAGAAGAGCAATTTGAGTGGTGGAAGGGCAGTTATCGCTGGAGCTTTAATTATATGGACGGTGACAGTTATCCATGTATGTTTACTGGAAAAGTAGGTGAAATATGGCTTGCAGGTCCTGATCACGATGAATGGTTCGGTTTAGAAATAATGCGCAAAGGAATAAAAGCGGCGAAGCAAGCACGCTTCGAGCACGGAGAGAAGGGATAAGTAATGGGAGCCAGCTGTACAGTTCAAGGGTGGAAACCTATTCGCGAGGAAGATATCATCACAAAGGTAAGGTATGAGAAACCTCTTGGTGATATTAGCGGCGTTGTTCGGGTATATTACAAATCCCACCTTTATGATGATGAGCGAGAGTATGACTGTGTCCGGACCTTTATCTGGGGCAGCAGAGCTGAGGACTATGTGAAGTTCGTGGTTCCGATAATTAACACGCCTTCGGCTTTTATTAAAGGCAACAGGTATTATGCAGAATGGGTTTCTAAAAAGCCAGCGAAAGCAAAGAAAAATCCTGCGATTGCAGAGGAAAAGTCCACGAACGCAGAAAATGATGATACACAGCTCACATTCTTCTAAGGGGGCGCTGTCATGAAACAAGCCTATCTCGTATCACATTACGGCTATCACACCTGCTCCGAGTGCGGTGTCAGGTACACCGATAAGGAATACTGGGAATATTATTGCCTGGATAAGATAATGCGCTGTCACATCAACTGCAAGAAGTGCGGCGCTGAGTTCCACGAGAAGCCACAGCGTTGTTACTGGTCGGATCATTATCCGGATCAGAGCAACGCCTGCGGCGAAGCTGTAACAATGGACGGCGTTGTTTACTGCACGCAGCAGCTTAAAGCAAGGAAAGAGGAGCTGCGGAGCTGGGGCGCTTATTATCCGTGCCCTTGCTACAAGCCAAAGCCGCCACAGGAGGACTATTTTCAGCTATCATTCTTTTAGGAGGACAAGCTCATGTCCGAAATAAAGTCAGTAACTATCCAAAAGATAAATCTCGGCGGTGCGATCCTGAGAAAGTATGAGGTTGAATACTTCTCAGGAGTCAACCGCATTTACGGCGTACCGCCTGAGACGGTCGAGAAGTTTATAAAGGAGAACCGCAGGGAGTTTTCAAAAGTAAAATACACGTTTAAAGATGGGAGTACACCAAATGAATGAAAAGCCCAAGTTTTGTGAAGTCTTAAGGTGCAAAAAAGAACAACGTAACATAAGGTATGCGGACGAATTAAAAAAATATCGTAAAGCAAACCATTATTTACAAAGAGATTTAGCCAAAATAATCGGAATTTCACAAGCTACCATAGCTGGCTTGGAGCAAAAATATAACAGCCCATCGAAAAAAACACAAGAGATCATATTCCAGAAGTTAGGAATACGTTATTTTGAAGATACACAAGGAGGAATAACAATGCAAATGACTGAAAGTGAAATCAAAACCAACATTCTGCAGGCCAAAGACCAGATAAAGCAGATTCCTATCTGCGCTCAGGTCAATGCCTGCTCCGTGGATAAGATCAAGGAAATTCTCAAAAAGCAGGGAGTTGACCTGCGCACTCTCAAAGGAGAGAAGCCCACAAACAGAGGTCGGAACTGGAGAAAGAAGCCAGCTCCTGAAGCTGTTTCGGCTCAAAACAATGACAAGACCTTCCTGGAGCTGTTCAACCGTGTTAACGAGCTGACGGCTCAGAGAGAAGCTATCAGCGCAGAGCTGCTTACAATAAAGGCTGAGCTTGTTAAGATAGTAAGCGTTATTGACGGAGGAGAGGACAATGGAGAGACTGACGGACAGTAAGGTAGCTGCGGTACTGAAAAGCAATTATGAAGATTTACAGGGAGTAGGTATTAAGCCTTCTCCCGATCACCTTCAATATGTTCGGCTGGCTGAGCTTGAGGAAGTATATCCGAAGCTCGTCGGCGGCATTGCGTTATGTAAGGAGCTGCTCAGGCTTGCTTTGTCAGATCTGGAAGATGCTGAGGACTGCGACACCTGCGTTTATGACAGCGCTCACTGCCCTGGTGTCACTGGGGACTGTAAGTTTAAGTGGAAGCACCACGATGAAGCTATGCAGCTTCTGGGAGAGGAGAAAGAATAATGATATTATATGATTGCAGTGAATCCAAAGCAATGTTCCTCGATGATGAAGGTGCTTTGCTTGATAGAGCTGATTTTGTCAGGAACGTCGGAGCTCTGGCTTCTCAGACCAGAGAGGGTGTTACGTCGATAGAGTACGCACCAGAAACGGTAAACGAGACGGAGCTTGCAGTTATTCACTACAAGAACGGATCAACCAAGCTTGTAAATATCCGTTGTGATTCATATTCGGCTATAGTCAGGGATATTTTTAAGCAATTGTAAGGAGGGCTTGACGATGACGATTGATGAGGCAATTTCTCACGCTTTGGAAGTGGCAGAACGCTATGAAAGAATGGAAGATAGCCACGACGACAAATTAAAAGAAGAATGTTTACAGTGTGCCGCAGACCACAGACAGCTTGCAGAGTGGTTGACGGAGCTGCAAGAACTTGAGTTGCAGATAGGAGCTCCGAGGCTTGGCAGCATTGAAGAATATCATTACGAGTTGGCAAGATGTAAGACAGCATTTTGGAGCTGCAATAAGAGGTGTATGGACGCAGAGGAACAGTACAGAAGAAAAGCTGATGAACTGAGAAAAGCTCAGGAGCAGATAGCCGAGTACAAGCGACTTCTGAAAGCGGCAGTTGAAGACATTACTTTTATTCTCTCGTATGCTTGCTCAGACGAAGAAATGTGTTGTGAAGAATGTCCCACGGTGGACCACGCCTGCAATAAATGGCGTTACGCCGATGAAGCCTTAAAGCTGATAGGAGGTAGTGAAAATGGCTGATTATATAAGGCGTGATATAGTCTTGAAAATTATCAACACAGTAAACGACACAGGCGGATTTGCAGGATATGCGGACTACTGCGTATTATTTGATGAAATAGACACTATGCCAGCCTCAGACGTACAGCCTGTTAATCAGTGGATAAGCGTTGATGATAAGCTCCCAGCAACACGCAAAACTGTGCTTATCTATGATGAATATGAAGGCGTTTCCGCTGGCTATTATGATAGTGATTATGCAAAGTTCAGGTCTATTGATGATGTTTATCGGTCCTGCAATGTAACTCACTGGCAGCCGTTACCAGAACCACCAAAGGACGGTGATCCTGAGTGATATTTGTTGTTTTAGGCGTTGCAATAGCGCTTCTATGTTACCGCATGGGTATTCTGATCGGACGGCGGCAGGAGCAGGAACGCTTTGACTTTATGCGGCAGGAAATGAGCCTTGACAGTGCTCAGGACGAATGGGACAAGCTATTTAAGGAGTAGGGGTATGGATAAGTTTATGGAAGAAATGAACCAGATTGTTGATTGCAAGTACTGCGGCAAGCCTGTTATGTGGGGTGAGCTCACCTGGCTTGAGGGAAAGTGTATGTGTCCTTCCTGCTATAAGCAGCTGCGGGAGCAAAAAGACAAGGAGGCGGCAGAGCTTGAAAATGAATGATGAAAAGGAAAGCTGCTATTTCTACAATCCAAGAAAGATAGACAGCTGCTCTGTCCTTAATCAGGCGTGTGATCTCACAAAGTCACGTCAGCTCTGCAGCTTCCACAAGACCGAGCTCCAGTATTACCAGGAGCGCAACAGGGCTGTTGAGCTCAATCGCAAGAACGGAAACTGCAGGAAATGCAAGTACAAGGACTTTCCCTGTGATATAATACCAATTAACGAGGAGGACGACGAGTATGAGTATTAGCAGCGACCTTGCAAAGGAATGGGCCGAAAAGGAAGCGAGCTCAGAAGCAGAAGCTTTTGAGTTCGCTATTAAGTCAACTGCTATCAAGAAAACTGACTTTGATATTGACGATAAATACGAGCAGGCTTATCGGCAGGGACGGCTTGATCAGGCTCAGGCTGACGAGAGGTGTATAGTAGAGCTTAGGGAGCAGGTCAGCAAGCTCCGTGAAGCTCTGGTTCGTGATTACGAGGATTTCTATGAATAGGAAATTTTATTAATTTAAGGAGTGATTTGTATGTTACGTTTTTTCTTGTGGGATTGGATAATGACATATATCGAAAAACCGAAGATTGACCAAACGCCCGCAGACGAAATATTGTTTTATACCGCTTTAGCAATTATTTTCGGTATCGCTTTTGGTATCGCTTTTGGTATCTACTGTTTGATTATGATATTAAAGCCCGAAAAGAAAAATAAACGGTAATGATTAAAATTTAGATTTGAAAGGAGCAGGCAATGCTTAAATTGAACAGAGAGGAGCTGAAAATGCGCCTTAAAGAGCAGGGGTACAAATCTATTGACGAACTTTGTGAAAGCTGTGATCTATGTCCTGAGACATTCAAACGAGCCAAAGCAAGGGAACGCTTAACAGTAATGCAGCTGTATAAAATATCAGCAGCATTAAAATGTCACATGGAAGATTTACTAATTTTTTCAAAAAGGTGACAATTTGTCACTTGTCAAATACAAAATAGGTGGTAAAATAGTAAGTGGGAAGGCGCACTTTGTACATGAATAATCCATATTCAATTTTTACGGGCGCAAGCATAGCCGTGCGCCTGCCCACACATCTACGCATCACCTGCTTTTGTTCTACATATTTCTTTCATGTCTCCTTTCATGGGGCAGTCTATCTGCCCCGACTTATGTTTGAAGCAGGCTCGATACCTGCTTTGAGCACCACTGGCATGATGGACATCCTTACAGCATGCCGTCTCAGTTTTTACCTTCGTCTGAGGCGGTTTGCTGTATATAGACTTGAAAGGACGGTGTTACCGTGAATGAAAGGCAGAAAAGGTTTGCTGAATATTACGCTCAGAGCGGTAACGCTTCTTGGAGTGCTAAACAGGCAGGATATGCTGACAAATTCGCAGGTCAGAACGCAGACAAATTACTAAAAAATACTAATATTGCAGAATATATTCAAGAATTGGTTGAAAAAGAACAAGACAAACGCATAATGACAGCCAGAGAACGCAGAGCGGTTCTGTCAGATATTGCAAGAGAAGGTAATACGCAGGACAGGATTAGGGCTATTGACGTTCTCAACAAAATGTCAGGCGAATACATCACCAAAATAGAGGGTAATCTCTCAGCAGAAATAAACAATCCTTTCAAGGATCTGACCACCGAGGAGCTGAGAAAACTTGCTCACAGATGATAAGCTTATTGAATTAGGTGCTAATATAGAGTTAGCTCGGCGCAATTTCTTTGATTATTGTTATCTTAAAGCTCCTGACTTTTATAAATCTGATAGGAAATATCTTGTAGATCTTTGTAATAATTTCCAAGAGTTCCTTGAATCAAAAGATAAGGCAATGATTATTAACTTACCACCACGACACGGCAAGTCAAGAACTGCCTGCTGCTTTGCTGAGTGGTACCTCGGACAGGATCCGAACCGTAAGATCATGATAGGTTCGTATAATGAGACACTGTCCACGATGTTTTCAAAGAACGTCAGAAATACAATATCAGAAATCAAAGCGGATCCTATGAAGCCAGTATTCTCGGACGTGTTTCCAAGTGTACGCATTAAGCTTGGTGACGGTGCTATGAACCTCTGGAGCCTTGAAGGCGGTTATAATAACTACCTTGCTACTTCTCCGAGCGGTACTGCTACTGGTTTCGGCTGTTCTCTGATGATAATTGACGACCTTATCAAAAACGCTGAGGAAGCCAACAACGAGAACACCAAGCAGAAGCACTGGGAATGGTTCACAAATACAATGCTCAGCCGACGTGAAGAGGGCGCAAAGGTTATTATCATCATGACACGCTGGGCTTCTGATGATCTGGCTGGCAAGTACCTTGACTTCTGCAAGTATGAGAAGATACCTTACAGACATATCTGCATGAAGGCCTACGATAAGGAAAGCAATACAATGCTTTGTCCTGATATTCTCAGTTATGACAGCTATCAGGCCACTATCAAGGCAATGGGCGCAGATATAGCAAGCGCTAACTATCAGCAGGAGCCTATCGATATAAAGGGCAAGCTTTATACAAGCTTTAAAACTTATACAGACCTTCCGCCACACTTTGAGGGCGTATTCAGTTACACGGATACAGCGGACGAGGGCAGCGACTGGCTCTGTTCAATCATCTGGGGCGTGTATCAGCGTGAAGCATATATCCTTGATGTATACTTCAGCAAGGCTCCTATGGAAGAGACAGAGCTTGAGACAGCTCGAAGGCATAAAGAGTTCAACGTAAACAATGCCAAGATAGAGTCTAACAATGGTGGCCGAGGCTTCGCTCGAAATGTAAAGCGCATATCTGAGGAACAGCTCGGCAACAGAAGGACAGTGTGGCTCTGGTTCCACCAGTCAAACAACAAGATAGCAAGAATAATCACATATTCGACCTGGGTAATGCAGCACATTTACTTTCCTGTGAACTGGCGTGACCGCTTCCCAGAGTACTACGAAGCAATGAATAAATATCAGCGTGAGGGCAAGAACGCTCACGATGATGCACCAGATGCAACGACCGGCATAGCTGAGACAATGCTCAACAGCTCAAAGGTTGGAACATCGAATTTGAGAAGATAGGAAGTGTTATAATGCAGCCGTTTTTAATGGACTCTACAGCTGAGCTCACACCTGAGCTGATTTGCAGTTATATAAAAATGCACAGGACTGTTATGCTACCAAAATATGAGAAGCTGCAGCGGTATTATGAAGGCGTTCATGATATCTTGCTCCGACAGCCCAAGTACAGGCCTGATGATCCTTGTAACAACGTAGTTTGTAACTTTGCAAAGTATATCAGTGACTTTGCAGCTGGCTACCTGATTGGAGAGCCTATCAGCTACCAGTCCGAAGATCAGGACCTTGAGAACCTGATTAAATGGAACAGCATAGCTCAGACCGACGTGCAGGACATGGATAACGCCAAGTATCAGTCTATTTTCGGCGTAGCTTATGAGCTCGTATATATGTCCTCAGGTGACTCACCGACACCAAAGACAGCCAGCACACATCCGACACAGAGCTTTGTTATATACAACAACACCGTAGAATTCCAGAAAATGGCAGGTGTAAACTACTATGAAAAGCGTGATCCTGATACTCAGGAGATTAACGGCTTTCATGTAATAGCATCTACAGCTGATAGAATCATGCGGTTTGATATTACTGTTGATTACGCTCTGGACAGTAAAGTCGTAGATGAAGCAAACTTCTTCAAGGCTGTAACTCTCATCGAGATTTACAACAACAACGAAAAGCAGGGCGACTTTGAGCAGCTTATACCGCTTATCGATGCATATAACTGCCAGCAGTCCAACAGAGTGGATGATGTTGAGAACTTTGTCAACAGTCTTATGGTGCTGACTGGTCAAACCTTGGGATATACCGATGCAGAGAAAGCTGATACTTATAACGACATCAAGAAGAATGGCGTTATTGAGCTGGCTCCCGAAAGCAGTCTGTCATTCCTGACACGCCAGATTGACCAGAACGGAAACGAAACACTCCGCCAGTCTCTTGCAGATGATATACACAAGTTTAGCTGCGTTCCTTCCATGACTGATAAGGACTTTGCTTCCAATCTCAGCGGCGTGGCTATGCAGTACAAGCTGTTAGGCCTTAACCAGATAACCAAGATTAAGGAAAGATACATCAAGGAAGGTATCAGAGAGCGTATTGAGCTGTTTTCAGCAATTATGCAGAACAAGGGTATGCCGCCAGTAGACATTGACGATCTGACAATCACAATTACACACAGCCTGCCAAGAAACCTTGTAGAGACTGCTCAGGTTATAAGCACTCTGCAGGGAATATGCAGCAATGAAACTCTTGTGGCTCAGCTTCCTTTTGTCGAGGATCCTGAGGAAGAGACAAAGAAGGCTGCAGAGGAGCGCAGGCAGGAGCAGGACGCACGCTTTGTGATGTCCACTCCACAAATGGCTGTAAATGAGGAATAAGCAGTACTGGATTGACCGAGCCAACAGGCGCATGGATAACTACACACTGGCTGCCTTTGATACGGCTCGGACTATTCAGCGGTCATATAATACCCTTGAAACATACATAAAAACCGAAATAGCGAAGATACTGCGAAATGTAGGCGACGAGGGCACGCTTGCTTATGAATACCGCATGAAGCGGCTGAACGCTCTGCTTATCAACACCGAGCAGAAGTTCAAGGAGCTGTACGGAATCAACTTAGGCGATACCACAGCTTTTCTGAAAAGCATTATTCCGGAAGCCTACTATCACACGATCTTTGATATAGCTCAGGGCACAGGCGTGCAGCCAGAGTTCTCAGCGGTGCCGACAAGGCTTATAAACAAGATTATCAATGAAGATTGGAGCGGTGAGAACTACTCCAAGCGCATCTGGAGCAATACGGACGCTCTGGCTCAGGAAGTGCGGCAGGTCCTTACCGAAGCAGCTGTAAACGGTGAGAACATATACAAGACATCGAAGCGGCTCTCGGAGAAGTTCGACCAGTCCGCATACAATTCACAGCGGCTTATACGCACCGAGACCACCTACGCTACCAATCAGGCCGAGCTGCTCTCTTATGAGGAGCTGGATATTGACAAATATGAGTTTGTGGCTACTCTGGACACCAGAACATCAAGCATCTGTCAGAAAATGGACGGTAAGGTGTTTAAAACCTCAGATGCACAGGCAGGCAAGAACCTGCCGGCTATGCATCCGAACTGCCGTTCTACCACAATTCCATACTTCAAAGAGGGAATGCCTGATTTCAGGACGGCCAGAGACAAGGACGGCAAGCGCATCACGGTTCCTGCTTCCATGAAGTACCCAGAGTGGTATGATAAGTATGTGAAGCCTTACGAAAAGGCAAAGAAGCCAAGAACACAGCCTGCTCCGAGCAAGAACAAGCCTGTTGAAGTTCCTGCGGTCACACCTGCAGAGGTACAGGTGAGCAAAGCTGAAAGGCCAGAAAACGCCTATACTGCGGAAAAAATTAACAGAAATTCTCTTGACATTAGCACTAACAATGATATAATTGAAGTAGGACATAAACTTGGCATGGAAGGGATCGGAGATGTTAATTCTTATCCGATAGAAGAAAATTCAAAAAGCGTTGAAGATTTCAAGGAATTCGTATCAAATAGCCTGGGTATTAAATACATTGAAGGAATTGATATGTTGAAAAATGGCACTTCAGCAAACGAGATTGTCAATGCTGTCAACGAACTGGCTTCAAAATATGGTAAAAAATATTCTCAGATTGAAATATATGACGGCGGAGATAAACGTGAAATAGCTGAATCGATTCTTTCCAAACTTAGGTTAAATGCTCAATATATGAACAGGCCGACTGCGTTGCAAGACCTGCTTAATAAATGGGAAGAAACTAATTATATTCCTAAAGGATGCAACTCAACAAAATATGTCGGCGAACATGAATACTATCATTTCTTGTACAATTCTGATATTGATAATCCAAAATCGAAAATAAACACTTTATTAAACCGTTATTCAAGTGACGGAGGCAAATATATTTCTGACAATTCTCGTGACAATAAGCATGAATTTGTTTCAGATCTGCTATGCTATGATGGAAAAGATAAAGAGGCTAATAAATTAAAGAAATCAATATTAGCTCTTAAAGAATCACTATGAAAGGGATGAGACTTATGTTATCAGAGAAAAAATGTTTAATATGCAAATATTTAATAACTGAAGGTTCTTTATGGGAACATAAATGTAAGGCTTATCCTAACGGTATCCCAAAAGAAATATACGAAAACAATGATCAGAATAAGAATTGCCAGAGTAAAGTTTGTAATTTCGAGTATAGGACTGATAAACCAAAAGATTTGGTTTGAAACAAAGGATATGTTATGAGTAAGTATAGTCTTTCTCCTGCACAAATAGAGCAGATAGAAAAAATCCTGGAACAGGGCAACCGTATCGAGCTGATACCTGGCAAGGACGGTATCAAGATTATTCAAGAAATACGGAAAGAAATTAAATAGTAAACGCCTTGATAAGCGTTTCAAGGTAAGAACCGAGCGTGGTTGATTTAGGTCAACTGCGCTCGTTTTTTTATACTTGCGAACGAGCCGCAAGTAAAATATAGCTGCACAGCTCCCAGAGCGGAGCTGCATGTTCAAAGCGGTGCATGAGCCGTGATGAGCACCAACAGCCGACGGGCTTAAAGCGGATTTCGGCACTCCGCCGTTAATTGGAGGTATTAATATGAAAGAATTTTTAAGAATCCCTATGCAGTTTTTCGCTGAGCCTGGTGAAGGACAGCCAGCAGGGGCAACAGCTCCGGCAGACGGCGTTCAGGATCCGACAGGGACAGCGCCACAGGGAGACGGACAGCAGTCAAACAACACTCCTGCTCCTACCGGCAAGACGTTCACTCAGGAAGAAGTCGATAGAATGATTTCTGAGCGGCTGGCAAGACAGCGGAAGAAGTTTGACAACGAGAAAGAAGAAGCTGCAAAGCTTGCCAAGATGAATGCTGACCAGAAGGCAGAGTACGCAGCCAAGAAGCGAGAGGAAGAACTCAAAGCCAGAGAGCAGGCAATAAAAGAAAAGGAATTACGTTACACAGCGTTGAACATCCTTGAAGAAAAAGGCCTTCCGTCCAAGCTTGTTGACTGTCTGAATTTGACATCAGCAGACACTTGCAAAGCTTCAATTGAATCTATACAGACCGCATTCTCCGAAGCTGTTACAGCTGCGGTTGATGCACGTTTAAGATCTAACGATCCGCCACCGTTCAGCGGCGGCAATAAACCAGTAGATGCTTTCCTTGACGGATTCCTTGAAGGGTAAAGCATAGAAAGAGAGGTATCTTATATGCCAAGTATTAATTTAACAACAAGATTTAGCGGTCAGGTTGATGAAGTTATCAACAATGGCGCTCTTTCAACTCCTTCTGTAAACTCAGATTATAGCTTTGTTGGCGCACAGACCGTAAAGGTATACAGCTTTGATGTTGTACCGATTGGCGATTATACACGCTCAGGCTCTAACAGATACGGCAGCCCTTCCGAGCTTGAAGATGCTGTACAGGAAATGACAATGAGCCAGGATAAGGCTTTCACATTCACTGTTGACAAGGGCAATGCAAGTGATACAGAGCCAGGCGTAAGAGAGGCAGGCAAGCAGCTCCGCAGACAGACAGACCTTGCAATTATCCCTATGCTTGACCAGTATCGTTTCACAAAGATCGCAAATGCAGCAGCTCACAAGTTCTATGCTACAACAGCACTGACATCTTCAACTGCTTATTCTGCTTTCCTTGCAGCTAATGAGGCTATCGACGAGGAAGATGTACCAGCAGACGGCAGAATCTGTAATGCTTCTCCTGCTTTCCTCAACCTTATCAAGCAGGACAGCAACTTCATCAAGAGCGGTGACCTGTCTCAGAGAACTCTTTTCAATGGTCAGGTTGGTGAGATTGACGGTGTAGCGATCATCAAAGTTCCTTCAAAGCGCCTTCCTGCTGGACTTCTTTTCGAGATCACACATAAGTCAGCAACAACAGCACCTGTAAAGATCAATGAGTACAAGCTTCACACTGATCCTCCAGGAATCAGCGGCATGCTTGCAGAGGGCAGAATTTATCATGATGCATTTGTTCTCAACAACAAGGCAAGAATGATATCTGCATACTATGGTGGCGGTGAGAACTCACTTACACTTACAGCTGCAGCAGGCTCCAGCTCCACTACATCAAAGGTTACTATCAGCGGTAACACAACAGGTGGCGCTCTCGTTTACAAGGGCGATTACGCTTCTGCAGCTACAGCAGGCGCAGCAGTTGACATCGGTGACGATGTAAGCGGCTTCACAGCATTCCCTGCAAACGGCGTTGTAACAACAGCATCTGGAAAGTACATCGCTGTAGCAGTTAAGGACGGCTCCGGCAAGTGCGTAGCTTCTGGCGTTGTTGCTGCTGTAGTAGGTTCATAAGCTATGATTAACAGGCTGTTAATTCTGCTCGGGAATCCGCCTGAATGTGAAATGGAAACAGTCGAAGTATGTCGGAGCATGGCTGAAGAAGCCGTGCTCGACTACATCGGCAGAGATACGCTTCCCAGAGGAGCTGACTGCATAGTTGACAAGCTTGCTGTTATCTATTACAACAGGCTCGGAAACGAGGGTGAAACAGCCAGAACCGAGGGCGGTATATCTCAGAGTTTCAATAGTGACATTCCTATGGATATACTGAGACAGCTCAGAAACTATCCTCGAAAGGTAGGTGTTATCCACAGTGAGACTGTCGAGGAATAAGGAAAGACCTGTTTACATCTTCAAAATGGTGAATATGGACTCAGGTTATGTGGGTACAGAACCTAAGATAGACCTTGTGGGGCGCTTTAATTGCGTTGCTGAGGTAGTAAAGAAATCAAAGTCTGACGATTCAAAGACTGAAAAAGAAGTAATATGCAAGCTCACCGTACCAACAGGATACCACTTCAAGGAAGGCTTTATGGCTTCATTTGACAGCGATATAAAGCCTGACATGAAGATTATATCTATCTCAAAATACACAGGCCACTGTGTATGTGAGCTTGTTTCATGGAAATAAGTTTCCATGTCAACGGCCTGAAAGAGCTGCTCAATCAGCTGGAAGCCTTGAAGAACATTGAGAACGATCCACAGATTAACAAGGCTCTCGGACGTGGAGCAGCTCGCATTCAGGGCGCAGTAAAATTTCATACGCCTGTTGATACAGGCAACCTCAGAAATAAGATATTCCTGGACAATCCACAGCGAAATGTGTGGACTGTTACCACAAATGTGGAATATGGTCCTTTTGTAGAGTTTGGAACAGGTAAGTTCGGAGATCCTGCAGTACCACACACAAACAAAGAGAGCTGGGTTTATTATTCTGAGAAGCTGCAGAGCTTCATTACTTCACACGGTCAACCGCCTGCTCATATGTTTACTAAGGGCTTTGCCCAGAAACATAAGGAAGCGTTTAACATCGTCAGAGTCGAAGTAAAGGAGATTATAAAAAATGCTTGATCTCAATGTAAAAATAAAGAATCTCCTTCAAGATTTAGCACCTGTCGAGCTGGCAGGCTCCGAGAAGGAGCTTGAACTCCCGACAATTTATATAGACATGATATCAAATATGACTGATGTTGGTTTTGACAATAGGGATTTCTTGACACAGTTTATATATCAGATTGATGTATATGCCGAAACACCGCAGAAATGTTGCGAAATGGCTAAATCAGTCGATGATATCATGCAAGACAACGGCTGGCAGCGCACCAACGGTGCGTTAATGGGCCGACAGCGTTACATGCTGACTTATCAGGCATTAGTCAGCGAGAAATTCAACACTTATAAGGAGTGATAACATGGCAGAGTTTAACAGCAAGGGCACTATTCTCAGTGTTGCTGCAGTTCCACAGAGCGGCGATCCTTCATACAAGAAGCTGTATGGACTTTTCAACGTTCCTGAAATGGGCGGCACACCTGAAATGATAGATGTCACCAATCTTGAAGATGCTATGAAACGTAACATTCCGGGTATCGGTGATACTGGAACTCTTGATTTTGAGTTTTATGCAACCGAGGACGAAACAGATACAGCTTCACAGATCAGAGACACCTGGAATATCCTCAGAGGATATCAGACCGCAGGTGACACCATGATGTGGAAGCTTGAATATCCGGACGGTGAGGGCTTTACCTGGAAGGGTAAGTGTACTGTTCGCCGTCAGGCTGTTGGAGTTAATTCCGCTATCAAGTTTACGCTTACAGTAGGGCTTGAGACAGGCTTCACAGATCTTTAATAAGGAGTATACCGCATGAGAAAACCTTACGAAACATTAACGGTTTGCGGTAGTGAGTATCAGCTGAAAATCACTACCGCTTATGCGGTCAAGCTTGAAGAACAGCTCGGAACGGACTTACTTTCGGGCACTGATAAGCTTGGCGAGCTGTCAACGCTCTCAAAGTACTATTATGCAGCTTTAGTGGCAAGAAATGACAGCATAAAGACAATAGAGGACGTATATCAGCTGATAGATGATTATCTGGCAGACGGTGGCACTCTTGAAGAGCTGCAGGGCCTTACGCTGGATATACTTGTTGTATCTGGTATACTGACCGAAGATGCAAGAGAAGCGCAAAAAAAAATGACAGCGGAGCTGAAAGCCAAAATGCTCGAAGCGTTTCAGAAGTCATTGAATTAATGTATAATGAAGCTCTCGAAGCAGGCATATATCCGGCTGAGTTCTGGGATATGTCTATGAGAGAGGTACGAGACACGGTTACACGAAGAATCAGACAGAAACAGGACGAAATCTACACTCTGTCAAGCATGATCAGAGTGGCCGTGGCTTCTGCTATTAACGCAGAAAATAAATTCCCAGCTTCTGCAGCTGAAGCTTTCGGCAGAGAGGAAAAGCGAGAAGGAAGCTGGAAAAACTCATACAACTATATCAAAGCACTTCAAAAAATTAAACAAGGAGGTGCAAAATGAATATAACTACTGACGAGCTACGGATCCTGCTTCGAATCAACGGAGCCGCTTCATACAAGACCACTATTAACGAAGTTACGAACGTCACCAACAACTATAACAAGTCGTGTACTAACCTTATATCAACGCTTGCAAAGCTTGTTAGTGCTGGAATGATAACCAAATTCGGCAAACAGTGCATAGAGGCGGCTTCAAACCTGCAGGAGGTAGCAAACGTAGTTGATGTTACCTTTGGCAAAAACGCCAACAAGATTAACGAATGGGCAAAAAATCAGGCTGCAAGCTTTGGCCTTTCTGAGACAGCTGCAAAGCGCTATGCCGGAACTTATGGCACAATGGCCAAACAGTTCAATATGACATCAGATCAGGCCGCCACAATGGCAATCGAGCTCACAAAGCTTACCGGAGACTTAGCTTCATTCTACAACATTGAAGATAAAGTGGCAGCTACCAAGCTGAAAGCGATTTTTACAGGCGAGACTGAAGGTCTTAAAGAGCTTGGCGTTGTTATGACGGAAACGCAGCTTAATTCCTATGCAATGACCAAGGGCTGGGGCAAGACAACAAAAGAAATGACGGAGCAGGAGAAGGTCCTGCTGCGTTATCAGTACACAATGGAGAAGCTCGGACACGCTCAGGGCGACTTTGCAAGGACCTCGGACGGCTATGCCAACTCTACAAGAACGCTCAAGCTTGAGCTTGAAAATCTCAAAGTAGAGATAGGCAAGGAGCTCATTCCAGTGGCTTCAATGGGGATACAGGCTATCAGTAAGGGCCTGCAGGCTATATCTCCATTTCTTATAAGCGTAGCTCAGACGGTCAAGTATTATGCTCAGGCATGGCAGCAGGCATCTGACACAACTAAAACATATGTACAGCTTTCACTTGCTGCTTTTGGCATAATGATTGTCGCTCCAAAGATAATCGCCGTAACAAGTGCAGCGGTAAAGCTGCTGACTATGGACATTGTAACGCTCGGAGGAGCTTTGAAAGCGTTGCTTGGTATTGCCGGCATTGCTCTTGCAATACTTGCTTTAGCTGACCTTACCGAAAGCGTTGAAGCTATGAAGCAGAGCCAGACATCAGAGGAAATAAAGGACGTTTCAAACAGCCTTGACACACTTGACGAAAGCATTGAGAACTTAGGAGAAAGCTCTAACGCCTTTGATACATTCCTTGCAAGCTTTGACGAAGTTAATAAGATAGGCGGCAGCAGTACACTTGCTTCAAAGATAGTAAATGCGGATGATGTAGCCAATATCCTTGATTTGTCAAACGGTATCGGTGATATTCAAAAAAGCCTTGATAATTTAACAGTTTCTATTCCGACTCCCAGAATATTAACCAAAGATTTCTGGGTAGAGGTTGGAGGATATGTTAAAGGTTTTATTGAGGACATAAAAAAAGGCAATTTCTTTAAAGACTGGGAAACCGGTGCTGATGCATTTGATAAAAAGCTTCGTCAATTATGGCCTGAATGGGCAGATTTTTATAAGCGGCTCGGAGAGGCTATATATGATGCTTTACATCCGAAGGAGTATGCAGCAGAAGTGGCTGCTAAGGCTGTTGAGAATCCTGTCGGTAATGGTTTAAATCCTTCTTCTGAGGGCTTAGAGAACTTTAAGAACATTAAGTGGTCAAAGCACGCTGCAGGCGGCTTCCCAAATAAAGGCAGTCTGTTCCTGGCAGGTGAGACTGGTGCGGAGCTGGTCGGATCCTTCGGCGGCTCTCAGACAAGAGTTGTCAACCGTTCACAAATGGGTGGCATTGGCGGCTCTGCTCCAATCGTATTCACACCAACAATCATGATAGACGGCAGAAAGATAACATCTGTCGTTCTTGATGATATAAACAACATGACACGCTCAAGCGGCAGCAGTCCGCTTATAGAGTTAGGAGGTTAATATGGGACTTGTAATAGGATCAACAACACTTCCGACTCCTAAGAGCGTGACTTACAGCCAGAACAAGCTCTGGTCACAGAACACTGGCAGACTTGACAGCGGTTACTTCGTCGGTGATCTTATAGCAATTAAGAAGAAATATGAAGTCGTATTTCCACCGCTTACAACGTCAGATCTAACAACAGTCAGGACGGCGGTTAATCCAAATAATGGCTTTGCAACGGTTCAAATTACAAATGCCGAGGGCGGTACAGACACAGTCGATGCTTATTTTGGCGATTTGACAGTTGAATCGTATTCCTGGCATAACGGCATACAGTATGCCATAAATGCCACAGTATCAATCATAGAAAGGTGATGTAAAATGTTACCGAATGCAAGCGCTGTGAATGCAAATCCCCGAAAAATAAGCTGTAAGCTTGAAATAGGCAGCGATACTATCACCAATGTTAAAATGCTGACTTACAGCTCTGATTGGTCCGGTAATATAACGGTAGGTCAGGTTGTATCGTCATATATATCTGCAACTTTGCCGACACCAAGCTTCTCTCTTGCTGGAGTTAACGTCACTCTGAGCATGGGAATAGGCAATCCGGTTAACTGGGTGCAGATAGGAATCTTTCGTGTTGATGAAGAGTCAATACAAACTAAACAAGGGTATACGTCATTTAATGCGTATGATAAGCTGTATTATTCTGTAAATACTTATCATTCCACAGGAAATAAGTCATTACAGACAATATGTAATGAAGTTTGTTCAGCGATTGGTATAACGTCTGCCACATTGTCTGCAAGCATTACAATCGACAGTTCCATACTTGACGGCTATACTCTGCGTGATGTCCTGAGCTTCATAGCAGGCTATCAGGGGAAAAACGCTTACTTATCACCTTCGGGAGCTCTTGACCTTAGGTGGTTTACATCGTCAAGCTACACAGCGGACGGAACAAGGGCAAATATACCGTACATCGGAGAGAATGATTGCACAATCGGGCGCTGGATCTGCCAGACTCAGGACGGTGTGATCACTTCAGGAAGCGGTGAGGGCATATACTTTACATGTCCTTTCATGACACAGACAAGGCTCAATGCCTTACAAAGTCAATCCTTAACGTATCGTAAAGCTGATGTGGATATTCCTTACGGCAATTTCTGCTTGCAGTCAGGCGATATAATCACTGTCTCAACGACAGGTTCAAATCTCACAGTTCCTATTATGAGTAATTCGTGGACTTATGACGGTGGAGTAGCGTCCTCTGTCTCGTCGTATGGAGCTTCGGACTACACAGGAACAGCGAACAACGCCGAACGTTCCTTATCGGTTAGGAGAGTTCAGAGACAAATGGCGGTTTACCGAGCAGCAAGCGACTTGAAGATTGCTTCTGAGAAAATCACAGGCGCTTCGGGTGGCTATATAAGAATCAACTTCGGCGGTGACGGCAAAACGGCGGCGCTGCTGATAATGGACACTGAGGATATATCAACAGCTCAGAATGTATGGGTATTCAATCAGGGCGGTTTAGGACACTTCCCGAACGGATATGATCCAACAGCTCAGGCAAACGTTGCATTGACTTATGACGGCTGGGTAGTTGCTGAACGTATATCAGGAACTTTGATAAGCGGTGTTGGCATTGAAAATGTTGCACCGGGAACAAGCACACGTCCGAAAATTGTACTTGAACAAGGTGAAATTAAATTTCAAAGAGTGGCTGCTGAACCTGACGGCACTATAAGTAATATAGGCTCTATCAAGTTTAATCAGCGATCAGCTCAGGAAGAGATTGATTCACTTTCAATGCGTGTTCAATACGGCAAAACAGTAACAATCGGCTACGAGAACAACGGAGCTGTAAACGATCAATTTGTTTACTATTCCGACTTATCAGCGCCGAATGTTCCTTCTGATGCTGCAAAGTTCAATTTCTGGGGCGATTTAAGAATATTCAGCGATTTACACTGGATATCCTTGACAGACCTTGATAAACGTATTGAACAGCAGCGGCTTGTTTTAGCGGATATCATTGATAACAGCGGACAGAAGAATCAATATCACTATGACGGCTTTGTAAACGGTACTCCTTCAAGCCCTATAACATGGACTATGAATAGTGACGATTCAATAACTGTCAACGGTGTTGATAACTCCCGAAATGCATATATATATTTTACTATCGGCGGTTCAGCAGCTAATATTGACTACTTCTGCGATGATAACCATTATCTAAGCGGCTGTCCCGAAGGTGGCTCAGGTTCGACTTATAGAATGTATTGCGCAAAAGGCAATTATACAAGGAATGATGAAGGAAACGGCGTATTGCTGGATTCTACAACAGAAACTGGAATACTTGTTGTAATTATGATCTATAGAGGATATTCATGCAACAACCTTACTTTCCGCCCTATGATATGCACAAAAGATGCATGGAATATAAGTAGAAGACCTGTTCCATGGGCACCGAGCAACCGTGAGTTGTATGAAATGATACAAAACTTATAATTATAGCCGCAAACTAACGTCTTTTGCGGTGGAGGAATTATAATGATTATTTTCAAAGGAAAAGAAGCTGTATTTGGTATACAGCTAACCATAGATAAAGTATGGCGGTATGCCTTACAAGACGGCGAGACTTGCACTGTAAAAATCGTTGATAATGACAAAAATGTCCTTACCAAAGTATATTCAAGTGCAGACGTTGACAGCATCGATAAAATGATAACTGTCAGCCTGTCTGAGAATGAAACAGCTGCAATGGCGCTTGGCAGAGGTACGCTTACAGCTTACTTCAATGACCTTGTTTCTATTCCGCCTACAGAATTTTACGTAAAGGAGGCTTAATATGTCTCATTATGACGAAACAAAAAACCGTTTCAATCCCTGTAATCGTTTTATAGGCGATATCGAGAACGGTTTGAGATATCCTTTTGCGTGTTATACGAAAGAGGAGTCAGATGAAAGATATGCACTTAAATCTGAGGTTGATCCAGCGGAGCTTGAAGCTGAGATTGAGGCTTTACGCGCAGAGCTTGCAACAAAGGCTAATATAAGTGATTTAACAGCTATACTCAATAGGCTGACAGCACTTGAAACAGCAGTAAGCCAGAAAGCAGATGAATCTGAGTGCGTTGATATCAGAGCAAGACTTGATGCTCTGGAAGGTGATGCAATCCGTATCAATAGCTTTACTGCAAGCAGTACAAGCTATGAAAAGGGCGCTTCTGCGACTGTTACCTTGAATTGGAGTGTTAATAAAACACCTACAACTCAGACTATCAATAATGTTGCTGTAACAGGCAATACACAGAGTTATACAGGAGTAACAGATAGCAAAACTTATACGCTGGCTGTATCTGACGGCGATACAAACGACGTACAGAGTGCTTCTGTTGTATTTGCAAACCGCATCTATTACGGCAAGGCTGTTAATCTTTCCAGTGTCAACACGCTTAATAGTGTTGTATCTGATGAAATCGCACGTCGCTTTACAGTTACCGCAGGCGAGGGAGAGTATATTATATATGCAATCCCTGCAAGGCTCGGAAACGCTGTTTTCTATGTGGATAACTGGGAGGGCGGCTTCGATGCTCCTGTTGAGCAGACAATCACAAATGCAAGTGGATATTCTGAGACTTACAAGGTCTATAAGTCCACAAATGCAAATCTCGGCACAACGACTGTCGATGTAAGGGAGGCATAATATGTCAGTTAATGTTATAGATACAATAAAGCCTAAAAACGGCGGTTCATTCCCTGTTGTAGAGGCTGTTGATGTAAAAGTATCGGACAGCCAAAGACTTGATGCAGCACTTGCTGCAAAAGCAAATACATCTGACCTTGCAACGCTTTCAACAGCTATCACAAATAAGGCTGATAAGTCAGATATAATTGATATACGTTCTACACTTGCATTAAAGGCATATCAGAGCAGCCTTGATGCAACAAATGCAGTTGTTGCAAATAAAGCAGCTCAGAGTTCGCTTGATGCACTATCTGTTATTGTATCGGGCAAAGCTGATAAGGCAGATTATAGTAATATCTATGCTGCACTGGATACAAAAGCGAGCAAGACGGAGCTTAACGCAGCTATCACCGACACTGAATACAAAATGGAGCAGGCAGATGATGCGCTGCAGGCTGAGATAGATCAAATTATTATATCTGCCTCTGCGGAGAGCGTTGTTGCTCCCGAGGTCGCAGCAGCAAGAGTTGATAGCGAGGGTAACAGCTATCCAACACTGAAAGATCACCTTGATGCAACTGAGATCGGGCTTAATTCAAAGCTTGATAATATCGGAAGCGCAACAACTTCGGGCTTTAATCTGCTTAATACTAAGACTATCAAGAGAAACCGCATATTATCAGCTGACGGCACAGAAAATGAGCTGACAGGTGCGTATGTATCAGACTATATTGCAGTACAGCCGCAGTCAGGCTATAAGGTTGACAGGGCTATCGGCTCAGAGCAATACCCTACACTTGTATATTATGACGAAAGCAAGGGAGTTCTCGGTGCAAGTGACGGCAGCTCAAAAACATTCACAACTCCGAGCGGCTGCTATTATGTAAGAGAGAACGGTTCACTTTCTTACCTGTCGCAAAGCATGGTATCACCTTCTTATGTTTCGGAGCGTTTTGATTATAAAACCGTGCTTAATGGTGTGAACAGCATAAGATGTCAGTTGTGGGCTGTAACAGATATATTCTATTATGACAGCGCACTTCATGCAAGTTCTGAGATTTATCTGTCAATGCCTGATAGCATGACAATGCTCTCTTATGGCAACTCAGTAAATGTAAGCGGTTCGGGAACTTATCTTTTCTGGGATAAGGAAACAAATACCTTTACAGCCTCAAATAACAATTTAGCAAGTGACAGCGTTTATTTTGTTGCATTTCTGAAATATAAGACCTTTGAGCCTGAGTTCAAGTTTGTTTCGCTGACTTGTGCATACCCTGCGTTTAAATTCGATTTTATAGCAAATAAGCTGTATATCAAGTTTAATTATGACGGATTTATCATGTATAACGGACAGACAATCACAATTCCGCAGAATTACACACAGGAGCTTAGTGTTGGCACTCATTCTATTATTGTATATAACATTGCAACAAATCAGTTTGAAAGTGTTTCATACAATACAGTACAATATGATAAGAGCAAGTATATTCCGATATGTGTAAGGAACTATGCAGATGTTGTCGGCAACTGCGACTATGAAACTGTTATCAGCGCCAAATCATACAAGAAGTGCGTATGTTATGGCGATTCGCTCACATGGTATGACGGTCACGAGTTCACATGGGGTTCACATCAGGGCGAAATGTGCGTAGGCTTTGAATCATACCTCAGAGCTTATCTGCGTATGGCTGTGACTAATGTCGGAGTAAGCGGAGAAACCACACCTCAGATATGTGCAAGGCTTGCAGGCGATACAGCTCCCGAAACTGCTGATTATATCACTATAATGGGCGGCGATAACGACGATAGGCTCAGTGTGGAGGCTGGAACTGTTCTCCCTGTTGGCAGCACGTTTGACAGAACAACAGTGGCAGGAGCTTTACAATATGCAATTGAGGCTGTGCTTGATAAAAATCCAGATGCAAGAATTATTATTATGACCGAGCCTATTGGCTGGACTTATCGTGATGGTGATATGGAACGAGTTGATGATATATACCCTGAGACATACAGAAAGGTTGCAAAGCAGTACGGCTTGCCGATTGTTGATAACTGGTATGAATCAGGCATTAACGAGCTTAATCGTGAAGAATACATGATTGATCCGACAGTTGCAGCTGGTAACACAGATTACATATATCATCCGAGCAATATTGCATGGGAGCGTATAGCAAGAAATCTCTGCGAAGTATTGAAGAAATACTGATAAATCAAGGGGGATATGTACCAATGAACAGTGAAATCATCGTAGCAATATTATCCCTTATCGGCACTATTGTCGGAGCATTCGGCGGTATTATCGTAAGCTCAAAGCTTACGATATACCGTATCGAGCAGCTTGAAAAGAAAGTTGATAAGCATAACACATTTGCAGAGCGTATGCCTGTAATTGAGGAAAAAATCAAAGACCATGACCGCAGAATTGAGGTGCTGGAACATGAAATTCAAGGATAGGCTTGCAAAGCTCATAGACGTTAAGACACTTGTTACATTTGCGCTTACAGGCGCTTTTATTTATCTGGCTATCATTAAAGCGATACAGCCAGAGATATTCATGACGATATATACAATGGTGATAGGTTTCTATTTTGGAACCCAGCACGAGAAGAACAGGAGGGAATAATATGAATTCACCGTATGAAGGCAAATTCAAAATCACGCAGACCTACAAGGGTGCAGCTCATGACGGTCTGGATCTGGTTGGCATTGACTCGAAGGAGATCCATGCAACCGCCAACGGCAAGGTCGTTTTCGCCGGCTGGGAGAACGCTGCCAACCACAATCAGGGCTTTGGACAGTATGTAGTAATTCAGTCCAACGGCAAGTATTATCATTATGGACACCTCTCTCAGATCAAGGTCAAAGTTGGCGACTCCGTAAAGATGACTCAGGTCATCGGCATCGAGGGCACAACAGGCAACAGCACCGGCAATCACTGCCACTACTGCGTCAGGACAAGCATGAGCCCTGGCACTCACCTTGACATCTGTTCTATCAGTGGTATACCTAATATCCTCGGCGGTACGTACGACGACGGCTACAGGTCAGGACAGCAGCAGCCAGCTCAGAAAAAGACTGTCAAAGTTACTGTTGAATACGACGATCACAAGTACAGCGGACTGCTTGAAGAAATATAAAAATTATGCCCCTCATTTAAGAGGGGCTTATTTTTATTGATTATCTGTATATTGCCTGTAAAAGCTCGATTTATGGCTATTTTCCGTATAGTCCGCTTAAAAAGTCCTTAAA
>Ga0129313_1000453_pt1 | contig 35125 bp, 32 predicted proteins | sample O1105metagenome_FD_94436 | JGI IMG/M metagenome (GOLD analysis project Ga0129313, IMG submission 94436) | Orangutan group fecal microbial communities from fecal samples from Wisconsin, USA - O1105 metagenome | ecosystem: Host-associated > Mammals > Digestive system > Large intestine > Fecal...
CTTCATTGTAGATACCTCTCTGTTCAATAAGATTTTACCAACCTAGCCAGTCAGTAGTCTTATTGTACTCTGAGGTATTTACAATTTTCAACATCCACTTTTTATATTATACAGGAAGCTCCTCATAATGTTTTCTCTGGAGGTAATCTTATTACATTGTCCCCTTATATAGTTAACGTATCAAACACCAAAAATTGGACAAGAATTCGAAACTTTTTTCTTTTTTATTATAAACCTTACTACCCTCCCCTAATTTTAGATTGTTGAAATTAGCAATTTTTTGTTGAAATTAACCTAGACAACATTAGTATGATGGTTGTCTACGAATTTTACACAGCGAACACGCTATAACTTGGCTCGCTTTGTTTATACGTAATGTAGCATAGGTTTTAATGTATGTCAATAAAATATATCAGAATTTATTATTATCATATTTTATTACATAACTTGTTGTAAATTGAAAGGAATTATGCTACAATCTTTGAAAATATGAGATGATTATTATATTAGAATGTTAGAGGAATGATGTAATTGTATGAAAGAAACGCAAAAGAGAAATACTCTCGATAATTTTGAAGCTCAATTCAAGAAATCGACGCTGCCTCTTATGGTTCTCAAGGCCCTTTCAGAACGTGAAATGTATGCTTATGAAATAACACAAGTTGTGTTCAAGCGAAGCAATGGAAGATATAAAATGCCGTTGCTATACACAACTTTAAGAAAACTAGAGGAGCAAGGCTTTGTTGAAGAAAGCAGAAAAGAAATCTCGGAAGATAACAGGGTACGAGTATATTACCAGATCACCAGTGAAGGATGCGCCCACTTAGAAGAACTTAAGGAATTATATGCAGATTTGGTATCAACGGTACAATCATTTATATACGATGAAAAATAATGGAGGAGCAACGTAATGGAAACAAAGAAAAATGAGGTCATCGAACGTTATGTCAAAAGAATCCGAGAAGAGATTTATAATCTTTCGCCAGCTGAAGACTTTATTGAATCATTGAAGCAAGATCTATATGAATTTCAAGAAAGTAATCCAGAGCTCACAGAAGAAGATTTAGAGTCAGAGTTTGGATCCCCCGAGGAAATTGCAAAAGATTTTCTTGAGGGGAGAAACGAAGTGCAGCCAAAAGAAATTGCAAAATCTAAAAGAAGAAGAAATATTATTATAGCAGTGTTAATAGTAGCATTACTTGGACTGGGAGCTGTTCTTGCCGACACCTTATCACATCGGCAAGTTATGGCAACGGACGTTATTGTTATACATGATTAGTATGTTTTAGAATGAAAACATGGAGGTAAAAATGAACTTCAGATTAAACCATAGATTAATAGTTTGCGCTGCAATTGTGGCACTTATTTTCTCAATGATAGTCCCTGTTTATGCGGATACTTCACTGCCTAATAATACTACCTATGAGACTTTAACCTTTGACGACGGTTCATACGTTAGAATTAAGACAACTGAACATCAAACCAGCATTTCGTTGCTTGGAACCACAAAATCCAAAAGTGCAAGTCGTTCTTATACATATTACGAGTCAAATAATACAAAAGCTTGGGATTTTACTATAACTGGAACTTTTGAATACGATGGAAGTAAAGCAAAAGCTACTGCAGTGTCAACTGACTATAATATCTATGTTTCTAGCTGGAAATTAGTTTCACGGGACGCATCCAAAAATGGCGCTTCTGTTTCGGCAACAGGCAAATTTAAATGTAACTTGCTATCTAAATCAGCAACAATCGGATTAAAATGCTCTGCGAATGGAACCATCTCATCGTTATAAGCTTCTATTTATAGAGTTTTTTCCATTTACTTGCTTGAATAATTCATTAGATATGTTATAATATTTTTTTAATGTTATAGAGGCAGGTCAATAAGCGCCTGCGTATTCTGATGAATAGGAAAGGAATGATAGAATTATGGGTGGTGTATTCGGTGTAGTTTCAAAGTCTGATTGTGTCATGGACATTTTCTTTGGTACAGATTATCATTCTCACTTAGGTACTAAGAGAGGCGGAATGTGTATTCTTGAAAAGGATGGTTTTAACAGAGCGATACATAATATTGAAAATAATCCTTTTAGAAGTAAATTTGAACCTGAGATTGAGACTATGGAAGGGCACGCTGGAATTGGAGCAATCAGTGATGGCGATCCGCAGCCTTTAACTGTAAGAAGTACACATGGCAATTTTGCCTTAACTACTGTTGGTAGAATCAACAATAAGCAGGCTCTTGTCGATGAAATTATTCATAGAACAGGTGCTCAGTTTATGACTATGAGTAAGGGCAATATCAATAATACTGAATTAGTTGCTGCACTTATTTCAACAGGTAAGGACTTGGTTGACGGAATCAAAATTGCGCAGGATAAAATAGATGGATCTTGCACTATGTTGGTTTTGACCGAGGACGGTATGTATGCAGCGAGAGACAAGCACGGCAGAACACCACTGATTATTGGCCGAAATGAGCACGGAAAATGTGCAGCCAGTGAATCATTCGCTTTCATTAATATAGGGTACGAGTTTGAGAGAGAGCTGGGCCCAGGAGAAATCACTTTTATTACGGCTGAGGATGACAAGATTGTCGTTGAGCCACAACCACGTGAAAATATGAGGGTTTGTACCTTCTTGTGGTCATACTTTGGATATACACCGTCGATTTACGAGGGAAAGAACGTTGAGGTTATGAGAAACCGCAACGGTGCAAGTATGGCGAGACAGGACGGAAAGATGAATGTGGACTATGTTGCAGGCGTTCCTGACAGCGGTGTTGCTCATGCGCTTGGTTATGCCAGCGAGTCTAAGATTCCGTACGCAAGACCTTTGATTAAATATACGCCGACATGGCCAAGAAGCTTCATGCCTCAGAACCAGAAGGCTAGAAATGTAATTGCTAAGATGAAGCTTATTCCTGTATTTAAGCTTATTAAGGATAAGAAGTTTGTCTTAGTTGACGACTCAATTGTAAGAGGAACTCAGCTTTCTGAAACGGTTAAGTACTTAACTGACAATGGTGCTGATGAGATTCATGTAAGAAGTGCTTGCCCTCCAATTATGTATGGATGTAAGTATCTGAACTTCTCCAGGAGTGTAAGTGATATGGAACTTATTTCAAGAAGATGCATCAGAGAGCTTGAAGGACTGGGTGAGTCTGCAGATGCAAACCCTGACAATCTTGGTGATAGCGTTGAAATTGCACCAGAAGTACTGGCTGAATATGCCGACAGCACGACTGAGCGATATCAGAATATGGTAAATCTTATGAGAGAAAAACTTGGCTTCGATAGCTTGAAGTTCCAGACTCTTGAGGAATTGCTTGGAGCAACTCAGGTTGAGCCTTGCACATTATGTACTTACTGTTGGAATGGTAAGGAATAGTTAAGGGTATCCAAACTATTTGGTGGGCTCTCCCAAAACTCCAAACTTCATTGTGGAGCAGTTTGGTTGGCTCAAAAAACTAAAAATGTTTTTTTGACAGGAGGATTCGAACTGAATTCTCCTCTATTCTTAGAATTATGAAAATATCTACCAAGAGCAGAATAGAGGAGAAAGATGAAAGAGACAAGATGATGTACGCTTAAGATGCACTCTTGTCTCTTTTGAATATTTTTGTTAAAATGTTTTTCCACCAGTCATCCCACCAACTCAGTGAAAAATTATGCAGCCACCTCAGCCCACCAAAAAGTTTGGATACCCCTTTTCCATTGGACGATTTCTTATATTACAATTTTCTACAATTTTAATACTAAATCCGTACGATTATTTAGAATACCAAAATAAGCAGAGAGCAAGTGTCGTTGCAATATATTGAGCAAGAGTTAACATGACTGCTTCCACAGAAATCGCTGGAAGAACGTCCATTTCGCCAAAGTCTACGCCAGATTTTAAGGCAATGAATGCACCTGCAACCACAGGAAAAATCTTTAAAATAACAATTACAACAACCGCTATTTTAGCCGCCCAAAGAACTCTTTCCGTTGAGAACGTCCCCTTCATTTTGAATCCCTCCTCTTTAAAGTAATACATAGTTTATTTATTTCAAATTAGCCTTTCCTCCTTGCTCGTCTATGCCATATTACATCTAGGCAAATTTCACTTTTTTTACAACGGCATCTATTCCATCAAAACTCACTGTTTAGGGTGCCCACACCTTATTCACTGATATGCATCACTATCGACTTCTCTAAATAACCCCCGCACCTTTAGTACTGTTAGAAGAATCTGAATAAAATGGTACAATCCAATTAGTTATAGTATCTCTCTAGTGATAATTTTTCCTTATTTTTTACATTTGCACCAATTTCACACGGCGTAACATGCTCATTAGCCTCTAAGTCTATATTCTCTTCTTCCGCATTTTCTATTGGAACATATCTGATAATTCAATAGTTTTATTAGCAAAAACATTTGAATCCCCATCAGAATAATCTGGAATATTATTTGGAAAAATCGGAACCGAAGACATATGAATACTTATATTTAGTGCATCGTATTAATTGCCTCTAATATAGCACGCGGCATACATGTATGTCAATAAAATATATATAAATTATATTGTTTTACAAGAATGTGGGCATCTATTCTAGGAATTACATGTCTTTTCTAGGATTAGAGAACTAAATTCAAAGGAACAAAAGTGGTGTGGCAAGAGAAAAGAGACCTCGTTGAGGTCTCTTTGGGCGATAAGGTATTCTCCCTCTTTTGCGTAAAAGCTATCAATTTTTCTTATAAGATACGTACGCTGTGGCAGAATATGGCCCGTATCCCCGTTGGTGTTTATACACGCCGCACATGCCCCACTTAGAGTATACCGTATACGTTGGTGCATTGAAATAAATTGCAGAGTGAATGACTGAATTATTATTTTTATATACCACCTTATCTGCGTTTCTAGGTGACAATGAGGAGCCTTGGTTCCTTTGGGAGTTTTGACATTGTTGTTTGTCACGATACCCTTACTGCAAGGTGGAAACTCTTGAACCGAATTCTGCGTTACACATAGTACTTAAGCACGCTGATGAAAGATTTGAAGACTGAGAATGCTTTAACGAGCAAGGCAGGATTTCCGTTCTTTCGTAAGCATTAATGACACTTTCTGCGTCTGGTCTTGAGAAAAATTCATCGAACATACTACAATTACTCTTGACCATTTCATAACCTTGATTCAAGTTTGAGTAGCAGAGCATATCGTGTAACAAAGGATAAGTCATTATTGTTTCAAATAGAGCCTCTGTAGTCATACATTTTTGAATGTTATCAGGTACGTCACAGGCCTTTACCATCTCATCGTGGCTTTTCAGAGATTTCCAGGCATCTGTCCCTGGAACAACAGGATACTCATAGGGCTCCGAAATTTGGTGTGGTTTTTCTGTTGTGTTATGGCTGCCCGAAAAAGCAAAGCCAACCGCTGCAGTTGTGAGTATTACACAAAAGGTTACACAAGCAATTCTTAATAATCTTGTTTTCATAATAAACCCGCCTCCTTTCCAAGGGTAGTGTCTAATAATTTGGTGTCATAAGGGGAATGGTTGTATTTTTTCCTGCTTTTTAGTTCAGCACCTCCTTCCATCAGTGATTACACTACCTATCTCTAACTATATTTATACACGAAAAAAAATTTAAAATGTTCAAAAAACATTTTTTGAACATTTTAAATCTAACTATTCAACGAAATCCTTTGCCTTGTAAACCTTTCTTTCAAGAGTAGGATGGCTGTTATTGTTGCCTTCCCTTGTCAGCTTCTGGATGGCTCTGATTTTCAGAGGAAGGGAGAACAAGTTAATAAACCCTGTAGCATCACTTTGCGTGTAGACTTCATCCTTGCTGAAGGTTGCAAATTCCTCGCTGTACAGCGAATAGTCTGATTTGCTAGCAATTGCAATAGCATTGCCCTTGTAAAGTTTCATCTTAACTGTACCTGTTACATGCTCCTGAGTGTTGTCAACAAAAGCGTTAATTGCACTCATAAGTGGTGTGAACCACAGTCCGTCGTAACAAAGCTGTGCGAATTTCTGAGCTACGATGCTCTTATACTGCATAGTGTCTCTGTCAAGAATCAGCTTTTCTAATGCCATGTGAGCATTGTAAAGAATTGTTCCACCTGGAGTTTCATATACACCACGGGATTTCATACCCACAAGTCTATTTTCAATAATATCTACTGTTCCAACTGCATTGGCAGAACCAAGTTCGTTAAGCTTCTTAAGAAGCGAAACAGAATTCATCTTAACTCCGTCAATGGCTACTGGAATCCCCTTTTCAAAATCTATATCTACAATCGTAGCCTTATCCGGTGCTGCTTCAATTGGCATTGACAAAACATGAATATCATCATTATGCACATTCCAAGGGTTTTCAAGGTTTCCACCTTCATGAGAAATGTGCCAAATATTTTCGTCTCTTGAATAAATCTTCTCAGTTGTCTGAGCGATTGGAATGTTGTGTGCTTTCGAGTATTCTATCAAATCTTCTCTAGATGTAAATGTCCATTTATCATCTCTCCAAGGCGCGATGATTTTAATGGAAGGATCAAGGGCTTTAATTGAGGTTTCGAATCTTACCTGGTCGTTTCCCTTACCTGTACATCCGTGGCAGATGTAGTAGGCACCCTCCTGCTGAGCTATTTCAACTAACTTTTTGGCCATTAAAGGTCTTGCCATAGAAGTACCTAACATATACGAATTTTCATATATTGCACCTGCCTTTAAAGTGGGCCAGATGTAGTCGTTTACGAACTCTTCCTGGATATCGAGGACATATGACTTAACAGCCCCTGTATTAAGCGCCTTCTGCTTAATGGCCTCGAAGTCCTCTCTCTGACCAGCGTTGCAACATACTGCAATTACATCACAATTATAGTTTTCTCCCAGCCAAGGGATGATTACTGAAGTATCTAGGCCGCCTGAATAGGCTAGCACCACCTTTTCATTTTCCGACATTTTTATTCTCTCCTCTTCATATTTATACGATGTACTGATTATACAGTAGTATTCATAAAGATGCAAGCGTTTTTTGAATAAAATTTGTGTTTTTTGACAAAAAAGTTTGCTTCATGTGTTTTTGGTGAACAAAACTTCTTCAGTTAAAGACAAATAAATACCGGAATCAATTGTTTTTTACACATAATCGATTCCGGTTTTATAAATGAGAAATGTATATTTTAGTTATATCGTCAGCTTATACCACACCCTGAGATTTCATTGCATTTGCAACCTTAAGGAAGCCAGCAATGTTTGCTCCAGCAACATAGTCACCGTCAAGACCGTACTTCTTAGAAGCTTCGTCTATGTTGTGGAAGATATTGATCATAATCTGACGCAGACGGCTGTCAACGTCTTCAAAAGACCAGCTTACTCGCTCAGAGTTTTGACTCATTTCAAGAGCAGAAGTTGCTACACCGCCGGCATTTGATGCTTTACCTGGGCAGAACAAAACCCCTTTATCCTGGAAATACTTAGTCGCATCCATAGTTGTCGGCATATTTGCACCTTCAGCTACCGCAATGCAGCCGTTAGCCACTAGCTGCTCAGCGTCTTCGATGAACAGCTCGTTCTGAGTAGCGCATGGAAGAGCGATGTCGCAAGGCACCTGCCAAACGCCACGACCTTCGTGATACTTGGCACTTGGTCTTGCAGCCACATATTCAGTAAGACGAGCACGCTTAACTTCCTTTATTTCCTTAAGAAGGTCCAGATTAATTCCTTCCGGATCATAAATCCAGCCGGTAGAATCGGAGCATGTTACTACCTTTGCGCCCAGCTGAGTTGCCTTCTCAATTGCGTAAATTGCAACATTTCCGGAGCCTGAGACTACGACGGTTTTGCCGGCAATATCCATGCCATTACACTTTAGCATCTCCTCCGTCAGATAGAGAAGGCCGTAACCTGTAGCCTCTTTTCTCGCAAGAGAACCACCGAATTCCAGACCTTTGCCGGTCAAAACTCCCTCGTATACGCCGCTGAGTCGCTTGTACTGTCCAAATAAATATCCGATTTCTCTTGCTCCTACGCCGATATCTCCAGCAGGAACGTCTGTATCAGCGCCGATGTGTTTCCAAAGCTCTGTCATAAAGCTCTGGCAAAATGCCATAACTTCGCGGTCGGACTTGCCCTTAGGGTCAAAGTTTGAACCACCCTTACCACCACCGATTGGAAGCCCTGTAAGAGAGTTCTTGAAAATCTGCTCGAAGCCTAGGAACTTGATGATTTCTAGGTTTACGGAAGGGTGGAAACGAAGTCCTCCCTTATATGGGCCGATTGCGCTGTTAAACTGAACTCTGTAACCGTAGTTAACCTGAACTTGTCCATTATCATCGATCCACGGAACTCTGAATAAAACAGAACGTTCCGGAATACATAATCTTTCTAATAATGCAAGCTTACTGTATTCTTCTTCGTTTTCATCGATTACAACGCGAAGAGATTCTAAAACTTCTTCAACCGCCTGCATGAATACCTTTTGTTCCCCGTGTCTAGATCTTAATTGTTCTAGTACTCTGTCTACATAACCCATAAATTACCTCCTAACATTACATAAAAAACCTTTACATATTATCGAATAGACCGCATGTTTATTCCGTGCAGCGAATCCGAATAGGGAAATTATAAATGAAAATGAGAAAAAATACAATAACTTTTTGTGATGTAGCACAAATATATATACATTAGTTTGGTTTATTAAATAAAAAACAGGATTGTATGGTCTCCGGGATTTAGAAAGATTGTTGCCAAAAAACTTGGAATTTCAGTGCTTCCTGTGGTATAATAGCAGGTAACCCAAATTAAGCTATAGTGAATATAAGAATACTAATTAAAGAGAGGATAAATATATGATTACAAGTAAGCAGAGAAGCTATTTAAGAGGACTGGCACAGACTACAGATGCAACTGTATACATAGGAAAGCAAGGTCTGACTGAGAATGTTAAAAAAGAAATTGATACAGGTCTCGAGCATAGAGAACTGGTAAAGGTAAAATTGCAAGAAGGAGCAGACCTAGAGCCAAAGGTTGTTGCTAACGAAATGGCTGAAGCCTTAGGCGCTGAATTTGTTCAGGCAATTGGAAGAAAATTCGTACTTTACAGAGAATCAAAGGATTATAAGCAGATTGAACTGCCAAGAAAGTAGTGAAATAACATGGAAGAATTCGTAAAAAGCCTTACAGATTTAGGGACTATCGCCGGTGGGAAGCTTTTACAGGCCCTGGTGGTTTTGGTAATCGGGAAATTTGTAATCGGCAAATTCGTCAAACTTGCCGCAAAGAGCAAGGCCGTTAACAAGATGGAGACGACGGTAAAAACCTTCACTCTCAGTTTTGTAAAAATCGGCTTGTGGGTGATTTTGCTTATTTCGGTTATTGAAATAATTGGAATCCCTATGACCTCGGTGGTTGCCGTGCTGGCGTCGGCTGGTGTCGCTGTTGGCCTTGCCCTTCAGGGAGCTTTGTCCAATGTGGCCGGAGGAATTATGATCATTCTCTTCAGGCCTTTTAAAGCTGGCGACTACATTGATGCGGCAGGGGTTCAGGGTACGGTAAAAGCTGTTACCATAGTTTATACCATTCTAGTAACAGTTGATAACAAGAGAATCACCATTCCCAACGGCTCACTTATGAATGCAAATGTGGTAAATTATTCCGCTGAGGAAAGTAGAAGGGTTGACTTGTCCTTTAAATGTGGTAGAGAGGAACAACCATCCAAGATTCAGAAAATTCTTATGGATGCAGCTTTAGAGCATGAACTGGTGCTCAAGAATCCTGTGCCTTTTGCGAGGATTAGCACAGTTACTAACGAAGGCGTGTCTTACGACCTAAGAGCCTGGAGCAAAACAGAGGACTACTGGACTGTATATCACGACCTGCTTCAGACTATAATGGAGAGATTTGCAACAGAAGGCATTACAGGTCCAAGCATGCATTTTTCTGCGGAAAAGTTTGTGACGGAGGAGCGCTCTGCCGACTCTTCCCATAAAGTTGGTGAATAATCATGTCTTTGTTAATTGCATTTTCCGTTTTTACCATATCAATGGTACTTGCCGTAGTTAAAGGTTTTTCAATGGTCTGGGCTCTAGCTGTTGGCCTCATTGCCTTTCTCGGCGCTGGCAAAAGCAAGGGTTTTGCCTTTAAGGAGATGCTAACTGAAGGTGCCAAAAGCATCGGCAACTCCCTGGTTGTCATCGAAGTTATGCTCATAATCGGCTTCATAACGGCAGCCTGGAGAGTATCCGGAACCATAATTGTCTTCGTATATTATGGAACAAAACTCATACTCCCTCCCCTATTTCTCCTCATATCTTTCGGCCTTTCGTGCCTGCTAAGCTATGCCCTGGGCACATCTTTTGGTGTCGCAGGAACAGCGGGAGTAATATTTATGACCCTAGCAAGGAGTGGCGGCGTGGATCCTGTCATTACGGCAGGAGTTATAATGTCAGGAATTTTCTTCGGCGACAGGTGTTCGCCCGTGTCATCTAGCGCCAATATGGTGGCTGGAATCACAAATACTAAAATTTTCGACAATGTAAAGCTGATGATGAAAACCGCCATATTGCCCCTTGCCCTAACAACGCTTATTTATGTGTTTTTATCAATTACGCATCCAATCAGTCATGTAGATACTGGACTTATATCAAAGCTAGAGGAGACTTTCAACTTGTCTCTATGGGCATTTCTGCCAGCAATATTCATGCTGGTGTTGCCGCTTCTAAAGGTTGGCGTTATCAAGGCTATGGCCGCAAGCATAGTCAGTGGAGTCCTGGTGGCCTGGCCGGTTCAGGGAGTTCCGCTTCTTGAGGTTTTGAAAATCTGCGTCCTTGGTTACACATCGCCAAATAACGATATAGGTGCTATTTTAAATGGTGGCGGGCTTATTTCCATGATTGAAATTGCAATTATTCTGATAATATCCAGTGCCTATTCTGGCATCTTTGCCTGCACTCACATACTAGATGAGCTTCAGGGAAAGATTACAAATTGGGCCTATATAATAGGAAGGTTTCCGGTCATGTTGCTTATGAGTCTTGCCTCATCGGCAGTTCTCTGCAATCAGACCATTGCAACTCTAATATGTAATGACTTAATGGAGTCAACATACTTAGACCACGGTGGCAATAGGGAAGAACTGGCAATTGATATGGAAAACTCGGTAATTCTCATAGCCTGCACCCTTCCATGGTGTATAGGTTGCAGCGTTCCGCTTGCCTTTATGGGCGCCGACATGAGCTCTATGCCTTATGCGGCTTATATGTACCTTGTACCTATTTGTTATTTGATTACGAAGAAGAAGTTTAAGTTTAACGGAGGATTCTAGGTTCCTGAAATCCAGGAACTAGGGTCCTTTTTGTGTGGTTCCTTTTGGGGACCTTTTGCGTGGAGCATTTGTGCGCTTTTGCGCGGAAGTGGGTTTTGATATTGCGGGAGTACGAAAAACCGTGCATTTGTGCACCCGAGAAATGTGATGAAAAAGTGAATTTTTACAGAAAGATAAATGTATAACAATTGTCCAAAGACAAAAAACTTTTTGTTAAAGTGTTGACAATCCCCAAAAGCAGGACTAGAATCAAGCTGTAGATTTCATATTACATATCACTTTTTAATAAATCAATCTATAGGAGGTAGACAGATGTTTAAGAGATTTACTAACGGCTGCGTAAGAGTAGTCAACAGATGGTTACCAGATCCATTTTTATTCGCTATTATTCTAACCATCGTCGTATTCGTTGCCGCTATGCTAGGGACTCACCAGACACCGGTTCAGATGGTTGTTGCCTGGGGTTCCGATACAGGTTTCTGGGGCTTGCTTGCATTCTCAATGCAGATGGCGCTAGTTCTTGTTCTAGGTTCCGCAATGGCTTCCGCCAAGGTTTGCAAGAAGGTTCTTGGCACTATTGCTTCCACAGCTACAGACAGAAAGAAAGCAATCATCATCGTTACTTTTGTTTCTACAGTTTGCTGCTGGATTAACTGGGGCTTTGGTCTTGTAGCCGGAGCTTTACTTGCAAAAGAAGTTGCAAAGAGAGTCAGAGACGTTGACTATCCACTGCTTATTGCTTCCGCTTATTCTGGATTCGTAATCTGGCACGCTGGATTCTCTGGTTCAATTCCTCTAACTATAAATGGTGGTTATGAAATCCCTGATGTTGGTTTCTTCCAGGCTCCAACTTCTGAAACTATTTTCCACCCTGCTAACCTTGTAATGGTAGGTATTATCTTAGTTGCAATGCCTTTCATCAACGCAGCTATGCAGCCTGACAAGGAGCACGCTGTTCTTGTAAATCCTGCTTTAATCGAGGACGAAGCTGAAAGAGAATATAAGATTGAAGTTCCTGCTGAAAAAATCGAGCACAGTAGGGTTCTTTGGGGACTAACTGTTATCCTTGGCTTCGCATTTATCGTATGGCACTTTGCTACTAATGGTTTCTCCCTGGGACTTAACATCGTAAATATGATTTTCCTATTCTTGGGAGTTTTGTTACACGGAGATCTTCGTAAGTATGTTGACGCTATTGCTGATGCAGCTTCTGGCGCTGCCGGCATCTTGCTTCAGTTCCCATTCTACGCTGGTATCATGGGCCTGATGATTGCAAAGAACGCTGACGGTGTATGTCTTGCAGGCATCATTTCAAACTTCTTCGTTAACATTTCAACTGACGTTACATTCCCTGTATGGACATTCTTGTCAGCAGGTATCGTTAACTTCTTCGTTCCATCTGGTGGCGGACAGTGGGCAGTTCAGGGTCCTATCGTAATGCCTGCAGCTCAGGCTCTTGGCATCGAACCTGGCCGTGCAGCTATGGCTATCGCATGGGGCGACCAGTGGACGAACATGATTCAGCCATTCTGGGCACTTCCTGCTCTAGGAACCGCTGGTCTATCCGCTAGAGACGTTATGGGTTACTTAGTAATCGTCCTATTATTCACAGGTCTTGTAGGAGTCCTTGGATTCCTGGCATGGGGCATGTTCTTCTAATTGAAGATTTGCCTTGATCGTTACGATAGGTACGAGACTATGGGGATATGTCAAACTAGTCCTAAAGGTCTAACTTAATATATGTCAAAAGGGAGCAGCCTTTCGCAGGCTGCTCCCTTTTCCTTTCATGGGCTTTTCCTTTCATGAGTTTTTTCTTTCATGGTCATTCTTTTTTTCATTAAAACTTATTGAGCTACGGAACTCCTGCACCTTTTACTTTGAAATCGCTGTGCCGTGTAGTAGTTTGCGCCAAATGGCAAAAATGGCCCGGATATTCCTCCTGGACGTAATCTTTCGCATCGTAATTAGGCGATGCAAATCACGTAATTCTATCAGATGTGGAACATTTTCCTGATTCTAAGGGCCCAGTACCAGAATCATGACAAAAACCCTTGCATGTAGCCCTGTTTTTCTATTGCGTCAGGTCTCGGGAGGACTCTTGTATCGTTTTCTATGCAAGAATTGTCCCTTCGCTAGTGATAGCGCTAGGGTTGTGGGTAATGCAGGCAGAAGAATTTAACATTATTTTACATTCAGGCCAGGCGGTTGGTACTGGCAAATGAAAAAAGCCCGGATGTGCCACAAACGATAGATTATATCACCTCATGGCCGGCCGCCGAGTCCACAATCCGGCACAATCCGGCACAATCCGGTCGCCAAACAACCTCAACCCCTCGCTCGCCCTTAATCCCTTGATTTTCTTTACATCCAGGGCGGCATGTGATATACTTATCAATGTTCGTCAAAGAACCTAAGATTAAAATAACCATTAAATGGAGGAAAAATAATGTCAAGTCAACAGAATAAAACTTTAAGAATCTCAAAGATGGCAATGCTTGCGGCAATATCTATCGTGCTGGTAATGATAATTCATTTTCCAATCATTCCAACTGCTGCGTTCCTAGAGTATGATCCAGCGGACATTCCTATTTTCATTGGAACTTTCGCTTTCGGACCAGTCGCTGGAGTTATCCTGACTGTAATTGTTTCCATAATTCAGGGACTTACAGTAAGTGCAGGCGGTCAGATTTGGGGAATCATCATGCACATCATTGCTACTGGCTCATTTGCAATAGTTGCAGGAAACCTTTACACTCATAATAAGAGCAAAAAAGGTGCAATTATCGCATTAGTTGCAGGAGCAATTACAATGACAATTGTAATGTGTGCTTGCAACCTGGTAATTACACCAATTTATACAGGTATGCCAAGAAGTGCGATTATGCCAATGATTCCAACAGCAATTTTGCCATTCAACCTAATCAAGGCTGGAATCAATTCGGTAGTAACATTCTTGCTATATAAGCGAATCTCAGGATTTTTACACAAATAAAGGATTCAAGTGCCTAGCGGTTTGGGATTTCCAACGGATTCCAACGCCCGGCGGTTTCAATCGCTAAAACCAAATAACAACTGTTCCTTATCGTGGCAGTCAGAGCTCAGTATCATAGATACGCCTCTGGCTGCCAGTTTTTTTCTGATGAACTCTGCCGGATAAGGTTCGCTGCGGTAGCCTCTTGCCATAGCGCCCGTGTTAATTTCAAAGACAGGCACTCTCCTACCCTGGCCCCCAGCGCTTTCAATAATCTTATCTACCGCATCCAAAGCCGCCTTCACATATCTAGGATCCTTGGTATCAAAGAGCCTATCGCCCTCGTTGAACTTTGTAATAAGATCAAAATGACCTACTATATCGCAATGGGTTTTCGCATAGACTTCACCCACAACCTTGTAATAGTCTTCTGCAAATGCGAGAAAATCTCCATGGTAGTGCTTCAAGGTATTAGAGCAAAAATCCTCTTCACTTAAATCAATATATAGATATTCTCCATCCTTGAAAATGGCATGGACTGATCCAATTATATAGTCCAGACCGGCCGGCGGCTTCTCACCGTAGAAGTCCTGCTCGATGCCTGCGAGAATTTTGATTTTGTCACCGTAGACGCCTTGCAAACGCTTGATTTCGCGAAAGTATTCCTCCTGCTGAGCCAGGCTCATGCAATAAGACTCGTCATAGGAAGTGTAGCCGTGGCCGGAGAACCCCAACTCCGGGCAGCCAAGTGCTATAGCTTTGACGACTAGGTCCTCCAGGCTGTCCTTGCCGTCGCATAAATTAGTGTGAGTATGATAGTTAGAGTAGTTAGAATAGTTCATTTTACACCATTTTCTCCTGTTTTACTTTGTGATCAATGATGTGACGCGATTGCAATTCTCTGTGAACATCCTCGACGCTGATTCCCATTTCCACCATGAGAACCATAGCGTGGTAGGCAAGATCCGCCAGCTCATAAACCGTTTCCGCCTTGTCGTCAGCCTTGGCCGCAATAATTACCTCGGTGCACTCCTCGCCCACTTTTTTCAGGATTTTATCAATTCCCTTATCAAACAAATAGGTGGTGTATGAACCCTCAGGGCGCTCTTTTTTGCGGCCCTCAAGGAGTTCATAGAGCCCCTGCAAGCTAAATTCGCCTAGACTCTCGCTACTCCAAAGCTCATTTTCAAAGCACGAATCATTGCCCAGGTGGCACGCCGGCCCGTCCTTCTCCACGACCACAACAAGAGCATCCTTGTCACAGTCCGCAGTAATAGAAACAATGTGCTGATAGTTACCACTAGTCTCACCCTTCAGCCACAGCTCCTGCCTAGACCGCGACCAAAAGCACGTCAGCCCCCTGTCCATGGAAATCTGCAAACTCTCGCGGTTCATATACGCCAGGGTCAAAACCCTCTTAGACACAGAGTCCACCACAATTGCTGGAATCAATCCCGCCTCATCAAATTTCAATTCATCAATATTTACCATAATTATAACTCCTCATTTCATAATCTAACAAGTACGTTGTTTACAATCTCACAAGTATGTCATTCTCGCAAAGTTCTTTTTTTAAGTCCGCAATTTCAACCTCTCCAAAGTGAAAAATCGATGCGGCTAGGCCAGCGGAGACCTTAGGTACCCTGCGGAAGAGGTCCACGAAGTCGGTTTTGTTCCCTGCGCCGCCGGAGGCAATGACCGGCACGTTGACAACCGCGCAGACTGCATCAAGCATCTCCAGATCAAAACCACCTTTGACTCCGTCAGTGTCAATGGAATTGACCACAATTTCGCCGGCGCCCCTGTCTACGCCCTTTTTTATCCATTCAATAGCGTCCATTCCAGTATTCTCTCTGCCGCCTTTTGCGAAAACAGTAAACTTTCCATCCACTCTTTTCACATCCACAGAGAGCACGACACATTGATTTCCATATCGCTTGGCCGCCTCGCTGATAAGCCCGGGATTTCTAATGGCGCCGGAATTTACACTTACCTTGTCGGCACCACATTTCAGCACCCTGTCGAAATCCTCTACAGTATTGATTCCTCCACCTACGGTAAGTGGAATGAAGATTTCAGATGCGACTTCCCTCAGAATATCCGTGAACAACGCCCTTTCCTCATAAGACGCCGTAATATCGTAAAAAACAAGCTCATCTGCCCCATTATCAGAATAGTATTTTGCCAGTTCCACAGGCGAAGAGACATCGCTGAGCCCCTCAAATTGTATTCCCTTAACAACCCTGCCGTTTTTTACATCCAGACAGGGTATTATTCTTTTTCTAATCATTTCACCACCTCTATGGCCTTCCTTAAATCTATAGCTCCTGTATAATAGGCCTTCCCTATTATGGCGCCGTATAAATTCATTTCCATTAGGGCCACTATGTCTTCCATAGACGACACTCCTCCAGACGCCACGATGTTCATGTTGATTTTTTCCGAAAGTTCTTTGTATAGCTTCAGATTAGTACCTTTCATAGCTCCGTCTCGGGAAATATCTGTGCATATTACTGTTTCTACGCCCAGGGCCTGCATGTTCTCCATAAATGACTCCAATGAATATTGAGACTTTTCAAGCCAGCCTTTAATTGCCACCTGTCCATCCCTAACGTCAGCTCCTACGGCAATTCCTTTGCCGTAGCGATCCACTGCCGCCTTCAGAAAATCCTCGTCGTCAACGGCCGCGGTTCCAAGGATGATTCGGCTGACTCCAGCCTTGAAATAGGCCTCGGCTGTTTCCATAGAGCGAATTCCTCCACCGATTTCTACGGAGAGGTCAGTTTCCCTTACCACCTGCTTTACAATTTCAAGGTTAGGTGTTGTGCCCTCCTTGGCCCCTTCTAAATCAACCATATGAACCCAGGAAGCACCTTTTTCCTCAAAGTCCCTAGCGATTTCAATGGGATTTTCACTGTAAATAGTCATATTCCCATAGTCGCCCTTATACAGGCGAACTGCTTTTTTATCATAAAGATCAATAGCTGGAAAAACAATCATCGCTGCACCTCCTGGCTAAATGCCTCCAGAATCGCTAACCCTACCTTGCCGCTTTTTTCAGGATGGAACTGGCAGCCCATAATGTTTTCCTTCTGCACAGCGGCCGTAAGCTTCTCCCCATACTCAGCCGTTGCAATTACACTGTCGTCGCAGTCTGTAGCAAAGTACGAGTGCACGAAGTAAACGCAGTCTCCATCATTTATATTTCTCAGCAAGGTATTTTCCTTAGCAAATCCCTCAGGCGCTCCCTTGGCAACCTTCTCAGAATTCCCCACGCAAATATCCAGACTGTTCCATCCCATATGTGGAATATCAAGGTCCTGAGATATGTACCCTTCCATAGGCACCACATTTCCCTTAAGAAGTCCTAACCCCTCATGCTCCCCATACTCATATCCTTTCTCAAAGAGCAGCTGCATTCCCAAACAAATCCCCATAAGTGGCTTACCTGACAAGGCCTGCTCCCTAACAATCTCATCTAATCCTGTTTCTCTCAGCTTATTTGCTGCATCTCCAAAAGCGCCAACCCCTGGCAATATAATTTGGTCTGAATTTCTAATGGTCTCCGGATCCGAAGTCACCACAGACTCAACTCCAATAAACTTAAGGGAAGAAGCCAAAGAAAACAGGTTTCCTACTCCATAATCAACTATTGCAATCATAACATTCCTTTCGTCGAAGGCAGCACGCCCTTTCCTCTTTCATCAATAGAGCACGCCTCCCTCATAACTCTAGCTACGGCCTTGAAACTTCCTTCGATTATATGGTGCGAATTTTCTCCCGCCAGCTGTCTCACGTGCAGCGTCACACCGGCCTCTCTGGCAAAAGCAATATAGAACTCTTTGCAAAGCTCCGTATCAAAACTCCCAACCTTCTCCGTCGGAATATTCATATCCAAATATGCTCCACCTCGCCCCGAAACGTCTACTGCTGCCATTATTAAGGCTTCATCCATAGGAAGCACTATATCCCCATATCGTTTAATACCGATTTTATCTCCTAAAACTTCTCTGAACGCCCTTCCTAGACAGATTCCAATATCCTCAACGCTGTGGTGATAATCAACATCCGTGTCACCCTCACACTGGATTTTAAGGTCAAACATACCATGTCTGGCAAAGAGATTCATCATGTGATCCATGAAGCCAGAGCCGGTATCACACTGATAATCCCCATTTCCGTCTATCTCCAAGCTAAGGCTAATCTTCGTTTCCTCAGTTTCTCTCTTTATTTTTACATTTCTCATACCAACACCTCTTCAACTGCCTTCAGGAAAGCATCCATATCTTCCCTTGTTCCAATGGTAATTCGATTATATTCCTTTATTCTTTCCTTATTAAAATGCCTAATTAAAATTCCCTTTTCATACTTAAGTCGCCTATATAACTCCTCCCCGGAAATCCTGTCACTCTTAGCCAGCAGGAAATTGCTCTTTGACGGAATCACCTGAAAGCCCATTTCCCTTAGCCTATCCGCTGTATACTCCCTGTTTTCTGCAATAATCCTGCAATTATTCTCGTAATATGAGTTGGTTTTGATAGCGGCAACTCCCAGGGCAGCCGTTACGCGGTTAACGTTATAGGGATTGCAGGCGTAACGGAGAGTGTTCAGATCCTGAATCACATTTTCGTTTGCAATGGCAACCCCTAACCTGGCGCCTGCCATGGACCTGGACTTTGAGAAAGTCTGGGAAACCAGGAGATTCTCGTACTTGTCGATAAGTGAAACCGCGCTTTCTGCACCAAAATCTACGTAGGCCTCGTCGATAATTACCATATTGTCCGGATTGGATGCCAGAATTTTTTCTATGTCCTCTAGCTCAAGGGCGATGCCCGTAGGCGCGTTTGGATTGGGGATTACAATGGTTTTGTTAGCCTCCACATAGTCGCTTATGTCTATGGTAAAGTCGTCTTTTAAGGGAATTTCCTCATAGCTAACCCTGTTGTATTCCGCCACCGATGTATAGAAACCATAAGTTATATCCGGCATAATCAAAGGAGCTTCCTCGTCGGCATAAGCCAGAAACGCCAGGTTCAGCACCTCATCCGACCCATTAGTTATCATAACCTGCTCGGCCTTAACTCCTATCAGGTCCGCATAGGCCCTCCCTAGCTCGCTGCAATCCGGATCAGGATATAGTTGCAACCTCTTCAGCTCGGCCTCAGCAGCCGCCAAGGTTTCCGGTGACGGCGGAAAAGGTGACTCGTTGGTGTTCAGCTTAATATACTTTTTATCCTTAGGCTGCTCCCCAGGAGTGTACGGCATCAGACTATCGAATTTCTCTGAAAAGAACCTGCTCATCTATGCTTCCTCCTCTTTGCAAAATCTGATGGTAGCGCTTCTTCCGTGACCGTCCAGGCCCTCCTTACCTGCGAAGTAGGCGATTTTGTCAGCTACTTTTTCCAGGGCCTCCGCCTCATAGTAAGTGTATTGGGATTTCTTCACGAAATCATCTACAGAAAGCGGCGATGAAAATCTTGCTGTGCCGCTTGTCGGTAAGGTGTGATTTGGACCGGCAAAGTAGTCGCCTAAAGCTTCAGGGCAATATCTTCCCATAAATATTGATCCAGCGTGCTTAACCTCATCCAGATATTTAAAAGGGTCATCTACGCAAAGTTCCAAGTGCTCAGGAGCAATTTCATTGGCAATTTCTACGGCCAGCATTAGGTCGCTAGCGACGATAATTTTCCCATTATTCTCAATGGAAGTTCTTGCAATTTCCTCCCTCGGAAGGTTCGCCAGCTGCACTTCGATTTCTTCCTGTACGGCCTTGGCAAAGTCGTAATCATCAGTTACGAGAACAGCCGAAGCCATTTTGTCGTGCTCCGCCTGAGATAGAAGGTCTGCGGCTACAAATACAGGGTTTGATTTGGAATCCGCTATGACCAGAATTTCACTAGGTCCTGCAATCATATCTATAGAAACCTGACCGAAAACCTGTCTCTTTGCCTCAGCAACAAAGGCATTTCCAGGGCCTACAATTTTATCGACTCTAGGCACGCTCTCAGTTCCATAAGCAAGAGCTGCAACAGCCTGGGCTCCGCCTACCTTGAAAATTCTATCTACACCAGCGATTTTCGCAGCTGCCAAAATTACTGGATTAACCTTGCCATCCTTGCCCGGAGGCGTTGTAATTACAATCTCGCCGCAGCCTGCAATCTTTGCGGGAATGCTGTCCATAAGAACTGTAGAAGGATAAGCCGCCGTGCCACCCGGTACATATAGGCCGACCTTCTCCAAAGGCATCACCTTCTGCCCAAGGACGATTCCGTCACCCTTCCTTATCTCAAAACCTTCCCGAACCTGCATCTTGTGGTACTCCCTTATATTCCCCGTTGCCTCCTTCAGGATTTCCAAAAATTCATTGTCAATAGCTTCAAAAGCCTCTTCAATCTCTGCCTGACCGACCTCTAAATCCTCGAGCACAGCGCCGTCGAATTTTTCCCCATATTCTAAAAGTGCCTTATCTCCTTTGGCTCTAACCTTATCGATTATCTCAGAAACCACTCCGTCCACATCAGACAAAGAGTCCTCCCTTGCGAAAATCGTGTTTTTATCAACCTTAGCGTAATCATATATCCTAATCATTTTCTTTTACCTGCTTCCTCATTAAATTTACTATATCTTCAATTTCCTTTGTCTTAAATTTGAAGTTGGCTTTGTTAGCAATAAGCCTTGCGCTTATTGAAAGAATTTCATCGGTAATTACCAGATTATTCTCCCTCAGCGAGGTGCCTGTCTCCACAATGTCCACAATTACATCGGACAGACCCAGTATAGGTGCCAGCTCCACAGAACCGTGAAGTTTGATAATATCAATATCTCTGCCTTGCCTTGCGTAATATTCCGATGCAATATTTACAAACTCCGTAGCGACTTTCAGAGTTTTTTCTCCGTCATCGAAAAAGTCCGCTTTGGCAGCCACGCACATTCTGCATTTTCCTAGTGCCAGGTCCAAAAGCTCATACACATCCGGATGCCTCTCGAGAAGCACGTCCTTTCCAGCTATTCCAAGGTCTGCAACTCCTCGTTCAACATATACCGGCACGTCTGAAGGCTTAACCCAAAAATATCGAATTCCCTTCTCCATGTTCTCAAATATGAGCTTTCGTCCCTTGTCATGCATTTCATCACAACTGTAACCAGCTCTCTCGAAAAGGTCATACACCTTTTCTCCCAATCGTCCCTTAGGGAGTGCTACATTTACCATTAGTTTTTCTCCCTTCTCATATCTATAATCTGGTCATATCTCAGCTTCTTCGGAATGGCCTTCTGCACCGATACCGAGTATCCTGCATCAACAAGCTGCCTGCTTCTAGCCGAAATATCAATTATGTCCTCCTCATTATCATAAAGAATAAGGTAATCCAAACTGCCTTTAGGGGTTTTGTCATAGTCCAGCATATCCAGCTTGTTAAGATACACAGCAAAACCAACTCCCCTAGACTCTCTTCCCAGCTTCTCAAGAAGTCTGTCATACTGTCCTCCAACCATAACATTTTCGCTTATTCCCTTTAAAAACCCCTGAAAAAGAAGATTGTTGTAGTAATCCATATCATTGACTATGGAAAAATCTACAACAAACTTGTCCCTATGCTCCGTAGAAGCAATTATCTTATTAATGATTTTTATTTCCTTCAGGCCATCTCTGCTTTCATCAGAGATACAAAGTACTTCCAGCTGTGGAAGTACCGAGTCCAGATCACCGTAAAGAGAAACAAGTTTACATAATCGTTGAGTTTTCTCTTCCGGAACCTTGTGCTCGTGGCAAAGCCGCTCTAATTCATGAGCGGCCTTGGTTTTGATATATGACAGGGCGCGACGCCTCATGCTGTCATCTGTGCACGTGTCTGCCAGCAGGCTGTCCAATATGCCCAAATGCGAAATGCTCACCACGTAGTCAGGCGAAATTTTTGCCAGACTGTCTGCGCCGAGGAGCAAAACCTCCGCAATGTCGTATAAATCCAAGTCGCCGATGCATTCAATTCCGGTCTGCTTCATTTCCTTGAAGCGCTTGGTATGTCGTCCAGTTCTGTATATAAATTCATCGTAATAAACTCTGTGCTTTACGCCCGGAATGTCTTCTGACTGCTTAATTACAGACAGCGTAACATCCGGCCTAAGCGCCATGAGCTTGCCGTTAGTGTCATAGAAAGTCACGATTTTATCTCCAGGCAAAAAATCTCTGTTTTCCAGATAAAAATCGTACTCTTCAAATTTGTTCATTTTGAACGGAAGATATCCGTGCTTTCTGTAAAGGGTTCTCAGTGCAAGAACCGCACGCTCTTCATTTTTTAGAATCTTTTTGCTAATCAACTGTCTTCCCCTTGAAATCAATTTTATCGCTTTATCGCTTTAATGCGATATTGTATTAAATAATAACGCATAATAGGGAAAATGTCAACCACCCTTTTTAGATGTTTATGTAATTTTTTGAGAGTTTTTTCAAGTAAGTGTGATATACTGTCAAAAGAGATTCTTTTATGGTAATCTCTTGCAATTCTTTAATTATGGAGGATAAGGTTATGGATAAGGAAAATCTAAGGAAAACCATTGAGCTGAGACACCAGCTTCACATGTACCCTGAGCTTTCTGAACATGAATATAAAACAAAGGAAACTTTAATGAGTTTTCTAAAGGAGAATACTTCTCTTAAGGTGGTGGACAGAGGCCTATGGTTCTACGCAAAGTACGAAAGTCCCTCTGCTACCTTGCCGTCACTGGCTCTGCGGGCAGATTTTGACGCCATTAAGGTCTCTGAGGATAATTCGCTCCCTTATGCATCGAAAAACCCTGGGGTGGCTCATAAATGCGGCCACGACGGCCACAGCAGTGCCCTCTGCGCTTATGCTCTTGACCTGGATGCCAGCGGCGCGGACCGTGACATCTATCTGATTTTTCAGCACGCAGAGGAAGTGGGCAGCGGAGCCAAGGAATGCGCAAAACTTATAGACGAGGAAAACATCTCTGAGGTCTATGGCGTGCACAACTATCCAGGCAAGCCTTTTGGAACTGTCTGCACCTGCCACGGCACAGTCAACTTTGCCTCTGTAGGAATCGAATACACCCTTACAGGCGCTCCTACTCACGCCAGCACTCCTGAGCTGGGACGCAACCCAGCAAAGGCAGTGGCCCGCATGATTTTGGCTATAGATGAAATTACTGCTTCGCAGAAGCCTAAGGGAGTTTTGCTCGCCACTGTAATTCAGGTGGACCTGGGAGAACGTGCCTTTGGGGTTTCCGCAAGCCAGGCAAAACTGCTTCTTACTGTAAGGGGAGAGTTTGGCAATGAGATGGATGCCTTTATTGAGGCATTAAATAATGCGGCCGGTGAGTTTTGTCACGAGGACGGTCTGGATTTGAATGTTGAATATTTTGAGAGATTTCCGGACACCTACAATCACCCTGCGGCTGTAGATAAGATCATGAGGATTTGTAATGAGAATAATATAGAGTATGAGGAAATGCCGCCTCTACGTACCTCAGAAGACTTTGGTGAGTACACAGTTAAGGCGCCAGGAGCTTTGATTTGGCTTGGCGCAGGCGAAAACTGGCCCCCTCTTCACGACAAGTCATTTGACTATAATGACGCCTTGATAGAGGAGACCAGTGAACTTTTCAAACTTATAGCAACAGCCCCAGGGCTATAAAGAAGGCCGTTGAAATCGCCCCAATGGTGAGGCTATAAGGTATAATGCTTTTAACAATTGTTAGGTTGGATACGCCTGTCCCCATAGAACAGACGAAAACGGTATCGCTGTATATGCACAGGCCGTATCCCATTGTGACTCCGCTCATAACAGCAGCCAGTGACAGCACAGGGTCAACCCCCACTGCCATAGCCATAGGTATAAAAACAGGCACAGTTATCAGCATCACGATCCAGCATCCACCCATGGTAAAAACGCACAGCGCAGTAATCAAAAATCCGATTGCTGGTATCATAAATGGCGGCAGTGAACTAGTTGCTGCGCCGATTACGATGTCAAAGAACCCTAACTCCTTACAGGTTTCGCTCAAAGTGAAGCCCAGGAAAAGGATAACCGTCAGCTGTGTCAGCGACTTGACTCCGCTAAAGAATATTGCGAAAAACTCATCTAAAGTCATGATTCTAGTCGCCATGTACATGACAAACTGAACGATTAGCGCAATTAACGCCCCATGTAGCAAATCATTATCGAAGCAAACAGTTCCTGCAACTATTGCAATAATCGGAATTATCGCATAAATAGGCGAACGTGCCTCAACATCCGAGAAGTCTCCGCTATCTATCATGGAGCTTCCCCTTACCTCTTCAACGTAGGTTTCTCCGCCTGTATCAACTCTCTCATAGGACTTTCGCAAAACTCCCACCTTCGGCACAACTCCAACTGCAATCAGGAGCGCCAAAATTATCATTAGAATCGGATATATCATCATAGGCATAGCCTTAACATAGTCTATAAATCCCATATTGAAGTCTTTTATCAGGCCTAGCGAAAAACCTATCCAGCTAGTAAATGGTATGAGTGCGCAAATGCAACATGCACATATCTGCACCTGAAACGCCAAATGTTCTCTCGGTATTTTATTCCTATCAGTAATCGAACTCATGGAAAGCGACACTGTAATGGCATCGAGATATTCGTCAGCAAAAAGGAGCAGAGACATAATCCACGCCAAAATCATAGGTTTGCGTCTACCTTTGGCATACCTGGCAACTAGGTCGCTCATTCCCTTCAAACCGCCTGACACCTTCAGCAGTTCAATTACTCCCCCAAACAGTGTCATCATCATCAAAACCATCTGAAATGACGACCCACACAGTGTCTTATAAAAGGATTCGAGCGTCCCTGAAATAAAGTTTTGTTTGTGCAAAATCAGCATGGCCAGTGCTACTGCTGCCGTCATGGACTCCGCCATTCTCTTTGTCGTAACGGCCAGCACCAAGAGCAATGCCAGCGGTGCAAAGACCAAAAGTGTGCTAAACATGAGTTTCTCCTTAGACAAAGAGACACCCTTTGCAGGTGTCTCTCATTTATAAATTTGCATTTGTACTCGTACTTAATGGTTTGTAAAAACTTTTATGTGTAGCTTTTACGTATAGCTATCTATTAAGCTAAACCAGCTGTGATAAGAGCCATCTTGTAAACTTCTTCAGCATCGCATCCACGGCTTAAGTCGTTGATTGGTGCGTTTAATCCCTGAAGAATAGGTCCGTATGCAGCATATCCGCCTAATCTCTGAGCAATTTTGTAACCGATGTTACCTGCTTCGATGTTAGGGAAGATAAATGTGTTAGCCTGGCCTGCAACCTTGGATCCCTGACACTTAGTTGCTGCTACAACAGGAGATACTGCTGCGTCAAACTGAAGTTCTCCATCAATAGCCATTTCAGGAGCTAATTCCTGAGCCTTGATAGTTGCGTCGTGTGACAACTGTACTGTGCCACCCTTACCAGATCCCTTAGTTGAGAATGAAAGTACTGCAACCTTAGGGTCCATGCCGAATGTTGCTGCAGTCTTTGCTGTTTCGATAGCAACTTCTGCTAACTTGTCAGCAGCTGAGAAAGTAACGTTACCTTCTTTGTCAACTGTATCCTGGTAATCAATATTGATTGCGCAGTCACCCATAGCTAGCATGTCTGCACCTTCTTTTACAAGAATAAAGCAAGAGCTTACTAAGTGTGCGCCCTTCTTTGTCTTAACAAGCTGTAATGCAGGACGAACTGTATCAGCAGTTGAGTAAGTAGCTCCTCCTAGAAGACAATCTGCCTTGCCCATCTTAACAAGCATTGTTCCAAAGTAATTACCCTTTATTAGGTTAGCTTTGCAGTCTTCAGGTGACATCTTGCCCTTACGAAGTTCTACCATAGCTTCAACCATTGCATCCATTTCTGCATAGTCTGCAGGGTTGATAATTTCAGCGCCTTCAATATTGAATCCGCCTTCTTTAGCTGCTGCTTCAACTTCTGCCTTATCGCCTACAAGAATAACATTTAAAATTTTATCTGCTAGAAGCTTATCTGCTGCTTCCAGAATTCTTGCATCAGGACCTTCTGTAAATACAATAGTCTTAGGGTCCTTCTTAAGCTGTTCTGTTAGTTTATTGAACATTGGTCTGTACCTCCATATATGTATATTATAGCAAATTTTTTCTCTAGAATAATTATACTACAGACCCTTTTCTATTGCAAACGTTAGAGCAGGGAAATTATTATTTCATCAAGGTTTTTCTTATGTTCTCGCCAATATTGTTGTGCGTATATGAACTGAGACCCCCGAAAAACCATCAGCGGGGGCCTCTAGAAAAGATGAAAGGGAATTGCCAACTAGGCATATTAAGCGACCTAACAATACTATTCTATATAGGCAATAGCCTCAATTTCAAACAGGCCACCCTTAGGAAGAGCTGCAACCTGCACTGCAGATCTTGAAGGGAAATCTTCATTGAAATACTCTGCATAAATCGCATTCATCGCTGCGAAATCATTCATGTCATCCATGAAGCAGGTGGTTTTGATCGTTTTTTCTAGACTACTGCCAGCCTCTTCAAGAATGTGTTTCAAATTGTCAAGGGCCTGTCTTGTCTGAGCCTCCAAACCTTCCGCTAAGTCGCCCGTTTCAGGCACGATGCCTAGCTGACCGGATGTAAATACCAAATTTCCTATAACATTGGCCTGCGCATAAGGTCCGATTGCTGCAGGCGCCTTTTCAGTTGCGATTACTTTTCTCATAAGGTTCCTCCTTTTTCAACTTGCATTTTACTCCTATACTACTTCCCCCATTTCTACAAAGGGGAAATAAGGAGCCACAACCACAAGAGATCAACTAATCACTTATGGGATGACTCCTTATTATTATATACAAACTGGAAGTTTACGCAACTTTTTCTTTTTCGGCCTCTGCCTTTAAATCTTCTAATTTGACGCTCTTTCCAACCAATCTAACTATTACAACTAGGGCAACAATTCCAAGTGGTAATATGATAATTGGAGATAATCCAGCTGCTGCCATGATAAATCCAACAGCGGCTACGCCTGCAACTGTCAGCGCATATGGAGTCTGTGTCTTTACGTGATCCATAAGGTCAGCTGCTGATCCCATTGAACTCATAATAGTTGTATCTGAGATTGGAGAACAGTGGTCACCAAATATTGCTCCGCAAGTTACTGCTGCGATTGTTACGATAGCTAGTGAGTCAATGACGCCTCCACTGATTCCATATGCAAGTGGAAATGCAATTGGAATCATGATTGCTGATGTTCCGTATGATGTACCTGTCGAGAAAGCCATTACGCATGCAACTGCGAACATAACCATTGGTAAGATGATGGCTGGAATGGATCCACTTACGATACCGGAAATATAAACTCCAGTACCTAAGTCGCCCATAATTCCGCCCGTTGACCATGCTAGAAGCAGAATTGTTACAGTGAACAGCAATTCTTTGCAACCGTTTAACCACACATCTACAGCTTCTTTCAGAGTCATAATCTTCTGTGCAACTGCCATTACAATACATACACCAGATGTTAAAATTACTGAGTATAGGATACTTGAAGCTGCATCAGTATTACCAAAGGCTGTAGCTAAGCCCTGTACTGAGAAATCTTCATGCATTCCATCGCCAGTGTACCATAAAGCTAATACTGTTAAAATGATGAAGACTAAAATTGGAATAACAGCATTGCTTACTTTTAATGTAGCGCCTTCTGCTACGTTCATTGCATCCAGTTCTTTACTCATCATAGGCTTCGCTGTATCGCTGTATAATTTGCCTGTTAAGCGAGCTCTCTTTTCAGCCTTATACATTGGACCGTAATCACGCTGCATTAATATAAGAATGATTACCATTGCAATAGCGAAAATATTATAGAATCTATAAGGGATAGTCTGCATGAATATGCCATACACATTTGTTGCTTCTAGTCCAATAGTTGTGAACGCTAGAGAAATCATGCCGATTTCATGCGCAACCCACGATGATATAGGTGCCATATCTGTTACTGGGCCAGCTGTTGAGTCTATAACATATGATAATTTTTCTCTTGAGATTCTTTCTTCGTCTGCTACAGGGCGCATTGTAGGTCCTACAATCAGAGAGTTTGCAATATCTTCGAAGAAGATAATAAGACCAAGTAACCAAGTCATTATCAAAACATTTCTACTTCCCTTTGCTTTCTTCGCCATTGCAAGCGCTAATGCCTGCATTCCGCCCATTCTACTCATTACAGCAATCATTCCGCCTACGGCTAGAATGAATAGCATAAGTGATGCATTCCAGGAGTCAGCAACGGTTCCAACTAAATAAGTGTCGCACATACGAAGGAATCCAAGTCCGGGATTTCCTCCATTGACTATAGTCGCTCCTACAAATATTGCAGCCGTTAAAGATAGAACGACCTGTTTTGTTACAAACGATAAAACGATTGCAATAAAAGGTGTAACTAATGAAAGTACGCCGAAGTGATTTGCTGCGTCAGCTCCATCTTCTCCAAATGCGAACTGTGTTAGGCATAAGGTCACTGCTACGACCATAAATGCCAAAATTAATCTTCTATTCGATACAGTTTTTCCTTTCATTTCTCTTTTCCTTTCTTCTCATCAGTTATTGAACACAACTCATAACTAATTTCATGTATGCCAAGGAATCGAATAAGGCGTCATAAATCATATTCTTTACTCTTAAAATTTGTGTCTCCCATAAGTACATTTCGTGGGATCCTGGTTCTGCTTCATTGTACATTTTCATTGCATGTGCCAAAGCAGGTATAGGATTTTCTGTCTGCAGTGCACAGCAAGAATCCTGTCCATATTTTCCGGAGTAGCATCTAAACATAGTAGTTTTTCTTTCACAGAACAAAGCCATCTTGTTGTATAAGTCTAAGCCATCTTTATTATCCTTTAATTTGGCAGCCTTGTGCATTGTTTCTACATATTCCTGAACTGTGCTTTCAAGTTCATCAATTAGCGATGCCGCTTTTCCTGAAGTTTTTTTGCTTTCTTCCCACTGACTCTGAACGTCATCAGCTAGGTCGTCCAGATTGTAAGCTACTGCAGGATTATTTACTAAGTTTTCCAGTATATACATGAAATATTTAGCGTGACCCTTCAGAAGGTCTCTATCTAACTTATCTAATGTATCGGAATCACTGTGTAACCAAGGGCTATAGAACGCATAATTAAGTTCCTTAAGCATTTCTTCTGTGTATTCTGTAGCAAATGAGATGTATGGTACACCTACTCCAAAGAATGATGAGTCTCCGCCACCTTTATACGCGTGGTGCCAAACACCTTCAGTTCCCCAGATTTCCTTGATAGCTTCAGTAAGCATTCTCTTAAGCTCAGGCTGTCCCTCAACTCCTGGGATTGTGGTTCCCTTAATTGCCAGGTTATCAATATTGATGTACGCTATGCAGTTTTCGGTCATATCCTTCCAGTAATGATCTGCATACCAAGTGGATCCTCCACCTTCTGCAATTTCATGTCCATCCCAGAAAGTAAACACTACGTCTCGATTTAAATCAGCTGCATATTTCTGACAAATTCTTGCAATTTCCATGTTCATAGCGTTTCCTGATGCGTTACAAATTGCAGATTTGCCCCATGCATCAACATGGCTACCAACAAGAACATATTGACCGTTGCTCTTGCCACCATAAACTCTTCCGATTGGCTGGCTAGCTTCAATCCATTCTCTTGTTGCATTTGCACGTAACCAAACATGTACTGATTCCTTCTCACACAAATCAGCTAAGTATTCACCGTCTTTACGTGAAATACTAATTACAGTAAGGTCAACGATGTCTTTTTCAGTGTCTGGAGTAGGGTTGCCCCACTGAGTTTTAACAGCACCCATCTGGATTAAATCACTGTCACCTTTTCCCCAGTTCATGATGATGAGGGCTTTTGCGCCCATCTTCCATGCAATACGCGCTTTCTCAGGGCGTCCTGGGCTCCAGTTCATATCGGTCAAAACGATCTTACCTTTAACGTCTTTTCCTTCATAATCTTCAGGTGTTCCGCTACCTAAATAAATAAGCTCACCATCTATGCCCTCGTCAGAAGTTGAACGGATGTGGCATACCGGTCTAGTTTTGATTTCCTTATTGATTGGTGCAGTAACCTTTAGTTCTGCATCGCCAGGGAAACTCTGGTACATTGGGAAATGGTCTATATGGGATTCTACTCCATATTCCTGAAGCTTATCACATATAAATTCAGTTGCTTTTGTCATTTCCGGACTTCCGGATAATCTTTCGCCTACCTCATTTACAAGAAAATCCATATTCTCATACATATAATCTAGAGATAGTTCTTCCATCATTTTGTCATATAAACTCAAAGTTCTCCCTCCTAACCTCTCTTTAGGAATGCAGTACAACAGTGTATTGCTCCAAATCCTTTCATAACCTCATCAAATTCAACAGGAATTACATCAATTCCATTCTTTTCTAACAGTTCTTGGCTTCTAGGGTTGCCTGCAGGCATTACAATCTGTCCAGGTTTCAGTGCTACGAAGTTGATAGCAAAGCTTTCTTTTGCTTCTGTCTGTGATGGGCATTCAAGAAGCTTTACACCTCTCTTCTTAAGAGCGTCACAAACATCATAAGGCACCTGAGATGCGTGAATCATTGCTACATCATGGCTAGCAAAGTTTAGATTTCCATCGATATGCGCATGCCCATAAGGAACCTGCATCTGTAGAATCTCAGTTACACCCATTCTACGTAATTCATGTTCTATCATGTCGTAGCCACTTCTGTTTGTTCTTACTCCGCAAGCAAGAATTGCAGTATGTCTGTCTACCCACATTACCATAGCGCCTTCGAAGGTTGCATCCCCACAAACAGTTCTAATGATTGGAACTCCTAGCTTAGCTAAAGTCTGAGCGGCATATCTTTCCTCTCCTCTTCTTGCTTCCATTGCTGGACGTGTTACGATAGCACCTTCCGGAGTCATCAAAACCAAATCTCTGCAGAATAATGCATTCGGCTTATCTTCTCTCTGTTCTTCAATGTAATGTACACTAACACCGTGATCTCTATAAATCTGAGCTAGATTGTCATGCTGAGCACGAAAACGATCAACATCAATAGCGCTCTTAAATCTTGCTGCCTGCCAGTCAAAATTTTCGATTTCCTTGCCTGGTCTACGCATCAAAACAGCGCGTAGTGTATCAACTTCTGAGCATACACCCCAGTCACCCCAAAGTGACTTCATGTCTTCTTCAATAGTTGTTTCTAGTGGGAACCATTTTTCACCAGGAATCGCATCAATATCTCTTTTAGTCATCATCATTATTCTCCTTTTCTATCCTCTCTTTAAGAAAGCTGTAATGCAGTGAAGTGCGCCTCTGCCCTTCATAATTTCTGAAATATCTACTGTAATAACTTTAATTCCGTTCTTTTCTAGAACTTCCTGACATCTAGGATTTCCTTCTGGCATTAATACTAGTCCAGATTCAAGAGCAACAAAGTTACATCCAAATGTTTCTCTAACTTCTGTTGTGGATGGAGCTTCAAGAATCTTGTATCCCTTCTTCTTTAGCGCATCAACGATATCATACGGAACCTGTGATGCGTGAATCATAACTGTGTCTTCACTAGCAGCGTTCATCAAGCCATCAATGTGAATATTGCTGTACGGCTGTTGCATGTGTAAAATTTCTGTTACACCCATTCGTCTAAGCTCAGTTTCAACCTGTTCGTATCCACTTCTGTTGCAACGGCTTCCTGTGGATAGAACAACTGTGTGTCTATCTACCCACATTCCATTTGCACCCTCAAACAATCCGTCTCCAGTAATTGTCCTTACGATAGGAACACCAATATCTGAAAGTGCCTTGGCAATATATCTTTCCTCTCCTCTACGCGCAGCCATTCCTGGACGAGTTATAATCGCTCCCTCAGGAGTCATGAAAGTTAAGTCTCTGCAGAAGATAGCATTTGGTCGATCTTCACGCTGCTCCTCAACATAGTATACTTTAGCGCCATGACTGCGATAAATGTCTGCAACTGCATCATGCTGTTTACGCATTAATTCTACATCTATCGGTTCATCTGAGAATCTATACTGTCCAGCATCAAAATTTTCAACCTCTTTTCCTGGTCTTCTCAAAAGAACGGCTTTAAGAGTGTCTACTTCTGATGAAACGCCCCAGTCTCCCCAATATAAAGGCATGTCTTCTTCAAAAGATGTTTCTTTTGGGAACCAACGTTCTCCAGGGATAGCATCAATATCAATTCTTTTCATTTCTTCGTTCATGATTCTTCCTCCTTGGGATATATGTTGTCTTATACTAACGCAATATCTGTGCCAAAAAATAGGAGCAACAAAACCATCTAATTTCTGCAGTTTTGTTGCCCTTTTGATTGTACTATTGTTTTGTAGTTAAAGATTTTTTACCGTTGTGTAAAATAATTTTTACAGATTGTACTTATTCATCTTGTAATGTAACGACTGTTTTGATATTTTAAGTTTTCTAGCAGCGTCCGAAAGGTTGCTCGTCTCATCAATTGCCTGTTTAATTAATGAAATCTCTAGCTCCTTTAATACTCCGTCTAAGGAGAACTCCTCACAATCTAGATCTAACTTACTTCTCATATTGGAATTGTTATCCTTTGAATTCATTGCATTCGTCACGGAATTATTCAAATATTCAGGAAGATTGCTCTTTTGAACGAAGCCCGAGGCGGTTACATTGAATGCCCCCTCGATAATATTTTTCAATTCACGCACATTTCCAGGCCATGAGTACTTCCTAAACAATTCTTCAACTTCTTCGTCTATTCCTAGTATTCTACGGTTCATTTTTTTATTGTATTCTTGAATAAAGTGATTTACCAAAAAGAATAAATCATTTGTCCTCTCCCTTAATGGTGGAAGCGTTAACTGTACTACACTAAGCCTATAAAATAAATCTTCACGTAACTTGCCCTCTTGGATACATTCTAAAGGTGGCTGATTTATAGCTGATACTATTTTCACATCGATTGGGATGGTTTGTAATCCACCTATCCTTGTGATTTTCTTTTCTTCAATTGCTTTCAGGATTTTTGCTTGAACACTTACTTCCATTGAGTTGATTTCATCTAGAAATAAGGTTCCTCCGCTAGCCAGTTCAAATAAGCCTGGTCTATTTTCCGCGCCTGTGTAGCTTCCTTTAACTGTACCAAACAAGATACTTTCCAGAAGGTTGGCCGGTATAGATGCGCAGTTTTGCGAAATAAATCGTTTATTTGATCTTTTGCTGCTTGTATGAATGGACTGTGCCACTAGCTCTTTTCCTGTTCCGGTTTCTCCGTAAATAAGAACTGATGAGTCAGTATCTGCAACCATCTTGATTTTCTCTTTAATTAACTCCATCGCCTGAGAGCAAGTTATTATGTCATTTAGCGTGTAAAGGTCCTGTTCTGCATGTTTCTCCTTAAAATCAAGCTTAATATTCTGTCGCTCAAAACTTGACTCTACATATCTTGAAACATCTACAGCACCTACTATTTTATTTCCGTCCATAATAGGCATTGTAGTATTTACTGCGCGAATGTTCTCGCCTTTAAAAGTGGAAAGCACCTGAAATTCATTTGTAATAGGTTTACCTGTTCGTAAAACTCTAAGGAGGCTACTAGATTCCTCTGTTAGTCCCGGATAGATATCCAAAATATATTTCCCTATTACATCCTTTTCCTTTAAGTTGTTAACGTCTGGTCGGTAATTGACGTAAAACTCTACTATCCCCTTTGCGTCAACAACCATGACGCCATCCAAGTAATTATATATATTCAGAATTTGTTCTACATATCTTCTAAGCATACTTCACTACTCCATAAATACTTATTCTAGCATTGGCATTAGCAAATCTCATCAGTCACAACTATCTAAACTAACCAATTTTTTATTACACTATAATATACCACGAATTCGTGACCATTAAAAGGATATTGACTATGGAATTCATATAATGGGGGATGCTAGAAATTCTCCTGTATCAAATCTAGCTTTATCAGTATTTAATTCGATTACGTGTTTCTTCTATGTTTTGGTTTGAATACGAGGTTTACCACTTTCACCTTTATGGTTGGTGGGATGTGGGTAGCTGGTTGTAATAAAATGTTAATTACATCTTCACTTTATGTACTTAGGCCAGCTCCCTTGGTACTAGGTCACCAAAATCCTCCAAAAGTCCCAGAAGTGATAGATTTAGAGAATTCTCGAAGTCTGCTTGAAGACTGCTTGAGGACTACTCGACAAACTCTTCGAGATTCCTCGCAGGCATTCACCCTTTATTCACTGATTCTCCCTTATGCTTTCCTTCCAAATCTATCGGCTTACACCATTTACCCAAATTCATGTGTCAATGTGTTAACTACTTTCCAGGGAGTTATTATCACCATGGCACATTCTATTTATGTAGGTGTCTTTAGGGACAAGCATGGTGCCTCTTTGCCCAGCTTTGTCTTCATTTTTCAGTGTTTTCATTCTCCAAGCGTAACATATACAAGTCCTGTCCCACATGATAGTTTATCTCTCACCTAAGGTAATGCATAATGCGAATATTCTCCCATAGATATACATGTTCTATTCATTTCACGCCTAGGTGGATCTACCGTGTTAACACATTTCCGTCTGAAATGTCCAAATGGTGTAAAACGATAGATGGGTAGTCCCGGAGCCATAAGATAACTGCCGTATTTATGACACAAAAAAACTGCAGGAGATGTTTCGCTTGCAGCAAGAATCTTCTTTTTCAAAAAATAAAAAAACCGGCTGGCGTCCATATAACGAGCAGGCTTGTCCTGTGAGTTTCACGGTTTCCTTCCTTGCGACAACGTCGCTTGGATCATGGGAAACCGTA
>Ga0129313_1000454_pt1 | contig 35101 bp, 31 predicted proteins | sample O1105metagenome_FD_94436 | JGI IMG/M metagenome (GOLD analysis project Ga0129313, IMG submission 94436) | Orangutan group fecal microbial communities from fecal samples from Wisconsin, USA - O1105 metagenome | ecosystem: Host-associated > Mammals > Digestive system > Large intestine > Fecal...
ACCACCTATACTAGACCATAGATAAATCTTATTTAGAGGATCCAGCCTATGAGCCTCCTGCATCATATTATCCGCCGCCGTTTCATCCATACCATACAACCACTCACACCAAGTCGTAATAAAACCCATAAAGAACATATATGATGGATCATTCTTAAATTTTGCACATCCTGCTTGAAAAGTTTCAACAGCAAGAGCCTCACATTCATCGTAGAACATCGGTTCACAGTCAATAGTTCCCAACGACCGCTCCTCCACTAAAATCACCTCCAAAAGGTAAACCATATTCAAATATGCATCCGGATTATCAGGAGTGTTCTTAATAATGTTCTGCATTAAGACTATAGCCTCACTCCATCGGCCATCCAACATCATTGTTTTTAATTCTGCTTTCCAATTTTTCATACTTACCTAACAATATACATAGTTCCAACTTTAGGGACACCGTTAACAACACGCCCCGTAATAGTCACAGTTTGATTATTCATCTCAAGCACCACAATACTCCGAATACTTTTCTGTAAGATAGAAGCCTTTAGCCACAATTGCAATCAAACCATTTGTGGTAGCGGTCTCTATCTCGTACTTGTATATTTTTTCATTAGAATGGTGAGTTATCTTCTCGCCGGTAGAGCGGATTATTTCATCATACTCGTATTTGAACCTTGAATCAGTGGTTTTTCTGGTTATTTCTTCTATTGAAGCACACATAATCGTCTCATCACAGATAATCCCACCGCAAAGATCAACCTTGAAATCAATAAAATCAACAAAATATATTGAACTGAATGTATTATCAGAATCCGGCCACTGAACGTCCAGTCGTATCTGATTATGGCTTTCAGGGTAACTTCTGTCAACAACAATTTTGAGGATTGCAGCATCGTGCCACTCCAAATCATAAAAATCAATAAATTTCATCGCACTCTATTTTACTTGTTTCTTATAAATCCAAGGCCATTTGTCCAAACTTTTATGATTGTTACCTTTGCTAAAACGGCTATCATGATAATGAGGATTATTCGGACCTTTTCGTCCAGGAGGTGTTGCAGGGTCAATCCTTACTAATTCTTTCATGAATTTACCCTCCGGATCAGCAAGTCCAAAACTTCCTTTTCTATTTTTATTTGGAACATATTCATCCGGGATATAAGCACCTTCAGGCATTGTTACACCATCTGGCCTGGCATATTATCTTTTAATTTTGATTTTCCGGTCCAAGGATCTTCATGCCTCATTTGTGCTTCATTATATCCATCAAAATCTCCAGATAAAGTTCCTATAGCTAAACCGTTAACCGACAGAAACATAAAGGATAGCAACAAAAAGGCTACAACTATAAATCTTCTATACATAAAAAACAAGTATCTAATATTTATGATTTCTACAGAATCGAATTAGAATATCTTCTTTAATATTCTTTACCTGCAACAAGATTCTCAAAATATGCACACGCTTCATATTCTGAAGAAAAACTCCGTTTTTCTAGTAAATTTCCTCTTTCTTGCATAGTAGTTATCCATTTATTCTCCGACTCTTTTATAAGACAACAATAAGGATCTGCCCCAACAGTTAACACTGGTTGAATCCTAAAGGATGGCAAGCATAAAGTATAATAAAAGTGCACATCATTATAACCTCGTTTTTTGAGGACTATTTTCAATTGTCTAATATTCATTTACATATCTACCATTATTCGAGACCTCATTGCATATGTCACCTATACAAAGGATAATAAAGCATCTTATAACGACCATAAGATATTCGATATGCGGCAGAAAAAGGGCTGAACAGCAGTCCGATATATGCGGAATAATATTCCTCGGGAAGTGTGCCGACATATTTTCTTTCCCCATTTATCTTCCACACGGTCCAGTTATGAGAAACAATCTGCTTCCCCGGATAATGGCCGTAATCGTTCGAATCACGGAAGTACACCTCCTTTGAACCTACGTTCTTATTGCGACCATAGTGAGCCCACAGTCCGAATTTCACTCCCGCTCCCACCGCTGTATGCATATAGCAATCGACCTCGTCGCAAATGATTTCCTCCGCCGTTGGAGAAGCATTCATCTCGTATGATCTACTAAAAAGACGTATCACATCCCCATTCAACTGAGACAGATCCTTACAAACATACTGAAAATAGCGCTTCCTCTCATTCGGCACCATTACCTCATAAATATTTCCGGACAATACTCTATTCATAACTTTATTCCAGTGCTTTGATGACATCTGAATATATTGAGAGCCAATTGCTGTGACGCAATATTTCTTGCAAAACGCTTTCAGTCACATCGCCATTACAACCCATCCTGGTGGCACATCGGCTGAAAAACCATTGCGTTAAACATCGACTTTTTCAGCCGTGGCGTGCACTCATCCACCTCTGTGGCACAGTAACGTGAAGGCATTTTGTAAAAGGTTATCGAGCTTTGACTTTCTCATACGGCGGGAACATATGAATGTTTCTCATTACCATTGTCGGAGGATAATAAAGTGTGCCACTTAATAATTTCAAATCATCCAACCTTAGATCATAACGAACCAAATAACCATTATGTTCACTAAGATATTCCCAACCGAGATTATCCACATCTTCTTGTTTGAATATATAACAGATAACGTCCCAGAACGTGTATATGACAAAATGGATTTCCAATCATCCCCTCTTCGACCAAAAATCCAACCTGATTCTAGAATATTATCCGCAATGCAAAATGGATTTGGATTAGCAGGAAGCAATGTGTCTGGATAACTAAACCCAGAATTAATTTCATCCGCTACAAAACAAGACAATTCATTCCCAGACTCGTTTCTCAAAAACAGACCGATGTCTCCAGGCTCATAACACGATGGACATAATACCACCACGCAAATAAAGAATATAATCGATCTTCTCATACACTTCTCAACATCATTCTCAGAAATAGTACCTTAACCCAATGGACGGCTGGATGGCGAGGTTGTAGGTCAGCACATCGGTCTTTACGTCATAATCGTTCTGGCCGACCTTCTTGATGTTGGTGAAGGAATAGCCCAGAGTCAGGAAGCTGACGGAGAAGGCGAAATGGGGAGTCGGGCGGAACTCGAACGCGCCTGGAGCCAATTCCACACCGTAGCCAACGACATTCTTGCTTACGTAGATGTCCCTGGTTTCGACCTTTACGCTCCCGACGGTTCCGAACATTGCAACCCCAGGCGTGAAATAGAAGCCATCCCTGATTTTCAGGTAATATGTCAGGTCGGGACCTACCAGAACCAGATTGGTGTTCTGACGAAGCCACCCATCACTGCTTTCATCATACGGATTGGACTCCAAAGCATATTGCACAGAGGCTCCGAGCCTCCAGTTGTCAGCGAAAAACCAGCCGAACTCGCCCCCGGCGCTGAAGGAGGTTGATGCCGGCGTTCCACTCTCCGCTGATCTGACATAAGAATATCCCCCGGAAACTCCGATTATGCCTCCGATCGAGACCTCACCTTTCTTCTGTGCCGAGACAGAGCCGCAGGTGATAATGGCAATAGCGGCACAAGCTGCCAATAACTTATTCATAGTATTGAATATTAAAATATTCCTTTAAAAACACAATGCCTGCGAGACGGCTGGCAGGCTACAGATTCAACTTCAGTGTGAATGAAAGATCGATGTGAGAAATGTTCTCCTGCTTGTCCTTGTCCAGGGTAGTTTGAGAAGTCTTCACACCGTTCTGCTCCAATGTCAATGTGGTAAGCGTTCCTTCTATCGAGGACAGGTTGACACCTATTGACCACATCTTGTTCAAGGCATAATCATAGCCGATGTTGTACAACAAGCCCAGTGTGCCTCCTGTCAGTTTCATCTTTTCTATAACCATTCCTTTGTCACGATAGTTTATGTAACCGACACCTATATCGGCCGTGAAGGTATGCAAGCCATTTCTGCTGGAAAACCTTGTGCAGAACATCGGGCCGATGAATGATATCTGTATGTTGTCTTTCAATTTACCAGTGACAGTGGTGCCGTTTTCGTCAGTGCCAGTCACCGTCGCGCCATTGCTGGCCGAGAACGCCTTGTAGCGAAGACCAACTCCCATAAACTCCTTGAAGAACCAAGTCGCATCGGCTCCATACACGAATCCTCTTCTAAGTTTCTTCGTGTAGGATTTGAAGTCATCTGACACGTCATTGCTGATCTTGCCGAGTCTGAAGCCACCTCCTCCCTCAAGGCCGAATCTGAATTTTGAATATTCCCGTATAGGTTCCTGCTCCTGTACTTGTTCCCGTTCCTGTTCCTGAGCGGAGATGATGCCGCCTGACACAAACGCCAAAGCAGCGATGAAAGTGATGATTCTTTTCATTGTAATATGATTAATGATTCTATAGGCAATCTTTCAACAATGCATTAATGGTTTGCGATTTTCTAAATCCGCGAATGTCCGTTTTTCTTGCATTAAAGGTACATAAAAAAATCTTAAAATAAACAAAATGATCATTTCAATCGAGTCAGAGCATAATCACTGAATGGCCATTCCCAGTTTGAACATAGGAAGATACATCGCTATCAACACGAAACCGACAACCACACCTATAAACAGAACCATAATCGGTTCCAGAGTATTATTCAACTGCTTTACCTGATAGTTCAATTCCTCGGAAGTATCATCCGCAAGGGTTTTCAGCATCCGATCCAACGCCCCTGTTTCCTCTCCCACACGGAGCATCACAAGAAACTTTTTGTCAAACAGATCCGGATAACGAGAGAACGCCTCACATAGCATAGAGCCAGACTCAAGTTCGACGCGGGAGTCTTGCACAGCCTTACGATAAGGATATAGACGAAGAATCCCACCGACCAGATTCAATGACGACAGTATCGGGACATCGGAGCCTATAAGAAGGCACATAATCCGGCAGAAACGAGACAATTCCGCCTTCTTCAAAAGCCCTCCCAACAGAGGAACGCACAGAATGAACTCCGAAGTCAACCGTTGATATTCATCAGTGCTTCCATAGAAATGTTTGATAACAAGGAATAATGCCACAAGAGCCACAGAGGCAAAAAACAGCGACGGCACAGAAGAAGACACACCCATCAAAAAGCGCGTAAGCGCAGGAAGTTCCCCTCCCATTCTTGAATATACCTGCTCGAACATCGGTACGACAACCAGCAGCATAAAGCATAACACAATAGCCGCCACCACAAGCGTGATGGCTGGATAGCTCAAGGCACTCACAAGCGTGCGTCTCTGCGTCTCCTTACGGTCATAATAATCGGACAGAAAGGACAACGCCTCCATCAGTTTTCCAGACTCCTCTCCGATCCTTATGACACCGCAATCAATATTGTCAAAATCTCCCGAGTCTCTCATAGCCTCCCAAAGGCAACCTCCTGACAAGACACGGCCGAGGATATCTTCATAGATACTCCTGTCATTCCCTTTGGAACTCTCAATCAACAAAGAAAACGAAGTGGAGAAACTCAAGCCCGAATGTAAAAGGACATACAGTTGTGAGTAAAAAGTCTTTTTCTTCTTGTCTGACAAACGTTTACTTATTGCCATTTTCCACACACTCCTATTATTTCTCCATTCCTAAAGAATCTGACACTATCTCCAATGTCAATGCTATCGCTACGCTCGGTAAGAATCTCATACCGTTCAAGTTCGCCCAAATCATCTCCGAAATCACTCAATGAATATCGTGACAAAGCCATACGAAGCATATCCACTCCATCAAACACCAGCAGTAGAAGAATGCCACCTAACAGCATAGTGACAAGCAATTCCGGAAGGGTGCTCCCTTTAAATTTCATCTGCCTCATTTCTCAAATAACGATACTCTATTTTCTGTCCACCTTTCATCGTCGCTGTCACATTGATCTCAACAAGTCCCTCTATATCCGACGCATCCTTACGAGTCCATCGCATTGTGCCCCAGGAATATTCACGTGTCCCATCAGATCTCACCACCAAAGAATCACGGAACTCATTGAAACCCCGCTCCATAGCAGCCCAATCAGGATCATTGATCTTATGAATATGAACCAACGCCTCCATAGCCATTCCGAAAACCAACAGGAATATCAAAGAAGCCACAATGGTCTCCAAAAGTGTCGTCGCTTTCAGTCTCATCTTACTCTGATCAAATGTATTTCATTTCCGAACCGAACCAAAATATGCTCCGGCTCAATCTCAATGATGCGAACCTTCTCAAGCATTCCACCTTTTGCAATAGGCACGATCTCTCCTTTGTTCTCAACAAGAGCCTTGACAGTTCCATCCTTGCCCTTCACCATACCTTTGTACTTTAGTGGAGGCATCTGCGCAGGAGATTCAGGAATAGCGGCAACCTTCTCCGTCGGCACAACAATCTTAGCCTTTCCAGACTCCAGAAAAGGATCACGATAGTCCAGACGAAGGGAATCATTTGGGATGGAATGATCTTCTGCCTTCTTTTCCGTTTTGGCACTTTGCGTGATTTCTGGACGAGTCAAATTCCAGATACGGAATCCGACAAGTCCCCATACAGCCAAAACGGCTATCACCAAAGCAAGCGACAACAATTTTTTTCTCATCAAGCTAAAAAACTTTCTTTATTTCACGCCTCCGATAAGGTCCCGTTAACAAAATAGGATACGAAACCGAATCAGAGCGATGGACAGAAACATTGTTCAAAACTCCAGGATACTTGTAACCATCTTTCTCGTAAAAGCAGTCACCAATGTATGCGGCTCCATTGACAGCACCCTCAAACTCACATGATCCATCCACATACAATAGTCCATCAATCATACTTCCAGACCTCTGCCTGAAGCAAGGATGTTCCAGTCTCTGATCGATCTTCCCATCATTAAGAACGGCCACATAACCGCACACACGGCTTCCGCCAGCCAATGAGACAAAAGGATGATCGGCACCGGACACCAGCACCCCTGAAGGAGATTCAAGCCTGACGTCCCTGCCAACAGTCACAGAGTCTGTGCAAAACAACTGCAAACTTCCGCGGAACCCATCAGCGATTACGGCGGAACGAGCGAAAGCAAGGATGCCGTTCACTTCCGACTCCGCCCCCAATATAAGCCTGTCCGCATACAGAATCCTATTGCCGCCAAGGTGGAATATCTTGTCCCCGTCACGAGCATACACAAATGAGGTCTGTTTTTGGAAACTGCGATACCCTTCCACATCATTAAGATGATACCAAGCCTTCCCGGCGAGACTTCGCAACGAATCAAGATAATCCAGAGCCAAAGAATCCACCAAAGGAAGCTCTGAGGATGAGACAAATGACATCTCCGCAGGAATATGTTCACCAGAAAATGGAACGCCAGACAAGTCTGTGTAATTGATGCCGTTCAAAGACGCAAAGACAGGGCCATCTATCCGTGTCCGTCCGGCAATGGACAGAGCACGTTTCCGGTCACTGACCCAAAGAGCCGCTTTCGTGGGACTTTCCGAAGAACGTCCATAAATCATCGAGCGGCTAAACGGCAACGCCTTCACAGATGCCATCATAATCTCATAAAGCCCCCAAGGAATGATCTTTATGCCGACTTCCGACTTCCCTTCATCAAAAAGACACACGCCTATGGAATCAGATCCACTTGTCAAAAGGCTGTCCACACAGTAAAGAGCCGACGCAGAATGCAAGTCAAGAACACTCTGTTTCCTCTCGTGATAGTTTGCATAATACAACCTGTCCAAATCAACAAGTGAAAAGGCAAACATTATCAGCAAAGCCATCAACACCGAGATGACCAGCACAGTGGGAAGCGAGAAACCACGAAGATATTGAATATTCCTACTCATCTCCAACCAATTGAATCAAATCCAAGTCCAAGGTCACCAATGGATCTTTTCCAGTCTTGTGAGAGAAACAAATGTCCGCCAGCGAGATCTCTGGTTGATTCTCTAAATGATGCACAACTTTGAGAAGCGGAATGAAGCGCCCCCTCAGCTGGAGTCTGGCACGAACAATGGAAAGTCCACCGTCTGATTTTTCCACTGATGGGGCATATTCATTAATGATGACTTCGTCCTCTCCTGCCAGAATCTCCCGGACCAGACAATCTCCCGCAAGGCGATTCTCACAAGAAACCGTAAACCTCTGTGAGGAGACAGAATCCGCAACCTCAGATTTGGAAAGGCTCCGGTACTCTCCGTATAGTGACATTGTCTTTGAGAATGTCGCCAACCAAAGTATAATCGGCAGTCCGACAAGCAAGACAGCAAGCTTCAAAATTCCAGGGCACAGTCTCATTTCATCATCCTAAAGTCAAATTGGTACAATGACGTTCCTGTCGGCTTATCAATCGAGACTATCTCCAACAAAGGGAATTCACGATTGACAGCACTGGAATATTCCGTTATGTCAGACACCTCTTTGGCCGTACCTTTGATTCTGAATCCAGAAGAATTAACAGACAATAAAGTCAGTTGAATGCCATCCGGCACCACAGAGGCCAGAGCGTCTATAGCTACTGATGACTTCGGCAGAGACATCGTCTTATAGTCAGCCAACATCTGGCGCTGTTTCCCAGTCGCTTCCTTTTCAGCCTTTGCCTCACGTTTGGATTCCTGCCAGGAAAGGCGCATCGCACTGACACGGCGATCCAAGTCAGAGAACAAGAAGAAGTTAAAAAGGAGGGCAACCAACCAAAATCCCAAAACGGGAAGAAGCACACGGTGGAATATACAGCCGGCTACGGCTTCCAACATCTCGGAATCTCCGGCTATCCGCTTCCAATCGATGGTTGACAGAATATTCTTTGCATGTTCTTCAGCCTCATTACAAACCTCACCTACAGCCACGCCCGCGACATAAGTACCTTTCTGCTTATTCAAGGACGACTCTACCACAGCTTTTCTGACATAGCAGATCTTGTCCGGATACATTGTCCAATATAAGTCGTCGCTTCGCTGGATACGTGTCAAGACAGGATCCGAATCATCACAAGAACGTGTTGACACATCAGAACCGAAGACCGACAAGATCACGATGTCTCCCTTTTCCGCCAGTCCATCTTGGACGACCGCAGTTCCTCCATTCAACTCAACTGGGAGGATTCTCTTACTTATCAGTCTCATAACACAATGGTAGGTCTGATGAACACATTCAGTTTCTGCGTCTGTTTTGTTCTTGTAACATTCCCACAGAACAGCCGCAGGACAGGAACTCTTGCTATCCAAGGAAGGCCTTTACTGCTGTCCTCTGTAAGATTCTTCTCTATGCCGCCCAACAAGATCATCTCACCGTCCTTAACCTTGACTATGGAATTGAAACCACGTTTAGTCATCCCAGGAGGAGCTGTCAGGTCGCCGTTGTCACGCTCGGTGAACTCATCCTGATTCAGGTCAATCCTTATGGTTATCGTGCTGTCCGCGCTCACGATGGGAGTCATATCAAGGACAAAACTCGCCTCCACATTCTTCCAAAGGTACGACTCTGATTGAAGCGGATTCTGAGTTCCGATGATGTTTACCTGACTCTCTTTGTAGTACTTTACCTCACCGCTCTTCAACACGGCCTTATGCCCGTTCAAAGTAGAAAGCTTTGGAGTAGAACGAAGCGTGACCACCCCATCCTCTTCGAGTAATTTCAGATCCGCATAGAAATTAGGACCGACCGGACCAAGGTTGACAAGTCCCAAACCATTGAACGCATTGATGAGCCGGTTGATTTTGTCAGCTCCCAACGAGACATCCACACCGGGAGACAATGTTCCATAAGAGACGCCGGAAGCCTCTTTTCCCTTTCCGAAAGTGACACCCGTTGACCGGCTCTTGCGGTCAAGCGCATCAACAATGATGACATCAATGGAAATGAGCGGGACACTCTTGTCTATGTCCCTCAGGTACTTTTCCAAAGCTTCCACATCCGGCTGCCCTCCGCTGAGCACAAAACTGTTCTGATCCGGAAACACTTTGATCTCAATGTCTTTCTTCAACTGGGTGGGAATGATCTCGACTACATCATCGATAGTCCGGTACCGCATCTGGAACAGCCTGACACAAAATGACGGAGCCGGAGTGTCGTCCACTGGAAAAAACGAACCTTTGTCACGGCCACGCTCACCTATCATCCAAGTTCCAGAATCATTTCTCGCACACCTCAAACCATTTGATGCCGAGATGTTCTCCATCATCTGATCAACACTCATTCCAACGCCGAAACCAAACACCTTTCGTTCCGCCAACGATGGTGCGAACACGATGTTGTCGCCAGTCTCAGCCACCAGTCTGCGTGTCAAAGCATCCAATGTGCAGCCGGAGAAATCCATACTGAAAAGTCCAGAAGAGTCACGTGCGATTGTCACCTGCGGCAATGATTCGGAAGGCTGCCACGGAGCGACTGTGATGATTCCCGATTCCACGGTCAAGTTCAAACCACAATCCTTACAGCAAAGCAGCAACACATCTTTGACAGGAACCCGCTCAAGATTACAGGTTATCTGTCCACGAATCTTGTCCAAGGATAGATTCACGTTAAGGCTGTTCTCTATTGCAATGGTTTTCAACAAATCCGCTACCGAGAAATTAGTCACGGAAAGGTCAATCGGTTCATTGTAGCGGGCATCAACGGCCGCCAGGCTGTCCAGACTCTCTCTGATTCTCATCAAACGGTCACTTCTTTGAGCCACCGCAGCACGGCACACAAGCAAAGCTGACAGAAGAAATATTATTTGTTTTATTCTCATTGAATATCAATCAATTCATAAACGGCAAGATGTCATCAAGTGAAGTCAAGCCACCAGCATATAACTCTATTGCCGAATCACGAAGAGTCTTGAGTCCACGTGTTCTCAAAAGCTCGTCAACGTTTCCTCTCACCTCTTTTACCGCCTGTCCGAGCTCTCTGTCAATCGGAATCACCTCATAGACCGCCCTACGCCCACTATAACCCGTATAATAGCAATGCTCACATCCCGAAGCCACATAAGTTCTTGTGTCCAATGGCATTCCAAGCCGGTTCAACATTACCGGATCAGAGGCATCCTCTTTCTTGCAATAAGGGCATAACGTACGGACAAGACGCTGCGCCACACAAGCGATTAATGTCTCGGAAAGCAAGTAGGGATGAATCCCCATATCCACAAGACGGGTGACGCATCCCCAGGCACTGTTCGTGTGAAGGGTTGAGAGCAGAAGATGTCCGGTAAGGGAACTACGCACAGCCATCTCAGCCGTGGCCTCGTCACGGATCTCACCAAGCATAATGATGTCCGGATCCTGACGCAGGAAAGTCCTGAGGGCCATCGGAAAGTCAAGGCCGATTTCCTCCTTCAACTGCACCTGATTCACGCCTTCCAAAGTGTACTCGACAGGATCCTCGATTGTGACAATGTTGTTGTCCCCACGATTAAGCAGTTCCAGCGTCGCATAGAGCGTTGTACTCTTGCCCGACCCAGTCGGTCCGCTTATCAAGATCATCCCGTGAGGATGAGACACAGCCGCCAGATAATCCTTGTACTGCCGTTCGTCAAGCCCAAGTTCGGAAAGGGATAGATGCCTGTCATTCATTGTGAGGAGACGCAGTACGATCTTCTCTCCGTATATCGTTGGAAGTATGGATGTTCTGATGTCGAAACGCACATCGTTTCCCTCGTAAATTATGCGGCCATCCTGCGGAAGTCGTTTCTCGGAGATATCCAGATTGGACATAATCTTGATGCGGTTGACCAGTGACGTGTAAGACGATTTGCGGATGACGTGCCGTTCCAGAAGTTTCCCATCAACACGGAAACGGATCCTGCAACGATGCTCTGATGGTTCCATATGGATGTCACTTGCCCGCATCCGGTACGCCTCCTCGATCAATGACGGGACATCCTCTATGACATCAGACACCGTGGCTGTGGACCGCACCCCAGACTGTCTGTAATGAATCGCCAACAAACGTGATAAATCCTCAACCGGGACGTACCTGACAGACATCTTCTTTCCAAACAAGATGTCCAAGTCCCGAATGGCATCGGCATAGTCTCTGCCATCCTCACCCAAACAGAGCAAACGCCCGCCAGCATCCACGTCATACGGAAGCAGCCTGTAGTAAGCCGCCTCTTCCGAAGTCAGCACCTGCAAGGCCTCGGTGCGCACAGTAATGCTGTTCAGATCAAACCCTCTACCCTCCATAAATCGCTCTGAAAAGTATGACTATGATAAAACACGTTCCGAAAACCGTGACGAGAGGAATCCCCGTCAAACCAGGCTGCATTTTCCTGAACAACGGCCAGGACAGCAAAGCGACAATGGCTGACACTATCAAGAACCTGAGATACACCTCAACCCCGAAAACTGGCGTAAGCGCGGCAAGGAATATGACATCCCCTATACCAAGCATCTCCATCAATGGTCGTTTCCTCATCTTTGAATATGCCAACAAGGACACTCCTATCACCAAAAGGACAAAGAGGTTGCACACAATGTTGATTAGTGTCACCCGCCATCCGTCCTCAACCACTCCGGCCACAACAAGAACCAACCAGAAAGCAGACAGCCACCAGGATGACACTGTTCGACTCCTCGCATCAGAAACCATCATAACCGTAAGTGGGAATATGGAAAGCAACCTCAACATCGCATCAGTCCTTCACCGTCTCCTTCAGGTTCTTGTCCTGATCAATCTCCCAAACGTTAAAGACCCCGTCCTTGTCAAAGTCAACCACTGAGACCGCCTGAGCCTTGAAGCCGTTCTCTCCAGCCTCCACCACCTCAATTCGATAGTTGGCGTTCCCGCCATCCGTCACAAGAGCAGCCTGTTCAAACCCAAGTTCCTCCAAATCACTGGAATATCGTGAATAGGTGTAGAAATAGCTCTTCTCCAACGAATGTAGGAATGTAAGCTGCTGCTGGGCCTCCGTCGCCTTCGCCCTTGAGATCAGCGGCATCAGATTCGGCATCGCCACCAGCACCAGAATCCCGATGATCACAAGGACAACCAGCAACTCAGTCAACGAGAAAGCTTTCAGTGCCTTCCCCTTAAAAGTGTTCCAATTCAGAACATTCATAATTCACGCGTTATATTCATAAAACATTCTAACGAACTTTGACTTTCTCATATGGTGGAAACATATGAATGTTCCTCATTGCCGTTGTTGGAGGATAATAAAGTGTATCTTTTAATAATTTCAAATCATCTAATCTTAAATCATAACGAACTAAATAACCATTATGTTCACTAAGATATTTCCAACCTAGATTATCCACATCTTCTTGCTTAAACAAATAAACAGATAACACACCGGAATGTGTAACAGACAAAATGGATTCCCAATTTCCTTTTCGACCAAAAATCCAACCTGATTCAAGAATGCTATTTGCAATACAGAATGGATTGGGATCAGCATGAAGCAATGTGTCTGGATAACTAAACCCAGAATTAATCTCATCCGCCACAAAACAAGTCAATTCATAACCAGACTTGTTATTCAAAAACAGACCTCTTTCTCCAGGTTCATAACATGACGAACCTAATAACACTATACAAATAAAGATCGCAACTTTTCTTTTCATTCTTCTCGAAGATTTAATAATGGGTTGGATAATACGCCTCATAATCGGCAGACCGATATTTGGTCTTCCACGATACGCCATAATATCTACCGAAGTATCTCTTCGCTTTCCTATTTGCTCGCATCTCATATGACGTGTAATCGTGTGTATCTGCAAATTTTCCTGAAATAGGAGAAGCATTCGCAGCACTAATTATACTTGGAATTCCAATTGTAAATAAATACGACAATCCCCAAAGCCTTCCATCTATAGTATGACCATATTCATGCATATATAAGGGATCTTGAATGGCATAATTATAAAATTCACTTGAATTGATTGTACCCGTGATATCTATATTGCAATAATTCCCCAATGTAATACCTTGCCTTTTCCCCGAATTTTCATTTGTTGCGAAAGTCGCTCCTCCCAGATAATCTACCCTGTCTATTGATGAGCCAAACGCATTCCTGAATTGAGTGTAATCATAACCAAGTCCAGTCTGTATGGTTTCCCAAGTATGACGAGAGACTCCTTGCCAGATGCTTTTAAAGAATGACGCATTTTCATCCAAATAGAAATTGCCTAAAAGTACTTTCATCGAGTTTATAAAACCTTTACCACCTTTATTAATTGCTCCCCCTACGGCACCTGTAATAGTGGAAGCCACATGCACCCCTTCCACACCAATAGCTCCATACTTCGCTATTTTTCCAACCGTTCCAATAAAGCCTGCCATCTTTGACATCCCGACAATTCCACACCATCCTGTATATGCAGCCGCTCCGACCAAAAAACCTGCAACTGCTCCCGAAAAGAAATATTTTACACCATCGTAAAAACTAATATCATCACGTATCATATGTGCACCGACATTTCCAAAGCCAAACACGGCTGCAGTAATTGCGGCTACAGTTAACATAGTAGTCAAAGCAAATTCACCAGTGTCATCGGTAAATTTCAAAGGATTATTCAATGCATAGGAGTAGCGGTTGAAGTTCTGAGTGAAATCTGGTGCTTGGACGTAAGGATCAGGGCTGAGGAAACGACCAAGGAGTGGGTCGTAGAGACGGGCGTTCATGTTGATCAGGCCGAACCAAGTCAGATGCTCGTGGCCTGTAAAGCCACGGCCAAGGAACAGTTCTGGTTCCTCTCCGGCCGCATAGACCTCAAGAGTTTCCGGATCACGAAGCCTACCCCACGGGTCATAGCTATACTCAGCCACAAGTGTCCCGTCCAATGACGCAATATGGGTTATGCTGCCGAGGTAGTCCCGACAAATGTTGTAAGCAGTCCACTCTCCACCATTCTCACGCTGCAAGACCATCGGGGCAGAATAAGCGTCACCACCAAGGTATAAACGCTCTTTCGTACCGCCAGAAGTCTGATCGAACTCGTAACGATCGCCGACATAATACCGCGTCAGCAATTGCGTGGAACCATCCGCAACATACATCTTCACACGGTTACCGTCTCCGTCATAAGTGAAGGCCGCACTCCTTCCGCCTTCTGTCAAGATAGACGGACGACTGTAACATGTGTAAGACACATTCTGGACACGTGATGGAACAACATTATCAGACTCCGGATAAAGTGAGGTTATCTGGTATGGTCTCGATGTCGTTCCGTACTCCATCATCCCGACACCGTCCATCGAAGTGATGTTGCCGTTGTCCGCATAAGCGATGACTCTGTTCCCAATCGATGTCAAGCGATTCAAATTGTCGTAGCCGAATTGCTCCGTCTGGTTGTTCGAACCGTCTGTTCGTACCAACAGATTACCTGTCAAAGGATCAAACTGATAGGTGAAATCCTGCAGATTACCGTCATCTATTTTCCTGTAAGTCGGAAGACCAAAGGCGGTGAATCCATACTCCCTTCCAATCACACCAGTAATAATTCCTGTAGCCAAACCAAGGTCGTTTTCAGACACGAGGCAGCGCACTATGGTTTCATCCGGAAGCGTGATTATCGTGTTATAACCATTATCATAGGTATAGTTCTCGGTCGTAATCACTCCGCCCTGCGACTCATACTGCACACTCAGAAGCACCCCTTGGTTACCATAGCAATAACTCTTCCTAAGCCACTTTCCGTCAGGAACGGTCTCGCGGGATGATGACACACGGTCAAAAATGTCATAGGTATATTCCACGCCTGTGCCATTGGTCGATTGCTCGGAACTCAAGCGTCCATAAGTATCGTAAACATAAGTCGTGTTGTACTCACCGGGACGCTCGACGGATGTGGTTCTACCATACTTGTCTTTGTAGGTGATAATCGAGCCGTTTGGATTCGTATGGGTCTGTACAGAAGATCCATCACTATTCCACACACAAGAATCGATCTGGATTCCAGCACTCGGATCCTCTATCTTGATGCGACGGCCATAACCATCGTAAGAAAAAGATGTCACAACATTACCGGGAGCCGTGACCGACGACGGCTGACCATCATTGCGCAATGTGTAGGTTATGGTTCCGCCAGCGTCAGAGACACTGATCACATTACCACTCGCATCTGTGGTTCGTGTAGAGGCTATCCCATCTTTTACGGTGGTCACGCTCACACCATCATATGCCCAGGAAGAGTTTTTCCCGGAAGCCTCGACCAAACTGAGAGGACGACCATATTCATCATAAGAATATGTGTTCCAATAAGCAGCCTGGACATCACGGAATGGAAGCGAGATCCGGCTCACTCGCCCATTGGAATCATATTCTTTGTCCACGTACTGCCATTGACCGTCAAAGCGTTTGATTCCGCCACGCAGATCCCTGCCAAGAGCATCATAATACGTGACACAATCGGGCCTATTTGTCTCTGTCTTAGTAACAGAATACAAGCCGTGGCCTCCCCAAGCAACATCTATTTGCGCCTCCGCGCCATCCGGGGTCGTTGTTTTGACCAAATTCCCGAGGCCGTCATAAGTGAACGATGTGACCCGACCGCGATAGTCTGTCTCCGTTTCCGGATTACCGAATTTATCATACTCGCCATAAGTGGTGGTATGACCCAAGGCATCTGTCTTTGACAGAATATAACGCCCGTCCTCGTCATAGACATAGGTGTCTCCCAAGAATTCCTCCGCACCATAAGGAGCGGTTTTCTCAGAAATCACATTGCCGTGGCTATCGTACTGCCAATGCGTCTCTGACACAAGATTCGTGGCATCTGAAAAGCTGATCTGTCGCTGGATTTCAGAATCCGCGCGCGACGCCGGATCCAGAATCATCACTCCAGACAAGCCATATTCTCCCACAAACTTCTTATTTGTCAACGGTCTGAATAAGTCGTCATAAGTGGTGACCGAACGCTCTTTCCAAGACAGCGAAGAATTGCCATTGTCCTTCTTTACCACACTCTCCTCCGTCACAATTCCAAGGACATATTTGGATAAGACCACATTATGCTGGTAGGTACGATAAACCGTCTCCGTTTGAGATTCTCCCGAACCAATCCTGCGGCTGGTCTGCACTGATGTCGGGTAGTCAAAACTGTCATAAGCATAACTAACCGTTGTATTGACACCAGTAAGGTCATCAGCGGTTTCGCTCTGAGTCAAGCGCGGATTCAACTTACCGTAGGTTGTGCTGTTGTTGTCGTAAGTGCTTACTGTCGTTGAATATGGAGCATCTCGCACAGACTTGTGGCGAGTCTCAACCTTTGTGACCACACCACGTTTCTCCGGATCAAGTGTCTGGTCAACAATCTCGACAACATTTCCCGTATAGTCATAGGATCTTATCTTGGAGAATCCGCAGAAGCCAAGCCCTTTGTTATGAACCACCCCATTATAATAACTGTAGTATTTGCTAAGATAGCGGGTTGATGGATTGTCGTCAGACTGACACGCTTCCTCACGGGAAAGAACATAAATAGGCAACGTCCGTTGCGCATAACCATCCGAATTAGTAACCGAAACAGAATTGTCTGTCCAATACAAACTGTTCTTTGGGAGATATGTGTAGGTGTTATATAACGTCCTGCCAAAACTATCCACGGATTTTGTCAAATGACGCTTCTTCGGTGAAAGTGACGTGTAATAATATTCATACACATAAAAACCATCGACCTTAATGAAGTTGCTCATCCCCATATAATCCACGACATTGGCAGGAATGATTCCTTTTGTGTTCGTCACACTCGAAGGTGATTGCATAAAAGCTCCAAATCCGTCCTTGTCCTGATTCATATACGTACCCAAAGTTGTTCCGCTAACCTTCACAAGATCCGCCAGTCCATCACGGTTGACATCCATAAACATAAACACATCCTCTTCCGCTCTTGACGCAATATTCAGATAGAATGTTTCAAACTTAGTGCCTGTAAAAGCATAATCTGTCCATAATGAACTTGTTCCTACAGAAGGAGCTCTCAAGATATCAATATATCCGTCACCGTTAACATCAGCAATATAATACGGACGACTTTCGGATGATAGGATGTCAGAATTCACATTCCCATAAGTTGCCTCCTTACGAAAAGTATTATTGGACGAGAGTCTGTAAACCTCCAAACCGGAAGTTGTAGCATAACACAGTTCTGTCCTTGTGTCGTTGTCAATGTCACAGGTGATAAGGCATCCCGCCTTGTCTATCGGGAAAGCGAACAACTCCTCTTCGGACAGCTTACGTTTTCCGGAGATGTCAATCAATGCCGCATAAGACACCTGATCGTAGGTTATCGTATTATTGTAGTTCTTATCAAACGCAACAGTAAGAAGTTGGATTTTCCCGTCCCCGGAAAAATCTCCCCAATAATAAGACCTCCTCGCCGGACTTGTGAAATACTTGTTTGAATGCACCCCGTTGACCAACACGGTGAACGAATAGTCCACGACCGGGATTCCGGAACTATTACATTTATAGACTGTAATCAATAGTTTTGTATAGGAATTAACTGTTCCGTTAAAATTAACTTTTACAATCTCATCAATCCCATCACCATTCACATCAACGGCTTCAATCGTCTGAAATCCTTCGCCTGTGATTATGCTACCATCCACATCATTATAATCAGAGAGACTCGGAGCGAACAAGATTTTCTGTTCCTTGGGATACAGGCTGCCGAACTCATAATAGTTATGTCCGAACAAAGGCTTATAATGATCAGTGACTCCGTATTCTGGGAAATTAGGATAAATCAGCAGACCGTCATTGAAACTGTTTGCGACAAACTTTCCTCTCCTATAGTAAAGATCCACCTCTTCTTGTGTGAACGCGCTTGACAGAAGCAAGAAGTCACTATTCTTGCACAAACGATCTGGATTTTCCTGCTCCGACTCTTCTTCACCATACACAAACTCAAGAGGGCGAAGCAATTCTGAACCAGATGAATATCCAACATTAGACAGAAGAAACTCATTGTCCTTTTCATCATATGAAAGCGAGTATCGTCCTATTACATCTCCATTGTTCTTGGAGACAATACTCGCCACCCTGTAGTTGCGATAAAATTCCGCCCCATAGCAATATCGGACAATTGATATCGGATAAATGGCATAATCAAACTCAATCTCTCCCTTGTGATGCCCGGACGGATCAAAACCATAGCGTATCGAAGAAATTCTATGATTGCCGTAAACCAAGTCCAAATAATAGTCAAATTCGATCTTGTTCCCTTCAAGATCACGGGACTCGACTGCAGGATATGATGGCAAATTGAAAGCGTTGTCTGATTCCGCACCATACACAACCGTAAGACCATTAGGGTACAACGCCGTAAACCTCACCACATACCCTTGCGAATTCTTCTCCGGAGCCACCAGAATATGCCCTGATGCAGTCTCCAATGGGTAAGCGGCGGAGGTGGCGGAATTGGAGTTCCGGACAAGCGGTACACCATCAAGAGCAAACACCGCATCTTTATCCTCCACACTTGCCCCTTTCGCCACACCGTGATAATAAACATTCTTATTGATCAAGCTGATGGTTGACAATCCTTGAATATCCCATCCGTAACCGACCCAACCTTCGCCAGCCTGGCTGTTGTACCCAAGGGCTATTGACGGTGTCAATTTGAATCCGGCTGCTGTCACAATAGGAATCTGGTAAGTTCTCGCTCCTGTTGGCGAGACACCAGCCTCCATCGGAATCTCTCCGACAGCATAATCAGAAAAATCCGCCTGAACCGAGGCTCGCCTCGGGGACTTTCTCACCGAGACAATAGCCTCTTGGGAAGCCCGGAACGTGTCGAAATGCTGATTTTTCTCCTCTTCAGAAAAGACAAGAGACCGTCTCTGTGCCGGGTCTGGGTGATGCAGCGTCCCGAAATCAAACGGCTTGACACTGTACTTGACGACAACGTCGCCGTTGCCAAGATCAACCACAGTACTGTCAATCCGAGCCTTAACGGACTGCGCAGTTCCAGTCACCTCAACTGCGCCCCAAAGGAACAGAACTGAACAAGTCCCGATTATCGCATTATAAAAGCGCCTCATTTCCTATCCAATCACGTTTGTAGAAATCAATCCAAGAAAGACTCATCCAGCCATATTTCCCTATGTTGTGAGCATATTCATTCATTGGACGCTTGTTCTCAAGAAAATCAAAGCGCCACATAAGTGATGAATTTTCCGCTTTTTCCTCAACCTCACCGGACGCAAGAGAAGCGATATTACAGAGAATATTAGAGACTGCCGGAGAGCTGTTTAACCGGCCATAGGCATCAATGGGCATCACTGATGACACCGATGCGACATCGGTCGCTTCCACTGTGGTTCTTGAGGTTCGATTCCCCGCTGAATCGTAGGAATATACTATGGCTGTCTGACCATTAACTGACAGACACATAAAGGATAGCAACAAAAAGGCTACAACTATAATTCTTCTAAACATAAAAACAGGTATCTAAAATTTATTTCCACAGTCTTAATTCAATGGAACGACATTAATTATTTGCACCAAATCACCAGAAACGGAATCGATTACCGAGAAGGTCGGTTCGGATGATTCCGAGGCTGTCTCAACATTGATGATATACGATTGGCCTTGCTCTGCATCAAATGTGATCGCGTAATGAAGATGTGGACTATTGGCTGCTGCTGCCGCACCCGCAATCGCTCCGCCTATCGCACCGAACATCGCACCTGCAACCACAAGGCCGGAGGAATTGTCCTTCCACTGCTGGTGATGCTCCACCTCAATCGTCCTGCGTCCCGGGAGCACCTTGCACTTCGACGGGAACCCCTTGAAGTTGTTTCCCACCACCCTGTCATCAACCTTGCAGAGGTACGCTATCTCCCAACTATTCTTCTTGCCGACCGTCACGTTGTGTTTCTGCGAACTGACCACTGCCACGGTCATCTCTGCCCGACCATAGTAACCTTTTGTGCTTGCGCACGAATTTAATATCGCCACCGATAATAGCAATACAATTATTGACAGCAAGATAGTTATCAACTTATTGGGAATTATTTTCATTTCAAAAATCGAATTATTGTTCTTTTCTCTTTCTAGTACCTTCAATAGCCTCTACTGAATATCGTCTCTATATGTCACCATCATAAGGAGGAAGGCACCTATATTTTTTAAGAAAGAGTTCGTCCTTCTCGTTCCTATGATCGCGACCCTTTAGGATACCTTCCCAATAGTCTATACCACGTTCCTGCTCGCCACGGTAATACATAGCCACTGCGACAGGAGCCCCTTCCGCATTTGCATATTTTCTCTTAAGGATAGAATCCGAAATATCTTTCCAATCGTGATTACGCACAAAGAAAGGCTCTGCATAGTCAACTATAAATTGTCTTATCTCGTCACACAATTGTTTGGGATCTCTATTTTCAGTATAATACATCCATTGAATCACTTTTGGTTCAGGCAAAAGGTCTCCACACCATAGCCAAAGCAGACTCTTGTAGCCATCAGTCTTTTCATATAATTCATCAATCAAATCTACAAGTTCTTTCAAGTAAATCCCCACAATAAAGCTAACAGACACAGCCTTGCCTGAATAAGGTTTAAAGAAAAAATGGATGGAATCCTCCAATCCTGGAGTTACTTCTCTCATATAATGTCCGGATTTTCTATCTTTTTTAAACCCAAGACTTTTGCACATTGCATCAATGTTTTCTTTAATGCTATTTCCTTTTGGTTTCATAATATTAAAAATAATAATGAAAGATTATAAAATTGTAATTTGTTACTTGCGTACCGACAGAATATCCTGTTGTTGACATCATCATTTCCGCTTTACCCCCATGAAAAACCACCGACGGATGCTGATTCATAATCTGTGGATAATTTATCATTTGGTTATGTGTATATCTCGCATTCAAACCAGTCTTAACTTCAATAAGATTAAACACATCTTTTTTTACATCATAATATCCTATATCAAATCGCCCCCTGACACCATTCAAATCATAGGCAACCTCTGTAACTGCATTATTTACACCTTGTTCTCTTAACTGTTGCAAAGTCATTTCAACACCCATTTTGCCTTTAGACATCGGTGTCGTATTCGGAGTTCTTGACGATGGAAGATCTGCCAAAGGTTCCGGACTCTTAAGTTCCACAGGCTTAATCTTGGGACCACCATCCTTCAAAGGTGGTCTGATAGCCTCTGACGGAGCAGGGACCTTCGGTGAGCCAGTCCAAAAAGTCTGCTTGTTCTTTAATGCAACGCATCCATTGGCGACACCGCCAACCAGAGCGCCTGTTGCCGCACCAGATAAAGCACCAATGCCAGCACTCTTCAGCATAGCCTCACCATCACCTCCGGCAATTGCAGTCATACCAGCACCCGACATAGCCCCTCCGACTGCGCCTCCTGCAGCTCCAACAATCGCACCTCCCCAAAATCCCCCTAAAGAGCCAAGCGCTCCAGCAACAGCACCTCCCGTATATATTGATGCCGCACAAGATATCGCACCTACCACACATCCACCAGCAGCTCTCAAAACCTTATCCCAACCTTTGTACCCTCCTTTATCAGCAATTGTATAAGCTTTATACCCTCCGTACGCAGCACTTAAAAATATTGCTCCTACTATTAATGTAGTGGTTGTAATAACAAACTCTCCATTCGGATCCCCATACTTCAGGGGATTGTTAAGAGCGTAAGAGTAACGATTATAATTCTGGGTGAAATCCGGCGCCTGAATGTAAGGGTCGGGACTGAGGAAACGGCCTGTGAACGGATCATAGAGACGGGCATTCATATTGATCAGTCCGAAATATGGAAGATGTTCGTGGCCAGTGAAACCTCTTCCGAGGAAGAGTTCCGGTTCTTCACCACTTGCGTACAACTCGAGAGTCTCTGGATTACGGAGACATCCCCACGGATCATAACTGTACTCCGCCACAAGTGCCCCATCAACTGACGTGATGCAGGTCACACTCCCAAGATAGTCTCGGCCGATGTTGTAAAGCAACCACGGACTGGAATCATCCTTGACATACACCATCGGTGCGGAATAGGCATCTCCACCAAGATATAGCCTTTGGACTGTCCCATCAGCCTTCGCATCAATTTCATACTGTCCTCCAATATAATACCTCGAAAGAATAGGTGTCGCTCCGTTTGCTATCAGCATCTTTGCCCTATTTTCATCGCCGTCATAAGTAAAAGAGCAACTTACTCCATTCTCAATTATCCGGGAAGGACGGCTGTAGCAAGTATATGAGATTGACTGCGGTACCCGTGGGACATCCACGCCGCTCTCAAGGTCAATTTTAGTCAGTTGATAAGGTCTTGCATTGTTTTCATAGGAGAAAACTCCTGTACCCTCCTTCTCAGAAATATTGCCGTTGGGTCTGTAAGACACTGAATATTGAGACAAATCACCGCAAGCATCCAGGATAACCGTATCCAATCTATTGAGATCGTCATATCCAAATACCTCCCCTGCACTATTAACAGCATCGAATCTATCATTAAGATTTCCTGTGACAGGATCAAAGTCATAAGCGAATTCTTGGACTGTCCCAAGGGTTCGTCCAGCAGGAAGGCCGTGTGCATCAAATGAATAGAATCTGTCAACATTCCCTGTTAATGCACGGGTAGGTTGGCCAAAGTTATTCTCTTCAACAAGCCGCCAAATCACCGTACCCGTGGCAAGTGCGATCTGGACTTTGTAGCCATTGGAATATGAATACACCTCGGTTGCAATCTCACCATCCTGACTTGAATACTTTACAGTGTTCACAACACTGCCATCTCCGTAAGTATATTCCTTCAAAAGCCATTTGCCGTCAGGCACTGTGGTCCTTACACTTGACACCCTATCCAAATTGTCATAAGCATAGACAGTCGATGTTCCATTAGTAGAAACCTCACTAATAAGAAGGTTATCGTCAGAGTAAGTGTAAACAGTGTTATATTCTCCGAGCCTTTCAACCTTTGTCTTACGACCATACACATCCAAGTAGGTGACCACAGATCCATTCGGATTTGTTTCCGTTACAACGGAGGATCCATCATTATTATTCACATAAGAAGTGGATCTGACGCCTGCGCTTGGGTCTATGATCTTTATCCTTCTTCCGTATGAGTCATACTCAAAACTTGTCAAGACATTTTCCGGAGCCACAACCTGCTCAAGTTGACCATCCGGACGATAACTGTAGGTTATCTCTCCTCCGGGATCCTGTATGCTACACACACGTCCTGACTGATCTGAAGTTTTAGTAGAGGAGATGCCCTCTCCCGTTGTTGTCATCGACAACCCTGAATAAGCCCACGTAGAGACTTTCCCTGAAGCCTCCTCTATTTTGATTGGACGTTTATAGGCATCATAATCATACACAGCCCATCCAGATGCCGAATCCCCCTTGAATGGCAATGAGACCTTGTCCACCAAACCATCTGCACGATATTCAGTGTCAGTGACAAGCCAAGTACCATCAAAACGTTGAACCTCCGACCTTACCTCTCTTCCGGCGGCATTATAATGGATTTTCGAGACAGGTTGTTGGGTAACAGATTTCGTCACAGTATAAAGGCCCTCACCGCCCCATTCGGTTTCCACTGTTTCTTCAGACAAATCAGGGTATCGCTTTCTTATCACATTTCCGAAACAATCATAATCATAGTAAGTGGAACGACCTTTTGCATCCTCAACAACCGAAGGTGAACCATAAAAATTGTACAGCGAATAACTGGTTGTTCGTCCTAACGCATCAGTCTTGGATTTTATAAATCGGCCATAGTCATCATAGATATAAGACTCACCCACAAAAGCTGTACTTGAATATGGTGCCGACTTTTCAGACAAGACATTGCCATAACCATCATACGTCCACCTTGTCTCTCCGGTTTTCTTGCCGTCATCCACACCAGTAAATGTTACGACAGAAGATGGTCTCAAAACAGACTCATCATACGATGTGACACTCCGGTCAATCCACGTAGATTGATTGGCAGATTTTCTTGTAACCTTACGATTGGCCTCCAAGCCAAGAACATACTGTGAAGGATTCCGTTTATGCGAATATGTGATTTCGACCGTCTCAGAACTCGAACCATCCCCAACACCCGTGACAATCTTTATAGGATAATCAAAAGCATCATAAGAATAAGTTGTCGTGATCTTTTTCCCTGTCAAATTGTCCACGGACAATGATGAATACAAGCGCGGATGATACTTCCTATAAGTACCATATACCTTATTCCAAGTATAGGAAATAGTTTCAAATGGCGATGCGGAAGATGTCACATTACCAAGATACCTATTCGCCTCCGTAACCACACCCGAGTTTTCAGGATCCCGCTTCTCAATTGTTGTGATCCATTCACTGGACCGCTGCGACAGCATATCAAGAGCGGAGACTTTCCCGAAGCCACAAAAACCAAGTCCACGACTGTTGGCAACAGCATCGTAATAAATATAACTATTATGCGCCAACCTTGTTGAGGATAAATCCGTAGTTGTGGATTCACGGAGAAGATTCAACGGAAATATCCTCCGCACAAAGCCATTCACCAGCGAATATGAACGAGATTTATCTATTGAATATACCTCTGAATATGGAGTGCCAGAAAGGCTCAATATCTCTTGGCTCGACATATCGACAAACCTATCCTCAGTCACAGTCCCGTAACTATCAACAACAGAAGTCAATAGTCTATTACTTGAAGTGTTTGCGCTGAACCCATAGCTTTTGACCTCATATCCAGTAACCGAAATCAAACTGCTTGTGCCGCGATAATTTGTGATATTACATGGAATGAGATTGGATGCAGACACTGAGGAAGATAGACGATGTTCTATTTGGATAGCCCCGTTTATATTTCTGTATATTGATATATTAGAACCTCGACCAGAACGACTGGTATTCCGATTATAACGCCCTCGCTCCACCAAATCAGGATATCCATCCATATCAACATCTAAAAACAGGTAATCAGAACCGCCATGGACAGGCAACAAAAAGTTAGAATCAACAAAACACGAACCTGTAAATTTGAATACCTTCCATGAATTTTCAACAGGAGTCGCACGTGTTGATCCTCCTTCCGCTATATTTCTCGGAATAGATCGATTTATCGCCCCATCCAACACAGCCGGAGCTATGACAATATCAAGGTACCCATCGGCATTCAAATCGGTAAAAAACATCGATTTTCCTATTGCGATATCAGTGGAAGCAAGACCCCAATATGTCTTTGTAAGGTTGAATCGGCCATTGTAAAATCTATAAGATTCGACTCCAGATGATGTTAAATGGCACAATTCAGCCTGACCATCATTGTCAAGATCTACAGAGAAGATTGCTCCACTTGCATAATCTTCCCGTGAAAAATCAAAAAGGGTCAAATCACTTAAAACGCTTCCGTTCATTATGTCGACAACCGCAAATCTGGAACTGCGACTATTACCCTTGATATCTTCATCAAAAGTCATTGTGAGCAATTCCATTTTGCCATCACCATTATAGTCTCCGAATTGATAGACCCGCTCAAGTGGACTTGTGTATCTTTTAACAGTGATTGTCCCTTCCAATGACACCGTCTTTGATGACAACACTGAAGGAGTTCGCCCATTGGTGTACTGATAAACCGTAAGGGTCAACGTCGTCTTGTCGTCTTTGACATCCCCGAAGTTTATTTTCACCAATTCCTCTATCCCATCTCCATTGACATCCACCGCTTCTATAGTCTGAAAGCCCGCTCCTGTCGTAAGCGTGCGATCAACATCAAACACGCCATCCTCTACCCGAGGCGCAACCAAGATAACTTGATCTTCGGGATACCCACTGCCATATTTGTAGGAACGTTTCGTCTCATACCACTTCTTATCCCAATAGACCACCTTGTATGGTGAGAAATAAGGATAGATGATCAATCCATCATCATAACTATTTGGAACAAGTTTCCCCCTATTCTTTACGGTGGTTATACTGTCATTGAAGTAAGACATTAGATAGCCATCACCCGTCTGTCGAAACGATCCATTCTCAATATGAACTACAGTCTGCCCTGTTCCTTCCCCTCCATAATGGAAACGCAGAGGATTAATCGATTGATCTGCAACCTTGCATTCCACGTTATTTAAAAGATTGACACCATCGGACAGATTGTGACTCAAATTGTACTCGTGACGTATGCCGGGACTACTCACCCTCGTAAGCAACTTCTTACAGCTTACAAGTTCTCCGGCATAGTACATTTCGACGCAGTCCGTCCTGTCCTCATAGAAAAAATAGATGGACTCTTTCGGGGGTGTGACAGTTCCGGAAACTCTTCTATGTCCATAATCTATTTTAGAGACAACATAGACATTACCCGTATACGACAGTGACTCATAATTGAACGTTATCAGATTTCCTATCACATCCTCTATCTCTGTGACAGGGTAACATCTTCTTACCGATGAGTTTGTTTCCCAGCCATACTTAACCTTACGCCCGTCTGGATAAATAGCTGTGAAGTAAGAAACAACTCCGTTGGAAGCAAGGTGCTTCATTACCTTGATGTTTCCTGAAACTGTCTCAAATTGATAGGTAGGTGTATATGAGTCAGTATTCTTTACAAGACGAACTCCATCAAGGTTCCAAACCGCATCTGAAGAAGAGGGATCAGGAGCCGTCCAACCTCCGTCATAGTACGGAGATTTTCCGGACACTGTGATAGAGGATAGTCCACCAATACTCCATCCATAACCAGCGATGCCATTAGAGCCCTGACTGTTATATTGAAGAGAAATCTGAGGAACCAGACCATAACCAGGAGCGGTTGCTATCGGGATGTTGTAAGTTCTTGCTCCAGTTGGCGAAATGCCTGATGCAATCGGAATCCCTGCTACAGGAAGGCTTGTGTCAATCGCATCAGCGGCAGACCTCTGAAATGCTGCCTTTTTCAAGCCATTGACTCTCTGCATCCTTAATATCTGTCTGGCAGAAATGGCAATGCGCTCAGAATTTTCAGCAGTCACCGATGCCGGCTCCACAAAAGCTTGCGACACCAATGTAAACGAAGAATCCCCCTTTTCGTTCACCTCATACCTTTCATTATATCGTTCATCAAAGCCTCGGCTTCGTTGTCCATTCGCCAAAATTGGCATTAACAACGAAGTTAATACTAAAGCCGCGATCGCACTTGCTCTTTTACTCATAAACTCTCTTTAACTTTCTTCTGAAATAGTTGATGCTGTTTCAATTATCTTTCAAAAATCAGTTCTGCGGATACCAAATGACAATAACAGTAATCTCCTCGTATCTTTTAAATTTACAAATTAAATTCTCCGAAATAATTCACGCCATTGGAAAGAGTAACCAAGATTATATAGCTCCCGCTTCCGTAAACAGGCAGCGAAAGAGAGGCTGTTGAGATTTGATCATAGTATGAAGCGTAGTCGCCGGTTGTAAAATTCTTAACTTCGATCTCAGCAAGAACTGTCTTGTTGGAGGAAAGATAGATTGTATTGATGTCATCAATCACATAGCAGGACAACTCCAAAGGATCACGTTCGGGCACTCTTTTAGTAAGGGATGAATCACGAGTTTCCTTATGCATTGATACTTGCGTAATTGATTCACTTCTAACAGAGGACTTTTGAGCATAAGTAGAAACTACAGCAATGCTTACTAAAAACAAGAGAACAAGAGGGTAAACTTTTTTCATAAATATTTGTATTAAATTCGTTTGGGCAAATGTATACAAAAGATCCTCTAAAAACTCAAAAACGGGCATTTTTGGCGTTACAGATTTCCGCAATTTGGTGGCATCGAGAACTATATTTTCAACGTTTTACAAATAGATAGAAACTATCGTTAAAGAAAACGCATCCATAAGCCATTGATTATCAATACCCCCCCCCCTAAAACAATTCAAACTGTAACGAAATTATGTGAACAATCGGTACAGAGTCTCGTTTGGGCCGGCATAGCCGTTCAATTTTTCACGAAGGCGATGCTTCTTCACTCTGACATTCTCCTTGGTGATGTCCATCAAGAATGAAATTGTCGAGGTGTCAAAGCCGACTATCAGGTAACAGATAAAGCGGATGTCCTCTTCTTTCAACTTAGGAAAGTCAGATCTGATCTTGAAGACGATGTCATCAAGGTCAGCATTTATCCTTGCCTCAAACTTTTTCTGGCCTTCCGATCCGCTGGCGATTTCCTCAAAGAGGGCCTGAGTTGAAGAAATGACATCATTGTAGGCTTTCTCTTTTATTGACTCAAGTCGATGCGATGATGCGGCATCATAGTACTTTCCGATTTCGCTGAACCGCTTTTGATAAAGGGCAACGTACATCTCACGCAAATCCTTGATCTTATCCTGCTCACGTTCATTGCGTGATTTCAAATCCAAAATGTCCTTTTCCCTTTCGCTCTTCTCCTCATTAGCCCTGTTCCTCACCGTTTCTAAAAGTCTCTCGGATTCTTCCACGGCTTGTGTCAGTCTGTCTTTTTCACGGATCAAGGTGCTTTTCCTTTTCATAAAGATGACATAGAGCAAAGCAATTATCATTAAACCTGTAATGAGAATTATGATGCTTCTTTGATTGGATATTGTAGATTTTTGTTCAGAGACCTCAGCAGTAAGACGATAGTAGTCACTTTGAGCCTTGAAAACAGATTGAGCCAATTTCTTCTTAACTACGTCATTCTGATGAGACAGCATACTTTTCAGCAAAGCCAGGGCTTCTTCATATTGCCCTTTACACTCCGCTATCCGGTATCTAATCTCCATCGTTTTTCCATTCGTTTCACGATTGGACAACTGTGAAAGAATATTCTCCGCCTCTGATTCCTTCCCTGCCAAAAGGAGAAGATACGCATATTCATAATACGACTCCAAACTAAGATTACCGCGGTGTTTGGCGACATATTCAAGCAATCCAAGGTCCCTCTCAACATCTTGTTTCTCTTGATACAAATCATTGCTGACCAGATCCTCCATAGCATAGAGGGCAAGCCGTGATGTCGAGTCCTTCCCGGAATAGACAAGCGAGTAAAGGCTGTCCGCCACATCAAACCGTTCATTGTTATGATAAGCCTGGGCCACTTTGTACAGCGATAGATCAAGATCCTTGTCACCTATTTTCTCAAAGCACTCATAGGCCAAGATAGTGTTTCTCAACTCTTCCTCATCATTGAAAGATGCGTTGTAAGCATCAGCGGAGGCAGCATAAATCAATCCTCTGTGGTAATAGTCATATTCACTCGATTCCCGCAAAGCCTGTGAATAGAAAATGACAGCATTCGGGTAATCCTTTCTGTTGGCATAAATTCGTCCCAGATAATAGCAGGACAGCATCTTGTCCTGCGGCGAACCTAATCTCTCGTAATATGCAACTGTCGGTTCCAAAATAGACAAGGCCGTCGTGTCGATGTAGTTCTTGTCCAAGGCCATAGCGAACAGCAGGGAATAACGGGCGCGGAGTGACTTGGTGTTCAGCGTCAGCGTATCAACTTTCCTCAGAACCCGAAGGGCACTGTCCGGCCTCTCCTGAATGTAAGATTCCACATCCTGAAGCAAGGCCTTGGCCTGCCTGTTGTCGCAGGAGACTAATAAAAATGACATCAAGAGGAATATAATTACGAATCTGCTCATCTGTCAATAGTTACAAGTTACGGATTTTTAGAGGTCTACTAATATTCACCGTAAATTTATAAAGGTTAACGAAATAATCAAAATATTCAAGAATAGGTGTGAACTATTTAACCTTCCAGCCGTTGATGCGGCCAGAAGGTCACGAAATTACTTCTTTCTTATTAGAGATGCAATAATTTGAATCAAAAGTCCTTCCAGCCGCCGCCGAGGGCTTTGTAGAGATTGACCACGGAGAGATTCTCCTTCGTCCTTGCCTCGCTGACCTGCACGTCAGCCTTGGCGCTCTCATAGGCGGCCACGGCGTTGTCCAGATCAAGCTGGCTGGAGGCCTTCTGCTCGAACAAAGGCCTGATCCTCGCCAGATCCCTCTCTGCCTTAAGGGCCATCGCCTTGTTTTTAGTCACCAGTGCCTCTGCCCTGTCCACCTGAGCTTTGTACTGTTTCGGAACAATGATGAAAAGTATCTGGTCTTTCTTAACGTATGTTCCTTCCTCAAACATCATCTTCTCAAGATAGCCTTCGACCCTCGCCCGCACCTCCACGAACTGCCGGGCGCGGATCCTTCCCGGAAACTCCCCGTAGATCTCCACATTCCTTGTCCTGACCGTGTCAACGCTGACAACAGGAAGATCCTCCAAATGATGCTTTGGCCGGAGAACAATGATGACAACAGCCGTGGCGACAACAGCCACAGCGACCGCGCCAATAATGGCTCTTTTGTTAAGCTTGCTCATAGCGATCTTTTTTTGCGAACCAGGCTGCCCTGATCCCGTGTATTGAGGCATCGCCGTATCAAAGACCGTTCCAAATTAAATATAGGCCCGCAGTGTGTTCTTTTTCAGAATTGTACATAACCACTTTTAAAGATTGGATTTCAACCGACAATCACGGCGGGCACCCTCTTTCTTACAAAACACCTTCAGCCGATGTGCCACTGAAACCCTCTCCAACAGCACATCGGCTGAAAAACTATTGCTCTAAGCTTAGACTTTTTCAGCCAAAGCGTGCTCTCACCCACTTCTGTGGCACATTAACGTGAACGCATTTTGTAATCGGGAAAGGTTTACGGCTCCGACGGGACGGAGTTTTAGCGGCAATATTCGCAGTCCTTTTAGAGATGGTCTGGTCTACAAACGCTCGTGGCACCCGAAGCGCTGATTATCAAGGGGAAAATGGATTACGTGGTACTCCAAAACGGCACTATATGATCGGTCTTATTCCTCATTTTCAACTGGTTAAGTGCTACGCACGACGAGCCCGTCAGAACTGGAAGTAGATGAACGACTGGAGGTCGGCGGTGATGAACTGGCAGATGATGAAGACGGCGAGGACGCAGACGAGAGCCATCAGCGGGAGGGGCATCGAGGCGAACCAGCTGCGGTAGCGGCGCTTGAAGTTCTCGGGGAGCCAATGAATGACCATTCCGAAGACGAAGACGAGGATCACACCTATGTGCTGCTGAGCCATTTGCGGGATCAGGGACAAGTCCCAATCGCCGCCGATGCGCTCGACCATATTCTTTGCCGTGCTCCACGCTTTCTCGTTCGCCTCGGCAGGGTTCAGGTTGGAGCCACTTCGGAAGAAAAGGCGGGTAAAAGTAATGAATATGAACGTCATAGCGACCGCCCAACCTGTCTCAAGCCACGAGAAAGCGGCCTTGAAGCGACAAAGATGATAGAGCATCCGCACGGCCACGCCTATGAATATGATCAACGTCCAGACGAAGAACATATTGAACACCGAAGCCGGCACAGTGATTTTAAGAATATAAAAGGCCATGCAGACGAGTCCTATGACGAGCGTCCGGACGTAGACATTGCAGCTCTTCCAGAACCTGTAGATCAGCATTCCTAGGCCGTTCAGACCGCCCCAGATCATGAAGTTCCAGCTGGCGCCGTGCCAGAGGCCTCCAAGAAGCATCGTGTCCATCCTGTTGATGTCCGAGATGAGTTCCTTGCGGTATTTCTGACAGAAAGTGATCAGAAGTGCCAGCACTGCCGCAATGACCAGAACCACTCCGAAAACCCACCAGTTCTTGGCCAAAGCCGAGGCCAGGAAGGCGATGCCGAGGATGATGGCGTACGAGCCGAAAGTGCCGTTGCGGTTGCCTCCAAGCGGGATGTAAAGGTAGTCCTGAAGCCATTTGGAAAGGGAAATATGCCACCGCTTCCAGAACTCGCCGGCATTTCGTGCCTTGTACGGGGAGTTGAAGTTCTTCGGCAGGTAGAAGCCCATCAGCATCGCGACACCGGTGGCGATGTCAGTGTACCCGGAGAAGTCGGCATAGACCTGAAGCGAGTAGCCGAAGAGAGCCGTAAGGTTCTCGAAACCGGTGTAAAGCAAAGGGTTCTCGAAAACCCTGTCGCAGAAATTCACAGCCAGATAGTCACTGAGGATCAACTTCTTGGCAAGTCCGTTCAGAATCCAGAAAATCGCGATACCGAACTGTCTGCGGCCAAGGAAGAACGGCTTGTGAAGCTGAGGGAAGAACTCCTTGGCCCTCACGATCGGGCCGGCGACGAGCTGAGGGAAGAAGCTGAGATAGAATCCGAAATCCCAGAAATTGCGGATCGGCGCGACCGTCCTGCGGGAGACATCCACCACATAGCTGATGGCCTGGAAGATGAAGAACGAGATGCCGACCGGCAGGAAGATGGAGTCGATGCTGAACGCCTGCGAGCCGGCAAGCTGGTTTCCTACGACCGCAAACCAGTCTTTCACAACGAATTCCGTCCCGAAAAGGTTGTTCACCACATCAGTCACGAAGTAGGCGTACTTGTAGTAGCACAGAAGCGACAAGTCCACGACCACACTCAGTGTCACAATAGCCTTACGCCAGAAATCCCTCCTTACTCCTGACAGAACGAATCCCGCAAGATAGTTGTAGACAATCACAAAGCCGAACAGAATCAGGAACAGTCCGCTCGTCTTGTAGTAGAAGAAAAGGCTGACGAAGAACAGGAAGGCGTTGCGCAGCAGCACCTTGTTCCTGAACACGCAAAGGAAGGCCAGCACTATGGCGAAGAAAGCCCAGAAATAGAACTGGGTGAACAACAGCGGATGAGCCTGGTCGAAGGAGAACAGGTTTTTGAAAAAATCAGCGGCTACGTTCAGAAATCCCATCATCGGCCTTCCTTTAAATATTCCACATACTTGTCCATCAACGCGTTGAAAAGCAGGTCACCCACCAGTTCATAGCCAGCTTCCGTGAAATGGATCTTGTCCCGTTTGGCGAGACCGGCCTCCTCCCATTTCCGCATCGACCCGAGTCCGCCCATGATGTCGAACAGGTTCCAGACACCGGCGTCACATTCTTTCCCAAGCCTAAGGAATGCCTGCTCCGCAAGCTGACCGTTAGTGTTCACAACATAGCCCTTGCGGCGTATCCTCCTGAAACTGTCGTTGTTGGAGACAAACAGCAGGGCGCAGTCCGGATTGACCGAACGAACCTGAGAGACAAGCGCCTTATAGCGCCCGACAAAATCATCCACAGAAAAATTCGCGGCGGTCGCGTCATTGATACCGACAGCGAAAATCACAAGGTCTGGGTTGACCAGACTCAGATCATTCAACAGATCAGGGCATTTCGCATATGACCCGAGCGACGCGCCGTTCACCCCGATCCCCGTCACGGTAAACCCGGGGAAAGGATTGTCCAGGAATATTCCTGTCAATGTGAACTCACCTTTCCCCTTGGTCGCCACCCGCACCGAGTCGGTCAGAGCCGGCAGGGCGAAAGACCAGGTGGAATCCTCGACGTGACAGCCGGAAAGAGTGTCCCCCTTGGCAAGCACCACCACCGGAACCCGCTCACCTTCTGAAGAATATCCAAGGACCCTCACCTCATCGAAGCGGAATGCGGGATCCTGCGGCCTTGGATCTCTGGCCACCGTGGTGATCATCACGGAGGCTTTGTCGTCAGACGCGCTGAGGGCGATACCGGTAAGGCCGAGACGGCGGTCCGGTTCCCTCTGGACGTTCTTCGTCACCTTCCAAGAACCCTCATAACTCGTGGTGAAACTGCTCGGATTGTTGGTGTGGGCCGCCGAGAAAGGAAAGACCATCCCCCTGCCGCCATCAAGAGCCGGCCTCAGGGACAGAAAATCATTCCTCAACTGCCTTGTCAATGTACCGGCCTGCACATGGGAACCTCCTATGTGCATGATTCTCAGATTACCTTTCCCAAGAAAAAGCACGGAATCCATCTTGGAGAAGACCATGTCGAAAGACGAGCTGTCGCCCCTGAACTCGATCCTGTTGTTCCCGAAGCGCGCAAAGTCATGGTCAGGAACCGACTTGCGAAGCGACTGCCCGCAAAGGGTCGCCGGAATAAGAAGCGAAAGAATTAATGAATATCCCAGGAAACGTCTCATAACTCAGTCTTTGTCAAGGTGTCAGGCTCAGCGGGACGAGGATTAAGACTGTCCCGCAGGTCGCGCAGATATATTCCCACAGCCTCGTCCGTAAGCTCCTGGCGGAGCTTGTAGAAGTCGTGGTAAAGGATGAAGGACTTGGCGAGCGCGTTTCCGATCTCAAGCGCTCCCTTGTGTGTGAAATGAATATGATCGGGACCCGCAAGCGCCGGAACGTGGCTTACCCACTTGCGCATCGAACCCGGCCCACCC